>WNFV01000557.1_pt1 | contig 50179 bp, 53 predicted proteins | sample 5400101 | NCBI WGS metagenome assembly WNFV01 (sample SAMN13153361, study PRJNA577476) | soil metagenome | isolation source: 115 cm soil or saprolite under grassland replicate 1 | place: USA:California | collected 2016-06-15
ATCCGCTTACCCAGCGTATGCCTGTATTCCTTGCCGATACCAGGATTGTGCCATCGCCACGGCCGAACTTGTGACAGATCCAGACGAGTGGTGCGCCTGGCAGGAATCGAACCTGCTGCCTTTCGGTCCGGAGCCGAACGCTCTGTCCGGTGAGCTACAGGCGCGATAGGTCTTTCCCAGTCTAAACTCCGGGCCCCGTGACCCGGCTCAGCCGTTGCCTGGCCCTGCTCGTGCTGCTGGTTGCCTGTCAGAACGAAACCCAGCCCGCCTCCAGCCCGGTTCCCAGCCCCACGCCACACCTCGCGCCGACCGCCGCGATCCTGCAGTCGGGCGATGTCCCCGCCACGGTCAACGTCTGCGTCGGATCGGGTCCGCTCGACGTGTACCTGTCGGTGTTGGACAGTGCGGATCCCAAGCTCGCGGCGCAGTGGAGCGCGCAGTGGGTCGACCTGAGGAGCCATGGTGCGCGGGCGGGAGCGATCTCCGTGTACGCGGCCAATCCCTCCGCGTGCAAGGCCGAGCTTGGTGCGACCACGACCGTGAAGGCGGCGGCGAGCGTGGTGATCCAGTTCGACGATGAAGGGCAGGCCGACCGCGCGTGGCAGGCCGGGGTGTTCGGGTTCATCCCGCCGGCGGCAGGCGAACTCCAGCCCGGACTGGTTCGCGGATCGGGCACGGGGCTCGGCCTGAGCTCGTTTACGTACGACCGTCCGTCGGTACGATTGGCCTGCTGGCGGCGCTCCGTCTATGTGGCATTGGTGGCCGTCAGCAACTTTGATCTGGATACGTTCAAGGCCGCGACGGCGACGATCGACGCTCGCCTAAACTGAGTTTTCCTCACTGCGCCTGTAGCTCACCGGATAGAGCGCTTGCCTGCGGAGCAAGAGGCAGCAAGTTCGATTCTTGCCAGGCGCACCAGCTTGCCCAAACCTGGATCTTCTGGCGCACACTTAACGCGGCCGGCAGATGGGACTCAAAGGCCTGATTAGCGGCTACTAAACTCGCCCGATACAAGACCGAACCTAAGTTTGGAGGATCGGCAGGCCCGCGTCACTGGGGAGGCGCGAGGAGGAGTGGCATATGAAGCGTTTTTTGCTGGTACTCATGGTGGCGGCGGTGGCTGCCATCGGATTTGGCGGCGTGGCTGCGTCGGCGTCGGCGAACAAACTGCAGACATTCGGAACCGGCACGGTCACGATTACGGGAGCGGACAGCGCCACAATCGTCCTCAGCGCCAGTGACGAGTACGGCGGCGTGTACCTAAACTCCAAGAGCCAGAGCGCCAAGCCCCTGAATGCGGTCCATGTCTCGTTCGTGTCAACCAGTGACGTGACCGGTGGGGCCCCGAGGTTCAGCATCCCGATCGACACCGACGGCGTCGGCGGCACCGTTGAGGGGTACGCCTTCCTCGACGCCGCGGGCTGCGGTGGAGCCTCCGGTGTGGCCACGACGGTCAGCACCTCATCGTCGGTCTGCCACGTCAACTTCATGGGCGCGGACTACGCCAACTGGGCTGCCTTCGCGGACGCCAACCCGACCTATCGGATTGCCCCAGGGGCCATCCCGTTCATCATCGCCGACGGATCGATCGGTAGCTACGCAGTGGAGAGCATCGACCTCCGCTAGCTCGACGAGATTGATATCGATCAAGAGGGTCCCCCTCCACCGGGGACCCTCTTGCTTCGCCTCATCGGCGATAGGACAGTTGCATCAAAGGCGCTTATCGCGTAAAGCCATCGTGACCGCGCTATTTGATGCGGCCGTTCTCCGCGGTCGAGATCTTTTTGCTCGCCTCGGGGTCGATGTTGAGCACCGCGAGGATGACCGTGAACGTCTTGTTCTGCCACTCGGCGATGTAGAACGACTGGCTCGCAATCGACTGGCTCAGCACGATCGAGTTGGCCGTCAGCCCGGTCTTCGTACCCTCAATCGTGGGAGCGGACTTCAGCTGCGCGCGGCTGAATCCGAAGATCGTCTTGTTGCTGTACGCATCCACCGCCGTCTTCTCGTCCTTGAACTGGACGACGAAGTTCACCACCAGCTTGTAGGTTGCGGTCCCGACATCGGTCTCGGGGTTCTTGATCGCCGCGCATCGCGCCTCGCTCTCGGTGTAGATCGCCGCGTAGGCGGCCTTGGCGCCGTCCTTCTTGGCGTCATCCCAGTAGGCCGAAATCGACTTCGAGGTGTTCGGGTCGGCGCTCTCTTCGGCCTTGATGAAGTCTTCGATGTCGCCGCTGATTCCGCATCGCACCATGCCGCCAGGCAGATCGCCCGGCTGCACGGCGACGCTGGAAACGGTTGGACCCGCCGCGCCGCTCGAACCGCCGCACGCGACCACGACCAGGGCCACACACGCGTAGGCCGGCCACGCCCTGAGCATCGCCGCAGACTAGCAGCGCGCTCGGTGAACCGATCCGCTTACGAAAAGATCGTTCGGCGCCGCTGCCGAAGCCGGTTCACCGTCGACTGGATCCAGTCCCGAACCTGCTCGCTGAGCTCGAGCACCAGGCGAGCGTCGCCCGCCGCGTCGGGCCCGTACGACGCCACCTCGATCGGCTTGCCGAACGCGATCAACCACTTCGACGGCAGCGGGACCAGGCCGCCCAGGCCGAGCCACGGAAAGGTGGGCGTGATCGGCAGCGCCGGCAGGCCGAGCAAGCGCGCGAGGGGCTGCAGGTCGGCGAGCACGGGATGAACCTCCTCCGATCCGACCACCGCGACCGGGATGATCGGGGCGCCCGTCCGCAACGCGACCTGCACGAATCCGCCCCGACCCAGGCGCCGGATCCGGTAGCGGTCGCGGTAAGGCTTCGAGGCTCCTTTCACTCCCTCCGGAAACACGCCGACGAGCTCGTCGCGATCGAGCAGCGCGGTCGCGTTGTCGGGATGGGCGAGCACATTTCCCGTTTTGATCAGGAGCATGTTGGTGAAGGGCATCGCAAACGCCCAGTCGACGACCAGCATCCGGGCGTGGCGTGGATACGGGTGCTCGGCGAGGATCGCCGTCCGGATCATCGCCCCGTCGTACGGAACGATCCCCGCGTGATTCGCGACGAGCAGCGCGCGCCCGCGCGCAGGCACGTTCGTCACGCCGTCGGCCTCGACCCGCCAGTAATTGCGATAGAACCAGAGCGCAACGTTCTTGACGCGCTCCGTGAACTCGGGATCAAAGCCGAAGCCATCGCTTCGGAGTTCCAGCCTAGAACTGGGACTCGCCACCCGCAGAGTCCCCACTTCGGTCAATTATCATCAGCAACGGCCTCGCCATGCCACTCGCCCTCCAGGCCGCAGCGGACGAATATCTCGGCTGGCTTCAGCTCGAAGCGAACCGCAGTCCCAACACGGTCCGCGCCTACGACTCTGAGATCCGCAGGCTGCTCGGATTCCTGGCCGCCAAAGGGCACGCCCTGAACGTGGACGGCCTTCGCCATGAGGACCTGCGCGCCTACCAGCGGCACCTGGCCGAACGGCTGAAGAGCCCGGCCTCGAGAGCGCGGGCGTTGGTCGCCATCCGCTCCTGGTTGCGGTGGATCGCGCGCGAAGGACTCATCGCGCAGGATCTCTCCAACGGCATCACATTGCCGAAGCTCGAGCAGCGACTACCAAAGCCCATCGATCCCGACGAGCTCACCCGTTTGCTGTCGGCCCTGCCGAGAGAGACCCTCCTGGAAAAGCGCGACCGGGCGCTGGTCCAGTTCCTCGTCAGCACGGGCTGCCGCATCTCCGAGGCGCTGGCGCTCGACCGCACCGACTTTCCACGCTCCGGCAATCGACTCGTCGTGACCGGCAAGGGCTCCAAACAGCGCAGCGTCTACCTCACCGGGGATGCCCGCACGGCGATGGAGGATTACCTGTCGGCACGCACCGATGCTTGCCTGGCGATGTTCATCAACTTCGACCGCTCCGCAGGCGACGACCGCGAGCGGAGGCTGACACCCGCCGGAGCGCGCTACATCGTCAAGCAGATCCGCAAGCAGGTCGGAGCATGGTCGTTCAAGTCACCGCACGTCGCCAGGCACACCGCCGCGACCACCCTGCTCGAGGTGACCGGCGGTGACGTGCGCCTGGTCCAGGAGGTCTTGGGGCACGCCAACCTCAACACCCTGCAGGGCTACACGAAGATCGTGGACAGCCGCAAGCAGGAGGCCTATCGCCTGTACCAGGAGTTCCTCGACCGCAACAAGCCGGGCGCGTAACCCGACGCGACCACCTACGTTTGACGCGGCATGAAGGGCCGGTACGCGCTGCTCATCGGCGTCGGCCTCGGCGGGATCGCGATCCTGACCGTCGGTGGAATCACGAGTGGCCGGCAGGTGATCGAGATGGCGGGCAGGGTCGCCGGAGTCACGTCCCCGCCTCCGACGGCTTCACTTTCACCCGCCCCGGCGATCACCCCCCTTCCGAGCCCTAGGCCGGCGCCGAGCTCTCCAGGCCCGCGAGCGGGCGCGGTCATGGTCTACGACCCTGAGAATCACGGCCTCGTCCTCTTCGGCGGCTCGACCACCGTTCCCCAGCCCGACGGCACGAACCTGGCCGTGAGCCTCGACGACACCTGGCTGTGGGATGGCGCGTCGTGGAAGAAGCTCGACGTCTCCGGCCCTCCTGCCCGGAGCGCGGGGATGGCGGTCTACGACGGCGTCCGCCACGAGGTGGTCCTGTTCGGCGGCTCGGGACCGGGTGGCGTCGGCCCGGGGCTGTATTTCAACGACACCTGGACCTGGGACGGAAGCCGGTGGCGCCTTCTTGATCCGGCCCACAAGCCTGACCCCAGGATGCGGGCGGCGATCGCGTTCGACCAGGCCCATGGGGTGGCCGTCATGGTCGGAGGCGAGGGGGCCAAGACCTATGTCTCGACCTGGACCTGGGACGGGACCGACTGGACCCTTCGCGATCCAGCCACCGAGCCGACGGCGCGGAGAGTGGCCGGCATGGCGTACTCACAGTCCACGGGGACGAGCATCCTCTACGGCGGGACCTGGGCCGGTCGCCAGTTGAAAGACAGCTGGATCTGGGACGGTGCGAACTGGCGCCGCGGCCCAGACGGCCCGGCCGGGGGGCCGACGACGCTGACGTACGACGGCGCCCGGCACGAGGTCATGGGCCTTGTGTACACGCCGTCGCCGACGTCCTCGATCGCCGTCATCGCGTGGAACGGCGTCGCCTGGTCGAACGAGTCGAGGAAAGGTCCGCTTCTGGGCCCACGCACCGGGGCGCCTCTGGCCCACGACGACGCAACCTCGGACGTCGTCCTCTACGGCGGTTCCTACATCGAGCCGATGCCGTACGCGGAGACCTGGGTCTGGCGCGGCGCGGGGTGGTCCTTGTGGGAGCCGTCCGTCGGCGCATAGTATTCGGGCGTGGTAGAGATCAAAGAGGCGAAGCTTTTCCAGGGCCTGCCGGAATCCGAGATGCGCTCGGTCGAGAAGCAGCTCAAGACCGTGAAGCACCCGGCCGGCCACGAGATCGTGCTCCGGGGTGAAGGCGGTGTCGGATTCATGGTGATCACGGAAGGCACGGTCAGCGTGGAGACGGTCCAGGGCAAAACGCGCAAGCTGGGGCCAGGCGACTCCTTCGGCGAGATGGCGCTGCTCGATCAGGAAGGCCGGAGCGCGACCATCACCGCCGACACCGACGTGACCATGGCCACCATCCCAGAGTGGAACTTCAAACCGTTTCTCAAGGAGCACCCTGAGGTGGCCTACCGCCTGCTCCAGACGCTGAGCAGGCGGGTCCGCCAGGCCGAGGGCGACCGCTAGCTCCTCAGCTCAGCGCTTGCGTGACCAGGCGGCAGATCCGCGCCGCCGCGTCGAAGTCCTGGGCCAGGCGGTTCTTGGTCACCGCGCAAGCGATCCCGCTCGCTGCGTCGCCGAAGGCAAAGCTGCCACCGACCCCACCGACGCCGAACGCGGTCTGTGGTTTGTCGGGCGCCGCCCCCGGCACACCGATCGAGTAACCCAGCGCCCACGTCGTCGGCATCCCGAAGACCTCGTCGACACCTGACACCGGCTTGGTCGTCGCCTCTTGCAATCGCTCCGGCGTGAGGAGACTGACGCCGTCGACCTCGCCCAGCAGGGCGGCGTACATGCGGGCGACGGCCCGAGCCGAGGTTTTGCCTCCCGCCGGGATGTCGGCGGCGAGCGTGTCGGGGCGGTTGCCGAACGCCGCATTCGGCATCAGCGACATCGGCGCCGCTTTGAACATAGGAAGGTCGGGCGGCATCGGCGGCATCTCGAAGCCGGGCGGCATCGGCGCGTCCTCGAGCACGGCCAGGCGGTGGTGCTCGGACTGCGGCATCCCGAAGTAGAGTTCCTCATCCACGCCCAGCGGTACTGATATCTCTTCGCGCAGGACCTGCGAGATGGACTTGCCGGTCACGCGGCGGATGATCTCGCCGGTGATGTAGCCGAACGTGTAGGCGTGGTAGCCGATCTTGGTCCCCGGCTCCCACCACAGGTCGGCGTCCGCGATCGCGGCGCACATCTTGTCCCAGTCGCAGAGGTCTTCGATCGTCGTCGTCAGCGGGATTCCGGGCACGCCGGCGGTGTGATTGAGGACGTGGCGGACGGTGACGCCCTGCTTTCCGTGGGCGCTGAACTCAGGCCACAGATCGGCAACCTTCGTGTCGTAGCCGAACGCGCCGCGCTCGACGAGCATGTGGACCAGCGTCGAAGCGGCCGCCTTGCAGACCGAGTAGCAATAGACCGGGGTCTCGGAGGTGTATGTACGCCCGGTGGCGGGGTCGGCGACGCCTGCCACTGCGTCAACGACCTGGATGCCACGGTGATAGACCGCGACCTGGAGACCGCGCTCGGCTCCCGACTCGACCATCTCGTCGATGGCCTGCTCGACTTGCTTCTGGACGGCAGTGCCGGTGGTTGTCTTGCTCATATCCCCTAGACCTCAGGCCACGCCGAAATTCATCGGCGGAAACAAAAAAGCCGGGCTCCGGGGAGCCCGGCCTTGTCAACTATCTCGTTACTCGTCCTCGATCTGGTTGTACATCAGGCTGTCCTGGATCTCGTAAAGAGCATCCATCGCCTCCATCACCGACGCCGGCTTGGTCTGGGCCAGCACGGTGACCTCCGGCGACTCCTCGATGACCTTGTTGATCGCCACCGAGAGAACGGGTGGCATCTGCCGCTGGTCGGCCAGGTTCAGCATCTCCAGCTCGTTCAGGAGCTTGTCGATGTAGTGCATCTTGTTCCGGCGCGCGTACTTGGCACGCTGGATCCTGCGCTCCCGAGCGGTCATGCGCTCGATGGCGCGGCTGGCCTGTTTGATCATCGGCATATCCCTCTATCTCCTCCGGCGTACCAGTTTAGGGGTGCCTGCGGATTTGTCAAGGACACCCTGTAATAAATCGGTTTACGTCCATTTGGGCTGTGCTAGAGTGGCCCGCAAGCGACCGGATGTGCCCTATATGATCGCCGGCCGTTCGACCCGCATGGAAGTGCTCGAGTTGCTCCGGCGCAAGGGCAGATCGAGCGCGGAAACCATCGCCGCCGACCTGGCCGTGACCCCCAACGCTGTCCGCCAGCACCTCACCAACCTGGAGCGCGACGGCCTGGTCGTCAGCCAGCCGGTGCGGAGCGGACGAGGGCGGCCCTCACTCCTCTTCGCCCTCACCGAGCGCGCCGACTCCGTCTTTCCCAAGCGCTATGGGCAGCTCGCGACGATGGTCCTCCAGGAAGTCCAGGAGATGGGCGGCCCCGAGGCGCTGGACGAGGTCTTCGCCCGGGTCGCCGCCCGCCATGCCGAGGCCATCGAGAAGGACCTCGCTGATCTGGACTTCGACGAGAAGCTGCAACGCGTGGTGAGCTGGATCGGCCGGGCCGGCACGCTGGTCGAGCAGACCAAAGGCCCGGACGGCATCCACGTCACGATCCACAACTGCCCCTTCCGCAACACAGCGCTGAAGTTCCCACAGGTCTGCACCATCACGCCCCACCTCATCACGCGGCTCACCGGCGCCGCCGTCTCGCAGTCCGAGTCCATCCACCGTCGCGACCCCTACTGCTCATTTGTTGTCCAGCGCCCTCCCCACTCTCACTAGCAAGCAGGTCCAAGAGGTCGACGCGCTCGCTCAGGAGCGCTTCGGAATCTCGGTCGAGTGGCTCATGGAGGCCGCCGGCTGGCAGGTCGCCAGGTTCGTTCGCCAGCGCGCCGCCGTCGTGTGCGGCGTCGGCAACAACGCCGGCGATGGTCTTGCAGCGGCGAGGCACCTCGACCGCTGGGGACGGCTGGCGAGCGTCTCGTGTGTGGACGCCGGCCGGCTTCGCGGTCCAGCCGCCCGCGAGCTGGATGCGCTGCGCCGCCTCGGTGTGGAGGTCGCGAGCGACCTGGAGCTCGAGGACGCCGAGGTGATCGTGGACGCGATCTTCGGAACAGGCCTCTCGCGCGCCCCCGAGGGCAGGTTTGCGGAGTGGATCGAGGCCATCAATGGGTCGGGCAAGAACGTGATCTCCGTTGACGTCCCGTCGGGGCTCGACGCCGACACCGGCGTCGCCTACGCTCCAGTTGTGAAGGCAAGCGCGACGATCACGCTGGGACTTCCCAAGCCTGGCCTCCAGAAATTGCCCGGGAGGGTGTTCGTCGCGGACATCGGCGTGCCGCTGGAGGCTTACGCGTCGGTCGGTGTCAAGGTGCCCGCGGACCTCTTTGCCGGTGGAGGGCTGATTCCGCTATGAGGACCCCTTAAGTGACCCGTGAGGTTGTCTGGGACCACGGCGTCTCGTTGCCCGGTCATCGCCTGTGGCTCGATCCGTTGGTCGTCCGCAACTTCGCTTTCATCTCCCACGCCCACACCGACCACGCGCGCCGGCACAAGGAAGCGCTGCTGACCCCCCAGACGCTGGCCCTCATTCCCGAATCACGGCGGCCGCGAGGCTGGCGCATGCTCGGCTTCGGCGAGACGTTGCGCCGCGGCGAGGGCAGGGTGACCCTCTACTCGGCCGGCCACATGCTCGGCTCGGCTCAGCTGCACTTCCAGCACGACGGCTGGTCGGTCCTCTACACGGGCGACATCAAGCTGCGGCAGCCCGGCCGGATCCAGACATTGGTTCCGAAGGCCGACGTGCTAATTCTCGAGAGCACCTACGGCCGTCCGCACTTTCGGTTCGGCGACCCGGACGAGACCATCGAGCTCATCGCACGCTGGTGCCGCCGCGCCCTCGACAGCCGGGTCACCCCGGTCCTGCTCTGTCATGCGCTGGGAAAGACCGAGGAGGTGATGCTGGCGCTGGAGCAGTACGGGTTTGCGTTCGCGCTCGAGAGGCGATGCGTTCCGTGCGCGCATCAGTACGCCATGGCGGGGCGGTCCCTGCCGGACTGGGTCGAGCTCAACGGCGATCCGATTGGAGATCGCGTCGTCATCGCGCCGCCGGTGGGCAAGGACGAGATCCGGCGCCTCGGGCGCTACCGGACCGCGCTGATCTCGGGCTGGGCGAAAGACGCGGAGTTTGCGCGCCTGTTCGGCGCCGACGCGGCCTTCGACCTCTCGGACCACTGCGACTTCGACGAGCTGCTGGAGGTGGTCGAGCGCTCAGGCGCGCAGCAGGTGTACACCGTGCACGGTTACACGGAGGACTTCGCGCGGTCGCTGCGCCGGAAGGGAATCCGGGCCTGGGCGCTGGAAGCTAACGAGCAGCTGGCGCTGGCTCTCTAGCGGAGCGCCCAGCCCGAGCGGAGGACCGCCCGCCGCAGATCGTGGTCCGTCCCGGCGACGTCACTCAGCTTCGTCAGCAGTAGATCTACCCACGCGGCCAGCTCGACCGGCGGCGCCACCTCGAGGGTCTCGTTCTTGACGCGGGCGCGGAAGCTGCGACCGTTGAGGTCGATCGAAAGCTCGGTGATCGGGCCGCGGTTCAGATGCCCGCGTTTCACCTGGGCGATGGGAATCCGCTCGACCAGGTAGTCGAGCAGCTGGTGCGGCTCATCGCGGTCGACGAGAGGCGCGTGACAGAAGACGCACGCGTCGTCGATCGGCAAAGCTGGGGCGGAGCAGACAGTGCAGTTCAATTTTGTGGCGGGTGGCTGGGCGAGTTTAGATTGTCGTTCTAGTCCGTGTAGCGAGTAATTGTGTGGTCTTCGCGCCGTTTTTCAGCCTGGTATAGCGGGCAATCCTCGAAATTCCGTACGCAGATCGGTGGGCTGTCGCTCAGCGCGTACTTGCGCTTGGAGCGGTGGTCGACGTGGCAGTCGAAACGATAGACGCGAAGCGGCCCGCGTGTCTCTTTGACCAGCTCCTCCAGGTAAGGGCACCTTCGCATCCCGAACTACGATAGGCGTCCGTGCTTCAGTTTTCCCAAGCTGGCGCCGCGGTCGGCGCAACCTCCGCCACCCTCGAGAAGACACGCATCCTCGGTGCCTATTTCCGAACTCTGAGCGAGGACGACCTGTTCCGCGCCGCGGTCTACATGAGCGGGCGCGCCTTCCCGCCCTCCAAGCGCCGCACCCTGGGCCTCGGCTGGTCGACCGTCAGCAAGGTGATCACCAACCTATCCGGCCGCGACGAGGACGAGCTCGGCGATATCTTCCGCAAGCACTCCGACCTTGGGGACTGGGCCGGCGAAGCTCTCGACGGCAGCACCAGACCGCAACCGGTCTCGCTTGCGGACGTTGAGGCCGCGCTGGAGGCGATCCGCACCGCGCGCGGCAACGCCAAGGCCAAGCCTCTCGAAGACCTGCTCCGGCGAATGAGTCCGGAGGAGGCTCGGTTCTTCATCAAGATCGTCAGCGGCGAGATGCGCATCGGCCTCAGCGAGGGACTCGTCGAGGCGGCGATCGCGGAGGCGTTCGGCGTCCCCATCACACAAGTAAAGCGCGTGCACCTGGTGACTGGAGACATCGGCGAGACCGCGGTGCGATGCAAGCGCGGTGAGTTCGAGGCCAGCACGATCACCCTCTTCCAGCCCGTCCGCTTCATGCTCGCGAGCCCGGTCGAGACCGGGGGCGAAGCGTTCGAGCGCATGGGCGCGGGCACGGTCTGGACCGAGGAGAAGTACGACGGCGTGCGCTGCCAGATGCACCACCAGGCCGACCGCGTCGAGCTGTTCTCGCGCGACCTCAAGGAGACCACCGGCGCCTTTCCGGAGCTGGTCGAAAACGCGAGAGGCATCGGACACGATGTGCTCTTCGACGGCGAGGTGCTGGCCCACCGCGATGGCCGCGTCCTGCGGTTCTTCGAGCTGCAACGACGTCTCGGCCGCAAGCAGGTCGACCCAGAGCTGCGTCGCGAGGTGCCTGTGGTGCTGGTGATCTTCGACCTGCTGTCGCTCGACGGCCGCACTTTGCTGGACGAGCCGCTCACGACGAGACGCCGGCTGCTCGAAAGCCTTGGGTTGGGGCATCCATATCTGCTGGCGCGGCTGGAGGAGGCCACCGATCCACAGCACCTCGACCGGATCTTCGCCGAGACCCGCGAGCGCGGCAACGAAGGGCTGATGGTCAAGGACCCGTTGAGCCCGTATACACCTGGCCGCCGCGGTCTCGCGTGGCTGAAGCTGAAGCGACCCCTGGCCACGCTCGACGTCGTGGTCACGGCCGTGGAGTGGGGCCACGGCAAGCGTCGTGGCGTGCTCTCCGACTACACGTTCGCGGTCAGGGACACGGGTACCGGACGGCTGGTCAACGTCGGCAAGGCGTACAGCGGCCTGACCGACGCCGAGATCGCCGAGTACACGAAACGCTTCCTGGAGATCACGATCCAGGACCAGGGCTACCGGCGAATGGTGCGGCCGGAGGTCGTCCTCGAGGTCGCCTTCGACTCCATCCAGCACTCGGGACGCCACCTCAGCGGCTACGCCCTGAGGTTCCCGCGCATCGTGCGGATCCGGGACGACAAGCCGGTGGATGAGGTCGACACGCTGGATCGCGTTGCGCAGCTGTACGACCGCTACTTCGGAGAGAAGTCGGAAGTTCCTCTCAGCGAGGTCGCGGAGACGTGACTCCTATGCCCCTCCGCCGGCTGCGCCGGCACCTCCCCATGAATGGGGAGGAGTTACTTCTGACTTGAGGCTGACCTTCATGGGCACCGCGGGCGCCCGCTTCATGGTCGCGAAGCAGATCGCTGCGTCGGGCGGCCTCTACATCGAGGACGGGACCACGAGTCTCGCTCTTGACCCCGGGCCCGGCGCGATTGTGCAGTACGCGCAGCGCGGGATCGACCTGACCACGCTGGACGCGATCGTCCTCAGCCACCGACACCTGGACCACTCGGGCGACGTGAACGTGATGCTCGAGGCGATGACGGACGGCGGCTTCCAGAATCGCGGCCAGCTGTTCTGCCCCTCGGACGCGCTCGACGACGACCCCGTCGTCCTCAAGTACGTGCGGCGGTTTCCGCGCGAGATCGTGCGCCTCGCGCCCGAGACTTCGTACTCGGTCAACGGCCTGAACTTCACGACCAGCGGCCGGCACGTCCACCAGTCGGAGACGTTCGGCTTTCGCTTCGGCGACAAGCTGGGCTGGGTCACCGACTCCGGCTACTACGACGGCATCGCCGAGCAACACAAGGCCGAGGTGATGGTCATCCACACCGTGCTGCGAGATTGCATCCGGACCCTGCCCCACCTTTGTATCGCGGACGCGGAGCGCATCGTCCGCGACGCCAAACCCCGGCTTGCTTTCATCACGCACTATGGGATGACCGTTTGGCGCGCAAACCCGGCCGAGGTGGCCGCGGGCTTGTCGCAGCGCACGGGGATCGAGGTGCGCGCCGCCACCGACGGACTCTCGATCGAGCTGTGAACCGTTGGCGGTGGCGCGGCTCCGTCGCGTTGATCGGCGTCAGCCTGGCGTTCTTCATCCTGCCCCTGCTTCCCGTCTACGACGTCATCAACTCGGACTGGCCGGCTTTTGCGACCGGCGCGCGCCTGATCGTGTCCGACCCCGGGCACCTGTACGACCTCGATGCGCAGAAGCGGGTCGAGCGCGACGTGACAGGGGGCCGGATCCTCGTCACGCTCGGCATCGAGGGCATCCTTCCCTTCCTGGCGCCGGCGTGGGTCGCGCTGCTCGCCGTTCCCTTCGAGGCCTTCGGGGCCGAGATCGGCGGCAGGGTGTGGGTGCTGTTCGGTCTCGTCTGCCTGATGGGCGGCCTCTACCTTGCGATCCGGCCACGCGCTCCCACGGCGATGCTGCCCGCCTTCGCGGGGGTGCCGACCGCCCTGATGCTTTTGAACGCCCAGCTCGACGGCATCGTCGCGCTGGGGATCGGGGCGGCGATCGCATTGTGGAAGAAGCCGTATCTCTGCGGGCTTGCGCTTGGCCTCACTCTCGTGAAGCCACAGCTGGTGCTGCCGCTGGCCGCTGCGGTGGTCCTCGAGCGTCAGTGGAAGGTTCTCGCCGGTTGGGCGGTGGCCGGTGTAGCCCTCGTGATACCCACACTCGTCCTGAACCCGCACTGGATCCAGGACTGGCTGGGCCAGACTCGGGCCACGGTGGCACCGGGCAGCCGGGAGGTCGACCTGCCTCACCTGGGCGTCCTCCTTCCAGACTCGGCGCAGACCGTCGCGGTCGCGTCGCTGACCGTCGTCGCGATCGGGCTGGTCCTGTACCTCGCTTGGCGCGTGCGGGCTCAGAAGATGCGGCCGGCCATCGCGGTCCTGGTCATCGGCGGGGTGCTCGCCTCGCCGCACGCGCTGCCGGCCGACCTTGTGCTCGTCGCCCTAGGGCTCGCGATCTGGGGCGAAGCGACATGGCGGGAGTGGCTCGGCCTGAGCGTGGCGGCGGTCATCGCCGCCCTCACGCCGGCGCCGGCACCGGCCTTGGTCGGTCTGCTCTTGGCGATCTGGCTACTTGCCCAGATCAGCCTTTGGAGGTCGCCAGCACCGGCACCCGCGTCGCCGGGATGATGCCGTCGATCAGTCCGTACTCGACCGCCTCCAGCGGTGAAAGGAAGAAGTCACGGTCGGTATCTCTCTCGACGCGGGACAGGGGCTGTCCGGTGTGCTTGGCGATCAGCTCGTTGAGGACACCCCGGATGCGGATGATCTCGCGGGCGTGAATGTCGAGGTCGGTCGCCTGACCCTGCAGGCCCTTGCCCCCGATCAGCGGCTGGTGCATGTGGATGGTGGAGTTGGGAAGGGCGAACCGCTTGCCCTTGGCCCCCGCCATGAGGACGACCGTGCCGAAGCTGGCGGTGCGCCCGATGCACACGGTCGAGATCGGCGCCTGGACGTACTGCATGGTGTCGTAGATGGCGAGGCCGGCCGTCACCGCGCCGCCGGGGGAGTTGACGTAGATCTGGATCTCCTTGTCCGGCGCGTCGGCGGCGAGGTACATGAGCTGCGCGACGACCAGGTTCGCCACCACGTCGTTGATGGGGCGGCCGATGATGATGATCCGGTCCTTCAGCAGCCGCGAGTAGATGTCGAAAGTTCGCTCGCGGTTGCCGCCTTCGTTCTCGACGACGGTCGGGACGTACGCCAATCTGGATGGCAGCTTACGAAAAATCGTGCTCGCGCCCTCTGAGTTTTTTGCGGAGATGCGCAAAGCGCTGAAGAAGCAGCTCCCGGCTGCCAGGCGCGACTTTCGGACGACCCGTCAGGGCCGCCTGATGAAGCTCCACTTCGGGGAGCCGGCCTTCCACTACGAGGCATGGCATCACGCCGGGATCGGTAGGCTGGAGGTCGGCTTGCACTTCGAGGCGTCGGCGGTTGAGAACCAGGCGGCGTTTGACTTCTTCCGGTCGCGGATGGTCGAGGTCAAAGCGGGCTTGCCCCGCGCCGAGCTCGAGCCCTGGGACCGAGGATGGTCGCGCCTCTATGAAACGGTGCCCGCGGCCCGTCTCGACGACGACGTGCTGCGACAGACCGTCGAGTGCATGACCGACTACGTGCTGATCCTGCAGCCGATGCTCGAACAGTTCTTGAGGAGCCGCGAACGATGAGAACAATTGAGGTGACCGACGATCTTCAGGCGTACATGGAATCGCTCCTGCCGAAGCGCGATCCGGTGCTCGCGCGGATGGAGGAGGAGGCCGACCGGGAGGGGATTCCGATCGTCGAGGAGCACGAGGGGGCGCTGCTCTACCTGTTGGTCAAGCTCGCACGCGCGAAGCGAATTCTCGAGTTGGGGACGGCGACCGGGTACAGCGGCATCTGGCTGCTGCGCGGGACCGAGGGCGGCACGTTGACCACGTATGAGATGGATCCCAAACGCGCCGCGCGGGCGCGCGCGAATTTCGCCGAGGCCGGATTCGGAGATCGCGCGCTGGTGCTGGAGGAGAACGCGGTCGAAGGTCTCCCGAAGCTCGAGGCCAGGTTCGACGTGTGTTTCATCGACCTGCTCAACTCCTTCCGCTCAGAGGAGGTGACGCGCCACGCAGTGGAGCTCTGCCTCGAACGGCTCGAGCCCGGAGGCTTGCTCATGGCCGACAACGCGCTGCGCCAGGGCGAGGTACTCGACCCGAACAACCAGCAGGCGAAAAACGTCGTGTTTTACAACGAGTTCGTGGCCAAGCACCCGCGCCTGGAGGGCGTGGTGATCCCGATCCGCGACGGCCTGTCTGTGGCCCGAGTCAAGGACTGAGCGGCTTACTAACTCCTCCCCACTTGTGGGGAGGTGGCCGGCGAAGCCGGCCGGAGGGGCTCAGATGCACCTGTTCGGGATGTCGACGATGACGTCGTCGCCTGCGTTGAGATTCACGGCCACATAGCGATAGGCGTTCGAGGCACCAGCGGGCGCCTGCGGAGCGAAAAGAACGTAACGGCCGGGGCCACGTCGAAGGAGTACCGGTCGCCCGAGCTCACTGACTGGTGAGCGACCTCCTGCGCGGGAAGCACATCACGCAGCACCGGATAATTCGGTGGTTTTGGATCCAAAGACGCGGAATGCGAACAGCTAGGCGACCGGCTCCGCTTCGTCTCCTTCGATCCAATACGTGCCGTCGGCCGCGTGCTCCTTCTTCCAGATCGGCACCGACTCCTTGAGCCGGTCGATCCCCCACTTGCAAGCCGCGATCGCCTCCTCTCGGTGCGGGCACGACACCGAGACCACGACCGACGCATCGCCGATCTCCAGCCTCCCCGTGCGGTGCGCCATCGCGACGCGGGCCTCTGGCCACTTGTCCGCGATCTCGTCACCGATCTTGCGCATCTGCGCCGTCGCCATCTCTGCGTATGCCTCGTACTCGAGCTGCGTCACTGACCGGCCGCGCGCGTTGTCCCGCACGACGCCAGTGAACGTGCAAATGCCGCCCGCCCCCCGATGCGCAACCGCGGCCTCCAGACGCCGTGCGTCGAGTGGGTCGGTGGTCAGCTCGAAGAGGATCCCGACCTTGTGCGCGCCACCGCTCACCGGCGGGATAAACGCGACCTCGTCGCCGTTGGCCACCTGCGCCGTCCAATCCGCGAACTCCTGGTTGAGCGCCGCCCGAACTGACTCGCGCGGCGGCAGCGCCGGATGCTGGCCACGCGAGGCGTCGTAGGCCTCGGCGAGCGTGGCACCTGGCGGCACGTGCAAGACCTCGATCTCGATCCCCGCCAGCTCTCGCAGCCGGGCGAAGAACCGCACCCTGACGGCGATCGCTACCGCCATGCCCGCATCTTACTGAGCCAGGAAGACGTGAACCTCTTTCCCTGAATCGAGGGCGCGTTCGACGGTCCTTCGCGTCCCTTTCGAGCTTCCGTCCCAGAACGCGACGAGCACATCGCATGCATCGACCAGGCGCTGGTTGCGAGCAGCCGCCTTCGCAGCGTCGGCGAGCTCATCGAATGACGCCGGTATGACCTGCACCGGGATGCCTTTCTCGCGCGCGGCCTTGGTGGCCGCGGCATCGACCCCGCTCGCGCTGCCGGTGATGATCAACGCCCGCGCAGGAAGCGACGTCACGTACTCGACGACCCGCTGCGGATCGGAGAAATGCCGGCTCCCGACGATCGCGACCCGCAATGACTGCTAGCCGGCGGTGGATGCGCTCTTGCCGATCATGTCGATGTTCTTGTCGAACATGTCGCGCAGGTTGGCCGCCTGACGGTCGTAGTCCTCCGGGTTCGGCCAGCTGTCGCGGGTGTCGAGCACCTCGCGCGGCACCCCTGGCACGCGGTTGGGGATCTGAAGGCCGAACACCGGGTCGACGTGTGTCGACATCCCGCGCAGGTCACCCGACAGCACTGCTCGGACGATGGCGCGCGTGTGCGCGATCGACATCCTCTCCCCGACGCCGTACGGTCCCCCGACCCAGCCGGTGTTCAGCATCCAGACGTCGACGTGGTGGCGCTTCACGCGTTCGACGAGCATGTCCGCGTACCGCTCGGGCGGCAGGACCAGGAACGGCGCCGCGAAGCAGGTGCTGAAGATCGGTTCCGGCTCGGTGACGCCACGCTCGGTGCCCGCGACCTTGGCCGTGTAGCCGCTCAGGAAGTAGTGGCGGATCTGTTCCTCGTCCAGGAGCGACACAGGCGGAAGGACGCCGAATGCGTCCGCCGACAGGAACATGACGTTGTGGGGATGGCTGCCCACGCCCGACAGAACCGCGTTGGGAATCAGGTCGATCGGATAGGCGGCACGGGTGTTCTCCGTCTTCTCGTCTGAGTCGTAGTCGGGAATGCGCGTCCGCGGGTCGTAGACCACGTTCTCGAGGATCGTGCCGAAGCTCTCGGTCGCGGTGTAGATCTCCGGCTCTGACTCCTTGTGGATGCGGATGGTCTTGGCGTAGCAACCACCTTCGAAGTTGAAGACGCCGCGGTCGCTCCAGCCGTGCTCGTCGTCGCCGATCAGGCGGCGCGAGGGATCGGCCGAAAGAGTCGTCTTGCCGGTGCCGCTGAGGCCGAAGAAGAGCGCCACGTCGGAGCCGTCGGGGTCGGCGTTGGCCGAGCAGTGCATAGGAAAGACGCCCTGCGCCGGCAGCAGGTAGTTGAGCGCGGTGAAGATCGACTTCTTGATCTCACCCGCGTAACCGGTGCCGCCGATGATCACGATCCGGCGCCCCAGGTTGACGAGGATGAACGTCTCGCTGTGGGTGCCGTCGCGCGTCGGATCGGCCTCGACCGACGGCAGCGACATCACGGTGAAGTCCGGCTCGAAATTCATCAGCTCATCCGCGGTCGGGCGGATGAACAGGTTGCGCGCAAAAAGGCTGTGCCACGCGAGCTCGGTGATCACACGCACGCGCAGCCGGAAGCGAGGGTCGGCGCAGGCGAAGACGTCCTGCGTGTAGACCTCGTGCGTGGCGATGAACTCCTCCATCCGAGCCAGCAGCTGGTCGAACTTCCCCGAGGCGATCGGCTGGTTGCCCGGGTGCCACCAGATCGCGTCCTGGCTGGTGGGCTCCTTGACGAAGAACTTGTCGCGCGGCGAACGGCCCGTGTGCTTGCCCGTCTCGGCGGTCAGGGCGCCGGTGGAGACGATGGCCGCCTCGTTGCGCCGGATCGCGTGCTCGTAGAGCGCAGCGGGGCTCAGGTTCCGCCTTTCGACGGCGATCTCAGTCTTCGCGGCCACTAGCTTTCCAAATTAGGCGATTCGGGCCCGGCGATTGCTGGCGCGCCGGCGCACCTTGCCGGTCACGTAGTCGACCAGCACGTACTCGCCGAGGCGGTCCGGGGAGACGAAGAAGGCCCGCCCCTTGTTGATGCGTGTCATCTGGTTGATGAACTCGGTGAGGTACGGACCGCGCTCGAGCATGAAGGTGTTGATGACGATCCGGTCGCGGGTGCAGCGCTTGACCTCGCTCAGCGTCTGCTGGATCGTCCGATACGTCGGCGGATAGGCGAACTGGGCCTTGCCGTTCTCCTCGATGTGGGCGGTCGGCTCGCCGTCCGTGATCATGATGATCTGCCGGTTGCCGCGGTGCTTCGCGAGCAGCGAGCGCCCCAGCTGGAAACCGTGCTGCATGTTCGTGCCGTAGACGTAGTCGTTGAGGGCGAGCTGCGGCAGCGTCTGCGGTTTGAGCTCCACCGCGTAGTTCGAGAAACCGACGACGTAGAGCGAGTCGCGCGGGTACTGGCTTCGGATCAGCGAGTCGAGCGCGATCGCAACCTTCTTGGCGGCGAGAAAACATCCGCGAAGGAACATCGAGCGGCTCATGTCGATCATGAGCACCGTCGACGCCTGCGTCATGTGCTCGGTGCGATGGACGATGAAGTCCTGCGGCGCCATCTTCACCGGCACCTGCGGTCCCTCGCGCAGGATCGAGTTGAACAGGGTCTCCTTCATCTCGAGGAGGAAGGGATCGCCGTACTCGTAGGTCTTGAGCTCGTCTGACGCGTCGGTGCCGACGCCTCCGCGCCACAGCTGGTGCTGGCCCATCCGCGTCTTCTTGAGCTGGTCGAAGATGTCGCGCAGCGCGGACTGCCCGATGCGCCGCATGCCGCGCGGCGTCAGCTCGAGGCGGCGGCCTTTGCGCTCGACGTAGCCGGCCTTCTCGAGCACGTCGGTCACTTGCCGCAGCTGGTCCAGGGCCTGCCGCGCCTCGGGGCCCAGCAGCTGCTGCGCCAGCGAACGATCGACATCGTCGGGCCGGAAGCTGCCGCGCTCCAGCTGTGACTCGAGGCGGTCCATCTGCTGCAGCCGCTCCATGAGCTGCATGGCTTCGCCCATGGAGAGCGGATCCTCGCCGAAGAAGGGGTAGCGCTCGGTGAGCTCTGAGGGCGGCATCATCGCCTGCATGAAGCCGGACAGGCGCGCCAGCTCCAGGCGCAGGGAGTCGTCCTGCAGCAGTGCGTCCATCATCTGGCGCAGCTCCTCGCGCGCCTCGGGGCTGAGGCTCTGGAGCAGGGACTGCATCTGCGCCATCTGACGCTGCAGGTGTTCGAGCAGCTCGTCGAGGCTGTTGATGCCGGGCGGGAACATGTCTCCGAAGCGCTGCATGAAACCGTTGAAGTCCGGGGTCCGGCCTTCCATGCGCTGCTCGAGCATCTTGTTGAGCTCGCGCACCATGTCGCGCACCCTCGACAGGTCCTGGCCCTGCATCTGCTGCAGCGAGCCTTTGATGCCCTGGAACATCTGGTCCACCATCTGTTTCTGCAGCTGCTGCATCAGCTCCTCAAACTTCTGGCGCGCTTCATCGTCGACGAACTCGTAGTTGCGCAGCCCCTTGACGCGCCCGCCGAGGTCGTCGGGCAGCCGGTCGAGCTGATCGTTGCGCTGGCGTGCGATGCGGTCCAGCAGCTTGCGCGCCTCGGGCGTCGCCTCGTTGAGCCTGCGCTCGATGCCCGCGCGCTCGGTGTCGATGACCTCCTGGACTTTCTGCCGGAGCTCCTCGACCGTACTGTCGAGGTTGTAGCGGCCTAGCTCTCGCTCACGGGCGTCGCGGAGCTGCTTGAGCAGCTGCTCGAGGCCGGGCATGTTCGGCGAACCCCAGCGCAGAAAGCGCTGGAGCGCGGCGTTGAGGTCGCCGTAGTTCATCAGGTCGTCGGACAGCGAGTCCAGTACGTCGCCCGCATCCAGGTCGTCGAGCTTCTGCGTCCCGTCCCAGCGTGAGTAGCGAAACCTCACCCGACCACGCTAGCAGGCCGCCAACCCCCCAAAGCACGTTCTATCGCACGGGCCGCGCGCAGCGCGGTGTTGTCCTGCCAGTTGCGCCCCACGATCTGAACCCCGATGGGCAGGTTTTCGGGCGAGGTGCCGGCGCGGACCACGACGCACGGGTTGCCGGTCAGGCTGAAAGGGACGGTGTAGCTGAACTGATGGTCGCTGACGGTCTTGACTCGGTAGGGCGGAGCGACGTCGGGCGCGACCGGGGTCAGCACGAGGTCGAACCGCGACATGAACTTGAGCAGGAGACTGCGATAGGCGTCCCAGCGCCGGTACATGCGCTCGTGGCTCATGCGCCTGAGGCCCCAATAACCGAGCGTCACCTGCCATGCCTCGGTGAGCGAGGGAGCCCTTTCCTCGGTCACGTTACAGCCCGCGGCGGCGAGCGCTCTGGCGGCCGCACGGACCGTGGCCGCGACCGCAGGAGTCGGCTTCGCCATGCCGTCATCCGAGTACCACGCGACGCGCAGGCCATCGAGCTTCGGGGTTCTCCTCGGCACGGGCACTGGCACGATCGCCGAGTCGATTCCGTCTGGTCCAGCGAGAACGCGGAGGGCGAGCTTGAGGTCGGACACGTAGCGCGCCATCGGACCGACCTGGCTGCGCGGATCGCTGAGCCCACCGGGGAGCGCGTATGCGCCGGTCACCGGAATCAGGCCGGCGGTGGGCTTCAGGCCTGCGACGCCGCAGTAGTGGGCGGGCACCCGGATGCTTCCGCCCGAGTCGCTGCCGAGTCCGAGCGGAGAGCCGCCGGCGGCAATGATTGCGGCTTCACCGCTGCTGCTTCCTCCTGGAGTGCGGGTGATGTCGTACGGGTTGCGCGTCCCGCCATGGATCGATCTCCAGCTTTCCTCGCCTGTCCCTCCTGGTGGGCAGTTCGTCTTGCCGATCAGGATCGCGCCGGCGCGGCGCATCCGGGCGACCGCGGTGGCGTCGTGGTCGGGGATGTGAGTCCGCAGCATGCGCAGCCCGGCCGTCGTGGGCAGTCCCGCTGTGTTGAAGATGTCCTTGGCCGTGAAGGGGACGCCATGCAGGGGGCCCAGGACGGCGTCGCGCTTATGGCGGCGATCTGCGTTCCGCGCCTCTTTGATCGCGCTCTCGGCGGTGGCGAAGACAACCGCGTTGATGCGCGGGTTGACGGTGTGGATGTGCTCGAGATGGGCGCGCACGACTTCCATGGAGGACAGTTCCCCGTCCTGGATCTTCTTCGCCAGCCAGCCGGCCGGCGCACCGATGACGTCGCGCATTACTTTCCGCCCGGGAGCTTAGTCGCTCCCGGGGGGAGTTGAACTGGCTACACGCTGTCTCCGGGCTTGATGTCGAGGACCCGGACGTTGTTGCCGACCAGTTCCTGGAGCTGGCTTGGGTTGCCGGCCAGGATCGGGAAGGTCCCGAAATGCATCGGCACCACCGTCTTGACGCCCAGGAGCGACGCCGCCTTGGCCGCCCGCTCCGGACCCATTGTGTAGAAGCCGCCGATGGGCAGGAACGCGACGTCGAACTTGCCCAGCTCGGCGATGAGCGCCATGTCCCCGAACACGTCGGTGTCACCGGCGAAATAAACCGTAAACCCGTTCTCGAACTCGATCACCAGGCCGCAGGCATCGCCGCCGTAGATCACGCCACCGTCTTCGGTGATGCCACAGGAGTGCTCGGCGTGGACCAGCGTGACCTTGATCCCCTCGGCCTCGACGGTCCCGCCCTGGTTGGCGCCGACGATCTTTTCGGCATCGAGGCCCTTGGAGCCCAGCCAGACGCTGATCTCGTGGTTGCACACGATCGTCGGCCTGGTGCGGCGGGCGATCTCGAGGGCGTCGTGGATATGGTCGAAGTGACCGTGCGTGATGAGCATGAGGTCGCATTTGTCTACGGTCTTCAGGGTTTCCGGCGCGGCGGGGTTGTTCATGACCCAAGGGTCGATGAGGATTTCCTTGCCCTTGGCGCTTCGTGCCTTCCAGGTCCCGTGACCGACCCAGGTGAAGTTGACGTCTGCGTTCAGCGCCATCTCATCCCCCTACTGACTGCGACGTGCGGAAAAGGCGATTCTCCCACACGGCCAAAACGAAGATTCCGATCCCGGCGAGGGTCCAGATGTTGGGAAAGAACAGGTCGCACGGCTGGCGCAGAAAACCGAGCAGACAGACCCCGAGCACCGCAAGCGTGGTCGCGCACCGGCGTTCGATCGCCCTCACCAGGACGATCAGAGTGAGCGGCAGCAACGGCAGCCACTGGTACGGCCAGACCTCGTTCGGGACCAGCGCGCCCAGGGCGAAACCGAGCGCCATCCCGTAAGCCGGGTTCCAACCACTCCGCCACGCGGCCCAGGCGGCGGCGGCCGCGAATGCCAGGGCGCTCGCATAGGAAAGGACGAGAGCGACCGCCGGCAGGTGCAGGGGCGAGGTGACGATCTGGTAGCCGGTGCTCGACGGTACCGCGAACGGCTCCCCGCCGATGGTGCGAGTGAAGAGCGTGCGCACCGAGTCGTAGGCGCAGTCAGGGTTGTACGAACCCAGCGAGGGAAGCAGCACGTGCTGGTAGTAGAACAGCGTCCCGTTCAGCCCCAGGGGCAGGAATGTGATCGCCGTCACCACGGCAACCACCACGCCGAGCGCCAGGGCATAGACGACCCGCTGCGCCGGGCGCGGACCGATGATCATCGCGGCCGGGTAGTACTTGATCGCCGCGGCCAGCCCGCCCACCGCCCCGGCAAGAGCAGGCCGGCTGCGCTCCAGCCACACCGACGCCATCGCGAGCGCGAGCATCACCCCGCCCCGCTGCCCGGCGAGGATGTCCGCGAAAAGCGGCGGGAAGTAAGCGGCGAGCAGCCAGAAGGCGGGCCTGGCGACACGGTCGGTGGTCGAGATGACGCGGTAGAGCAGCCACAGGCCGAGCAGCACGGTGGCGGCGTCGATCGCCGTCCATACCTGCACGCCGACGCTCTTTGGCAGCAGCGCGACCGGGATGGCGATCGCCGCCACCGGGGGCGGGCTGACGAACGCGTCGAGACCACCCGGCGGGGCGATGATGTGGAACTGGGCCAGGTAGCCGGCAGCGGCGTCGTACATGTGTGACGGGTTGGTCAGGTAAGCGTGGGCGCCCTGCCACATGCCCTCGGCGTCGAGGCGGCGCGGCGCGGCAACGATGAAAAAGAGCCGCTGCAAGGCGAACACGGCTGCGATCGCCCAGTAGAGAGCAGGCCGTGACAGCACGTCGGCCGCGGCGCGGCGCAATCGTTGGATCAATCGGTGGGCGGACGGACGCGGCCGCGGGAGCCGTTGCGAGAGAGCCAGCTTGTGTCCTTCAGGAATTCGATGAAGGCACTCACCGAGGCCGGAAGCTTGCGCCTGCGGAGGTGGACGATGTGCCAGTCGCGCCGGATCGGAAATCCGCGCACATCGAGCTCGACCAGCCGCCTGGTGGAAAACTCGAGGGCGCATGCGTACCGGGAGATCACCGCCAGACCGAGCCCGGACTCCACCGCGTGCTTGATGGCTCCGTTCGACCCGAGCTCCATGGCCACCGTCAACTTCGCACCCGCCTTCCGCGCTGCCTTTTCCAGCGACCACCTGCTGCCGGACGCAGCCTCACGCATCACGAAGGGCTGATCCGCCAGGTCTTTGAGGGTCAGCCCGCGTCGTGGGGCCAGGGCATGGCCGGCCGGCGCGACGACCACCAGCTCGTCACTAAGAAAAGGAATGATCGCCAGCTCGGGATCTTTCAAGGCCGGGCCGACGACGGCCAGGTCAAGTTCGTTGCGCAGCACCTGCTCCTGGACTCGGGCGCGAGAGCCGATCTCGAGCGAGATGACGAGGCCGGGGTGCAGCTTCTTGAAGGCGCCGAGCGCCGCCGGAAGCAAATAGATGCCGACCGTCGTGCTTGCCCCCACGCGCAGGGTTCCGCGCTTGATGCCGCGCATCTCCTCGACGGCGATGGTCGCCTCGTCGAGCACATCGAGCATCCGGCGCGCATAGCCGTACAGGACCGAGCCCGCCTCGGTGAGCTCAACCCGTTTGCCGAGGCGCTCCAGGAGCGGCAGGCCAAGCGCTTCCTCGAGTTCTTTGACCTGGTAAGAGATCGACGGCTGGCTCAGCTTGAGGCGCTGCGCGGCGAGACTGAAGCTGCTCAGATCGGCGACCGTTTTGAACGTACGGAACTGACGCAACGTGACCGCGCGATCGAGGTCCAGCTGAAGGTTGGGCCGCGGCACGGCGCCTACGATATGCGCATGGCGGCGCGGAAACCGAGATCACTCTCAGCGGTTCGACGCACGACGCCAAGCCTCGAAGGAGTCGAGGCCCCGGAGATGCCTGCGACCACCGTCTCTGAGCAGAAGATCAACCAGTATCGAAAGCGCCGCTACCAGGCACTTCACGCTTCGACCGAGGCCGCCAACAAACGCCGCGCCTCCGGCAAGGCGACGGCGCGCGACCGCATCGAGATGGTCCTCGACGAAGGTTCGTTCGTCGAGCTCGACGTCTTCGCGACACATCGCGCGCATGGCTTTGGGATGGAGGAGCGCAAGATCGCCGGCGACGGCGTCGTGGCCGGGTTCGGTGAGATCGACCGGCGCCCGATCGCCGTCTACGCGTACGACGCGACGGTGTTCGGCGGATCGCTGGGCGAGGTGACAGCGGAGAAGATCGTGAAGGTCCAGGAGCTCGCGCTCCGCAACCGCGTGCCTGTGATCGGCATCAACGACTCCGGCGGCGCTCGCATCCAGGAAGGCGTGGTCGCGCTCGCGGGCTACGCGGACATCTTCTTGCGTAACGTCCGCTCCTCAGGCGTCATCCCGCAGATCAGCATCATCGCGGGACCGTGCACGGGCGGCGCCGTCTACTCGCCAGCCATCACCGACTTCATCTTCATCGTCGCGGGCCAGGGATACATGTTCATCACGGGACCCGAGGTGATCAAGGTCGTCACCGGAGAGGCGGTTTCCTTCGACGAGCTCGGTGGCGGCCAGGTGCACAACGCGACCTCGGGGGTGGCGCATTTCCTGCCGAAGACGGAGCAGGAGTGCGCCGCCGGCGTGCGACGGCTGCTCTCCTATCTCCCGTCCTCGAACAACGAGCGACCTCCGTTCGTGCCGACCACCGACGACCTGGAGCGCGCGGACGTCGAGCTGCAGACGATCGTGCCCGAGGCGCCCAACAAGCCCTACGACATGCGCGAGGTCGTGTCGCGGGTTCTCGATGGACGCGAATTCTTCGAGGTCCAGCCCTTCTTCGCCCAGAACATCGTGGTCGGACTCGGTCGCCTCGGAGGCCACGTGGTGGGAATCGTCGGCAATCAGCCGAAGGTGCTGGCGGGGGCGATCGACATCAACGCGTCGGTCAAAGCCGCGCGGTTCATTCGCTTCTGCGACGCGTTCGGGATCCCGATCATCTCCTTCGTCGACGTCCCGGGATATCTACCGGGCCGCGACCAGGAGCACGGCGGCATCATCCGCCACGGCGCGAAGCTGCTCTATGCCTACGCCGAGGCGACTGTGCCCAAGCTCACGGTGATCACGCGCAAGGACTACGGCGGCGCGTACTGCGTCATGTCGCCGAAGCAGATGGGCGCCGACCTCAACCTCGCCTGGCCGACGGCGGAGATCGCGGTCATGGGCCCCGAGGCAGCGGTGAACATCATCTACAAGCGGGAGCTGGTATCAGCGCAAGATCCGGCGGCCCGGCGCAGGGAGCTGGTCGCGGAGTACACGGCGCGGTTCGCCAACCCGTACGTGGCCGCTGAGCGAGGCTACATCGACGATGTCATCGAGCCGAGCCAGACCAGGCGCGAGCTCGTGCGGGGGCTTCAGCTGTGCCTGCGCAAGACGATCGAGCGGCCGCCGCGCAAGCACGGCAACATCCCCTTATAAGAAACTCCTCCCCGTTTACGGGGAGGTGGCGCGAAGCGCCGGAGGGGCCGACCCCTTCCCCCGCCTTCGGCGGGTACTTCCCCATAAATGGGGAAGAGTTGTTAGATCGGGCCGTCGGCGGTCCGGCGCAGGGACTCGGCTTTGCGGCAGTACTCATCGACCGTGACCAGGTACTCGGCGTGCGACCAGGTCAACGGGGAGACCGACAGCGGCGCTCCGGTGTGCGGGTCCAGCTGCTCCGACAGCAGCCCGCCCGGCAGCTGATGGGCCACCGTCCAGTCGATCATCTTCTTGGCGGGCGCCAGGTCGGCCGGCGTCTTCGCCGTCGCGATATACCACTGCGCCAGCCACAGCGTGCACATGAACCACGGGTTGCCCGGCACCAGGTGGGTGTCGCGCTCGACCTGGAAGTAGTAGTCGTCTGTGTACCGGGCGACGCCGCCACCGCCGGCCTTGTTCGACAGCTGGTCCGCGATCGCCTGCATGGTCTCGACCACGCGTGAGTCGCCGGGCGGGTACATGCCGAACCGCCAAAGACCGTAGATCGCGCTGTCCAGCGCGGTGTCGACGGTGACCGACTCGTCGTCTTCCACCGTGATCCGGCGCGGAAACCGACCCAGCTCAGCGCTGTAGAGGTTGGTGTCCGAAGCCTCGCGCAGTCGCTCGGTCGCATCGCGGTAGCGGGCGTACGCCTTCTGGTCGCCGAACAGGTCGGCGAAGCTGCGCGCCGCCTCGAGTCCGCCCCATACCGACCCGACGGTGAAGGCATGCACTCCCCACCGCTCCTCCCACAGGTCCCACGACGGCATCGGCAGCCCGTTGCGCTCGTCCACGTAGCTCACCATCCAGTCAGCGGCAGGCACGATGAGAGTCGAGTAGAGACCGACGACGAAGTCGAGATTGCGGTGGATGCGGTAGTGCTGCCACAGCGACCAGAGCACAAGCCCTGTCTCATCTTCCTGGATCGGCAGCGTGCGCGCCCCATGCGAATCGACCCACGGTAGCCACGAGCTGCCAGGCAGGCCGTACGGCGTGTACTTGTGGAGGAAGAACCCCTCTTCGACCAGCGACTGCTGGGAGAACAGGAAGAACTGGCGCGTTACGTCCTCATGCCCGGCGCGGTCCAACGCATTGGCGACGATCGCACCGTCACGAGGCCAGTGGTACGCGTATGTGTCACGGGCGAACTTCGTGATATCGAAGTCGGTCGAGGCGATCACGGCGCCGCGGTTGTCGACGTGGCTGCGGGCGGTGAGCACGCTGCGGCGGTAGAGCTTTGTCGCGTCGTCGCCAAGCTCGTCGTCGATGTGGCGATGGTCTTTCTCCGACCACACCTGCCAGTAGGTCCGGGTCCTCGCTCGATACGTGTCGGCCCCTCTGCCGACGATCAGGTCCTGACCGTAAGCGGTCACCTCGCTCAGGCGCGTGCCCATACAGAGCCAGTGCGTCATGGTGCGCGGCTCGCCGGCTGCCGCCTGGCCCAGGTCGAAGCAGATTGTGCAGTCGACCGCGCCCTGCTCGATCGGGTGCTTGCCGAGGACTCCGTCCTCGGCGTCGACCCACGTCCCCTGGGCGCCGTTGCCTTTCTTACCATTGGCCCAACTGCTGATGCCGTACTCCGGGCCACATTGGCCGCCCAGCAGGAAGTAGCGATTTGCCTTGTACGCGATGACTCCGCGGTGGCGAGGGTCGAAGAGGACGGTGTTGCCGATGTCCGAGCCCTCGATGAACCAGTCGTAGTGGAAGAAGACGCGGCCGGTGCGGAACCCAGCCGACGAGGTGACGGTGACGTTGCGGATGAACCAGTTGCGCGCCAGGTCGATGAAGTCCTCGAAGTTGACGGTGATGCCCAGACCGGGGTGCGAAAGCGTGACGTCGCTGACCAGCGAGTCTTCGTGGTAGGCGAACTTCCGCTGCCATGCGCCGTCATCGAGCCAGGCGAACCTGCCGTCGATGAAAAAGCCCGTCCGGCAGATGTTGCCCATCGTGTGGTTCGCGTCACCCACGCGCGGGAAGTAGATGTCGCGCACCGAGTACGTCGCGTCGAAGCCCACCAGCGAGTTGCCGTTTCCGAGGACGAGGCTTCTTGGCACGTCAGTTGCGCGGCAATCCTACAATTCGCCCCAACCTGGACCGTCCCCCTATCCGCATCATCACGTCTCGCAAACGTCGCCGCACAGTGGCTGCCCGGCTGCGGTCTGGCGTCCTCGAGCTGTTGGTGCCCGCAACCATGCCCCACTCCGAGCGCGCGCACTGGGCCGAGGTCATGAGCCGGAGGCTGGAGCGCCGGGCGGAGCGGTCGCGACCTTCCGATGAGCGGCTCGCGGAGCGCGCGCGGAGGCTCAACGATCGACACTTCGAGGGCAGGCTGGGCTGGACGTCGATCGGGTTTGCCGAGATGGAGCGTTTCTGGGGCAGCTGCACGTTCACCGACGGCGCCATCCGGATCGCGCGCCGGGCGGCGTCGCTCCCCGAGTGGGTCCTCGACTACCTGCTCGTGCACGAGCTGGCGCACCTGGTCCACAGCGACCACGGCCAGGAGTTTCACGAGCTGGAGAACCGCTATCCCCTGACCGAGCGCGCGAAAGGCTACCTGCTTGCGCTCGACTCCATGGCGTAGGGAACTCTTCCCCGCTTGCGGGGAAGTACCCGGCGAAGCCGGGGGATCCCGCGTCCCCTCCGGCCGCTGCGCGGCCACCTCCCCATAAATGGGGAGGAGTTCCTAGGGCGTGAGGACGATCTTCGTCGCTTCGCGCGCGTCAAACATGCGGTAGGCCTCTTCCGCCTGCTCCAGCTTCATCCGGTGGCTGATGATCTTCTCCGGGTGCAGCCGCCCCGAGGCGATCAGGTCGAGCAGCGGTCGCATGTAGGCCTGGACGTTGCACCAGCCGGCGCGGAAGGTCAGCGACTTGAGCCACATCCGCAGGTAGGGAAAGTCTCCCTGGACGGCGCTCGGCACGCCGACCATCGAGATCGTCCCGCCGCCTCGCACGCAGTGGATCGCGGTGTCGACTGCCGACAGCAGGCCGACGCACTCGATGCTCGAATCGGCGCCGATCCCGCCCGTGGCCTGTTCGATCGCGCCCACGGGATGCACTTCTTTGGCGTTGATCGGAATCCCACCCAGGTCCTGCGCGACCTCGAGTCGCGAGTCGACCATGTCGATCACGAAGATTCGGGACGGACCGAAGAGCTGCGCGCACATCGTCGCCATCAGCCCGACCGGGCCGGCGCCCACGACGGTGACCACATCGCCCGCCTTGATCTCTGCCCGCTCGGCGCCGAAAAAGCCGGTGGAGAGGATGTCGCCGACAAATATCGCCTGCTCGTCGCGCATTCCTTCAGGAATGGCTTCCATGGTGTGGTCGGCGTTCGGCACGACGACGTACTCCGCCTGGCCGCCGCCAAGGCCGCCGAAGTACTCACCGTGCCCGAAGGTTCCCTTGTTGACGCACTGGCTGAACCAGCCTTTCCGGCACAGCGCGCAGTGCCCGCAAGAGGTGAAGAAGCTCGAGACGACGCGGTCGCCGGGCTTGAAGCGCTTGACCTCGGGACCGACCTCCTCCACAACGCCCACGAATTCGTGGCCCAGGACGGCGCCGGCGTTCATAGGCGTGTGGCCGTGGAGGATGTGCAGGTCGGAGCCGCACACCGCTCCGAGGGTGACCCGGATGAGCGCGTCATCCGACGCCGCGACCGACGGCTTGGGCACCTCGAGGACTTTGACATCGCCCTCGCCCTGGAAGGTCAGGGCTTTCATCTCGCCTCCACCTCGACGTGTTCGACGTTGCCGGTCGCGTCTGCGTAGCACCAGACATCGAGGTCGGGACCCTCAATGCCGATCGCACTGATGACGGACATCACGTGCGTTCGATGGTCGTCGGCGTGGTGTACCGCCTGCGCCATCAGCAGGGCACCGGCAAGGCGCCAGCCGTCATCGGTGGTGAAGAGCTTCGCCTGCGCGTCCGCATCCTGTGCGAGCTTCTCCCACTCGGGGCCGAGCCGGCGAATCCGCTCGGCGAGCTCGTCGAGCGGCACGCCGCCCGATTCCGGCAAAGGCTCCTGGAAACGCTTTCCGGTCAGCCGCGCGAAGTAGCCCTCCTCGGCGCGGACGAGGTGCCGCAACGTTTCCCGGATCGAGCCATAGGTCCCGGGCGTCGTCGCGTCCAGTTGCTCGTCCCTCAGGCCCCGGCAGAAGTCGATCAGCTGGAGCGTGGCCCAGGTCTTGTGCCGGAAGCTCTCGAGCATAGCCTGGCTCATGACGCACCAAGATTAGGCACTATTTGTGCCAGGCCTCCAGCAACCTCTCGAGCTGCTGGGCATTCTTGACCGAGTAGTTCGAGTAGTTGTTATTCATCAAAGCGTGGACTCGGTCCGCCGACCGCTCCATCTCCTTGATCCGCGGCACCCACTCGGCCAGCTCTTCGTCCTTGTAGTCCCAGCGGAAGCGCACATTGGGCGGCACCCCGCGCAGGTCCCACGCGTCGTGGTTGCGACCGTGAAACCGGACCACCGCGAGCTTCGCGGACGTGACCTCGTGCACCGAAGGCATGCTCGTCGCGTGCCCTGCCGGTACGTCCACGGCCACGTACGGGATGTCGCGACTCCGCAGAAACGCCAGCGTCCCGTCCCGGTGGCGGGCGTCGAGCCACTCCGGTTTGCGGAACTCGACCGCGACCTGGAACCCGTGCATGCGCTCCTGCACCTGCTCCACGTACGCAAGCGACCTCGATGACGGCAGGAACCACGGCGGGAACTGGAAGAAGACGGCGCCCAGCTTGCCGGCGGCCCGCAGTGGCTCGATCGCCGTTCGGAACCGCTCCCAGCACTCGTCCAGGAGCTCGTCCGGCATGTGCTCCAGGTAGACGTTCTTCCTCTCCCGGACCTTGGCCGGCAGCTCCTCCCGGATATCGGGCGGCAGCGATAGCGGCCGGGTCGGGTGGTTCGTCAACAGCGAGAACGACTTGACGTCGAACGTGAAGCCGTCCGGCGTCTGGGCCGCCCACGCCTCGGCGCTGTCGGGCCTGGGGATCCCGTAGTAGGTCGAATCGACTTCGACCAGTCGAAACTGAGTCGCGTAGAAGCGCAGCCGGTCGCCCGAGGTCTTGATCGACATCGGGTAGAACAGCTTGGAGTCGACCAGTGACTTGTCGACCCAGCCGGCGATGCCGCAAAGCACTGTCACCGGCTTTATGATCGCGGCGCCCTTGGGCCGCTACATTCGCTACTGGTACACCTACCGGATCGCGGTCGCGGTCGTGATCGCGCTCGTCCTCTCCGGCCTGATGTTCTGGCTCTACACCCAGCAGCTGACCTGCGACGCCCACGCGCAGGGCTGCCTGGTCAACCTCTCGGTGCACCCGGAAGACCGCTTCGCCGCCCAGTACGATCCCGGTAAACCGCGCGACGCCGTGGTCATCGTCGGCATCGACAACGACAGCATGAAGACGCTGCACCACTACCCGATCTCGCGCGACAACTACGCCACGGCGCTCAAGAATCTCGAGGCGGCGGGCGCGACCGTGGTCGCCTTCGACATCGCCTTTCCGGACCCGAGCGATCCCCTGGTCGACACCAAGTTTCACGACGCCCTGGCCGGCAGCCGCATCCCCGTGATCCTGGCCTACGGCGCGGGCAAGTTCGACCCAGGCACCGGCAAATGGGTCCAGGGCGGCGTCGACCAGGTCCCGATCAAGGCGTTCCGATGCGTGGACTACAAGGACGGCGACCCCAGCGGCACCTGCAGCCGGCCGCTTCCGAACGTGATCCTCGCCTCCCCCGACCTGGTGCTCGATCAGGACGGTGTCGTCAGGCGAATACCGCTGCAGGTCGAGCCGGTCTGCGCCCAGGCCCAGACCTGCACCACGCCTCTGATCGATACCCTGGGATTTGCCGCCTACCGCGCCGGCGAGCTGGGCCTCGACTTCCAGAGCGGACCTGACCTGCAGATCGCCAACGGCACGGCGAGCTTCGGCGCTGCCTGGAGCACGCCGGTCGACCCCACCGGCACGATGCTGATCAATTACTCCGGGCCCCCGGGCAACTTCGAAGACTTTCACCACTACATCAGCTTCGCCGACGTCCTGAACGGGACATTCTCCCCGGACGCGGTCAGGGACAAGATCGTCCTGATCGGCGCCTACCGGCTAAGCGGTGTCAACGACCAGGAGCTGGTGACCACGAGCTTCGGCGGCAACCAGACGCTTCCGATGGCGGGCGTCGAGATCCACGCCAACGTCGTCCAGATGATGCTGAACGCGGTCGCTTCGCCAGTGACTCCGTCCCGGTTCCTAAAAGCTGAACCGCCCTGGGTCCTGCTCGTGCTGCTCGTCGTGCTCAGCCTGGCCACCGCGGTCGGGGTCGCGCGCGTGACGGTGCTCTGGGGCCTCGTCGGCACGGTGCTCGCCCTCGTCCTGTTCACGTTCGGGATGTCGGCGCTGGCCGCCTTCCAGAACTGGGTGCCCGACCTGTTCCACCCGTGGCTCGCGATCGCCCTGACATACTCCGGGGTGACCGCGTATCGGTTCCTTTACGAGGACCGCGAGAAGCGCAAGGTGACCGCCTTGTTCGGTACCTACCTGAAGCCGGAGATCGTCGCCCAGCTGGCGAAGACGCGAGGCGGCGTCGAAGACATCCTGCGCGGCGGCGAGCGGCGCGACATCTCGCTTTTCTTCGTCGACATCCGCGGCTTCACCTCGATGTCGGAGTCGATGGCCGCGAGCGACGTGACCGAGGTCGTGCAGATGTACCTCGACCACCTCAGCGGAATCATCTTCACGTGGGACGGCACGATCGACAAGTACGTCGGCGACGAGATCATGGCCTTCTGGAACGCGCCGCGAGAGCAGGAAAATCACGCCCTGCTTGCGATCCGCTGCGCCTACGACAGCATCAACAGGACGCACGAGCTGCAGGAGAAGCTGCTGGCGAAAGGACTGCCCCCGATCCGCTACGGCATTGGCATCAACACCGGTCCCGCGGTCGTCGGCAACATGGGTTCCCGCACCCGCCTCCAGTACACCGCCCTCGGCGACACGGTCAACACAGCCGCCCGCTTCTGCGCCCACGCGCCGGCGTTCCACGTCCTGATCGGCCAGGCGACCTACGAGATGTGCCGCGATTACATCGCGGTGGACCTCGTGCCCGGGGTTCAGCTCAAGGGCAAGTCGGCCGAGACCTTCCGCATCTACGACGTGACCGCCATACGTCAGACGCCCGACTCGCCCTGGGTGCAGTTCCCAACCGAGGTGGCCACGCAGTCGCACCACACATACACGGCGCAGTACACGCAGCAGACCGTGATCGCGGCGGGCGAGTCGGGGTCGCGCGACATCCTGGTCGGCGCCGAGGCACAGGAGGCGCTTGCGCGCCAGGCGCAGTCGCCCGGCTAATGAATCAGGGTCGCGCCTAGAGTCCCGACCGCGACCGTAAGCCCCACCAGGATCCCGAGCACGCTCAGGCAGCTCATCGACTTCTTGGCCACGGACTTGACCGGCGGCGTCGGGTTGTAGACGACGTGCGGCGGACGGATCGCGGTCCCGGGTTGGGCGATCGCCATCCCGACGGGAGTCGACGGCGAGGGGTAGGCCGGCGTCGCCCTGGGCACCATCTTGGACAGGTCGGCCCCCGGCTCCAGGCTGCGCGTCCATCCCGGGCACATCTGGTCGGCGACGCGCGACATTGCCTCGTCGAACTCCAACCCAAACTGGTAGCGGTCCTCGGGCCGCTTGGAGATGGACTTCAGGATCACCTCTTCCAGTTCGGGGTTGAGGCCGGGTTTGAAGACAGAAGGCGGTTTCGGCGGCGCCTGCACGTGCTTGGCCATCAGCGTGAAGGGGCCGTCGGCGTCGGTTGCCGTGAACGGCGGCTGGCCAACCACGAGCTCGTAGAACACGATCCCCGCCGAGTAGAGGTCGCTCCGCCCGTCCACCTTGCTCGACGCCACCTGCTCCGGCGACATGTACTGGGGTGTGCCGACGGTGGTGCCAGTCTTGGTCGCGGTGCCCCCCACCCCGGTGTCGTCGAGCAGCCGGGCGATGCCAAAGTCGGCCACCTTGACCTGGCCTTCATCGGAGATCAGCACGTTCTCGGGCTTCATGTCGCGGTGCACGATCTGGTGCCGGTGCGCGTAGTCGAGCGCCTGCAGGATCCCGTGCATGACGGCGAAGACCTGCGGAGGTGGGATCAGCGCCTCGTTCATCCAGTCGCGCAGCGAGCGGCCGCGGACGAACTCCAGGACCAGGTAGTTGATGTTGCCCTGGAGTTCCATATCGTGGACCTGGACCAGGTTCGGGTGGCTCGTCCGGGCCATGACCTGGGCTTCCTGCAGAAAGCGGCGGAGGGCGACCGGGTCCGCGGACTGGATCAGCTCCTTGATGGCGACCTCGCGGCCCAGTCCCGGTTGCTCGGCCAGGTAGACGGCGCCCATCCCGCCCCGTCCGAGCTCACCCTTGACCCGGTACTTGCCGATGTACTTCTCGCCTGAGACCTGGGGCGGCGTGGTGATCGAGGCCAGCGACGGCGGCGGCGTGGTCGGAGGGGGCACCGGGATCAGGCGCATGGTCGCCGCGATGTCGCCGCCGAACGGCGAGGTGTCCGGCTGCGGGGTCGTCGGCGGTTCCTCGCCGGACCCAGGAGCCCAGCTCGGCCGGAACGGCTGTGAGGGTGGTTTCGGGGGCTGCCCGGGATCGGCCATCTCGGTGGCGAGCCTACCAGAGTCCGTTCCAGGTCAGAACTCCCATGAGCTATGGCGTTTTGGGAGCATTACGCCGATAATCTGGCCCGCACCAACCAGCTAACAGGGAGGAGATTGATCGATGTCCCAGATGCCCCCACCGCCACCCAGCCAGCCGGCACCCATGGGTGGCACGCCGTCCGCGAGCGGCGTCGGCAGTAACAAGAAGACTTACACGATCCTTGCTTACCTCGTGGGCTGGATCACGGGCCTGATTTTCCTGTTCGTGGGCAAGGACGACCCCGATGTCAAGTGGAACGCCGCGAACTCCCTCGTGTTCTTCGGGGGACTCTCGATCATCAGCTTCGTCATCGGCCTGATCCCGGTCGTCGGACTCCTGTCGCTTGCCCTGTTCATCTTCGGTTTCGTCTACTGGGTCATCTTCCTGGTCAAGGCCCTGCAGGGGAACGGCGAGCGCATCTCCGCGCCAGGCCTCGGCGGGTTCCTGAACCAGTACGTCGACCAGGTGGCGAACGCCGTCAAGTAACCAGACCTTTCAAAAGGGCCCTGCCTGGTGGCCGGGCCCTTCTTTTTTTACTGCTCGGGGTTCAGTTGCTCGAGCGCCCGCTCGATGCCACCCCGGAGGTGGTCACGCTCTTCGCGCAGGTTGGTCGCCTCGGCGCGCGCCGAAGCGAGCTGGTAGCGGAGTCTCTCGACCTCCTCCCTCAGCTCCTGCAGCTCGCGCGATCGCGGGTCTGGCGCTCCGCCGGTCGCCTGTGCGTCGGCGAGCTCGATCTTGAGCCGCTCGACCGCGACCTTGAGCTCACGGCGTTCGGTGAGAAGCTGCTGAACGAGCGAGTCAGACGGCCTGGTCGGCTCTTTCGACATAGCGGCACAGACCCGGCTGAAACTCGCGCAGGCGAAGATGCTCCATCTCGCCCCGGAGGAAGCGCGCCTTGATCTCGAGGCCACGAATGCCTTTGGCGGTCTCGTAGGGAAACCGGTACAGCTTGCCGGAGTCGACCAGCAGGCAGACGGCGAGCTTCTCGCCATCCTTCTCGATCACATGCTTGTAACAGGGCACTGTGCGCCGCGCGACCTCCATCGTCTGGAAGCCGCCGACTCTCCCCATGAGCACGTCAATCGGATTCCGCATTCCTCGGAAATGCTAATTGAGGAGCGAGAGCTGCTCGGGTTCTGGCGGTGGTTTGAGGATGACGCGCCGCCGGTCGGACACACCGTGGTAGGAGCGAAGTCGGGCCACCTCGTGCAACGCCTTCTCGCCGAACGACTGGGGCAGATAGGCGCGGTCCCGATACGCCTGCTCGTAGCGAGGTAGAAGCTCGGGCCAGTGACGGGCGAGCACGGACAGGAAGTGCTCGCGCGTGCCGTCTTTGAGGTGAAGCATGCCGGCCCAGAGCCCCGTAGCTCCCGCCGCGCGCGCGGCCTTGACCACCGCCTCGATCATCTCCGGGCGGTCCGAGAGCGCGGGCAGGATGGGCGCCATGCCCACACCAACATCGATCCCCGCGGTGACGAGCCTTTCGATCGCCCGCAGGCGCTGCCTCGGGTGCGCCGTGCCGGGTTCGGTCTTGCGCCAGATGTCGTCGTCGAGAGTCGGGATGCTGAACGTGATGTGGAGCTCGGCGCGACGGGCGAGCTCGCTCAGCACGTCGATGTCGCGGACGATCATCGGGCCACGCGTGATCATGGCCGTCGGATTGGAGAAGTCACGCAGCGTCTGCAGGCACTGGCGGGTCAGGCGGTAGCGGCCCTCCGCCGGCTGATAGGGATCGGTGGCCGCGCCGACGACCACGGTCTCCTTGCGCCACGAACGACGTGACAGCTCGCCGCGCAGCACGGCGGCGACGTTGACCTTGATACGTACGGTGCGGCCGTAGCGGTCGTCCGCCGGACGGTCGGCGCGGAGCTCAAAGGCTCTGACATAGCAGAAGGCGCAGCGGTGTTCGCAGCCTGTGTACGGGTTCAAAGACCACGCGAAGCCCATGTTCTTGACAGGGTTGAGCGCGGACTTGCACTGCACCTCGACGTAATCGACGTCGACGAGTCGTGGCTCGGGCGCCACCGCCATTCAGACATGATAGAACAAACGTTCGGCTTTGCTGTGGCGGGAATTCCCGCGTCGATCGGACTAGCTGCCTACCACCTTGATATCGGAGTTCGGCGCCTCGCCGATGGGCCGGCCCTTGCGCAGCCTCCTGCCAGGCCTCAGCAGCGAGGACGGACAGAAATCGTTGAGGACGCATTCCCCACAGCGCGGACGGCGCGCATCGCAGATCCGGCGGCCGTGGAGAATCAGCCGCAGCGACAGCGCTGTCCACTCTTCCTTCGGCACCATCGAGCAGACCTGGTGCTCGATCTTCACCGGGTCTCGCGTCGCCACCAGCCCGAGCCGGTTGGTCAGACGCGTGACGTGTGTGTCCACCGCAAACCCCGGCTCGTCGAAGCCAGCACCGAGGATTACGTTCGCGGTCTTCCTGCCGATGCCGGGGATCTTGATCATGTCCTCCATCGTCTTCGGCACCGCACCGCCGAAGAGCTCGACGAGCTTTTGGCTCGCGGCGATGATGCGCGCCGTCTTGAGCCGGAAAAACCCGGTCGGCTTGATGAGGGTCTGCACGACCGCCGGGTCCGCCGCCGCGAGATCGAACGCGGTGGGATACCTACGAAATAGCTCTGGTGTGACCAGGTTCACAGAGCGGTCCGTGGTCTGCGCGGAGAGGATCGTCGCGATCAAGAGCTGGAAGGGGTTTTCGTGGGTGAGCTCGGTCTCGGCCTGATAGAGATCACGCAGGCGCTCGACCGTCAGCGCCGATCGCTTCCGCGCTCCTCGCGGGGGAGGCGGCGACATCCACGCCGGCTTTTTCTTAGCTGCCAAGCAGCCTGCGGGTTACCCTGGCGATCTCGTTGCCGTCGGCGCGTCCAGCGAGACGCGAGGTCGCCGCCTTCATCACCTGCCCGAAACCCTTCGGCCCGTCGGGCTTGACCTCGGCGATGACCTTGCGCAGCTCCGCCTCGATCTCCTGCTCGCTCATCGATGCGGGCAGGAAGCCGCGAAGCACGGCCATCTCGGCTTCCTCACGCCGAGCCGAGTCCTCGCGACCTGCCTTGCGATAGACCTCGATCGCCTCCTCGCGCCGCTTCACCTCCTTGCGCGCGACCCGGACCACCAGCTCGTCGTCGATGCGCCCCGCCGCATTCGAGTCTTTGCTCGCCCGCACGAGCTCGCTTTTGAGCAAGGAGAGCGTGCCCAGCGCAACGTCGTCACGCTTGACGCGAGCATCGACCATCTCCGATTGAACTCGGTCATAAAGGGCCATTTCGGCGATTGTCACACACCAACAATGGCCGGCCCCGGAGCCCGCGCATCTCGCGGCCCAGGCGGACCGGCGCCTTAGGCGAAATATGAATCGGTCTCGGGGGACCAGACACTGTCCGATCCCGGATAATCGGCGCCTATGGCGTACCTGGTGGCGGGGCCGTTGGTCGCGCTGGTCGGCATCGTGGCGGTCTTTTTCGTGCTGCGACGGAAGTCGGTCGAGAAGCGCTCGATGTACTCGGCGCGAAGGACTCAGATCGAACACAAGGTCCGTGCCGCGCGGCAACGCACCCTGGTTGGACGCGGCAGGTCCGAGCGGCGGGCCCCGCCACCGACAGAAGCTCCGTCGCCATTCGCGGGAACGCAGGTCCAGCCGACCGTGACCTACGAGGCACCCGCCTACCAGCCGCCACCAGTGGCGCCGCCGTCGGTGGCGCCGGAGAGCCAGTGGGGGCAGCCGGCGGCGGCGCCCTCGCCCTGGGACACCACCACCAGCGCGCCGGCGCCGGCCGAGTCCCCCGCCGCGCCGCCAGAACCCGCCTGGACGCCGCCCCCGCCCGCGTCCGAGCCGTTTCGTCCCGCCGCCGAGCCTACCCCGATGGCGCCGAGCGAACCGGCCTGGACGCCCGCTCCCGCGCCCGCGGCTGAGCCGGTGGCGCACCTGGAGCCAGCGGCAAGCTCCTCCTCATCCACCGCGGCCGGCTCGTGGTCCGTCGTCAGCACCTCGAAGGACTCCTCCGCCGGCGAGGAAACCGGTGGCCAGAAGCGCGGCAAGGCCGGCGCCGCGACGGGTGCATGGGAGCTGGCATCCGGTGAGGCGCCGGGCATGGATTCCGAGGAGGCAGAGCTCAAGCGGCCGAGCGGCAGCTTGATGGCGATCGCTCAGTACCTGGTGCTGGTGGTCGGCCTCGTCATGGTCCTGATCGGCGTGCTGGTCATGGTCGCCAACTCCAAGGTCACCTAAGCGCTCAGCACGGCCTTCGCGAGCGTGCGGCCGCCGTCGCGCATGACCGTGTCGCACACGATGACTCGGTAGCCCAGCGCCTCGATCGCGGCTGCGACGTCACGATCGCGCTCGTCGAGCACGAACGCGCCGGCGACGTCGCGGTACATGCGGGCAACCTCGACGGGATCGGGGCTGCGTCCCAGTGCTCGCATCATCTCTGCGGTAGGTCCCTTGAGTGCAGCGCCGCCGACGATGGGCGTTACGGCAACCGTCCGGTCGCGAACGAGCGAGTCGCGCAGCAGGTCGAGGATCGGCTCGATCGAGATGAGGGGGTTGGAGGGCCCGATGACGACGAGATCTGCCGTGTCCAGCGCCTGCGACACCTCGCGCGAGCGGCGGGCGACGTCGATGCCCGCGAACCTGATCCCGAGCAGCTTCGGCTGCAGTCGCTCGCGGACGAAATATTCCTGGAACGAAAGATCACCCTTGTCGGTCGTGAAGCGCGTGCGCACAGGTTCGTCGGCCATCGGCAGCACCCGCGCCGGGACTCCGTAGCGGCGGCACAGCTCGAGCGACGTCTCGGTGAGCGAGCACTCGCGCGCCAGCATCTCGCTCCGCAGCAGGTGCGTCGCGAAGTCCCTGTCGCCGATCCGAAACCATGTGTCTTCGCCGGCGCGCGCCAGCGCGTCGAGTGTGTGGAAGGTGTCGCCTTTGATCCCGTAGCCGGTGTCTTCGTTGAACAGGCCCGCCAGCCGGTAGATCACCGCGTCGACGTCAGGGCAGACGCGCAGGCCCCAGAAGTCGTCGTCGTCGGCCGTGTTCGCGATCACGGTCAGCTCGTGATCCGGCGCGATCAACTGGATGCCTGAGGCAAGCGCGGCGCCCCCCGTGCCGCCGGCGAGTACGACGACCTTCAGCGGAAGAGGTCCTCGCTCGGCGGCCGGATGAGGTCGCGCCCGCTGCCGCTGCCCTGCAGGCCCAGGCCTCGCGCGATCACGGCCGGTGTGCGCTCCGTCTTGCCCATGACGAGGCCGGCGCTCGAAGCGATGTCGTCCGCGACCGCGAGCACGGTCGCGTGCAAGGGCTCCCCCGCATCGTCGGGAGTGCCCCGAAGATCGATCGCCGCGGGCAGGCCGGCAATTCCGATGGCGACGTTGACGATCCCGAGGCGCCACGGCCTCCCAAACGTGTCGGAGATGACGACGCCCACCTCGACTCCCGCGAGCTCCTGGAGTCGTTGGCGCAAACGCCGCGCGCTGGCGTCGGGGTCGACCGGAAGCAGCGTGAGCACCCCGGCGCCGACGTTCGAGTGGTCGACGCCGGCGTTGGCGCAGACGTATCCATGGCGCGTCTCGGTGATCAGCACGCGCTCGCTGCGAATCAACCTGACGCTCTCGTCGAGCACGACCTGGACCATTCGCGGGTCTGGCCTCGCGACCAGGCTGGGGGCGATGCGACGCGCCTGGGCGCCCGCGGTCACGTCCTCCAGGCGCACGACGCGACCTTCGGACTTGGAGACGACCTTCTGCGCGACGACGAGCACGTCGCCATCCCGCAGGCTTGCGTGCGCCGCGATCAGCTGACCGAGATCGTCACCGGACCGCACCTCCGGCAGGCCCTCGACGCCGATCAGCTCGACGTGCTTCACACCGCGCGGCTGAGTCGGGCGAGATCGGCAGGTTCGTCGAGGTCGAGGGCCATGGCCTCGGAGTGGTGGATCACGAGCTCGACTCCGCGCGAGTCGGCGTCGGCGCGAAACTTCGCCAGCGATTCGTCGCCGAAGTGGAGACCGATCGCATCCGGCGGACGCAGGTAGAGAGCGTTGGTTCCCCCGCGGCCGAGGGCCGGCACCGCCACCGCAGCAGGCGGCGACAGGCGAGAGGCGTAACGGATCAGGCCCGCGACCGCGTCCCGGGTCACGAGTGGAAGGTCGCTCGAGAGGACGAGGACCGCGGCGGCGCCGCCGGCGACGGCGTGATTGATGCCCCTGCGAGCGGCGACGTTCTGGCCCTCTTCGCGGGGCTCGAGGAGCACTTCCACGCCCAGCGCTCCCGCCACCTCCGCCACCTCCTCGCTTCCGGCGACGACCAGGACGTGGTCGCCGGCGGCGGCCGCCGCCACCGCGAGCCGGGCATTTCGCCGGGCGAGCGCGCGCCGCGACCTGACTCCCATCGCGGGCCGCAGCCGCTGCTTGGCCGAGTCGAAGTCCTTGATCAGGACCACAACCCAGGTCTTCATGCCCACTGCTCGCGAAGCCTGGGCAGGATCTGCGCGCCATAGAGCTCGAGGAACCGCGCCTGCCCGTCGCCTGGAGAATGAAAGACGAGGTGGTTGAAACCAAGGTCGAGGTAGGGGCGGAGCTGCTCGATGTGCTCGTCGGGATCGCTCGAAACCAGCCACCGCCGATGCGCGACATCCTCGACCGTCTTCGCGAGACGCTCCATCTCACGCGGATCGTCGACACCGGCCTTCGCCTCCGCCGGCAGGGCGAGCGCGGCCCAGATCTTGGTGTCCTCCATCGCCCGCCGGCGATCGGCGTCGAAGGAAACCTTGACCTCGATCATCTTGTCGAGCGCGGCCGGATCGCGACCAGATTCTTTGGCGCCATCGCCGAACGACGGGAGCAACTGCTCTGAGTACAGCTCCATTCCTTTACCTGAGGTGCAGATCAAGCCGTCGCCGGCTCTGCCTGCGTACTTCGCGACCTGCGGGCCACCCGCCCCGACATAGATGGGAACCGGCTCCTCGGGCCGGTCGTAGATGGTCGCGTTCCTGGTGTGGTAGTACTCGCCGTCGAACGTCACCGACTGCTCGGTCCACAGCCGGCGGATGAGGCGCACAGCTTCCCGCAGCCGCGCGAACCTCTCGCGGTTGTCCGGCCACTGGATGCCGAGCGCACCCTCGTTGAGGTGCTCGCCGGTGCCGACGCCGAGGATCATGCGTCCCGGGTGGAGCGCGCCCAGGGTGCCAAACGCCTGGGCGACGATGCCCGGGTGATAGCGAAACGTTGGCGTGTTGACCGAGGTCCCGAGCGCGACTCGGGTCGTCCGTTCCCCGACCGCGGCCAGCCAGGAGAACGCGAATGGAGCGTGCCCGTCGGAATGTCGCCACGGCTGAAAGTGGTCGCTGACGAAAATCGAATCGAAGCCGTTGTGCTCAGCCGCGACGGCGAAGTCCAGGAGCTCGCGGGGGCCGAACTGTTCGGCCGAGGCTTTGTAGCCGAGCCGCAGGGGCGGTGTCACGAGCGCCGGCTGTAGCGCTTCCAGCTGAACGCGACGCCGCTGATCGCCGCCGCGAGCACGACCACAAGCAGAGCGATGAGGCTCTTGCGGTCGAAGCTTGCGATGCCGGCGACGGTGAGCAGCGCGAGCGCGCCGAGGGCGATCAGCATCATCACGACGAGCACGATCGCGCGGTGCAGCTTCAAGTCTCGGTTAGCTTACCGACGTGGGTGAAGCGCAGGTTTTGCGGCTAGGCGCGGTGACCTCGACCCAGGACGTCGCACGAGAGCTGCCGATCGGGTCGATCGTGATCGCGGACCATCAGACCGCGGGACGCGGACGGCTCGAACGGCGATGGGAGGCGCCACCCGGCACGGCGCTCCTCGTGTCGTTCGTGCTCGAGCGCCATCCATTGCTCAGCCTTGCCGCCGGGGTCGCGGCGGCCGAAGCCTGCGGCCCGGAGGTGCGTTTGAAGTGGCCGAACGACCTGCTCCTCGAGGGACGAAAGCTAGGTGGGATTCTCGTCGAGGCAGCCCCGGACAAGGCCGTGTGTGGAGTCGGCATCAACCTGACGTGGGCGCCACCCGGCGCGGCCATGCTCGAGCAGCCTCATGACGAAGTGTTGGAGCGACTGCGCGCCAGGATCGACAGCTGGACCGGAGCGCCAGACCAGGAAGTGCTGGCCCGCTGGAGGGGCCTGTCGGACACGCTCGGCCGGCGGGTGCGGATCGACTCGGTCGAGGGATTCGCTGAAGACATCGGGCCGCACGGCGAGTTGATCGTCGCCGGAAGGGCCTTCGTCGCCGGCAGCGTCACCCACTTATGAGCGCCGCAATCTCAGGCAGGACCTCGCCCGCGCGGCCATGGATCACGACTTCGGCGAGCCGGTCGAACGGAGTCGGCTCGGCGTTGATCACCACCATGGGGGCGCCGGCCCGAATCGCCACCAGGGGTATGTCCGCCGCCGGGTAGACCACCAGCGACGACCCCACCACGAGCATCACGTCGGCCTGCTCCGCGAGCGCGTAGGCCTCCTGCACGGCCGCCGGTGGCATCGCCTCCCCGAACAGCACCACCGTCGGCTTGAGAGGGCCGCCACCGCAGTGCCGGCACCTCGGCGGCATCTCGACGTCGAGTCTCGCCTGCACCTCCGATCGCGGCTCCCGCCGGCCGCACTCGAGGCACTCCACCGTGCGTCCGGAACCGTGCAGCTCGATGACGTGCTTGGTGCCGGCCGCCTGGTGCAGGCCGTCGGTGTTCTGGGTGACCACTGCGACCAACCGGCCCGCCGCCTCCATCGCGGCCAGCGCCTCGTGGGCCGGGTTCGGCTTTGCCGCCAACGCGATGTTGCCGCGCTCTTTGGCCGCCTGCCAGTAGGCGCTGGGGTCGGCGAGAAAGGTGTCGATCGACGACACCTTCACCGGGTCGAACTTCGTCCACAGGCCGCCCGCGCCGCGAAAGGTCGGGATGCCGCTCTCGGCGGAGACGCCGGCTCCGGTCAGCGCCACCCCGCTGCGCGCCGCGGATAGAAGGGTGGCCGCACGAGCCACGTTCACGCGAACAGGGACTGCGTCGCGTACAGGTCCTTCTTGGCCGTGTACGCAGCAAGCGCCGACTCGGTCGGCATCGATGCCCATGCCGCGGTCTTGTCTTCCCGGATCGCCGTCACCTTGAACAGGCGGAACGTCTCGGCCGATTTGCCTTTCAGCTGCAGCCCGGGCATCTCATCGACCGCGATGTAATCCGCGCAGGCCTGGTACGTGTCCCATCCAATCAGGACGTTGAACGCTGGAGCGGCGCTGCAGAACCGCGCCCCCGTGTTGATGGTGTCGCCCAGGGCCGTGTACTGGAGCCGGTCCTGGCTGCCCATGTTGCCAACCACCGCGGGGCCGGTATTGATGCCGACGCCCCAGCCGATGGGCGGCAACCCCCGCGCGGCGAGCTTCGCTTGCACTGAGGGCGCGTTGTTGACCAGGTCGTACGCACAGCGGATCGCCAGCAGCGCGTGGTTCTGCTGCGGGAGTGGCGCGTTCCACAGCGCCATGATCTCGTCGCCGACGTATTTGTCGATGAGGCCGTCCCACTTGAGGATCAGCTTGCTCATCTCGTCGAGATAGTCCTGGATCACCGCGAGCACGTCGTCGGCGCGCATCGACTCCGACATCGAGGTGAAGCCCCTGATGTCCATGAACAGCACGGTCAGATCGCGGCGCTCACCTTTCGAGATGAGCTCGTCAACCGATCGCGTGGCCGCAAGCTGGCGAGCCACGCGGGGGTCGATGTAGTGGCCGAAGATGCGTTCGACCTTGCGACGTTCGCGCTCCTCGAGCAAGTAACGGGCGCCAAGCGAGGCGATGGCTCCCAGGACGATGGTGATGGGAGCGTACAGCGGGTCCGAGAGATATCCGAGCTGCCCGAGGCCGTAGATCGCCGCGTAGTAGAGCACCAGTATCGACCCGACCACGATCATGCCGAGCCGGAAGGGCATGAGATACACGAGAAGGCCGACCAGCACGCCGAGAAGGAGGATCGCCAGTCGCATCGACGCGTCCGGCTGGACTCTCATGTAGCGGTCCTGGAGAATCGTGCTCATCGCGTCGGCCTGGATGCGGTAGCCGTAGTTCTGGTTGTCGAGCATGCACCGCTGACGTGACTCGGGACAGAAGCTCGCGTCGTGCGGGAACGCAACAGGCTGCGAGTAGACATCACCCCCGTCGATCACCTTGGACCCCACGACGACGATGTGATTGGTGATCAGCTCTGGATGCAGGCATCCGCCCTTGAAGATCTGCGCGTAGGTGCAGGTCGGCCCGGTGCCGCGCGTGAAGTTGATCAGCATCTGGTCGCCGACAAGCGGGATGCGATGCGGACCGAACTTTGCCTGCCCTCCATTCGTCTCGAGTGGGTCGGTGATTCCGTCCGCGATGCGAAGAGCCTGCAGGAAGGCGGGCTCCTGGCTCTCGTTCTCGGGACACGTCTGGGTGGTCCGAAGCTTGACGCCGCGGACCGCGTTGGCAGCGTCGGGCACGCCGAGGCTCCGCTCGCCGATCAGCTCGCCGACCTGGAACTTTTCATAGACGCCCACGTCTGGAGTGCAGACCAGGACGATCCTGCTCGCCGCCTTCGTCAGGGCTGCGATGAGCGCCTTGTTCGTCTCGGAGCCGTCCTCGGGGTCGGGTGGTGTAAACGTGTTGAGGGGGATGTCGAACAGGATCACGCTCGGGTTGAGGCTCATCAGGTAGTTGATGACCTGAGCGTGGTAGGCGTTCGAGATGAGCGGATATCCGCCGAGATTGTCTGCGGACAGTTGATCGATCGCGACCAGCGTGATTTTCGAGTCCGGGACAGGCGCAGGGAAAAGCCGGTCCTGGCCGCCATCGAATGTTCCGGCCGTGACGCCGGTTGAAGCAAGGATGATGACCAGCACGCCCGCGACCAATCCGGCGAGAGCGAAGCGCCAGGAAAGCTTCCAGTCGCCGACCCTCTCGCGGACCATGTCGCCGGTATGTTAGGCACGATGGCCCAAGCAATCCCTGAATCACGCCGTGCCCTCGCGCTCTATGTCGCGGCGTGCGCCGTGTTCGCCTCGATCGGCGCCAGGGGCCTCACCGTTCCCCTCTACGCGCACGATCTCGGAGCCAGCCGGTTCGAGGTCGGCGCGCTGTTCTCGGTCGCCACCATGGTGGCCGCGTTCTTGGCCCTGCCGTCAGGGGTCCTGGTCGACCGGTTCGGTGTGCGCGCGCTGCTCGGCTTCTCGCTGATCCTGACGGCGGGATCGCAGCTGGCCACCGCCGCCACGCTGTCCGTGCCACCCCTGTTCCTGTGGCAGATCGTCGGCGGCCTCGCGGCGGGTATCCAGCAGTCCGCCATCTTCGCCGCAGTGACCGAGTCGGTCTCCCGCGCGAGGATGGGCCGCGCCATGGGTTGGCTGACGTTCTCCATGCAATCAGGGTTCTTCCTCGGACCGTCGCTCGCCGGACTCGCGCTCACCTGGATCGACGTCCGCGCCGACATCGCGATCACCACCGCGCTCCTCGTCTTCGCGATCCCCGGTGCGCTCGTCGCGAGCAGCACCACTCAGCGCTCCGGGCAGGGCCTGTCGCTGCGCGAGCCTCTTCGCGCGCTGTTCCGGCAGCCGGCGTTTATGCCGGTCACCATCGCGCTCCTGGGCATGACCCTCACCTGGGGCACGTTCAACGCATTCGTGCCGATCTTCGGCAAGGAGCAGCTCGGCTTGCCGAGCTCGCAGGTCGGCTATCTGCTGGCGCTGCAGGCGGTGGTGAACGCGGCCTCCCGGATTCCCGCCGGCCGGCTGGTGGATCGAGCCCGAAGGCGATGGCCGATCGTGCTGGTGGGCGCCGTCGGCTGGTGCACGGCATGCATGGTCGTGGGCCATCTCACCGGGTTCCTGGTCCCGGCGATCGTGCTGCTGATCGGCACGCCGTTCATCGCGCTCAGCTTCGTCGCCATCGGCGTCGTGTTCGCCGACCTTTCGAGCGCCTCGACGCGTGGCGTGACGATGGGCATGTACGGCACGGTCCTGTTCGGGGGGCTTTCCTTCGGTCCGCTGATCTTCGGGCCGATCGTCCAGGGTTACGGCTACGCTGCGGGATTCACCGCCTGCGCGGTGGTCGCGATGGTGCTGGTCCTGGTGATGGCGGCGATGCAGGCGGAACCGGTGCGGCGGCGTTCAGCAGCCCAGGTCCCACCGGCCGCTCCCGGGACCTGAGATAGCCGGCGAGAACGGACCGGTGGCTCGGAAACGCGATCTCAGGTAGGGCGTCGAGCGCAAACACGCGCACCTCGAGCATCTCGGACCCCACGCTGATCTGCTCGCCGTCGACGAGCCGCCCCAGGTACGCGATGCCGACCATGCTGGCCGCCGCCGTCTTGGCGATGTGGTACACGCCGAGCAGTTCGGTGATCTCGACCGCGGCGCCGATCTCTTCGCGGCACTCGCGCAGCGCGGCGGCGGCCGGATCTTCGTCCTGGTTGACAAAGCCGCCGGGGAGACACCAGAGCCCGTAGCCCGGCTCGATCGCGCGCCTGCCCAGCACGACCCCGCCGTCCGCTTCGACCACTACCGCCGCCGCGACCTTGGGGTCGCGCCAGAGCACGAAGCCGTCGGTGGGGCAGGCCTCGAGCTCGCGGCCTTCGATCAACGTGGCGACGAGCGGGGCGCCGCAGTTGACGCAGAAGTGACTCACCTTCTGCCGAGCTTAGCCGCGAATGCCGGCGCTCGCGGGCTTCAGCGCGCCCCATAGGGCGCGACTGCCGGCGCTCGCGGGCTTAGACCGGTTCGGCTTCCGGCTTCGCCGCGTGGGATTTCGGCGCCGGGGCGGACATATCCGCGACCCGCACCTGGTTGCGCCCGCCCTGCTTGGCCATGTACAGGGCCTGGTCGGCGCGGTCCATGAGCTGCGTGAAGAGCGCGGCGTCGTCGGTGGCCGCGACGCCCACGCTGATCGTGAGCCTGAGGCCGCCGGGGAAAGTGGCCGCCGCGACCTTGGAACGGATGCGCTCCGCGAGGATGCGGGCGCCGGACTCGGTCGTCTCGTGGAGGATCAGGGCGAACTCCTCGCCGCCGTAGCGGGCGCAGACGTCGGACTCGCGGGCGCTGCCCTTCAGGATCTGGGCAAGCTCGGCCAGCACGGCGTCGCCGTTGAGGTGGCCGTAGGTGTCGTTGACCCGCTTGAAGTGGTCGAGGTCGATCATCATGAAGGCGATCGCGTTCCTGTGGCGGCGCGCCCGCTGCATCTCCTGCAGGAATCGCTGCGCGAGGGCGCGGCGGTTGGGCAGCTTTGTCAGCTCGTCGGTGAGAGCGTTCTCCTCCTGGGCCTGGAACAGCTGCGCATGACGGATGGCGATCGCGGCCTGGGACGCGACACCGTTGAGGAGGTCGGCCTGGTCCTCGTTCAGCTCTCGCCACGCGTTCAGGTACAGCTCCATGGCCCCCATCAGCTGGCCGGAGCGCTGGATGGGCACCACCAGCGCGTGCTGGGGATGGCCGCCCAGCTCCAGGCCGGGCGCAGTGTGTTCGTCGAGCTTGACGACCAGGGGCCGCATGGCGCCGATCGCCGAGCTGAGCGGCTCTTCGTCGATCTCGCGCAGCCCTCCGCGAGCTCGAGGCGACAGGTTGTAAGAGGCCTCGCGGTACATCTCCGCCTTGCCGGCCCGGACGAGGTACATGGCTCCGGCGACCGCACCCATGATCCGGCCGGCGTGAGTCAGGGCGACGTTCAGCACCTCTTCCAGGGCGAGCGACGAGTTGACCGCCGACGCGATGGCCAGCAGCAAGGCTGCCCGGTCGCGGGCCCCGCTGGCGTCGCTGAGCGCCGCCTCCAGCTCACGCGCGGTGCCGTGCCGCCGCATCAGCGAGACGGTCATCAGGACGAGCGTGACGACCAGCAGTACAAGAACGACGAGCAAGATCGCCGCGAAATCCAATGTGCCTCCCGGGGGTCTCTGAGGTTGCCATAGGTTAACGCTGGGACCCTGGAATCGGTTCTCTGGCTATACTCGGGCCGAACTGGAGCCGCTCTCATTTGACGACCTTCCCCTTGGCGGCGAGTGGACGACCCGCCGTCGCACCGTCACCGAAGCCGAGATAGCGCTTTTCGCCGGCGTTGCCGGCGATTTCTCTCCGTTGACGATCGAGGCGGGCCGAGACGGACCGCGCGCCGCTCCACCGGCCCTGGTCGTGGCGATGGCGGTTGGCCTCGGGTCGATGGACATGCCTGTGCCTTCGGTCGCCGAGTGGGATTGGCTGAACTGGAGGTTCCCGCGCTCGATCCGAGCCGGAGACACGATCTACGCGCGGTGGACGCTCACGCAGAAGCGCCCGCCGCGCGGCGGCGCCCCATCCGCGGTCGTCGTCTGGAGGGTCGACGTCCACACCACCGACGGGGCACTGTGCGCCGAGGGAGAGGTGGGAGCCAAGGTCAAGCGCGACGCCGCGGCCGCGCAGCAGCGCGGCGCCGACCAAGCGCCGGCCGGGTCGGGAACGCCTCGCCGCCGCCGCAGGCGCTCCCGAGCCAACGGAACCGCGGTCCCGGAACCACCTGCGATCGCGGCCCCGCCCGCTGCCAGCGCCAAGCCCGAGCGAGCCTCGGGACCCGCGCGCAGAAGGCGCCGGCGGCGCTCGTCGGGATCGCCCGCCCGCGAAGAGGAGCACGAGCCGCGGGCTGCACACACCCTGGAGACGGCGGCGCCACCGGCCGCCCCCTCACCGCCGCCAGCGAGCTCATCGTCGACACGCTCGAGCCGGCGGGGCATCGGCGGCGTCCTCCGCCGCCTCCGTGGCGATTCCTAGGCCGGGACCTCCAGGGCCTCGAGGTACTCGATCACCCGGCGCGTGAGCTGGGTCGGGGTCGACGCCCCGCTGGTGACGCCCACCCTGCGCACGCCCTTGAACCACGCCAGCTCGAGGTCCTCGAACCTGTCGACCAGGTAAGCCGGTTTGTGGCCGAGCTTCTTGACGACCTCGACCAGGCGGAGCGAGTTCGAGGAGCGCGGGCTGCCGACCACGATGACGAGGTCGACCTCCTTGGCCGCCTCGACGGCCGCCTCCTGCCGCTCCTGGGTGGCGCGGCAGATCTCGTTGTAGACCTCCGCCTGCGGGTAGCGCGCGATGACGCGGCCGATGAGGTCCTCGGTGTCC
>WNFV01002418.1_pt1 | contig 50146 bp, 54 predicted proteins | sample 5400101 | NCBI WGS metagenome assembly WNFV01 (sample SAMN13153361, study PRJNA577476) | soil metagenome | isolation source: 115 cm soil or saprolite under grassland replicate 1 | place: USA:California | collected 2016-06-15
ATGCCTCTAGAAGGTCACGGCGGCTTTGCTGCCGTGACCGCTTCATGCTTGCAGCCTTGGCAAGGGCGAGGGTGGGCTCTGGCGCCGCGTGATCGCGGGCCAGAAGCCGGTACTAAGGCATCGCTTGCGATGCCGACCAGGGGAGGCCGTGCCGGCTTTGCCGGCAGGGCCGTTTTCTATCGCTGGGAGCGGCATTAGGGTTCGGTGTGGACGCTAACGTCGGCGAGGCTCGGGAGGGCTTGCCTGATCTCGTGCTCGACCTCGCTCGCCTGCGCATGTGCGTCGGCCAGCGGGCTCGAGGGATCGAGTACCAGCGTCAAGAACGCCATCAGCCCGTCCTCGGTCTGAAGGAAGCGCAGCTCTCGCGGCGGAGCGCCGGTCCGCTCGCGCACGATGCGGGCGACAGCTTCCGCCGCGTCCTCGACGTCGGATTCCGCCGGAGCGCGCGCCATACCCGGCTCGCGCAGCGGCTCGAGATGAGTTTGGACGGAGACGACCTCGGGCACGGCGCCGCCAATCGCCTGCTCGACCTGCGAAGCCACGGCGTGCGCGGATTCGAGCGTCAGCTCGCCGGGGAGCTTCAGGTGCAGCGCGACCTGAAGCCCGTCGTCGACCGCCACGACGCGCAGGTTGTGCACCTCTCGGACGCGAGGGACCGTGAGAGCCGCGGCGTGCACCCGCTCGCGGAGTGCCGCTTCCCCTGCGGTGGGCTCGACGTGAACGACGACGTCGCTCTCGGGGAGCGCCTTCTGGACGGCTTCCTCGACCGCGTCCGCGGCAGCGTGCCCCTGTCCGACCCCCGCATCCGGTGAGACTCCGATCACGACGTCCGCAAAATGACGGCCCGAAGCTTGGCGCATCCGCAGCCGCCGCAGCTCGACGCTCGGCTCGAGGCGCGCGATTGCGGCCCGGGCCGCGCGCTCGGCGTCGACCGGCACCCGGTCCATGAGCACGTCCACGTTGCGGCGCATGAGCCGCCCTGCTGCGATCAGCACCAGGACCGCAACGAAGAGCGCCGCGGCGGAGTCGCCCTCAGCCCAGCCCGCGCGGGCGAGCGCGAGACCCGCCAGCACGGCCGTGGAACCGGCGAGGTCGCTGCCGAAGTGCACGGCATTCGCCGCCAGCGCCGCGCTGTGGTAGCGCCGCGACGCGCTGAGCGAAACCGCCGTGCGGCTTGCGTCGACGGCGATCACGATCGCGACGACGAGGAACGCGTACCAGACCGGGTCGACGCTCGGCTCCGCGGAGCCGACGAGCACTTCGAGCGCCCGAAATGAGATGTAGAGGCTCGCCAGCACCAGGAGCCCTGCTTCGCCGAGCGCCGCGAGGTGCTCCGCCTTTCCGTGCCCGTACGGGTGCCCACGGTCGGCCGGTCGCCCGGCGACTCCAACGGCGAACAGCGTCAGGAGCGCGGCGACGAGATCGGTCCCGGAGTGGACGGCCTCCGAGATGAGCCCGAGGCTTCCCGTCGCAAGCCCGGTCCCGAGCTTAAGCGCAATGAGCACGCAAGCGGCGATGACCGAAATGAGCGCGGTGCGCCGCTGCGGGCTCATGCCGGAAGGCTACGAGGAAACTGAGGTCTGGACTATCGTCTTTCGGCCTTTGACGTGTGGGCAGCCCGGGGAGTCGCGGGTTCGCGGGTCAGCGACGCGAGATCAATCGACCGTGGCATGGGCGGGCCCGTTCTCGGGTTGGCGTGCTTTTAGTCGCGGAAAGTGCGAAGCACTTTCCGCGAGTCCCGGGCCCGTGGCCCGGGACCTAACTAATACCAGCGGCCGCGCCGGAAGCCGCCGAAGAGCAGCCCGAGAATGATCAGAACGATGCCCAGCCACAAGGGCCCGGTGAAGAGCAGAACGATTCCGATGATGATCAGAACGGCGCCGATTCCCACCTTGTCTCCTCTCGTTGGCTTTGTGCGGAAGCGAGCCTACAAATTTCCGCGTAGGGCCTGCTCGCGCTCGATCGCCTCGAACAGTGCCTTGAAGTTGCCTTCGCCAAACCCGCGCGAGCCGTGGCGCTCGATGACCTCGAAGAAGAGCGTCGGACGATCCTGCGCGGTCTTCGTGAAGATCTGGAGCAGGTAACCCTCTTCGTCGCGGTCGGCCAGGATGCCCAGACGCTTGAGGTCGTCGTAGTCGGCATCGATCTCGCCGACGCGGTCTTCGAGATCGTCGTAGTACGCCGTGGGCGTCTTGAGGAACCGCAGGCCGCGTTCCTCGAGCTCCTCGACAGTCGCCACGATGTCCTCGGTCGCCAGCGCGACGTGCTGCACCCCGGGGCCTCCGTAGAAGTCCAGGTACTCCTCGATCTGGCTCTTGCGCTTGCCTTCCGCGGGCTCGTTGATCGGGAACTTGATCTTCCCTTCGCCGTCCATCATCACCTTCGACATCAGCGCCGAGTACTCCGTCGAGATCGCCTCGTCCGAGAAGTGGATCAGCTCCGTCATCCCGAACGCCCGCTCGTAGAACTCGACCCAGTGGTTCATCCGGCCGAGCTCGACATTGCCGACCACGTGATCGATGTTCTGGAGCCCGATCCCAGTCGTCGCCGCGCCGTTGTCGACGGAAGATTTGTAGCCCGGCAGGTACGGGCCCGCATAGTCGTCGCGGTTGACGAAGGTGTGGATGTTCTCGCCGTAGGTGGCGATCGAGGCCAGCTCGACCCGGCCGTATTCGTCCTCGAGCCAGTGCGGCTCGACGACACTGCGCGCTCCGCGCTGGACGGCTTGGCGGTAGGCCTCGGAAGCGCTCGGCACGGTGAGAGCGACGTCCTTCACGCCGTCGCCGTGTGAGCAGGCGAAACGGGTGATGTCGCTGTCGGGGCGGAGGCCGCTCGTGAGCACGAGCCGAATCTCGTTCTGGTCGAGGACGTACGAGGCTCGGTCGCGGATGCCGGTCTCGGGGCCCGCGTACGCGGTCTCGGTGAAGCCGAATGCGCGTTGGTAGAAGTAGGCGGCCTGTTTCGCGTTGCCGACATAGAGCTCCAGGTGATCCCAAGCCTTGATCGGCATGAAGTCGTGATCGGCCATCGTCGTGATCTTAACTCGCTTTCTGAGACAGCACCTCGGGCGCAGCGTCCTCCACTCGTGTGTCCTCGAAGCCTTCGCGAAGCGGCACTTCGTAGATCGCAAAGAGCACGATCACGAGCACGAGCACGCAGATTCCCGCGGCCGCGAGGAAGGCGGGCTGCAGAGCATCGGCGAGCTCGACCCGCAGGTGCGGCGGCAGCCGGTGGACGGCCTGCGAAGTCAAGGTCTTTCCGCCCGGTAGCCCCTGATTGACGATCACGCCCATCAGCGTCACCCCCAAGGTCGCGCCGATCGAGCGCGCGAACTGCGTGAGCGCGGTCGCCGAGCCCATCGTGCGGACCGGAACGGCGTTCTGCACCGCTAGCACGAACACCTGCATCATCAGCCCGAGCCCGATCCCGGCGATGACCATGTTCCGCGCCGCCTCGGCATTCGTCGTCGAGGTGTCCATCCGCGAGAGGAGGAACAGCCCCGTGCCGAGGACGATCGGCCCCGCGATCGCGTTCGGCCGAACCCGCCCGCTCCGCGAGACCCACTGGCCGGAGAGGGCGCTCGCGACGACGGCGCCCAGCATGAACGGCGTCAGCACCACTCCGGATGAGGTTGCGGAGGTGCCGATGACGCCCTGGACGAAGAGCGGTACGAAGGCGATCGTTCCGAACATGGCCATCGCAGAGAGGCAGATCGCGGCCACGCCGCCCGCGACGGTGCGCTGGCGGAGGAGCTCGAAGGGCAGGATCGGCTCCCGTGCACGGCGCTCGACCACCCCGAATAGCGTGAGCAGCGCGGCCGCCGCTCCAAGCGCCGCGAGAACGTGGCTCGAGCCCCACGAGTACTGACGGCCGCCCCAGACGACCCCAAGCAGGAGCGAGGTCGTCCCGCCGGCAAGGAGCGCTGCGCCGAGGTAGTCGAGCGAGTGCTCGCGACGCTGCGTCCGCTTCGGCATCGCGATCCAGATCACCGCGAGCGCGATCACGCCGATCGGGAGATTGACGTAAAAGGCCCAGCGCCAGCTTGCGTGGTCGACGATCAGTCCGCCTAGTGCAGGGCCTGCAATCGAGCCCGCCGCGAAGGTGGCGCCGATCAGGCCCTGGTAGCGCCCGCGGTCGCGTGGCGGAACGATGTTCGCGATCGTCGCCAGCGCGAGCGCGAAGAGACCGCCGCCACCCAGCCCCTGGACGGCTCGGAAAGCGACGAGCTGCGTCATGCTCTGCGCAAGCCCGCAGAGCGCCGAACCGGCGAGGAAGATCGAGATCGCGACGATGTAGAGCGGTCGCCGTCCGTAGATGTCGCCGAGCTTTCCGTAGAGCGGGATCGTCACCGTCGTCGCAAGGACGTAGGCCGTGAAGACCCACGAGTAGCTCGTCAGCCCACCGAGGTCGGAGACGATCCGCGGCAGCGCTGTGGCGACGATCGTCTGGTCGAGCGCCGCCAACAGGAGCACGACCATGAGTGCCCCGTAGATGGTCAGGATGCGCCCGATCGTGTAGCGGTACCCGGGCGGCTTCTGGGCGAGACGAGCTCGGAGAGCGGCCACGAATCCAGCGTACCCGGGGCGCTATTCCCCGGGTTCGAGCGGAGGCTGGGTGCGACGGGAGAGGACGATGCCGGCCCCGATCGCGAGTCCGCCGGCGATCTGGTACCTCGTCAGATTCTCCGACAGGAGGAGGAGCGCGATCAAGGCCGCGAGGAAGGGCTGGAGGTTCGCAAACAGCGAAGCGCGCGCCGGGCCGACCTGGTCGATCGCCGTGAACCAGAGCAGGTTCGTGACGACGAGCGGCCCGAGCACGGCGAAAGCGAACCCGGCCCAGACGAGCCAGCCGAAGTCGTAGCTCTGGGCCTCGAGGTGCCTCGAGCCGACCAGCAGCAGTGGAACCGACACGAACGCAAGGAGAACCGCGCTCAAGCGGAAGGGCGAGTACCTGCGCATGAGCGGCGAGATCGTGACCGAGTACGCGCCCCAGGTCGCTGCCCCTAGGACGGCGAGGAGGTCGCCCTTGACGTCTCCCGAGAGGCTTCGGCCCGAGCCGGCTGTCACCAGCACGACGCCGGAAAACGACAGCAGCGCGGCGATCCAGAACCGGTTTCCGAGCAGGTCGATCCCGACCAGCCGCGAGATGAGCGCCGTGAAGATCGGCAGCGTGCCGAAGAGAAGCGCAGTCGTCGTCGCCGTCGTGAAATAGAGCGCGTAGACGAAGCTGAGCTGGTTCGCGAACAGGAGCGCGACCGCGAGGGCGATCAGGGGCCAGTCGCTCCTGGCGATCCGCAACGAGCGCTCCCACGGAAACGTGATCGCGACGAAGACGAGTGCGGCCGCGGAATAGCGCACGGCGGAGTAGGAGAGCGGGTGAAACCCGTGGTCGAGGATGTACTTCGAGACGGTGAAGTTGAGAGCCCAGAGGCTGACTGTGGCGAGCAACAGGAAGTCAGCCGTCTCGACGCGCCGCACCGGCGAGAACCTAGCGTTAGCCTTTGCCCAATGGCCGAGCCGACTCGCGACGACGTCGATGCGATCGTCGGCCCCGCGACCCCGCATTTCGCTTACCAGCTACGAGCGCGCGTCCTCGAGCTCGTCGAAGACCTCCCTGCCAACCATCCCGTGCGCACGTACGCCGAGGAGAAGGCCGAGCTCCTCGACCGGCTCGGTTACGCCTCCTCCAAGGCCGAGGAAGGGCCGCGCGAGCCTCGAACACGGCCCGGCTGGGAGACGATTCCGAGCGCCGCGCCCGCCGACGAGCCGCTCCGACCCAAGCCCAAGGCACCGTCTTGACGGTGCCGCTTTCAGGACGTACGAGCTTTGCTCGTGCGTCCGTCGGAAATGACCGGTCGACCCACGGGTAGCAACCACAGCCGCCACGAGGAATTCGAAGGCGCCACCGTGTTCGTCACGGGCGGCTCGCGGGGAATCGGGAAGGCGATCGCACTCCGCTTCGCCGATCTCGGCGCGGCCCGCGTGGGCATCGGCTACCTCCGCAACGACCGGGCGGCCGAGGAGACCGCGGAGGAGCTGCGCGAAAGAGGGACCGAGCCGGTCCTTGTCCGCGGCAACGTCTCGTCCGAGCGGGTGACGCGCGAAGTGGCCGAGCTCGGCTCGCTGCGGGCGCTCGTCCACAACGCAGCGACCGGCGTCATCCGGCCCGCGCTCGAGACCGAGGACAAGCACTGGGACTGGACACACGGCGCCAACGCCCGCGCCCTACTCTCGCTCGCCCGGGCGGCGGTGCCGCAGATGCCGAACGGCGCTTCGATCGTCGGGATCTCGAGCCTCGGCTCCACGCGCGTGCTCGAGGACTACGTGCTCGTCGGCACTTCGAAGGCAGCGCTCGAGTCGCTCGTCCGCTATCTCGCGGTCGAGCTCGCGCCGCGCGGAATCCGCGTCAACGCCGTCTCGGGCGGCGTCGTGGACACGGAGGCGCTCGATTACTTCCCGAACAAGGACCAGATGCTGGACATGGGCCTGAAACGCACGCCCGCGGGCCGGATGGTCAAGCCCGACGACATCGCGGATGCAGTCGCTTTTCTCTGCTCGCCGCAGGCGGAGATGATCCGAGGCCACGTCCTCGTCGTCGACGGGGGCTTCATGCTGCCGGCGTGAACGAGCAGCTGCTGAAGGAGCTGAGTGGCCTGCCCGGCGTCGAGGTCGCTCCTTCCCAGTGGACGGGCGAGCCCGCGATCTGGAGCGCCGGCCGCGAGATCGTCCATGCGCACGAGACGTGGATCGAGGTGCGCCTGACCGGCAAGCTCATCAACAAAGTCGAGGACGATCGCGTCCTGCGCCGCAGCCGGACCTCGGACTGGGTAATGGTCGACTCGTCCGAACCAGAGCTCATCCTCGACCTGGCCAGGCAAGCTGTCGTGGCAAACCGCCGCTGATGGACCCGACTGACGACAACCGACGCGCCTGGGACGAGATCCATCGCCGTCGCGCCGAGGAGATGTCCGGACAGCTCGGAATCCCCGACGGCATCCGCGGTTTGCTGCCCGATCTCGGCGGCAAGCACGTCCTTCACCTTCAGTGCGCGACCGGCGAGTCGACCGCTGAACTCGTCGAGCTGGGCGCGCTCGTCAGCGCGGTCGACATCTCAACCGAAGCAATCGAAGTCGCCCGCGAGCGCGCGCCGGACGTCGCGTATGTGCACGCCGACGTGCACGAGCTGCCCCTCGAGCTGCGCCGCGCCCGATTCGATCTCGTGTACACCGGGGGCGGGGTGCTGAGCCGACTACACGACCTCGACGCCTGGGCAAGCGGAATCGCGTCCGCTCTCAGGCCGGGCGGGCTCCTGCTTCTGTACGACGACCACCCGGTCGCCGCCTGCGTCGACGCTCTCGGGCACTGGCGGGACGACTACTTCGACGAGAGCGCAGAGGAGCGCGAGCGGCACTGGCAGCTCGGTCACGTCGTCGAGGCCGTCTCCGGCGCAGGGCTCTCGATAAAGCGTCTCGTCGAGTTCCAGACGCTCTACTCGTGGCCCAAGAGGGACCGCCGCGTGCCTTGGGACTTCGTGCTGATCGCGGAGAGGGTCGAGTGAACGAGGCACGATCACGTTGCTTCCTCGTCTACGCGCTGGCCCCGGAGGGCCTGAGCGCGCGCGAGGCGAACGAGCTGCTGAACGCGTACATTGGCGAGACCGGTCGTGGGCTGATCGTCTCGCACGACCATTTCACGGGCCGGCCCCACGGCGGATTCGCCGTCTTCGAGGTGCAGACGGAGGAGGAAGAGGCGAAGCTCGGCGATCCGGGCCCACTTGAGGGCTGGCAGATCAGCAGCCACGCCCTCACCTTTTCCCTGACAGCGGTCGGCTTCGTCGCGCAGGCCGATTTCACCCTCCGGAACTACGGCGGCACCTCGCTCGCGGATCTCGAACGGGCGGAGAGTCCGGAGCAGCGCTTCTGGTGGCAGCGCCACCGCTCGGATTAGCAGCCGCCGGAAACGGGCAGGACAGGTGGAATGGGAATCCCAGTCAGCCTGGTCCTGATCGCCGCAGGCGCAATTCTCGCCTGGGGAGTAACGGAGGAGCCCTCGGGCCTCAATCTCGACGCGATCGGCATCGTCCTGATCGTGATCGGCATCGTCGGGTTCATCCTCACCATGCTGCTCTGGCAATCCTGGTGGGGCCCCGGCTACTTCTCGAGGGCGACGTACGTCGAAGGCGGACCGGCCCGGCCGTGGTATTACGGCGGTGGGTGGGGACGCAGAAGGACCACGTACGTCGAGGACGACGGGCCGCCGCCGGACGCCCCGCGGCCGCCTCCGCCGCCGTAGCTCTTCGCGAGCCGACACCCGAGGACGCCGCCGCGATTGCATCGCTTCTCGGCGAGCTCGGCTATCCGTCGACGCCCGAGCAGGCGACCGAGCGGCTCGCGCGCATCGCCGCCGACCCTTCGACGCTCGCGCTCGTGGCGGAAGTCGACGGTGAGGTCGCGGGCCTCGCCGCCCTCCACGTCCAGAACCTCGTCGAGCGCGACGAGCCCGGCTGCGAGGTAGCCGCGCTCGTCGTCGGCGAGCGATTCCGGCGCCGCGGAATCGGCGAGCTGCTGATGCGCGCGATCGAGGACGAGGCGCGGGCACGCGGCGGTAGGCACCTCGTGCTCAACACAGCCCACCGCCGAGCCGACGCGCACGCCTTCTACGAAGCGCTCGGCTACGAGCACACGGGGCGGCGCTACGCGAAGGAGCTCAACTTAGGAGCGTAATGTGAAAATCCAACCCGCTCGGGAACCAGGGTTCCCTGTGAGGGCTAGGCGGGCGCGCCCGCCTCGACCGGAATTCCGTAGATCTCGCCGAGCTTCTCCCGCAGGTAGCGCAGGTACGGCCCGGGGTCCATCCCTCCGCCCGTGATCCGCTCGAGCGTCTCCCTCGACGTGTACTTGCGGCCGTGCCGGTGCAGGCTCTCCCGTAGCCAGCCGGCGAGTTCGCTGAACTCTCCGCGCTCGAGTTGGGAGTCGAGATCCGGGATCTCGGCCCGGAGCTGCTCCCACAGCTGCACGGAGACGACGTTGCCGAGCGAATAGGTCGGGAAGTAGCCGATCGCCCCGCCCGACCAGTGAACGTCCTGGAGCACGCCGCGCGCGTCGTCGGGCACCTCGATGCGGAGGTACTCGGCCATGCGCGCGTTCCAAGCCTCAGGCAGATCCTCGAGCGGAAGCTCGCCGGAGAGCATCTGCTGCTCCAACTCGAAGCGCAGGATCACGTGGAGGTTGTAGGTCGCCTCGTCCGCTTCGACGCGGATCAGGGACGGCTGCACCTTGTTGATCGCCCGGTAGTACTCGTCCAGCTCGACGGTTCCGAACTGCTTCGGAAACACGGCCTGCAGCCTCGGGTAGAAGAAGCGCCAGAACGGAAGGCTGCGGCCGACGAGGTTCTCCCACATGCGGCTCTGCGACTCGTGCAGGCTCATCGAGCTCACCTGCGAGAGCGGCGTCCGCTCCAGGACCGGATCGACGTTCGCCTCGTAGAACCCGTGTCCGAACTCGTGGATCGTGGCGAAGAGGCTGACGCCCAGATCGGTCTCGTCGTACCGGGTCGTCAGCCGGATGTCCGTCGTCGCGGCGCTCATCGCAAACGGGTGAACGGTCGGGTCGAGCCGCCAGGACTCGTGATCGAAGCCGATCCGCTCGAGCAGCTCGAGCGCGAAGGAGCGCTGGGCCTCGATCGGGAAGTTTCCGCGCAGGCTGGAGTCGTCGACGAGATCTGACCGCTCGCCGATCTCGGCGATGAACGGGATCAGCTCCCGCTTCAACTCGTTGAGGACCGTCTGGACCTCGCTGGTCTTCATGCCCTCGTCGAAGTCGTCGAGCAGCACGTCGTACTCGGTCTCGTAGTCGAGGCCCTCGAAGCAGGCGATGTACTCGTGCTGGAGCTCGAGATTCCGCTTCAAGTAGGGCAAGAAGATCGAGAAATCCGACTTCTCGCGCGCCTCGACCCAGGCTGAGAGCGCGATCGCGCCAGCGCGCGTCAGCTCCGCGCGCAGATCCGATGGCACGCGCTTCGCCTTCTCGTAGTCGCGGCGGGTGACGCGAATGAGGCTCCCCTCGATCGAGTCGGGATCGAGCCCCTCCTCCTCGCCACCGACCTGTTCCAGCAGCTCACCGATCTCGTCGGAGATGAAGAGCTCGTGCGACAGATGGTCGAGCGTCCCGAGCTGCTCGGCGCGAATGTCCCCGGCCTTTGGCGGCATCTTCGTGTGCTGATCCCAACCGAGGATGGCGCGGGCCATGCGCAGGTCGTGGATCGAGGCCAGGCGTGTCTTGAGCTCTTCGTACGTTTTCGTCACGAGTTCCTCCGGCGATTGCTTGTGCCGAGAGCCTACTTGAGGACTTCTTCGGTATAGACGCCCTCAGGGTTCCAGAGGAGGAAGCCCTTCGTGTGGTACCGGCGGGTCGCGTTGATCTGTGCCCGCACCTCACTCGCGGGCCGCCTGCCGGCGCTGAGGGAGAAGTCCTCCAGCCAGGGAATCAGCATCGCCCTGCGTCCGATCAGCTCGTTACGGAAATCGCGGAGCGAGAAGGCAACCGTCTGGCCGGGAACGGAGCTCGGATCGGGCAGGTCGAACTCCCCCGAGTTGTAATGCGACGGGTAGACCATCGGATAGACGGCGTCCACGTACTTCGCGAGGCGCCTGGGCTTCTGGCCGACGCCGAGCTCGCGCGTGGCCGAGAGGCCGAAGACGTCGATCGAGACCCGCACGCCCAAGGGCTTGAGCTGCAGGGACGCGTACTGGACGAAGCGCGCGATCGTCCACCCTTGCGGCTCGGCGGCTTTCCCGGCGAAGACGGCGTTCTCGATCGGCCCGTCGCTCGGAAAGCGGACATAGTCGAACTGGATCTCGTCGAAACCGTCGCGCGCGGCCGCCTTACCGATGGAGACGACGTAGTTCCACACACGGCGGTCGTAGGGGTTCGACCAGCCGAGACCGGCGTCGTTCTGCCACACCGAGCCGTCGCTCGTTCGGATCGCCAGGTCCGGGCGCTTGCTCGTCAGCACTGGATCCTCGAAGACGACCACTCGCCCGATCAGATACGCACCGGATCGATGGGCCGTCCCGGCCAACCGGCGCGCGCTGTAGTAGGGCTTGGACGCTCCGACGCGGCGCGCGAGCGTCCACTGCGGCATGAGGAAGCCGACCTCGCCGTTCTCGTCCTTGACGTCGACCTCGAGCGTGTTCAGGCCCTCCAGCGCCAGGTACTCGTCGATCTTCCCGGGAAGCGACGCGAGGGCCATCGTCACGTGCACGCCGCGCACCTCGGTCGGCAGGGGCCGCGGGCGGGGGCGCAGATTCTTCTTCGCGCCCTTTGCGTGCGCCTCGGACCCCCCCGAGCCATGGGCGCGCGTGCCGATCACCGTTGCACCGAGCGCGACGAGCGCGGCGGCGATCAGCAGAGCGCCGAAGGCCACGGTCCTGCGCACCCGCCGGCGGCGGCGCGCCTGCGCTCGCCTTTCCCGAAATCGTTCGTTGGGATGGGCACGCTCGAGCTCAGGCAGCGGCGGCACTGTGGAAAACTCTAAGGCCTAGCAGGGCTCGGTGTTTGACGAATCTGGGCCCGAGGACCCGGAAGCTCACCTCCCGTCGGCGCCGAAGAGCCGGTTCAGCGTGTCCGCGGCGATATAGCCTCCGATCTTCGGATTCTCCTGGAGGCGTCGCACCGAGTAGCTGTACCAGTGCGCGCCGAAGGGGACGTAGACGCGCAACCGGTGACCGTCGCGCACGAGCCGGTCGGCCGCGGCCTCCCGCACGCCCAAGAGCATCTGGAACTCGTACTGCTCGCGGGTCAGGCCGAACTCGGCGACGAGACGTTGCCCCTCGGAGACCAGCCACTTGTCGTGTGTCGCGATCCCCACGTAGCAGCCTGCGCGCAGCAGCTCGCGGAGGCAGCGCACGAAGTTCTCCCGCACGGCATCGAAGTCGCGGTAGGCGATCAGCGGCGGCTCGACGTAGATGCCCTTGCAGAGCCGTACGTTCGGCCGCAGCGGCGCGAGCTCGCGGATGTCCCTGATCGTCCGCTTCAAATAGGCCTGGAGGACGATGCCGACGTTGTCGAGCCCGGCCTCCCGAAGCTCGCGGTACAGCCGCAGCGTGTCCGACGTGCAGCTCGAGTCCTCCATGTCGATGCGCACGAAATTGCCGCTCTCAGCGGCGTGGCGAACGACCTTCTCGAGGTTCGGCCGGCACAGCTCGTAAGCGAGATTGAGCCCGAGCGCGGTCAGCTTGACGCTGACGTTTGAGTCCAGCCGCTCCCGCTCGATCGCCTCGAAGACGTCGTGGTAGGCGCGCACGATCTCGAGCGTCTCCCGACGGCTCGTAATCTCCTCGCCGAGGACGTCGATCGTCGCCATCCTTCCTTGCTCGTTGAGCCCCTTGACGACCCGGCACGCGTCCGCCAGGTCGCTGCCGGCGATATAGCGCTCCGAGATCTTGCGGACAAGCGGCCGCGGGACGGCGGGCAGCACGCGGACGATGGCGCGGTCGAGAAGAGCCAAGGGCGAGGCGATTGTAGTTGTGCCCCGCCTAGCTCTCGATGCCGTGTATTCCGCTTACCCTTCGCGCATGAAGCCCTGGCGGGCCGCACTGACCAGTCCGACTGCCTCGGGGAACAGGACCCGCATCGCGTCGCGCAGCGCGATCGCCTGCTCGTCGGGACCGCCTTCGACCTTGATGCGGCGCAGGGCCGCGCCGGTCAGCTCGACGGCGGTGTTCAGCGTCAGGGTCGCGAACTGCTCGCGCTGAGCTTCGGCGACCGACTCGGCCTGGCGAGCCGCGAACTCCTGCAGGCTCCGCATGAGCTCTTCAGGGTCGCCACCGAGCGGGAATCCGAATCCGCCTTCCATGCCCCGAACGATAGCTGCGCTCATCCGAGCTGGAGCTTGTAGCTCGATTCCACGTCGTGGGCTAAGTCCTCCACCGTGGCCAGGCCTCTTTTCATCGCCTCGGCGAAGGGCGAGCCGGCCGAGTCGCCGAGAGCCTGTTCGAGTCGAAGGGTCGCAGCGCCCACCCGGTCGAGGAAGGCGGGCTCGGCCAGCCGCGGCGGAGCGCCGATCGCCTGCTCGAGCGCAAGCGCGGCCTCCTCGGCCTCCTCGATTCCCGGCGGGCCCTCCATGAGGCGCAGCGCCACGAGCCGCTCCCGCAGCTCCGCTAGCTCCCCGCCACCGGCGCTCTCCTCCGCGAGCTCGCACATGGCTGTGATCGAGACCGTGCGCCGAACGACATCCCGGCTCGTCACGGCTTCTCCTTCGTCGTCGAGGACGAGCCACGCTCGCTCCTCCCCGGCGACGAACCCGCAGAGATAGGTGCGCTCTCCCGGCTCGGCCTCGGCCGGGACGACGCCCGCAAGCTCTTCGCCGGGCCCGGCGAAGCAGGCGGCCGCGGCGGCGGCGCGGTCGAGATCGTCCCGGAGCGCCATGAGCGTGAGCTTAGACTCGCCTCATGGCCAGTTTGACCTCCGCTCGGGACCTCTTCGCGCCGCTCGGGCCCTCGTACGACCGCTGGAGCCGCCTCCTGTCGCTCGGACAGGACCCCCAGTGGAGGCGCTTCCTGGTCTCGCGCGTCGCCGTCGGGCCGGATGACGACGTGCTCGACGTCGCGACCGGGACGGCTGCGGTGGCGATCGAGCTGGTCCGTCGCAGGGGCTGCCGGGTAGTCGGGCTCGACCAGAGCCCCGAGATGCTGGCCGCCGGGCGCGAGCGGGTCGAGGCCGCCGGGCTCGGCGATCGCATCCGGCTCGTCGAAGGCAGCGCCGACCGGCTCCCTTTCCCGAACGGCTCGTTCGACGCGTTGACCTTCACCTACCTGCTGCGGTACGTCGAGGACCCGGCGGCGACGCTCCGTGAGCTTGCGCGCGTCGTTCGGCCGGGCGGGACGTTGGCCGCGCTCGAGTTCGGGCTCCCACGCGGGATCTGGCGGCCGCTCTGGGAGCTCTACGTCCGGGTCGGGCTACCCGTCGCGGGGCGGCTGATCTCCCCCGGCTGGCACGAGGTCGGAGCCTTTCTCGGGCCGAGCATCCGCGAGTTCCATGGCCGCCTGCCTTTGCGACGGCAGCTCGAGCTCTGGCGTTCGGCCGGGCTCGAGCACGTACAGGCGCGCCGCCTCAGCCTCGGCGGGGGCTACGTGGTCTGGGGCCGGCGGGCATGAGCGCGCAGCCCCGGCCGGCCTTCTACGCGCTTGCGCCCGGCGGCTGGCGCGACTACGTGACGCTTCTCCATCCCCCGTACACGCTCTGGCACCTCTCCTACGTCGCGATCGGAGCGGCGCTCGCTCCGCACCTCGCCGTGGGGCGGCTGCTCCTCGCGCTCGCCGCCTTCTTCCTCGCAGTTGGCATCGGAGCGCACGCGCTCGACGAGCTGAACGGCCGGCCGTTGCGGACGCAGATCTCGAACGGCATGTTGGCCGGGCTCGCGGCGGCATCGATCGGCGCTGCGGTCGCGATCGGCATCTGGGCCTCGCTTGCGTACACGTTCTGGCTCGCGCCGCTCGTGGCGGCCGGCGGCTTCATCGTCTGCGCCTACAACCTCGAGCTCTTCGGCGGCCTCTTTCACGGCGACGCGTGGTTCGCGCTCGCCTGGGGCTCGTTTCCGCTCCTCGCGGCCTACCTCGCGGTCGCCGAGCGCCTGACCGCGGAGGCCCTGCTCGCCGCCCTCTTTGCGGCCCTGCTGAGCCTCGCCCAGCGGCACCTCTCCACCCCGGTGAGGGCGGTGCGGCGGCGCGTGGCTGCGGTCTCCGGCACCCTCGTGCTCCACGATGGCGGGCGCGAACCGGTGACCGCCCGCACACTGACCGAGGCGCCGGAGGCCGCGCTCAGGGCACTGACATTCGCGGTCATCGCGCTCGCCGCTTCGCTGCTCGTGCTTCGCCTCACCTGAGCGGGCGTTCTACGATGCAGGGCGGTGTCGCCCGAAACAGCGTTCGAGCTCGTCTTCGCAGCAGCCGTTCTGGTAGCCGCCGCCTCGCTGGCAGGCGCAGCGCTCGAGCGGGCGGGCAAGCGTGTGCTCCTGGGCGTAGCGGCCGCGATCGGTGCGGCCGCCGCGGCCGCGTGGGCTGCCTTTGCCCTGAGGCCCGAGACGGAGCTCGCGGTTTCCGCCACGGGCCTCGTCGCGTGCCTGCTCGCAGCCGTCGGAGCGCTTGCCCTGCGGCGAGGGCTCGCCCACGGCCGGGCGATCGACCGCGACCTCGAGCGAGCGAAATCGGAGCTCGACGTGGTCATTCAACGGGAAGTTCGCGAGCGCTCCGCCGATCTCGAGCGCACGCTGGCCAGAGGGCGCGCCGACTCCCTGTCCGCGTACGCCGAGGAAGAGCGCCGCCTGGCCGAGACGCGGCGCCAGGCCCTGGGCGAGAGCGAGCAGCGCCTGCGGCACGGGCTCGCGGAGGCGTTCTCGAAGGTCCAGGGGCAGGTCGAGCAACGGCTCGCCGCCTGGCACCAGGACCTCGATCGGGCGCAAAGGCAGCTCAGCAGCCGTCTCGAGCAGATCGCCCAGCGGGAGCGCACGTTGATCGAGGCGCTGGAGGCGCGGCTCGAGAGCGACGCCGATCGCCTTAAGACGATCGACGAGGAGCAGCGCGCCGGAGTCGCGCGGTTGCGCGAGGACCTCGGGCGAGCCGCCAAGGAGGCGGCCGCGGCCGCGACGGCCGAGCTCGACTCGCACGCGACCGAGCGCCGTCGTGCGCTGCACCAGGTCGCCGAGAGACTGACCGCGAGGGAACACGATCTCGTGCGCAGGATCGAGCGCGAAGAAATGGATGCCGCTCGTCGCATTCAGAGCACCTTCGCCGACGTCGAACGCCGTCAGGTCGAGCAGCTCGAGCGCGTCCTCGACCGAGCCGCCGGGCGCTTCGCCGACGCAGCTGCACACCAGTTCGAAGGAACTTTGAAGGCTGCGAAGGAAGATGCGGCTCGGCGGCTGGCGCGCGAGCTCGAGCGCGCTGTTCAGTCCTTTGCGAAAGAAGGCGAGTCCCTACTCGCCGAGCGGCTGACGCATTTGGGCGACGCCGGCGGAATGCGGCTCGAGAAGAAGCTCGCCCTCGTCGCGGCGGCTCTGGAACGGCAGCGGGAGGAGTTCGTGAGCGCGCTCAGCCGCCGCCTCGGCGAGGTCGAGGCCGATTTCCGCCAGCGCCTCGGTGCCCTCGCCGCCGAGGAGGAGACGGAGCGAGCGGCGCTCGAAGCTCGGCTGGCCGAGATTGCCCGCCGAATCGACCAAACCGTCGCGCGCGCAGAGGAACGGCTCGGGTCCCTGTTGCATACCCCCCGTTAGTCTGTTGCATACCCCCCGTTAGTCTGTTGCATACCCCCCGTTAGTGCCTAACCTTTAACGGGCAGGGTTCGTCGAAGAGAGGACGAATCTCGCGCCAGGAGCGACATGACTCAGATTGCCGAACACGACCAGAGCGAGCGCGAGAAGGTCGCGGGCTGGCGCCTGCACACACTGATCGAGGCCGGCTATCCGCTCCCGCTCGCCGAGAAGCTCGCGCACAGCGAGGCGGATCTCCATACCGCCGTCGAGCTCATCCGGCAGGGCTGCGAGCCGAAGACCGCGGCCGAGATCCTGCTCTAGCACCCATCTCCCCACCCGGGTGGGGAGAAGAGTTCCACCCGCCACCCGCAACGAGCGTACCGCTCGAACCCGCACCGAACTCGAACGGAAGCAGAACAATTCGCGCATCCTTGACCGCGATGGCCCAGCGCTGGGCTTGAGGCGCGAGCCAGGGCGTAGCATCCTGACGGTGAAGGTCGAGGCGATCCAGTACGGCGACCGGCGCGTCTACACGGTGTCGACGTTCAACCGCGGCGTCGCCGGGTGGCTCTCGCGCCTGCCGTCCGTCTGGGTCGAGGGCGAGGTCACCGAGCTTCGGCGCCAGGCTCGCTGGCAGAGCGTCTTCCTGACCCTCAAGGACCCTGCCGACGGCGCCTGCCTGGCGGTGACCATGCCCCGCGGCCAGTTCGACGCGCTGCGGCTCGACCTCGTGAACGGCGAGCGCATTCATGTGTTCGGCCGCCCAGAGCTCTTCGAGGCACGCGGCGACTTCCGCCTCCGCGCGCTCTCGATCGAGCGCTTCGGGCTGGGTGATCACCTGGCGGCGCTCGAGCGTCTCAAGCGCAAGCTCGCAGCCGAAGGCCTCTTCGCTCCGGAGCGCAAGAGGCCATTGCCCAGCCTCCCGCGGCGGGTCGGGCTCGTAACGGGCAACGATGCGGCGGCGAAACGAGACGTACTGACCGCGATCGCATCTCGGTTCCCTCCGGCCCGGTTGCTCGTCGCGGAAACCTACGTCCAGGGACCGCGCGCGGCCTCCGCACTCTGCGAAGCGCTGCGGGAAATCTGCACGGCACCGGAGATTGACGTCGTCGTGCTGGCCCGCGGCGGCGGCAGCTTCGAAGATCTCCTGCCGTTCAGCGACGAGCGGCTCGTGCGCGCAATCGCCGACTGCCCCGTCCCGGTGGTGTCGGCCGTCGGCCACGAACAGGACACTCCGCTCTCGGATCTCGTCGCCGATGCACGCGCCTCCACGCCGACCGCGGCGGCGCGCATCGTCGTCCCCGACATCGCCGAGCTGACCGCCCGGCTCGACCGCTCCCGCGCCGGCCTAGCGCGTGGAGCTCGAACCACCCTGGACCGCGAGCGGCGCAAGCTCGAGCTGGCGCGCGACCACCTGCGGCGCGCGCCGCTGTTGATGCTCGAGCGTCGGCGGGCCGCCCTCGACCAGGCCGCCGGGCGGCTGCGCGCGCTCTCACCGCACGCAACGCTCGAGCGCGGCTATGCCATCGTCCGCGCAGCAGGCGAGATCGTCCGCGCGGCCTCCCAGGTCGGCACTGGGACGACGGTCGACGTCGAGCTCGGCACCGGCGGATTCGGCGCCCGAGTCGAGGAGACACGGTGAGCGAGCCGGCCTTCGAAGACGCTCAGCGCGAGCTGGAAGGCATCGTCCAGCGGCTCGAAAGCGGCCAGGCGAGCCTCGACGAGGCGATCACGCTCTGGGAGCGGGGCGAGGAGCTCTACCGGCTCTGCGCGGCCAAGCTCGACGCGGCGGAGGGCCGCATCGAAGAGCTCGCTCGCCGCGTGGAGGCAGTCAAAGCCGAGGACCGTTCCGGTTGATCCGAGCCGTTCGACCGGTCTCGGACGGACGCGCAGGCAAAGCCTGCCCGTCTTGATAGCGAGCACCGCAAGCGGAGCCCTAGCAACCAGCCCCGCAGCCTGCGTAGAATCCAGGCCGTGCCTGCCCCCCAGGAGCTCGTACAGCAGGTCCCGCTCTTCTCCAGCCTCGGGAAGAAGGAGCTGCAGACGCTCGCGAACTCGATGAAGGAGCGAATTTTCGCACCCGGCGACACGATTGCGAAGGAGGGTCAGTCGGGCGTCGGCTTTTTCATCATTGACGATGGGGAGGCGACGGTGAGCGTCGGGGGCGTCGAGCGCCGCACGTTCAAGCATGGAGACTATTTCGGCGAGGTGGCGCTGATCGACGACGGCGCGCGCACAGCGACGATCACGGCCAAGACCGAGCTCAAGTGCTACGGCATTACCTCGTGGGAGTTCAGGCCGCTCGTCGAGCAGAACGCGGAGCTCGCCTGGAAGATGCTGCAGACGATGGCAAAGCGGCTACGCGAAGCCGAGCAGCGCTCCGCCTAGCTTCTCTCCGAGCTCGACGAGGTCCTCTGCCGCCCGCCGGGGGTCGCCGCTCAGCGCGTACATCTCGACGCCGTTGAGCGCCTCAGCGACCTGCCCGCCGAAGACGACGCAGCGCACGCCCTCCTCGGCGCAGACCCGTACCACCTCGCCGACCGCCTTGCCTTCACTGCTCGAACGATCGACCTGTCCCTCGCCCGTAACGACGAGGTCGGCGCCGCGCACCCAGCCGCGAAACCCGACCCGCTCGAGGACGAGCTCCGCACCTGAGACGAGCTCGCCCCCGAGCGCGGCGATCGCGGCTCCGAGGCCACCCGCCGCTCCGGCACCGGGCACCTCCGCATACGGGCGAAGCTCCTCCATCGCGGCCAGCCGCGCCTCGAGCTCCTCGACCTCCTGCGGCGAAGCGCCCTTCTGCGGCCCAAACGCGCGTGCGGCACCTCGCTCGCCGAGCAGGCGGTTCCGCACGTCGCAGAGACCCACGAGCTCGCGCCCCGCGAGTCCGTCGCCGACCGCCGCCCGCAGGCCGGCGCCGCCGTCAACGGTCGCCGAGTCGCCGAGGCAGACGAGAATCGGCCCGCTGGCCGCCGCCGCTGCGGCAAGCAGCAACTCGCCGAGCCCGCGGCTCGTGGCCCGCATCGGATCCCGCTCCTCCTCGCCCACTCGGCGCAGGCCGATCGCCTCGGCCGCCTCGACGACCGCCGTTCCGTCCTCGAGCACCAGATAGCCGGCCGCGACCACGCGCCCGAGCGGGTCGCCGACCGCCACCGTCCGCCATTCGCCGCCGTGCGCGGCCGCGAGCACCTCGGCCGTTCCCTCGCCGCCGTCGGCGACCGGCAGCTCCTCTGCGTCGAGCCCCGCCATACGCATTCCGGCGGACAGCGCCATCGCCGCCTCGACGGCCGAGAGCACTCCCTTGCAGCTAGCCGGGGATGCGAGCGCGCGCACGAACCGGCTCCTCGACAGGCTGGGCCTCTTCGCCCTCCTCCGCCATCTCCGCCTGGTCGGCGCCCGGCATCCGCTTGAGCATCGCGAACGAGAGCCCCTCGCGGGCGAGGAAGATGAGGCCGACGCCGACGCCGACCGACATCTCGATCGCCTGCAGCCCGATCCCGAACGCGAACCCTTTTGGGTACGCGACCCCATAGGAGACGAGTGGCAGGGCGACGGCGGCCTGCACGAGGCCGACGTTGCCGGGCCAAAGCGGGAAGAGCATGGCCACGTTCATGAGCACGAGCACAAGCCCCGCAGCGGGCAGCGGCGCGTCGATGCCGAAGGCTTGCATCGTTGCCCAGACGGCGAGCAGCTGACAAGTCCAGCCGGCGGTCTGGAGAAGCCCCGCTTGCAGCGCCGGCAGCGGGGCGTGCATCACGCCGAGCCCGTGCCTGGCCATCGTCACCAGCCGCCGTAGCTGGCCTGCGCCCTCGAGCACCCCGCGATGGTGCCGCCGCGCGCCGGCGAGCGCAAAGGCGAACAAGCCGAATCCAACCGCAGCGAAGATCGTCAGGCTCGTCAAAGCCCAGTGCGGAATCTTTGCCGTCGCGAGCACGTAGGCGATCAGCAGCATCGTTGGGAAAAGGTCGAAAACACGATGTGCGAAGACGGTGCCGACGAGGGTCGCCCAGGCGTCGCTACGTCTTCGCATGCGCCGAGTGAGCACCGCCACCCGGGCGAGCTCGCCGATCCGTCCCGGCAGCACGGCATTCGCGAAAAGTCCGACCCCGAAGGCAGAGAAGACCGTTCGGAACCGCGGCCGCGGCGGCGGCATGCCCTGCTCGATCACGCGGTTCCACGCGCCGGCGCGGGCGACGACCGAAACCAGGTTGAGCCCGATCGCGGCCACGACCCAGTGCCAGAGGACGAAGCGGAAGGTATTCGCCACGAGCGTCCAATCCGGGCCCCGCCAGACGAGCAGGCCGATCATGACTGCGAACGCGGGGAAGACGAGCGCGAGCCGCCCCCACGGTGTCCGCGGCAGCCTCACGCCGCGACCGCCTTCGACGCAGTGGCCAGCGACTCATAGAGCTCAGCGAGCCGCTTTGCGATCCGCTCCCACGAGTACCGCTCCTGCGCGATCGCCCGCGCCGAGCGTCCGAACTCCTCGCGGCGCGCCTCGTCTCCGAGCAGTTCGGCGAGCGCCTCCGCCAGCGCGGCCGGGTCGCCGGGCGGCACGAACAAGCCGGCCTCGGGCTCCATGACATCACGGTAGCCGGAGATGTCCGAGCAGACGACGGGTGTCGCGCAGGCGAAGGCGCGCGTCAACACCATCCCGAAGCTCTCGCCGCCGAGGGAGGGGGCGACGAGCGCCTTCGCCGTCAGCAGCTCGGCGGTCAGCTCCTCTTGGGAGAGAAAGCCGAGCACCTCGATGCCCTCGTCGGACACCCGTAGACGCGCCTGCAGCAGGCGCACGGCAAGCGGGTCGGCACCGATCAGCCGCAGCCTCGCCCCCGTGCGCCGCCGAAGCTCTGGCCAGGCTTGCAGGAGCACGTGCAGACCCTTCCGGGCCTCCTGCCGCCCCACGAAGACGATGCGCTGCTCGCGCCCGGCGGGGTCGGCCTCGTCGGGGATCAGAACGCCGTTCGGGATCAGCTCGTACTCGCCGGGAAAGTAGCGGTTGACCGACTCGCGCGCGGGTTCGGATACGGCGATCCGGTGGTCGAGCCGCTCCATCAGAAAGCCCCAGAGCGGCGCGCCGAGCTTCAGCCACGAGAGCTCACCGGAGGCGTGGAAGGTGGCGACGAGCGGACAGCGGGCGAGCGCAAGGGTCGCGACGCCCGGCACCGGCGTCATCGGTTCGTGGACGTGGACGACGTCGAAGCGCTCGCGCTCGAGCACACGCCGGACGCGAACGACCGCGCGCGGGCTGAGGATGATGTTCGGAAGCGTCCCGTTCGCAGGGACGATCACCGAGCGGCCCACGGGAATCACCTCCGGCGGCGGGCCGCCGTGCCGGCCCAGCCGAGGGTGGAGAACGCGCGTCAGGCTCCCCGGCGGGTCGTTGCCCATCACGAGCCGCACGTCGAAGCCGAGCCGCCGAAGCGCGGCCGCCTGGAGCTCCGCGTGCTCCACGACGGCTCCCCAGAACGACCAAGAGTAAGGGACGACGATCCCGACTTTCATCGCCGCCACAACTATGCACTGCTCTGTACCTTTTGCGCGGATGATCGAGGCCAGGCGATTGTCGCCGCTCGCTCTCGCCGTGCTCGTCGCAGCCTCCTGCGGCGGCGGGGGGAAGGGCAGGGTGGCGAAGCCAAAGCCGCCCGCCCCGCCGATCCTCGAGCGCGTTTCCGACCTTGCCGCGCGCGTCCCCCGTGGCCACCGGATCGCCCTGCGCGCGCTCCCCGCAGGCCGCGTGCTCGCGCATCTGGGCTCGAAGACCGAGTTCGGCTCGCCGCAGATGCTCTCAGTCGCCTTCAGGAAAGGCCGGTGGCTCGCCGTCCGCAGCTCAGCTCTCGGCAACACGCGGCTCGGTTGGGTCGACGCGCGCTCCGCTCGCCTCCACATGCTTCGCCGCCCCCTCTCGCTCGAGGTCGATCTCTCTCGCAAGGAGCTGAGGGTTCACGAGGGCGAAAGCGTCAATCGCCGCATCAGCGTTGCGATCGGCGCACCCGAAACTCCGACCCCACCCGGCGAGTTCTTCGTCACGGACAAGCTGCCCGGCGCCGAGTTCGGCTCCTACTACGGCTGCTGCATCCTCGCCCTCTCCGGCCGCCAGCCGAACCTCCCGCGCGGCTGGTCCGGCGGCGACCGCCTGGCGATCCACGGCTCACCCTCCGCCACGTGGGGGCACGCGGTCTCGAACGGCTGCCTCCACGCGGACGAAACCGATCTGCGCTACCTGATGAGTACGATGCCGCTCGGAACGCGCGTGACGATCCACGCCTAGGGATTGCCGAAGATCTCGTGGCCGCCGATCCGCCGCCAGATGATGTGCGGCTCATCGTCGACGACCGCCCGCCCGAACTGGAATGTGGCGCGGCCATCATCAGCCCAGGTGAGCTCGTAGATCCCGCGCGCGCCCTGCACGCCCTTCACGCGCAGGCTCTTGCGAATACCGGTGCCGGCCCGCAGGTCTTGAACGAACTTCTCGACGGCCGCAAGGAAAGCCCGCAGATCCTCCGGGCTCAGCCGGTCCCAACCGCGCCAGAAGGATTCAAGGATCTCACCAGTCGGCATCGAGCGGCTTCATGCGCTCCTCGAGGGCTGCAAGGAACTCTTCGTCGCTCTCGAACCGCTCGGACCGACCGGCGGCAAGATCCGCGTCGGCCTCCCGCTCGCCCCGTTGCCACTCGGGCGTCCAGAACCACGCCTGGGAGGCGTCGATTACCTTGCGTACCCGCAGCAGAATCCCGTCCTCGACGATCTCCGCCTCCAGCACATCGCCCTCGTCGATGCGGGCGGCTCGCCGAATCTCGGCCGGAATTGTCCATTGCCCGCGATCTCTGACGATAGAGGAAGCCATGTCCGAAAGTATGAATTTCAGATTATACGATATGGAGATACAATAGCAAGCGGTTAGTAGACTCGTTCAATGGAGGGCCTCGCCGAGCTGCACACGCACCTAGGCGGCGCGGTTGCCTCGGAGATCCTCTGGAGCCTCGCCCACGAGCAGGGGATCGCGCTCCCGGTCAAGGATTTCTGGGAGTTCGACTCACTCGTCACCGTCTCCAACCCTCAGGGCGTCCAGGACCTGAACGCGCTCGACGCGATCTACCACTGGACGGAGCTCATCCAGTCGAGCCCGCTCGCTGTGGAGCGCTCGGTACATGCGGCGATCGGCGGCGCCTACCGCTCGCAGGGGATCACGACGCTCGAGCTGCGCTTCAACCCGATGAAGCGCAACCGCGGCGGCGAGCGCGACCTCGACCACATCATCATGGCCGCCGTCCGCGGTCTCGACCGGGCGAGCCTCGAGTATCCGCAGGTCCGCGCCGGTCTGATCCTGATGATGGACCGGACGTTCAACGAGCGGCAGAATGCGATCATCGTCGAGAAGGCGATCCGTTACGCACCGCGCGGGATCGTCGGCATCGACATCGCCGGCCCCCGGCCCGAGAGCGACGGGCCCTATCCGTACCGTGACCTGGCGCCGCTCGTCGAGCATGCGCGCTCGGCAGGGCTCGGAATCACGATCCACGTCGGCGAGGAAGGCGGCGAGCACGGGATCGCCGAGATCCGCGAGGTCGTCGAGTCGCTCCGGCCCGACCGGATCGGGCATGGGATTCTTGCGGCCAACGACTCGGAGTTGATGGCTCGGCTGCGCGAGGCCGAGATCACGCTCGAGATCTGCCCGACCTCGAACCTGCTCACGAAGGCGCTTCCCGACGAGGACGCGGTTCGGAAGACCTTCCGAGCCTTGGCCGGGGCAGGCGTTCCCTTCACGATCGCGACCGACGGACCCGAGATGATGCGGACGCACCTGCGTGACGAGTTCGAGCTGCTGTTGCGGCTCGACGCGCTGGGAGAGCACGAGCTCGACGAAGCCAACGCTCGCGGCCACGAAGTCAGCTTCCTACCCCTTCCGGAGTAGAACGCGAAATACACCTTTTGGCCAATGTTCAAGCGGCCGAGACGCTGCTAGCGTCGCTTGCATGACACAGGTACTGAGCAAGCGTGCTCCGAAGCTCACGGAGAGGCAGCGAGAAGTTGTCGAGCTCATCGCGGCCGGGATGTCGAACGATGAGGTTGGCGAGCGCCTCGGCATTTCGCCGAGGACGGCGAAGGCGCACAGCGACGTCCTCCGCCAGAAGCTCGGCGTTTCTCGTCGCCGGCAGATCCCGGCTGCGTATCGACTTCTCACCGGCGAGGACCCCCTCGCAAAAAGCCTCGGATCGGGAGCCTCCTAGTCCGGGGAACTGACGACCCCCGTATCTGTGGCCCGGGCCGCAGATACGGGGACTCCCCTCCGTGCAGTCGCAATTTCGCGGAGACCCGCTAGCGTGTGAACGAGAGGGAGGCTCGAGGTGGACACTACGTCTCCGGTTGATGTCGGCCGACGCCGGATCATCAAGCGGCCACGACTGACGCGCATGCTCGACGAGAGCGGCGCGCGAATCATCCTGCTCGTAGCGCCGGCCGGTTATGGAAAGACGACCCTCGCGCATGAGTGGCTCGATGAAAAGCGCTCTGCCTGGTATCGAGCCAGCACTGCGTCGGCCGATGTGGCCGCCCTGGCTGTCGGGCTCGCGTCCGCAACTGCGGAGATCGTCCCAGGCGCCGGCCTTCGTAGGAACATTGGTAGATGCCAAACCGCTCTGCCTGGTCATCACCACTCGGCGACGACCAATCTGGGCTACTGGTCGCCTCCGTCTCTACGGACAAGCGTATGAGCTCGATCGCACACTTCTTGCGATGAGCGATGATGAAGCCCTCGACGTACTTACTCAACGTAGTGACGCATCGGAGTTGGTAAATCAGGCTGCCGGCTGGCCAGCGGTCATCGGTCTTGCCGCTCTCACTCTTGAATCCAGAATGCCCTCAAGCAACGTCCCTGCGGCGCTCTATGACTATTTCGCGGAGGAACTTCTAGGGGCTGAGCCTGTGACGCGACTTGCGCTCTGTCGCCTTTCCGTGGTCCCTTGCATCACGGCCGAGGCCGCTGTTCACCTTCTTGGACCTGAGACCGCACCAGCCGTTCTTGCTCAGTCGGTCACCACCGGAATATTGCAGGCGCAACCCAATAGTCATTTTGACCTTCATCCGCTCCTTAGGACGTTTCTCCAAGAACGGCTCCAGGAATTTGGCTCCGACATCGTCCGGGCGACAGTTAAGGAGGTTGGCGCATTCCTCTTGGACAGCGGAGAGTGGGACGATGCGCTCTCTCTAGCAGAGAGGTTTCGTCACCCAGATTTTCTCGAAGATCTGATCGAGCGCGCGTGGGAGACCCTCCTGGACGAGGGTCGGCTCGCAACTCTCTCGCGGCTGCTCGACCTTGCCGCCGAACTCCGTTTGAGGTCTGGTCTTCTCGATCTCGTTGATGCCGAAATCGCCTTTCGGCAGGCGGCGTATCGAAAGGCAGAAGCACTAGCGCTTGAGTCCACGCGTCGCCTGGGCGACAACCATCTTCTTGTGCGTGCGTATACACGTGCCGGTCAAAGCGCGCACCTCGAGGGTCGCGACCAGGATGCGTTGGGTTACCACCGACGGGCGCAAGGCCTCGCGCACTCGGAGCCGGATAGACGTGAGTCTTTGTGGGGTGAATTTGTCTGCTCGATCGAACTTGAGGAAGCAGATTCGCTTGACGTGCTACGTCGACTCGAGAAAATGGGCACCGATCACGCGACAGATGCTGTGCGGATCGCGAATGGCCGAATGCTTCTGGCGACCCGCCACGGTACCGGAACTGACCCAAGAGTCCTGTCCGCAGTTCATCGCCTGCCCAAAGTCGACGACCCTTTGGTGAGGTCCTCATTTCGTCATGTCTGGTCGTGCGTCCTCACGATGACGGGTCGGTATCGCGAGGCGCTTGAAGCCAGCGAACAGCAACTCGAAGAGGCCGAGCAGTATCGGCTGGCTTTCGTTCTTCCGCTTGCGTACACACGACGAGCGCTTGCGCTACGAGGGCTGAGGCGATTTCGTGAGGCTCTCGAGTGTCTTAACCAAGCCCAGCGGGACCGCGACATAGACGACGATCACATCGGGATCTCTGCTTCTTCGGCCCGGATCGGCATCTACATAGCAATAGGTAATCTCGATGAGGCGCTGAAGGTGCCGGAACCGAGCTCGCCGACTTCTGCAGCCGCAAACGTGGTTGCCGAATTGACAGCTACGAGAGCGCTTGCTTATGCCTGCGCAAAACGGCCTGAGGATGCTCGGGTCACTGCTCAACGAGCGTACGCGTTGAGCACAGCGGCTGAGCCGCGCCTCATCGCCAAGCTCGCCAAGGTGGTGACGGCACTCCAGGAGAGCGCAGAGAACAGCGAAGACCTAGTGCGTGACGTTTTTCATGACGTCATGTCCTCGGCAAACGCAGATGCCTTCGTCACCGCCTATCGCGGTTTCCCTCGACTTCTACTTGAAACGTCCCGTGCACCGGAGAGTCATGCGCGACTCGTTTCGATCGTATCCGCCGCTAGCGACCTGAAGATCGCGAGAGCCATGCTCCCTGAGGGTATCTCCCCCCGCCTCTCTGAACACTCCTTGCTCACTGCCAGAGAGAAAGACATTCTGGCGCTCGTCTCGCAGGGCCTTCGTAATCGCGAGATAGCTCAACAGCTCTTCATCAGCGAGGTGACCGTCAAGACACACGTCAGAAACATTCTGAAGAAGCTGGGAGCCCGATCGAGGACTCACGCCGTCTCGATAGCAAACCGCGAGAGCTAAGCGGCGCTCACCGCCCGAAGTTGAGGAGTCGTCCATTCCTCAATTTCGAGCTTGAAGTCCATCCGCATACCGCGTCTGTAGTCCTCATTTGCACCTGCAAGGATGGCTTCAAATGCGGCCACGATCATCGTATCGAACTGACTTTCTACAGCTTGAGCTAGGCGCAGTCTCGCGACTTGACTTGGCATTGCATCACGATATGGGCGGTCCGACGTCATCGCGTTGTAGGCATCGGCTACAGAAATGATCCTCGAGACAAGGGGGATCTCGTCACTGACGAGCCCATCGGGGTATCCCTCCCCGTCAACTCGCTCGTGATGATGCCGGACTACCGTTGCGATTTCGGCATAGTCATCAACCTTTGCGAGGATCCGCTCACCGATGACTGGGTGTTCTTCCATCTGACGCCGTTCGTCAAGGGTGAGTGCTCCGGGCTTCTCCAACAGGCCTGGAGGCAGCCCAACCTTTCCGATGTCGTGTACTAAGCCGCACAAGTGAGCGAGTTGCTGATCCCTAGCGTCCAAGCCCAAGCGTCGAGCGATGTCTTTTGCATAGATAGCTACAGCAGCGGAATGGCCAGCGGTGTAGCGATCCCGCGCATCGAGTGTCGCCACAAGAGCACTCGCAAAAGAAAGGTTTGCCCTCTCAAGTTGGAGGTTCGCATCTGCGAGGTCCTCGGCAAGACGTCTCTGATCTTGGTACATAAGATATGACCGTTGCGCCGCAAGGGCTGGCGCGAGGAAGAGAGGGAGCGTCCAAGGCGAGACCTCTCGATAACCAAAGACAAGGAGCGCAACGACCGGCGCATACAGTGGCAACGCCGCTACGAGCAGAGGTCCGGCTGTCCGAAGGAGCGCAAGAGGGTTGCCATGGCCGCGGAGCTTGAAGAGAAAAGCCGCGAAAGCGACGTCTGAGGCTTGCGCAGTAAGCACCGCCCCCGACGTAGCAATCGCGATCTTCGTCACATCGGTGTGGCCTGCGCTGACATGAACTGCGACGAGTCCAGCGCATGCGGCGCCAATTGAACGGCCCGATATGTAGGTGAACCAGCGCACGAAGGGTCGCGGGAAGACCCCACACATAGACGCGACGGAGACCACCATGGCCGCCAAGGGGCCGAAGAGAACGGCTGCGATGAGCTGAGGAAATAGGGAGATTGACGCCTTTGCGGTGGTATTGAGCTTGATCTTCCCTCGTTCGGCGATTCCCGCAGCGCCGCTGAGTCCAGCAATAGCCCAGATGTTCCCCAAGGGATAGCCCAAAGAGACGAGGATTGTGGCTAGAAGCAGTGCCACGGCTGCAAGCGAGAAAGCGAAGGCCGTGATAGCAGGCTCGGCCTGATGATCGAACTTCAGCAAACCTTCAGGAATCCGCTTGATCCTCCCCCATATGGGGGATACCCTCGACACGTCGTCAGTCCCTAGCAAAGGAGTTGAGGAAATGCGCAAGGCAGTGCTTCGCCTCATTTCTCGGGCAGCGAGCCCGGGGAACATCTCGGTCTGGTAGCTGACTTTCGAAGCTTCTGTTTTCCACAGGCGATGGGCATCCCCCTGTTGAGGGATATCCACAATCTGTTGAGAACGAGCGGAACTAGGCGCCGGCTCTACGCGATCAGTTGCCGTCGGAAGCCGACGGCAACTGCGTGGGCACGAATCTCCCGGTTGACGAGACCCTCCGAGATCAGCTGGAGAACCTCGATCTCACGCGCCGTCGGTGCCTGCTCGAGCTCCCTGAGGGGGGCAGCAAACGGAATCACCTCGGCCTCGCCCTGGCCGCGCTTCGCAGCCACCTCGTCGAAACGACGAGAGTGGTTGACGTAGCGGGACAGGATCTCTTTGCGCTCTGCAGCGTCCACGACAATCCGCGTATCGGCGTCGCATACGCAGCGCTTTAGGCGTCGTATTCCCTAAATCGAGGGTTACCGCCTCTGGGTGAGCCCTAGACCGGCGGCGGCCCGGCCACAGGTGCCTGCATACCGGGCTCGAACACTGGTTCGATCTCATGGGGCTCGATACGACCCGCCTTGATCTCCTCGGCCCAGTGACAAGCGGCAAAATGGCCGTCACCGAGCTTGCGCAGGGCGGGCACCTCCGTCTTGCAACGGGTCGGCTGCACGTACGGGCAGCGCGTGTGGAAACGGCACGCCGGCGGCGGGTTCGCGGGGCTCGGCAGGTCGCCGGGCAGAAGAATCGTCTCGCGCTTGGTCTCGACCTCGGGATCGGGGATCGGCACCGCCGAGAGCAGCGAGATCGTGTAAGGGTGGAGCGGGTTCTCGTAGAGCTCCTCGGCGGGCGAGACCTCGACGATTATCCCCAGGTACATGACTGCGATCCGGTCGGAGATGTGGCGGACGACAGCGAGATCGTGGGCGATGAAGAGGAAGGTGAGGTTGAACTCGTCCTGGAGCCGCTCGAGCAGGTTGATGATCTGCGCCTGGATCGAGACGTCGAGCGCCGAAACGGGCTCGTCGGCCACGACGAAGTCCGGATTGAGCGCGAGCGAGCGGGCGAGGCCGATTCTCTGACGCTGGCCGCCGGAGAACTCGTGGGGGTAGCGACTCGCCGCATCAGCCGGCAGGCCGACGATTCCGAGCAGCTCCCGCACCCGCCCGGCCGCCCCTCTGCGCCCGGCGAGGCCATGGGTGCGCAGCGGCTCGCCGACGATGCGTCCGACGCTGTGCCGCGGATTGAGCGAGGCGAAAGGATCCTGGAAGATCATCTGCATCCGGCGCCGCAAGGGCCGTAGCTCCTCCTCGCCCATCTGAGTGATGTCGATGCCGTCGAAGACGATTCGGCCGTCCGTCGGCTTGTAGAGGCGAAGGATCGTGCGGCCGACGGTCGACTTGCCGCAGCCGGACTCGCCCACGAGCCCGAGTGTCTCGCCCCGCCGGATCTCGAGGGAGACGCCGTCCACGGCCTTGATGTCGCCGACGTGGCGGTCGAGCACGATCCCGCTCTTGATCGGGAAGTAAACCTTTAGGTCCTGGAGCTCGAGCAGAGCGCCGTCGACGCTCACGAGGCGACGACTGCCCGGCGCATGTTCTGCCACTCCTCCGCGGGCACCGGATTGAAGCAGGCGACCATATGACCTGGCTCGATCTCCTCGAGCGGCGGCACCTCCTGGCTCGAGGCCTCGACCTCGTACCGGCAGCGCGGCTGGAACGGGCAGGCCGCAGGCGGGGCAAGCATGTCACGCGGATTGCCGGGGATCGGCTGAAGCTGGGCCTTGCGGGCTGCGTCGAGGCGCGGAATCGACTGGAGGAGCCCAAGCGTGTACGGGTGCCGCGGCTTCGCGAAGAGCTGCCGGGCCGAGCCGGTCTCCATGAACATGCCCGCGTACATCACGTGCACGCGTTCGCACATGCCGGCGACGACGCCAAGGTCGTGCGTGATCAGGATCAGCGCGGCGTCTTCCTCGGCCACGAGCTCGCGGAGCAGATTGAGGATCTGCGCCTGGATGGTGACGTCGAGCGCCGTCGTGGGCTCGTCCGCGATCAGCAGCTTCGGCTTGCAGGCGAGCGCCATCGCAATCATGGCCCGCTGGCGCATGCCGCCCGAGAACTGGTGCGGGTAGTCGCGCAGGCGTGCCTTGGCGCTCGGGATGCCGACACGGTCGAGCAGCTCGGCCGCCCGCGCGTTCGCCTCCTCCCGCTTCATGTCGAAATGCGTCTCCAGCGCTTCCCGGATCTGCCGGCCGATCGTGAGCACGGGGTTCAGGCTCGTCATCGGGTCCTGGAAGATCATCGCGATCTCCTTGCCCCGAATCCGCCGGAGCTCGCGGTCGGAGAGCTTGATGAGGTCGCGGCCGCCGAAGCGAGCGCTACCTGTGGGGACGCGGCCGGCACGCGGGAGGATCCCGAGGAGAGCAAGCGCAGTCACGCTCTTCCCACAGCCCGACTCGCCGACGATGCCGAGCGTCTCGCCGGGCGCGATGTCGAAAGAGATGCCGTTGACCGCGTAGATCGTCCCGCGCGAGGTCCAGAACTGGACTCGCAGGTCCTCGACCGCTAGGAGCGTTTGCCTACCCTCGGCCACGAAGCTTCGGATCCAGGCCCTCCCGGAGGCCATCGCCAATCAGGTTGAAACCGAGCACCGAGAGCACGATCGCAATGCCGGGGACGATCGCGAGGAACGGCGTGCTCACGAGATAGTCGTTCGCGTTCGTCAGCATCGTTCCCCACTCCGGCGTCGCCGGGTCCTGAGGGCCAAGGCCGAGGAAACCGAGGCCGGCGACGTCGATGATCGCGGTCGCCATCGCCAGGGTGCCCTGGACGATCACCGGCGAGATCGAGTTGGGGAGGATGTGCGAAGCGAGGATCCAGCGCCCACGAACGCCGATTGCCCGCGCCGCCAGCACGAAATCGTTCTCCTTCTGCGAGAGGATCGAGCCGCGTAAGAGCCGCGCGAAGATGGGGACGTTGACGGCGCCGATCGCGATCATGATCTTGCCGAGCCCAGGCCCGAGCACAGCAACGATGCCGATCGCGAGCAGCAGCTGCGGTATGGCGAGCATCACGTCCATCGCCCGCATGATCACGGAGTCGATCAGTCCTCCGGCGTAACCCGCGATCGAGCCCAGCAGCATCCCGACCGAAAGCCCGATCGCGACGGCGACGATGCCGATCAAGAGCGAGAAGCGCGCACCGAAGACGATGCGCGAGAACTCGTCCCGGCCAAGAGTGTCGATCCCGAACCAGTGACCCGAGGTCGGCCCGACAGCCTGGCCGTTGCGGAGCAGGTCGAGGTTCTGCTCCTTCGGGCTGTACGGCGCGATCACCGGGGCAAAGACGGCGGTCACGACGAACATGGCGACGAGAGCAGCACCCAAGATCGCACCGGGATTCCTGATCAGTCGATGCCAGGCCTCGCCCCAGAGGCCGCTCGGCGCCTCGAGCGCGATCTCCGCTGATTCGAGCTCGGCAACACTCATGAGTAGCGGATCCGCGGGTTGATGATCGCGTAGGAGATGTCCACGATCAGATTGACGAGCACGAAGACGAGCGCGACGAAGAGGATCCCGCCCTGGATGACTGGATAGTCGCGGTTGAAGATCGCGTCACGCAGCCACGAGCCGATCCCCGGATAGGCGAACACGGTCTCGGTGAGCACCGCGCCCGAGAGCAGCAGGCCAGTCTGGAGGCCGATGATGGTCGAGATCGGCAAGAGGGCATTGCGCAGGACGTGCCGGCGGTCGACGGTGAGCGGCGGCAGCCCTTTCGCCCGCGCCGTGCGCACGTAGTCCTCGTTCTGGACGTCGAGCACCGCCGCACGCGTAATTCGCGTGATGATCGCAAGGGGAATCGAGCCCAGTGCAACCGCCGGCAGGATCAGGTGCTTGAGCACGTCCCAGAGCGCGTTCCAATCGCGGGTGATGATCGCGTCGAGGACGTAGAAGTTCGTCGGGTGTTTCGTCTCGATCAGCACCGAGATCCGGCCGACCGTCGGCAGCCAGCCGAGCCGCACCGCGAAGATGTACTTGAGGATGATAGCGAGGAAGAAGACCGGGATCGAGATCCCAATCAGCGATAAGAAGAGGCTCGCGTGGTCGAATAGGCGACCGTGCCTCTTGGCCGCGAAAAAGCCTAAGGGGACACCGATGCCACCCGCGAAGATGAGCGCCGCGATCGCGAGCTCCAGCGTCGCCGGAAAGCGCTGCTTGATCTCATCGCTAATCCGGCGGTGCGTCGAGATCGAGGTACCAAAGTCAGCCTTGCCCCAAGATTTGAGCTGCTTGAAGTACTGCTTGTAGACGGGCTCGTTGAATCCGTACCGCTCGCGGTACTGCTGGACGAGCTGAGGTGTGGCGCGCTCTCCGAGCAGCGACGAGATCGGGCTCCCGGGCAGCGCGCGGACCCAGAAGAAGACGAGGATCGAAAGCCCGAAGAGGATCGGAACGATCAGAAGCAGCCGACGGACGACGTATCGAAGCATTTAAACGTCGTCCGTCGACTGTCTCTGTTCCGTTCCTAGCTCACCCGACTGTTACGTTTTGGAACCACGTGCCACCGGTCGGCGTCGCGATGAGGTGGTGCACCCGCTTCTCGGCCCCGAGGAGGGACAGTGAATGGGCGTACGGCACGGCCGGTAGGTACTTCATGATCACGATGTTTGCCTGCCGGTAGAGCTTTACGCGCTTCGCGTAATTGGGCTCGTTGGCAGCCCGCGTGAGCAAGTTGAAGATCGCCGGGTTCTGGAAGTTGAACTGCGGGTTCGGGGACTTGAAGAACGTCCCGACGAAGTTGTCCGGATCGCCGTAGTCGCCGGACCACCCGATCAGGTTCAGATCGCCGGCCGAGCCCTCGTTCACCTTGGCGACGTACGTCGGTCGCCACGGAGCGCTGTGCGGCGTGACCTGGAAGCCGGAGGCCTCGAGGCTTGCCGAGAAGGCCTGGAAGTTGCGAGGCGGATCCGGCATGTATGGCCTCGAAATGCCCGTCGGATACCAGAAGTCGACCTTGCAGGGCACGTGGCAGCTCGAGGAGTTGAGCAGCTGCCGGGCCTTGGTCGGGTTGTACGGGTACTTCTGGACCTTGGGTGACCATCCGGGCAGGCTCGGCGGAAGGAACTCCTGGGCGACCTTGCCGACCCCGAAGTAGAACTGAGACACGACTTGCTGCTTGTTCAGCCCATAGGCGACCGCCTGGCGCACCTTGATGTCGTTCATCGGCGAGCCGGCGCCCTGGTGGATCGTCACATAGGCGACGTTGAACGGCGGTCGCGTGATCACCTTCAGCCTCGGGTTGGAGCGGATCGTGGCAGCGTCCTGCGGCGCGGCGAGGTCGTAGGCATTGACCTCCCCGTTCTGCAACGCCTGCAGGCGTCCGGTCGTTGTGCCGATCGGCCGGATGATCAGCCGGTCGATCTTCGCCTTGCTGCCCCAGTAGTCGCCGTTTCGGACGAGCTCGACCTTCTGGCCGACCGTCCACGACTTGAACTTGAACGGCCCCGTACCGGTCGGATGCGAGAATGCATACGAGCCCTTGGCCACGAACGTCCCGTTCACGAGCTCGCCTTTGTCAGCGTCGTACTGCTTCAGCGCCTTCGGGCTCTGCATCGCAAACGACGAGACGACAAGCGACGGGAAGAAGGTTCCCGACTGCTTCCTCAGCCTGATGATGACCTTGTACGGGCCCCTCGCGGAGCAGCTGCGGTAGAGCGGCGTCCCGAGACCGGCGACCTCGTTGTGCTTGAAGCCGTAGTAGATCGCCTGGTAGTAGAACGTCGCCGACGCGTCCTGGAACGGCCCTGTCCAGTTGTACCAGCGGTTGAAGTTGAAGCACACCGCCGACGCATTGAACGGCGTCCCGTCGTGGAACTTCACGCCCCGGCGGAGCCAGAACGTCCAGATCTTGCCCTTGCCGGACTGCTTCCACCTGAGCGCGAGCCTGGGCTTGACCTTCGTCGTCCCGGGCTTCAAGTAGACGAGCCCCTCCATGATCGCCTCGGCGACGCGAAACGACTCGCCGTCAGAGACGAGCGCCGGATCGAGATACGTTGGATCCGCGCTACCTCCGTAGACCAGCGTCGGCCGTGCCGTGCTCGCCCCACCAAGCCCCAGGGTTGCGAGCAAGATGGCTCCGCCAGCGGCGACCAAGCCGAATTTCAGCGCAATTCTCCTCACCTTTTCTCCTTTCGTGCAGCAGCCCGCATAGCGTGGGCAGCTAGAGAGTATGACAAGCCAGAAGCAGCCGGAAGGCCCGAACTCGCGCTGGGCGCGGCCTCCGAATGAAGGTGGCTTGAGAGGCTTTGCTCGGCCCCACCAGCGTGCTGCGCCGTCGGCCTCCTCGGCTTCGCACTTCCGCGCACGCCTGTTCCGGCGGTTCTATCGGTTGTGTTCCACACGCCTACGTCTACCGACGAATCGTCCGCGCAGAAGTTGGCGAAGCGGTTAGACGACTGCGACCGAGCTGAGCTCGCGCAGCGCCGACAGGCGCGCCAGCGCCTGCGCTTCGAGCTGACGCACGCGCTCACGCGTCAGGTCGAGCTCGTGGCCGATCGCCTCGAGCGTCCAGGGCTCGCCGTCGAAGCCGAAGCGCAGCTCCAGGATGCGACGCTCGCGCTCCGGGAGGGCATCGAGTGCCTTGCGCACGCCCTGGCGGCGAAGCGACTCCTCGGCCTCTTCGAAGGGGTCGGCCGCCTCGCGGTCTGCGAAGAGGTCGCCCAGCTCGCCCTCGTCGTCGGCGCCGACCGTCTGGTTCAGCGAAACCGACGCCTGAGCGGCGCCCAGCGCTTCGTCGACGTGCTGCATCGGCAGGCCCGTCGCCTCGGCCAGCTCCTCCTTCGTGGCGTCTCGACCGAGCTCGACCTCGAGCCGGCGCGCGGCGCGCGAGAGCTTCTGCTGGCGCTCGACGACGTGCACGGGCACGCGGATCGTGCGCGCGTGGTTGGCCACGGCTCGCTGCACCGACTGGCGAATCCACCAGGTCGCGTACGTCGAGAACTTGAAGCCACGACGCCAGTCGAACTTCTCGACCGCTCGGTTGAGGCCGAGCGTGCCCTCCTGGATCAGGTCGAGGAACGGCACGCCGAGCCCGCGATAGCCCTTGGCGATCGAGACGACCAGGCGCAGGTTCGACTCGATCATGCGCCGCTTCGCGCGCTCGTCGCCGCGCTCGAGCGCCTTGGCGAGCGTGACCTCCTCCGAAGCCGTGAGCAGCTTGTGGCGGCCGACGTCGGCGAGGAAGAGCTGGAGACTGTCGGCGGAGCCGATGGCCGCGGCTGGGCTCGGGGTCTTGCGCTCGACGACGGGCTGCGCGGCCTCCTCGGATCGCGGCTCGCCCACCTCGAGGCCGATCGCCTCGAGCTCGCGCGTCAGCTGCTCGACGTCACCATCCTCGAGGTCGTGCTCGAGGGCGAAGGCCTCGAGCTCCGTCGGCTCGACAAAGCCGCGCTCTTCGGACGCCTCGACGAGGGTGCGCGCACCCTCGCTCTCGAGGAGTTCTGAAAGCTGGTTCTGCGTCAACTGTCCTACCTCGTCCTTTCCGGGCTTCGGGTGTTTCTGCACTGTAAGACGGCGCTCGGTCATCGAACTTTCTAACTGTAGGCCGGGTTTCCTGGTGTTTCCAGCGCGAACCGGCCCCCAACTGCGGCTTCGATTACAGAAACGACTGCTGTTACCTACTTATTCCGTTGCTGCGGGCTCTTTGGATCGCGCCCGGGCGGTGGGGAACTCGAACTCGACCTTGCCTTCATCATTCAAGACGAGGCGCGCGCGAAAAGGTTTGCCGGCTCTGGAGCGGAAGCCGGAGAGGACCTCCTTGGTCTTTCCCTCCTCGAGCAGTTGCCGGGCAACCTCGGGTGTCAGCGTGCGGCCGGCGACGCGCTTCCAGATCACGAACCCGCAGCCGGTCTCCTCGCGCGATTTCCAGCTCGTGCAGCCGTAGGCCTTCGCGTTCTCGCGGATGATCTCGCCCGTCTCGGCGCCACACCGCGGGCAAAGGCCGAGCTCGACGCGCTCCGGTCGGAGCTTCTCCTTGTCGAGAGCCGCGATCGCCTCGACGGTTGCCTTCGTGAACTCCTCGATGCCATCGATGAACTCCCGCTTGTCGCCCTTGCCGTGCTCGATGTCGCCGAGGCGCTTCTCCCAGTCGCCGGTGAGCTCAGGCGACGTGAGCTGGTGCTCCTCGAGCATCGTGATCACCTGCAGGCCCTTCGGCGTGGGTGCGAGATCCTTGCCGACCCGCTCGATGTACTCGCGGCGGATGAGGGTCTCGATCGTCTCCGCGCGGGTCGCCGGAGTGCCGAGACCGCGTTCCTTCATTGCCTCCCGGAGCTCCTCGTCGTCGACGAGCTTGCCCGCGGTCTCCATGGCCGAGAGCAGCGTCGCCTCGGTGTAGCGCGGCGGCGGTCGGGTCTCCTTGGCCTCGCTCTCGGCCGAGACCACCCGCACCGGCTGGCCCTTCTCGAGCTGCGGCAGCTCCGCGCTCTCCGGGTCTTCCTCTTTCGACTCCGCGTCGGCTTCGAGCCCGTAGACCCCGCGCCATCCGGCCTCGAGCGTGACCTTCCCGCGCGTGCGGAAGCGCTGGTCCTCAACGACGGTGACGACGGTCGTCCGCGCGTATCGCGCCGGCGGATGGAACACGGCGAGAAACCGGCGCGCGACGAGGTCGAAGATGCGGCGCTCGTCGGGCGAGAAGGTACTCAGGTCGTGCTCGACGTCGGTGGGGATGATCGCGTGGTGGTCGTCGACCTTCGCGTCGTTGACGACGCGGCCGAGCGGCAGCTGCTCGAGCCGGAGCACGAACCGGGCCGCCGTCTCGTACTCCGGGATGTCGACCAGCGTCGCGGCCGTCGGCTTCAGCTGCGGCACGAGGTCGCCGGAGAGGAAGCGGGCGCTCGTGCGTGGGTACGTGATCGCCTTCTTGCCCTCGTAGAGGGACTGCGCGGCCTGGAGGGTACGCCGGGCGGAGAAGCCGAAGCGCCGGTTCGCGTCGCGCTGGAGTGAGGTGAGGTCGTAAAGAAGCGGCGCGCGCTCGGATTGCTCCTTGCGCTCGACCGAGTCGACGGTGCCCGTCTTGCCGGAAACCTTGGTGACGATCTCCTCGGCGCGCTCCGCTTCCTTCAGCCAGGTCTCCTGGCCGGTCGGAGTGTCCTTGTCGTCAGCCTTCTGAGGGTCGAACCAGAGGCCCTCGTAGCGGGGGTCGAAGCTCGCGTGCACGAGCCAGTACGGCTGGGGGACGAAGGCCTGGATCTCGCGCTCTCGCCTGACGATGATCGCCAGCGTCGGTGTCTGCACGCGTCCGAGCGAGACGACGCCACCGACCCAGGCGCGGCCGCGAATCGTTGCCGCGCGGGTCGCGTTCATGCCGACGAGCCAGTCGGCCTCGGAGCGCGCGCGCGCCGCCGACTCGAGCGGATGCAGCTGCTCGCCCGGTCGAAGTTTCTCGAAGCCTTCGCGGATCGCCTGCTTCGTCATCGAGCTGATCCAGAGGCGCTCCACCGGCTTCGGCGCGTTTGGATCCGTCGGCGAGACGCCGAACGTCGACTCGTACGTATACGCGAAGATCAGCTCGCCCTCGCGGCCCGCGTCGCAGGCGTTCACGACTCGCGCGACGTCCTCGCGCTTGAGCAGGGTCTCGATCAGCTTCAGCTGCTTCTTCGACTTCGGGTCGCGCGGGCGGAGCCTGAAGCCGTCGGGCGGCACGATCGGGAGGTCGGCCATCTTCCACTTCTTCCACTTCTCGTCGTACTCCTCGGGGTCGGCGAGCTGTACGAGATGGCCCACGGCCCACGTGATCACGTAGTCGTCGGACTCGAGGAAGTAGGCCTCCTCGCGGGCACGCGAGCGCGACATCGGCTTCCGCGCGTCGCCGTCTTCGCTCGGAGCCCCGTCGTCCTTGGCGGCCGCCTTCTTCGAGCGCGGCTTGAGAGCGTCGATGGTGCGACGCTGAAAGGGGCCGTCGAGGGCGCCGGCCAGGTCCCGGCCGACCGAGGGCTTCTCGGCGACGATCAGAGTTTTGTCGGTGCTCACGCGACGCAGGGTAGCGAACGTCTCAAATCGCTCATCGGGCCGTGTTCTGCGGCGCGGGTAAGCGTTTCCCTTTAATACTTGGGTCCAACCCAGCCCACCACCCGCCGCGATCGTAGCGCCGGAAAACGCCCTGAATGCAGGCAAAAGTGTGACGGAATCGCCGCGGCTGCCGCAGGCGAGATACTCCGCCCCGTGGTCTCGCCCGTCTACCTGTTCACCGGGATCGTCAGCTACCCGTTCGTCAGGTGGGCGCTGCGTCTTCGCGCGTACGGCACCGAGCACATTCCGCGCGAGGGAGGCTTCGTCCTCTCCGCGAACCACGTCTCGAACTTCGACCCCTGGCCGCTCGGCATGCCGCTCTGGCCTCAGCGCCAGCTCCGCTTCATGGCGAAGGTGGAGCTCTTCCGCTCCCCGCTCTGGCCGATTCTCAAGGGGGCCGGCGCGTTCAAGGTCCACCGCGGCGAGAGCGACGAGGAGGCGGTGCGCACCGCGGTCCAGCTCGCGGCGGGGGGCGAAGTGGTCGTGATCTTCCCGGAGGGGACGCGCCGCGAGAAGGGGCTCGTCAAGAAATTCCGTGCCCGGCCACATACGGGCGCCGCTCGAGTGGCGCTCGCTGCAGGGGTTCCGCTCGTTCCGGCCGCGATCGCCGGCACCGACAGGCTCAGCCGGCTCGGCCCCCTCAAGGTCGCCTACGGGCCTCCCATCGAGCTCGACGATCTCCGTGAGCACGAGCCAAGGGAAGCGGCTCACATCGGGACCGAGCGTCTGATGAGCGCGATCACCGAGCTCGAGGGCACGCTGTGAAGCCGCTCCTCGTTATCGACGGCGACTCGCTCGCCCACCGGGCCTATCACGCACTCCCGAAGACGATCCGGCGCGCGGAGGACCGCCCGTCGGGGGCGATCGTCGGCTTCACGAACATGCTCCTCAGGCTCTACGACGCCGAGCAGCCGCGAGCGGTCCTTGTCGGCTGGGACACGCTCGAGATCCCGACCTACCGGCACGAGGAGTTTCTTGCCTACCAGAGCGGCCGCGTCTTCGACGACGAGCTCGTCGAGCAGCTGCATCTCCTGCCTGAGCTCGTGAAGGCATTCGGCTTCGCGGCGGCCAAGGCACCGGGCTACGAGGCGGATGACTTCCTGGCTGCCGCCGTTGCCGCCAAGCGACGCTGGCGCAGCCCCGTGCTCGTGGTCACCTCCGACCGCGACGCCTTTCAGCTCGCGTCTGAGCGGGTCACCCTCCTAATGCCGACGCGCGGGGTGAGCGAGCTCGCACGCGTCGGCCCCGCGGAGGTCCGAGAGCGGTACGGCGTCGAGCCGGAGCAGGTTCCCGACTTCATCGCACTTCGCGGCGACCCCTCCGATCGGCTTCCGGGCGCGCCCGGGGTCGGGCCGAAGGGAGCGGCGCAGATCCTGCGGGAACACGGATCCCTCGAGGCCGCGCTCGCCGCCGGGCGCTTCGCAGCCGCCGCGGAGGAACTTCGTCTCTACCGCCGAATAGCCACGCTAGACGCCTCCGCCCCTCTCCCTCCCCTCGAAGACCAGTCCCCCGTGTGGGCGGAGGCGTCGGATCTTCTCAGGCGCTGGGGCATGAACCAGGTCGCCGACCGGGTCGCTGCGCGCGCGGAGCAGCCATCGACGTCCTGAGCCATCCCGAACTCGTTCGGCTCCATCCCACGGGCCACCACCCTGACTCCGTGCGCAGGCTCGAAGTGCTGTTCGAGTCCCTGCCGGGCTGGAGCGAGGCCGGACCGGCAACTCCCGCTCAGGTGGCGCGGTGCCACAGCAAGGAGTACGTGGAGCGCATCCGCGACGTTCGAGAGCCGACGTGGTTGGACGGGGACACGATCGCCTCGGCGACGAGCTTCGAGGCGGCGCTGCTCGCCGCGGGAGTGGCGATCGCAGCGATCGAGCAGGGTGGCTTTGCGCTCGTCAGGCCTCCCGGTCATCACGCGCTGCCTGACGCCGCGATGGGCTTCTGCCTCTTCAACAACGTGGCGATCGGCGCTCGGCACGCGCAGGACGCTCTCGGTGTCGAGCGCGTCGCGATTGTCGATTGGGACGTCCACCATGGCAACGGCACGGAGGCGATCTTCGCCGGCGACGACTCGGTTCTCTTCGTCTCGCTTCACCAGTGGCCCTTCTACCCCGGCACGGGAGGCCCAGCCGACCAGGCTGAGACGACGCTGAACGTGCCGCTCTCGGAGGGCTCAGGCGACGAGGACTACCTACGGGCGTTCGAGCACGTCGTCGAGCCCGCGGTGCGCGAGTTCGAGCCGGAGCTCGTGGTCGTCTCCGCGGGGTTCGACGCCCACCGCGACGACCCGCTCGCAGGGATGCGTGTCACCGAGGACGGATTCCGGGAGCTCGCGCGTCGCAGCGCGGCGCTCGGCCCGCGCGTCGGCGCCGTTCTCGAAGGCGGCTACAACCTCAGCACGCTTCCCCGGCTCGTGAGCGCTGCCTTAGAAGGCTTCCAAAACTAAGACCGGCCCACCCGTCTTATCGGGTCGTGCTGAGAGTCCAGTCGGCGCCAAAACGAAGACCGGCCCGCTAGGGGCCGGTCAAGGAGAGAGAGCCACCGGACTCCTCGCACGAAGGAAAGAGAGGAGCTTCGATAGTCGAAGTATTGGCCTTCGGTGCGGTTCGCGCATCCTCCCGGCCTCCCCCGCGCCCGGTGATTGAGCATCCCTCACATCGGGTGAAGTTCAGGCAGCACGTGCCTGCGCCAGAGCCTCCAGCGCTTCGCGCCGCGAGGAGACCTGGAGCTTGCGCAGGAGGCTCTTCACGTGCGAGCGCACCGTGTGCTCCGAGATGAAGAGCCGTTTGGCGATGTCGTCGGTGCCGAGATGCTCGTCGAGCAGAAGCAGCACCTCGACCTCGCGGGCGGAGAGCGCCTGCGCGACGGAGTCGGGCACGCCTCGGTCGATCGTCCCTCCGCGCACCTGCTCCAGCAGACGCCTCGCGATCGCACCCGAGAGAGCAGCCTCCCCCTCGGCGACGCCGTTCAGGAACTCGACGATGCGCTCGGGCGGCTCCGTCTTCAGCAGGTAGCCGGCGGCACCCGCGCGAATCGCGGCGAGCAAGTTCTCCTCGGTCCCCGAGGCGGTGAGGACGACGACTTCACAGTCTGGAGCAGCCGCGCGCAGCCGCGGAAGGGCGGCGAGCCCGTCGAGATCGGGCATCGAGAGATCGAGCAGCACGAGGTCGGGCTGGAGCTCACGAGCTGATTCGATGGCCTCGTTCCCGTCGGCGGCCTGGCCGACGACGCGGAAGCCGTTCTGGCCGAGTAGGGCCGCCAAGGCATCCCGAGTCAGCGGATGGTCGTCGACGATGAGGATTCGTGTCGCCATCCCTCGCTTATCGGCGAAGTCGGCTCGAGGGTTGAAGGCTACTGCGACCTAGAGGCTTAGTTAAGCGGCCGCGCCGGTTCTGCCGATTAATGAGGGCTATGCGGCGAGACCACAAAGACGCGTACCAGACCTGGCTGTGGGGCGAGGTGCTCCTGCTCGGCCTCCTCGGGGCTGGCCTCGCCCTCTTCGTCGTGTACCCGTCACTCCGGGATACCTACGCGGCGCCCCAACTGCGGCTCGTGCTCGACACGGGCGTCACGCTCGCGGCAGCAATCGTCGCGGTGCTCGCCGGCGTCCGTTTCACCGTCGAGGGGCGGCGACTGGACTTCCTGCTCTGCGGTGGTTTCTTCCTGGCCGCCGTCTCGACCTTCGCGTTCTCCATCGCCCCGGTCTTCGGAGGCGGCACCGTGGGTAAGCACGAGGCCTGGGCCGGGATCGGCGGAAAGCTGCTCGCAACGGGGCTCATCGCCGCAGCTCCTTTCGCACACGGCCGGGTACTCGGCCGGCAGCGAGCGCTCCGCTGGTCGATCATCACGCTCCTCTCTCTCGAGCTCGCCCTGTGGCTGCTCGTCCGCTCGCTCTCGAACGGCCTCCCGGAGCTCCACAGCGGCGACGACCAGCCGCTGCTCCTCATCTTCACGCTCGCGCTCCAGGCCTTCCTCAGCCTGGTCGCGCTCGTCGGTTTCGGGCTTCGCTTCCGGGCCTATGGAGACGACCTTTACCGCTGGCTGGGCCTAGCTGCGACGCTCGCCCTCTTCGCCGAGCTGCACTACGTGTTCACGCCGGCGGTCTCGAGCTCGTTCGTCTCGCAGGGCGACTTCTTGCGGCTCATGTCCTACGGCGTGCTGATGGCCGGCGTGTGGCGCGCGTTCCGCTTCGCGGAGTTCGGGCGCGCAGTCGCGGAGGAGCGAGCACGCGTCGCGCGGGAGATCCACGACGGTCTCGCCCAGTACTTGTTCACGATCTCCGCGCACGCGAGCATGCTCGAAGCCGGCACCGCGCCGGAAGGGAGCGTGAAGCAGATCAGGGAGGCTGCCGCAGCTGCTCAACAGGAGGCCCGGTTTGCGATCCTCGCGCTCTCGTCCGCGAGCGGCAATGCGCCGTTCGATGCCGCGTTGCGGCGGTACGTCGACATCCTCACCGCCGACGGCGCGCTCGAGGTCGAGCTCGAGGTCGACCCAGGCCTCGCGCTGGCCCCCGACGAGCAGATCGAGGTCTTCCGGATCGTCCAGGAAGGCCTCGCCAACGTCCGCCAGCACGCGGGCGCGCAGCGGGCGGAGGTCAACATCGGCCGGCGCGGCTCCGAGCGCTTCGTCGTCGTCCGCGACGAGGGCGTCGGTTTCAACGGCAACACGGATCCGGCGGGGCAGGGGATCAAGAACCTGCGGCAGCGCGCGGCGACGATCGGTGGGGCCTTCTCCCTGCGCTCCACTCCCGGCCAGGGCACGGCCCTCGAGGTCACGCTCCGCGCCTAGAGTTCGAGCGCCGCGATGCTCGAGCTCTTTCCCGTAACTGCTGCCGTCACGGAGGGTGAGCTGGCGATCGGAGGCGTCCAGGCTTCCGCCCTGGCGGACGAGTTCGGCACGCCTCTGATCGTCTACTGCGAGCGCACGCTGCTCGACGCCGTCCGTGCCTACCGGTCCTCGGCGCCGGAAGCTCTCATCGTCTACGGCGTCAAGGCTTTCCCGAATATCGCCCTGCTCGACCTCTTCGGAAGAGAGGGGCTCGGCGCCGATGTCTCGACCCTCGGCGAGTTGGCGTACGCCACGCGCGCCGGAGTTCCCGGCGAGCGGATCGTCGTCCACGGAAACAACAAGAGCGACGAGGAGTTGCGCGCCGCCGCCGAGGCTCGCGTGGGCTATGTCGTGATCGACGCTCTCGACGAGATCGAGCGCGCCGCCGCGGCGGGCATCTCACGCGTCCTCGTCCGGGTCACACCCGGCATCGAGGCCGATACCCACGAGGCGATCCGGACGGCTCACCACGGCTCGAAGTTCGGACTCCCGCCTGAGCAGGCGCTCGCAGCGATCGCGGTCTCTAAAGAGGCCGGATTGGACGTCGCAGGGCTCCACGTCCACATCGGATCGCAGCTGCTCGAGACGCAGGCGGCTCTGGCGAGCATCGACAGGCTTGCAGCCTTCGCGGCGACGGCCCGGGACGAGCTCGGCTGGACGCCTGCGGTCGTCGATCTCGGCGGGGGGCTGGGTGTCCGGTACGTGCTCGACGAGCTTCCGCCGCGGATCGAGGACTTCGTCTCTGCGCTCACGGGCCGCCTCGAGCGCGAATGGTCGCGTCACGACCTGCCACTGCCGCAGCTCGTGTTGGAGCCCGGAAGATCTCTCGTCGGCAGAGCCGGTACGACGCTCTACCGGGTCGGCGTCGTCAAGAAGGCGAGCGAGACTACGACCTACGTCGCGATCGACGGGGGCATGTCGGACAACCCCCGGCCGCAGCTGTACGGAGCGCGGCACAGCGCGTTGCTCGCGAACCGCATCGAGGAGGACTCCGCCGGCAGCTACGTCGTCTGCGGCAAGCACTGCGAGTCGGGTGACGTGCTCATTCCGGGCCTCCGGCTCCCGGAACCGCGACGCGAAGACCTTCTCGCGGTCCCGGCAACCGGCGGCTACACGCTCGCGATGGGCTCGAACTACAACGCTGTGCCGCGTCCCGCAGCGGTGCTCGTCCGGGACGGCGAGGCGCGGCTCATCCGACGGCGCGAGACGATCGACGATCTGCTCGCGCTCGACGAGGACCGCGCTTCCGCTGGAAACCCACGGTGAGCGAGCTTGCCGCGAAGTGGCCCATCGACGGCCGCGTCGCCCTCGTCACCGGAGCCGGAGGAGGCGGGACGGGCCGCGCGATTGCACTGCGCCTGGCGCGCGCGGGCACAGCGGTCGTCGTGAACGATCTCGACGAGGAGGGCGCGGCGAGAACCGTCGAGCTCATCGCGGAGACCCGCGGCCGCGCAGCAGCTCTCCGGGCCGACGTGACCGATGAGGCCGACGTGGAGCGCATGGTCGCCTTTGCCGAGGAGATGTTCGGCGGCCTCGACATCCTGGTCAACAACGCAGGCGGCACTCCACGGCCGCACTTTCCCGAGGCACCGCGCCGGCATTGGACACGTACGCTCGACCTCAATCTTCGTGGGCCGATGCTCCTGATCCAGGAGGCGCTGCCGGCGATGAGGAAACGCGGCGGCGGCGCCATCGTCAACATCTCGTCCGTCGCAGGACTTGGCTACGCGCCGCATAGCTCCCCCGAATACTCGGCCGCGAAGGCCGGACTGGCTCGGCTGACGGCCACGCTGGCGCCGTTGCATGCGAGCGAAAACGTCCGCGTGAACTGCATCGTCCCGAACTGGATCGGCACCGAGGAGGTGCTCGCGGAGATTGCCGCCATGAGCCCGGAAGAGCGCGCCGAGGTCCCCGCCGTGCTCACGACTCCCGAGGAGATCGCCGACCTCGTCGTCGAGCTCGTCGAGGATCCCAGCGTTGCCGGGCGGGTGTTCGTCTGGTGGACGGGCAGGCCGCCCGAGCCGATGCCGATCGAGGCCGGGAATTGATCTCAGCCCCCGCGTCACGTAGGCTGAGTGGGTCCCGCGACGAAAAGGAGGTCCGACGATGACTGAGTTTTCCGTTCGCCGAGCCTCCGGCCGCGCGCTCTAGCAGCGAAGCGCTCCTGAGGTTCTCGTTCGCGCCCGAAGCGGGCGCTGTTTGTGTTCCCACTGCCAAAGGAGCCTCGCTTGAAACTGCAGGATCTCGGCTGGGACGCCTCTTTCGCAGATGCGTTCGAGCCCTACGAGCAAGACAATCTGATTCCGGCGCGCGTCAGCGCGCGTCACCACGGGCCGTGCGAGCTCTTGAGCGAGCGCGGCCGGCTCGGAGGCATCCCCTCTGGGCGATTGAGCGACGAGGAGCTGCCTGCCGTCGGCGACTGGGTGGCCGTCCGGCCGGTCGACGGCGAGCGCAAGGCCATGATCGAGGCGGTCCTGCCGCGCCGTTCCGCTTTCACGCGCAAGGAGGCCTGGCGTCGGGCCGTTGCCCAGGTTGTCGCCGCCAACGTCGACACGGTCTTCATCGTCACCGCCTTCGGCGGCGACCTCAGCCCGCGCAGGCTCGAGCGCTACCTGACGGCGGCCTGGGACAGCGGCGCGACCCCGGTGATCGTCGTCAACAAGAGCGACGTCGCCGAGGATCCCGCAGCTGAGCTCCTCGAGGTCGAGCCCGTCGCGATCGGTATCACCGTCTGCGTGGTGAGCGCCGTGACCGGCGAGGGTCTCACCCAGCTCGAGCCCTATCTCGGACGGGGAAGCACGATCGCGCTCCTGGGCTCGTCGGGCGTCGGCAAGTCGACGCTCGTGAACCGCCTGGCCGGGCAGGAGCTGCTCGCGACCGGCGAGACGAGCGCGGGCGGGCGCGGGCGGCATACGACTTCGCATCGTGAGCTCGTGCCGCTGCCGTCGGGAGCGTTGCTCCTCGACACGCCCGGCATGCGCGAGCTGCAGCTCTGGGCCGACGAGGGGGTGCTCGACACGACCTTCGGGGAGATCAGCGAGTTGGCAGCCGGCTGCCGCTTCGCCGACTGCTCTCACGGGCACGAGCCGGGGTGCGCGATCATGGTGGCTCTGGCCGACGGCAGCCTCTCGAGCGAACGGTTCGCGAGCTACCGCAAGCTGCAACGAGAGCTGCGAGCACTCGAGATCCGCAAGGACGCGCGACTCCGCTCCGAGGCGCGAAAGGAGCGGGCCAGGTTCGCCCGCAGCCAGCGGAAGGCGCGCTGGTGAGGCTTTCGACGGATCGCCTTGAGCTCGTCGCCTGCAAGCCGGAGCTCGCCGACGCACTGCCGAATGACCGCGGCCGGGCCGAAGAGATCCTCGAGGCCGCGCTGCCCGAAGGCTGGCCGGACGAGGAGCTCATCGGACTGCTCCCGATCACGGGCAAGACGACCCTGGGCTACGGGATCTGGGTCGTGGTCGACCCGGCTCGCGGCGACGTCGGCTCGGCCGGCTTCGTGGGGGATCCGCAGGACGGGGAGGTCGAGCTCGGTTATGGGATCCACCCTCACTTCAGGGGTCTCGGCTACGCGACCGAGGCGTCGAAGGCGTTGGTGGACTGGGCGCTCGCCCAGGAAGACGTGCGGGCGGTCGTAGCCGAGTCCGAGCAGTCGAATGTCCCCTCGGTGCGCGTGCTCGAGAAGGTGGGGATGGCGAGGAACGGTGAGCGCGGGTCACGTCACCTCTGGGCGAGCCGCGCGACCTCCTCTTAGAGGCGGTTTCGTAATGAGCTCGGCTTGGTTCGACCGGTCATTTCAGACGGACGCGCGGGAAACCCGCGCGTCCTGATGGTCGGCACCGCAAGCGGTGCCTCAGCCTTACGTCTTCTCTTCGTCGGCGGCGCGGATCGCGTGCCCGCCGAACTGCTCCCGCAGCGCCGCGGACACCTTGGCGCCGAAGCTCTCCTCCTGGCGCGAAGCGAAGCGGGCGAACAAGGAAGCTGCGATGACGGGCACGGGGACGTCCTCGTTGATTGCCTCCTCGATCGTCCAGCGCCCTTCGCCCGAGTCTTGGACGTAACCGGCGATGTCGTCGAGCCCGGAGCCGTGCTGCTCGAGCGCGGAGTGGAGGAGCTCGAGCAGCCAAGAGCGCACAACCGAGCCGTAGCGCCAGATGCCCGCGATCTCGTGCAGGTCGAGGTCGTACTCGGAGGCGTGCATGATCTCGAAGCCCTCGGCATAGGCCTGCATCAGCCCGTACTCGATGCCGTTGTGCACCATCTTCACGAAGTGCCCCGCCCCCGACGGCCCGACGTGCGCGTAGCCGTCCTCGGGCGCGAGCGTGCGGAAGGCCGGCTCGACGGTGGCAATCGCGTCTTCGTCACCGCCGGCCATCAGGCAGTAGCCGACCTCGAGACCCCAGATCCCGCCGGAGACGCCGACGTCGATGAAACGAACTCCCCGCTCGCAGGCGTCTGCGTAGCGGCGCTTCGAGTCCCGGAAGTTCGAGTTGCCGCCGTCGACGACGATGTCGTCCGGCTCGAGCGAGCCGAGGAGCGCCGTCAGCGTCGCCTCGGTCGCCTCGCCGGCGGGCACCATCATCCAGGCGACGCGTGGCGGCTCGAGCTCGGAGACGAGCTCCTCGATCGTCGCCGCGGTGCCGCCGCCCGAGCGTGTGTACGTGACCAGCTCGTGGCCGTCATGCTCGAGTCGCCGGACCATGTTTCCGCCCATGCGTCCGAGCCCGATCATGCCGAGCCTCATCGGCCCGGAGCTTAGGTCGAGCGTCGATTCACTTCAAGAGCGCTACGCGACTGCCGCGACCCGTTCGGCTGCGCGAGCACATTCCTCGAGGCGGTCCGGCGCCTCGCGAGTCACGAACCGCTCGGCGACGCGCACGACCTCGCTGCCAAGGGTCTTGAGCTGCAGCTCGACAGCTTGATCCTGAATCTGGCCCGCCTGATCGAACACGCGCGCCGCCGTTGCGACCGGGACGACGTACGGCACGGCCCAGCCCCGGAGCGCGCGGACGGAGAACTCCATCGTGTTGATCGCCTGGAGACCCTGTGTTCCGCCGGCGGCGCTGATGAGCCCGATCACTTTGTCGTGGAGGTAAGGCGGATCCCGCTGGCCGAGCACGTGCAGCCAGTCGAGCGCGTTCTTGAACGCGCCGGAGATCGTGCCCTGGTACATCGGGCTGCTCCAAAGCATTCCGTCTGCCGCGTAAGACATTTCGATGAGCCGGCTTGCCGACTCGGTCGGCTCGTCGGCGTCCGGGTTGTACATGGGCAGGTCGAGTTCGCGGATGTCGAGCAACTGCGTTTCCGCGCCGGCGGTGGCCGCGCCCTCGAGTGCCGTCTGCAGGGCGGCGCGGCTCTTCGAGATCTTTGCCAGCGAGCCGCCCAGGCCGACGACCGTCAACGCCTTGGCCATCCGTTTACTGCTCGTAGCGCTCGACGACCTCCGGGTCGCGGACACGCGCGGAGCTGGGGTCGTACCCGGCCTCGCGGAGCGCACGGCGCTGGCGGAGCAGATCCCAGCACTGGTCGAGGCCGACCTTGATCGATTCGAGCCGGCGGTGTTCGCTCTCGTCTAGCCCGCCTTCGGCACCGCGCTCATAGAGCTCCTGCTCTTCGGAAACCAATTCCTCGATGCGACTGTGGATCTGTCCGTCGTCCATCTCGAACCTCCTGATCGGAACCGGCCTCGATGGGCCGGCTGTCTTGTGCGCTAAGCCGCCGGCTTCGGGCGCTGCGCGGGCTCGTCGCCGAAGACTTCGTAGCTGTGTGGCGCGCCGAGGCTAGCAACCGCGGGACTCGAGTCCGGACCTAATCTGGAAATGCCGAGCTAGTGGCTTTTGTGGCGATTCGAACGCGGAGTTAGGCTTCGGCCGTCAATCGGAGGGGAGGAAGGATGAGACGCACTGCGGCAGTGCTCGCACTCATGCTCTCGGTTGCGGCTATTGCAGCGGGCAGCGCCCGGTCTGCGACTTCGAAGTCGGCGTTTCTGGTGTTCGTCGAGGAGACGACCTCTGCGGCGAGCAACGGTTTGACGCTCAACTCGGCGCTGGAAGGCTCGTTCAACGTGGCGGCGAAGACGGCGAGCGGTGAGGGCGTCTACGAGGTGATGGCCGGTTCGACGGAGGTCGAGCATGGAACGTTCACGCTCACGCGGCTGGTCGCGTTCCAGTTCTACGGCTGCGGCGAGGTCACTGTGGAGGGGGAGCCGATTCCGCTTCCGCCGAACTTCTGCGGCGGCCGTGTGATCTTCGCGTTCCACGCCACCTCGTCGACCGACGAGCAGACAAATGGGCTGTACGAAGTGAACTGCCAGATTCACAACCCTGGCGGGCAAGCGCCCCCGGGCACCAGCGAAGGGGTCAAAGCGAACGCCCGCGGAGTCAACTTCAACAAGCATGTGTCGGGCGACAACCTGTTCGTGATGTTGCCCTAGCGGGCCGCGATCCAGGTATCCGCGCCGAGGTGGCCAGTCTCGAGCTGGCCGCCTCGACGCTCGCTCCGTGGGGAAGCGGCCCGCTGAAGCCGGAGGCCGCGTCACGGGCGACTCTGAAGATTTGCCGGGGCTGGAGCCTCATATAGAAAACCCCCGCGTTTGCGAGGGTTTTCCGTAGCAGGCCTGTAAGCCGGATTAGCCGCCGTGTCACCACGACGCTGGTGGGCTCTTACCCCACCCTTTCACCCTTACCTTCGGCGTCTCCGGAGAGTCTTTCGCCGCTGGCGGTCTCCTTTCTGTGCCACTTTCCATCGGCTTTCGCCGTCTGGGGTTTCCCCAGCGTCCTGCCCTTCGGTGTCCGGACTTTCCTCGAGCCGCGAACGGCTCGCGGTCACCCGGCCTGCAAGCTCAATTGTAGCCGCGGTTCCTC
>WNFV01000906.1_pt1 | contig 49793 bp, 52 predicted proteins | sample 5400101 | NCBI WGS metagenome assembly WNFV01 (sample SAMN13153361, study PRJNA577476) | soil metagenome | isolation source: 115 cm soil or saprolite under grassland replicate 1 | place: USA:California | collected 2016-06-15
TCGGCAAAGAGGAGTTGCTCGGGATTCTGGCGGCCGTCGAATGGTCACTGGCGCAAGATGAGCCGACGCTGCTCGCCGGCTACGAGGCGATGGTCCAACGCTGGCTCATCGGCTTGGCCGACGTCCCCGGCGTACGCGTCGAGCGCCGCTTTCCGAGCGAGGCAGGTCAGCCACATGCGCGCGCCATCATGCACCTGCTGCCCGACGCCCGCCGCTCGAGGGCGGACGTGGTTCGTGCATTGTGGGACCACGACCCGCGCATCGCCGTCGGCGAAGTCGGCGACGACGCTATCGCCCTCAATCCGCAGACGCTGGAGCCAGGCGAAGACGACATCGTGCTCGCCGCCGTGCGGACGGTGCTACTCGAGTCCTAAGGCGGAGCGAATGCGCGCGATGTGCATGCCGTACTCGTCGACCGTGAGGTATGCAAACTCAGAGTTTGAGCAGCCCGTAGGCCGCCGCGTACTTGGCGTCGTCGCGCCGGAACAGGTCCGGGTGAATGCCGCGCACCACCGCCATCTCGTACGCCAGCATTTGCACCGGCACCACCGTGAGCAGCGGCGACAGCACCTCCGGCAATCCTGCTAGCTCGAAGACCTGCGCCGATGGCGCGTCGTCAACGCGGGCACCGATCAGCCAGAGCCGTGCGCCGATGGCGTCCAGGACGCGGGCAATCTCGCGGACGCGCTCGGCGCACGCCGCGTCGCGGGCGTTGACGACGACGGCGAGATCGCCAGCGTTCACGGCCACGATCGGCCCGTGCAGAAACTGCTCGATGGGCAGGCCGTCGATCCAGCCCTGGGCAGCCTCGCGCACTTTGATCACCGCTTCCGTGGCGCTGGCGGCATTGGGTCCGCCGCCGACGGCATACATGCGTTTGTTGGCTGCCTCCTGAGCCACGGGCGTCACCTCGGCCTGTCTGGCCAGGGCACCGGCGACAAGGTCGGGCAGTCGCTCCAGGTCAGCGCGCAACGCCGATGCACCCAGTGCCACCGCGAGCTGCGCCAGCACGGTCATCGCCGCCAGGTGCGACGCCGTGAACGCCGCTGACTTTTCCCGCTCCACCGTACGCAAGATCTGCTGCGAGCCAGCGTGCTCTGCCGTCAGGCTGCCCACGGAAATGCGCGTCGCGCCGGCCGCCACGGCCCGCTCCAGCGATTGCGTGGAGTAGCGCTTGACGCCGCTGTGGGCCATCACGATCACTGCGTCCTCTGGCGCGACCGGGTACGCGTCGGGATAGTGCGCGAAGTCGAACGACGACACCGCCCGGGCATCTCTGCCCGCCGCCTTGAGCAGCCACTCGCCGACATGAGCCGCGTGGTAGCTCGTCCCGATACCCACGATGTACAGGCGCCGCGCGCTGGCAACGCGAGCCGCCGCCTCGTCGGCCGCCGCCCAGCCCGCAGCCGCCAGCAGCCGCCGCAAGTCCGCGGGCTGGCGATGCATCGTCTGATACATCGCCGAGTCCGTGGTAGGAACCGTCAAACCTTCGCGCCGCGGGCCTTGAAGACCTCGACCATCCCGTCGTGCGCCTTCTTGACTGCTTCCTCGGGCGCGACGTTCTTGACGATGATGTCCTGGACCATGTCGGCCAGGATCAACCGCGTGCCAACTTCGCCCAACGCGGCCATCAGCTTCGGCTCGGGCTGCGCCGGCCAACTGCCGTCACGGCCGCCCTGAAGCAGATCGGGATAGAACTTGAAATGTGGCTTGGACGCCCAGAACTCGTCTTTGTTGCCGTCGATGAAGATGGGATACCAGCGCCCGCCGACCTGCGAGTACACCTCCTGGAGTCGCTTGGGATCCATCAGGTAGCGAATCAAGTCCTTGCCACCGTCGAGGTTCTTGGTCGTCTTGAAGATTGACCACGACCAGGAGCCTGAGCCGCTGTAGCTGCCCGACTTGCCCGCCGGGAACGCGGCCATCGTCGAGTTGTCCAGCAGCTCCTTGTCGTTCGTCTGCATCCAGCCGTAGATCGACGGCGGATTGTGCACGAAGGCGGCCTGCTTCTTCTGATAGGCCGAGTTGTTACCGGTGTCGTCCCAGGTCGGCGAATCGGGCGGAATGAGCTTTTCGTCCCACCAGCCCTTGATGCGCTTCATCGCTGCCACCGTCTCGGGCGAGTTCAAAGCGACCTTGCCGTCTTTGTCGACCATCGCCCCGCCTTCGTTCCAGATGATGTTCAGCGCATCGCCGCTCCCGTCGGGCGTGCGGCCCAGCGTGATCCCGAGCGCGTACACATTCGGCGGGTTGTTGATCTTGCGCGCGACCTCGGTGAGCTCGTCGAAGGTCTTGGGCGGCTCGCGCTTGCCGGTCGCCTTCTCGATCAAGTCGAGGCGCGCAAACAAGGGCGAGGTGTCGGCCTCGAACGGGATGCCGTAATACGAGCTGCCGCTCTTATAGAGTGGGTCGACGTACTTCCAGAACCCGCCAGCCTGCTTGGACACGTCGTTCCATACGTCGGTGATATCGGCCAGCAGGTCTTTGCCAGTGTTGTCGAGCACGCTCGCGCCGGAGGTGAACATCACCACATCCGGGGTCGCCTTGGCCTCGATGGCCGCGGCCAGCTTCTGGGGGAACTGGGCATTTTCGACGACGACGTACTCGACGTCGGTCTTGTTCGCGCTGCCCCACTCCTTCATCTGATCGCCCAGGGCCTTGTCACCTTCGGGCGTGAAGCTCTGCCAGCCCCAGATGGTCAGCTTCATGCCGTTGCTCTTGCTCGCGCTCGCCGCAGCCGGGGCGGGCGTTCCGCCAGTGGCTGGTTTCGCGGGTGCTGGCGTCGGCGCCGCGGCCGGCTGCGCGCACGCGGCAAGCAGGACGAGGCCTGTGCCCAGACCCAGGTTGCGCAAGAACTCACGTCGTGTCGGTCGCATTAGTGGTGCTCCCTTCCTACCCCTTGACACTGCCTGCCGCCAGGCCTGAAACGACCCAGCGCTGGGAGACGATATAGACGAGCGTCGGTGGCAGCGCTCCAAGCAGCGCCGCCGCCATCATTGGACCCCACGGGAAGGTGTCGCCGCGAACCAGGCCAATCAGGCCCAACGTCAGTGTTTTCTGCGAGTCGCTACCGATGAAGACGAGCGCGTACAGAAACTCGTTCCACGACAGGGTGAACGCGAACAGTGCCACGACGGCGAGCGCTGGCAGCGCAATCGGGATCATGATCCGCGCGAGCGCCTGCACGCGCGAGCAGCCGTCGACGAGCGCGGCATCTTCGAGCTCGCCGGGCACGTTGCGGAAGTAGCCAATCATCATCCACGTCGCGAACGGCACCGTAAACGTGAGATAGGTGACCATCAATCCGACGATGTTGTCGATCAGGCCGATCGAATAGATCACCTGGAACATCGGGATGAACAGCAGCGAGCCAGGCACCAGGTAGGTGACCACGGCGGCCCGGGCGAACCATTCGCGGCCGCGGAAGGTGAGCCGCACGATGGCGTACGCGGCCAGCGTGCCGACGACCATGGCCAGGCCCGACGTGACCAGCGTCACCAGGACGCTGTTCTTGACGTACTGCAGGAACGGCGTCCTGGTCAGCACGAAGACGAAGTGTTCGGCGGTGACCTGAGTTGGAAAGATGGTCGGCTCACGGTAGATGAGCAGGTTCGGCTTGATGGCCGTGACGACGATCCAGTACAGCGGCACGATCGTCCACAGGCCGAAGAACAGGAGTCCTGAGGTGAGTACGATGCGTCGAACGAGCTGCGACTGTTGGCGGCGCATGTTCAGCGCTCCGACGCCAGCATGCGCTTGGTCAGGAAATAGATCATGACCAGGAATACCGGGAAGAAGAACAACGAGATCGTGGCGCCGGTGCCGAGGCGCTGCGCGCCGGCTACGCCGATCTGGTAGGCCAGCATCGGGAAGGTCATGGTCGCGCCCGCTGGACCGCCGTTGGTCAGCACGTAGATGAAGTTGATGCTGGTCGCCGTCCAGATCGTGGACAGCATGGCGGTGATGATGATGACGTTCGTCAGGCCGGGCAGCGTGATGTTGCGGAAGCGGCCGAACACGTCGGCGCCGTCGATTTCGGCGGCCTCGTATAGCTCACCAGGGATAGCTTGCAGGCCGGCCAGGAACATCATTGCCCAGAATGGCGTGCTGGCCCAGACGACGGCGACCACGACCGCCCACAACGCCAGGTCGTAGTTGCCCAGCCACTGGATCAGCTCACTAGTCAGACCGAACCTAAGGGCGAGCATGTTCAGCAGGCCGACCGCGCTGCCGTCGTACATCCACTTCCAGGTCAGGCCGACGATCAGCCCAGGGATGGCCCAGGGCAGGAAGAACAGCGCGCGGACGAAGGTCCGGCCCGGGAACTTCTCGTGCAGCAGCAGGGCCATGGCCATGCCCAGGAAGAACTTGATCACCGTGGCCGTGGCGGTGAAGACGAACGAGACCTTGACCGATTGCAGAAACTGCGCTGACAGGTCTCGGCCGATCAGCAGGTCCTCGTAATTCTTGAAGCCGACCCAGATGCCGGGCGTGCCGACGAGCTTGGTCTGGAAGCTGAGCAGGATCGCCGACACGAACGGATAGGCGATCAGCCCAACCATCACCGCCAATGCTGGCGCCAGAAAAAACCAGGCCGTAACCCAATCCCGGCCAAACGTAGACCGAAAAGTCGCCGCTCGGTCCGCGTGCCGCTCAACCCGCGCCGCCGGCGCCGCCATCCGGAGGCTCATTGCCCGCTAAGGCTACTACGTCCGGCCCCCGTTGCCCTAGGGCCCTCCGCCCAGGAGAAAAGCCCCTGTGTCACCCGGGTACCCTCTGGGCGGTGGTGCTCAACTCTCCGGTGACCAGCGATGAGGCGTGTGGCCCGCCCGGCGAGCCAGCGCTGGGCACGCCTGAGGGCGGCACCTACACCTCGGGTCAGATCGACGCCTCGACCTGGCGTCCAGAATTCGAAGCGGATTTCAAAATATGGCGGGAGACACGCGGATGATCGAACTTGCCGAAATGCTGCCGCCGACGCCGTCGGCGCTATGGACGCTGGCCAGTCAAATGGGCCTGGAGTACGCCGTCGGCGGACTGCCGTTCGACGACCCCGACAACGGTTCTGACCAGCCCTGGGATTATGCGCCCTTGTTGCGCACCAAGAAAAAGTACGAAGCCGCTGGTTTCAAGCTGGCGGTGCTGGAGTCGAGGCCGCCGTACAACCTGGTCAAGCGCGGCCTGCCCGGCCGCGACGCAGAGATCGACGTGATCTGCACGCTCATCGAGAATATGGGCAAGCTGGGCATTCCGGTCTGGTGCTACGAGTGGATGACCGATTTCAACTGGCTGCGCACCAATTTCGCCACGCCGTCGCGCGGCGGCTCGGTGGTGACCAGTTACGAGCACGCGCTCATGCAGCAGCAACCAGCGTCGGAAAACGGACCCATCTCGGAAGAGGAGCTGTGGACGAACCTGGAGTACTTCCTCAAGCGCGTCGTGCCCGTCGCCGAAAAGGCCAATGTGCAGCTGGCAATGCATCCGGATGACCCGCCGATATCGCCAATCCGCGGCGTCGGCCGCATCATGCGCAGTCTCGAAAACTATCAGCGCCTGGTGGATCTGGTCCCAAGTCCGGTGAACGGGATCACGTTCTGCCAGGGCAACTTCACGTTGATGACCGACGATTTGCCGTCGGCGATTCGCCACTTCGGTAAGCAGCAGAAGATCTTCTTCGTCCACTTCCGAGATGTGCGCGGGACTGTCGAAAAATTCGAAGAGACCTGGCACGACGCGGGCAAGACGAATCTCCTGGAATGCATGCGCGCCTACCGTGACATCGGTTTCAACGGTGTGCTGCGCCCAGACCACGTGCCAACCGTTGAAGGCGACAACAACGACCGGCCCGGGTATTCGTCCTTCGGCCGTCTGTACGCGATCGGCTACATCAGAGGCTTGCGCGAGGCTGTCTACGCTAGCCCAGGCGCTTGACGATCGCCCGTGCGAACTCCTGCGTCGAGGCGCTGCCGCCGAGGTCGCGCGTGCGCACGTTATCTTCCTGGAGCGTGCTCGTCAGCGCACGACGCAGGCGGTCGGACAGGTCGTGACGCTCGACGTGGTCGAGCATCAGCGCGGTCGCCAACAGGAGCGCGGTGGGATTGGCGATGCCTCGGCCGGCGATGTCCGGTGCAGAGCCATGGACCGCCTCGAAAATTGCGGCCTTCTCGCCGATGTTGGCACCCGGCGTCATGCCCAGGCCGCCGACCAGGCCGGCCATCTCGTCGGACAGGATGTCGCCGAAGAGATTCGTCGTGACGATGACGTCGAATTGCCACGGATTGAGCACTAGCTGCATCGCGCAGTTGTCCACGATCTTGTCGTTGATCTCGAGCTGACCCGCGTATTTCTTGGCGACAGCCTGCGCCGTCTCGAGGAACAGCCCGGTGAGCGCTTTGAGCACGTTCGCCTTGTGGACGATCGTCACCTTCTTGCGGCCGTGCTTGACCGCGTAGTCGAAGGTGAATTCGCTGATGCGGCGGCACTCGGCGCGCGTGTTCAAGCCGGAGCCGAGCGCGACGGCGTGCTGGTCGCCGCCGATCGAGATGTAGTGCTCGAAGCCGACGTACAACCCCTCGAGGTTCTCGCGGATCAGCACCAGGTCGATGTTCTCATAGCGGCCGCCGGGCACGAGCGTCCGCGCCGGGCGCACGTTGGCAAAGAGCTGGAACTCCTCGCGCAGGCGCACGTTGACCGAGCGGTAGCCGCCGCCGATCGGCGTGGTCAGCGGACCTTTGAGCGCCAGGCCAGTACGGCGAATGCTGTCCAGAGTTGCCTGCGGCAAGGGATCGCCGCATTCTTCGATGCCCGCCATGCCACCCTGGCGGGTTTCCCAGTCAAACGGTGCGTCGAGCGCGTCGAGGACCTGGCACACCGCGCCGACGATCTCGGGCCCGATGCCGTCGCCGGGAATAAGTGTCGCTGGAATAGTGCCGCGACCCATGGCTAAGAGTGTCTGGCACCGGCTGCATTCCTGCCAGGGCGCGCAGTGCCTCGAGCGCATGCGCCCCGAGCAAGGCGTGGGCATCGGCATCGGCAGCATCCACGAGCGCTCCACGAAGTCCGCGCTCGGCCAGGCCGCGGTCGAGCAGGTCAGCGGCGGCGGCCAGCGCTGGGTCAAGCGACGGCCCGCTGGCCAGCCAGGCGCGAATCGCCTCGTACAACGTGGCCTCGTCGGTAGGCCGCCGGGCCGCCATCTCTGTCGAGCATAGGCCGACGTAGCGCGCCGTGAGAGTTACGAACGCGACACAACCACAAGATGCAGTATGGAAGCATAGCGTTAACACAACATGTCGTATGGATGCGCTATAATGTCGGGGCGTGGACTCGCGCGCGCCGACCAGCTCCGTCCTGGTCTGGGCAACCCGCCCTGACCTGGCCGAAGCCTTGGCCCGGGTCTTGGCTGAGCCAGACCGTGCCGTGCGCCTGCTCGAGCAAGACGCCGAGCTCAGCAGCGCGCATACCTTTGCTTCGGTGCTGGTCGCCGAATTCGGTCCGCGGCTCGAGCTGCAGCAATCCTTCCTGCGCGGACCGTTCGTGCTGATCGATCCCGAACGCGCTGCACCGCATCGGCTCGCCGCGCGCGCCTACGCCGTCGCTTCGACGCCGAGCGAGGCGGCGCTGGCCGTCGATCGCTTCTTCGAGCATCGCCGCCTCGCTCAGCAGGCCGCGGGTCGGCGGATCGGCCCCCGTCGCTGCTCACGCTGTGGTCGAGGGTTCGACGCGCTCAAGGCGCGCAGCGGAGCACCCTCGCGGCGCTTCGTGCGGTTCGGGTCGGTGGCCTTGTGCGGCGGCTGCGTCGAAGCGCTGCGTCGCCTGCTGCGCGCTGCCGAAACGGCCGTCGTCGAAGCCGATGCGTAACCTCATCCAGCGTGAATTAGGGCGGGTCGCCTGCCGGCAGATGCCGCTCCGCCAAATTGTGGCCAAGCAAACCGACCACCCGCAGGGGATCGCCCAGTGAGACTTCGGGCGCACGCATAGCGCCTTCGAGGTGCGGCCGCACGATCTCGCGCATCTGCTGTTGCTGCGCGACGAGTGACTGCATGGCATCGATGCGCGTCAACCCGAATTCGTCGACCAGTTGGTCGTATTCACACCGAATACGACCCTGGAACTCGCGAAATGCGCTGTACGCGTCCGGCCCGAGGCCGAGGTCCTGGCCGGCCTCGTAGAACTTGATCTCGGGTCGACCGACGAGGATTCGCCGTACGGCCTCTTCGAGCGGCACGTCGAAGTAGAAGGCGACGCTGGGCTCGACGGCGAAGGAATACAAACGCCGCAGCCAATCGCGGTTGACGCCGCGCACCGCATCGCGCGCAAACGCGGTGTACACGTACCTGTCAGCCAGGACAATTGCCCCGGATTGCAGCGCCGGCAGGATCTGCGCATAGGTGCGACTGGCGAAGTCGGCGGCATGAATGAGGCTGAACGACATCGGCGACAGCAAGTGCTGCCGTTTCCCGAGCCGCGTGGTGGACTTGACGATGGGCGAGGAGTTCCACTCGCTGAAGACGACCAGATAGCCAAGATTGACCAGCCATTTGCGCAGCAAATCGAGCTGCGTACTCTTGCCCGAGCCGTCGATGCCCTCGACGATGATCAGTCTGCCTGGGTAGGTCCGGCGTTGCCCTTCAGGGGGCAATGGTGCCTCAGGCACAGTCCCGTTGAAGGACGACACCACGATCGGCCGCGGGGGCAGGCGCAACTGGCGCCGTGCCATCAACCAGCGCGTCAGCGAGCGCCACACATCCATCAGTCAACTCCAGGAGACCTGTGCTGCCACTATCCGCCCAAATCGTGCCACCTTGCGCGCACGGTAGGGGCGACATCGTTGGCTAGCCCGTGAACATATAGCCAACCCCGCGCACCGCTTCGATGCGCTGCGGAAGGGCCGGATTGGTCTCGATCTTGCCGCGCAGCCAGCGTACGTGAACGTCGACGGTGCGGCTATCGCCGGCGTACTGGTAGCCCCACTCGTTGCGCAGCAGTCTTTCGCGCGTCAGGACCTGGCCGTGGTTCCTCAAGAAGTAGGCCAGCAGGTCGAATTCGCGTGGCTTGAGGTGCTTGTCACCACACGCCATCGAGCCGCGCGTAAGCGTCCCCTTAGCCCGTGTTAACGGCAGTGGCTCACTGGGTTGGCAGTACGCGTCCTTCAGGCAGGAAAGCTCGGTAGCTTTGGTTTGGTCCTGCCGCTTACCGCGGCCGAGCGCTGGTGGGCGCATGGCTGCGTATGTGCCTCTGGCGCGGCGTCGCGCTCTCTCAGGGCTCCGAAGGCTCCGAGGAATCGCCAGCGCGCGACGCCGCGGTCAGCAACGCCTGCAGCGCCTCGAGCGCCCGCTGACACGCATCGCACACCAGAAACGGCACCGGTAATCCGTCCGGACCATCGATCACCAGCACATACGCCATCGGCGTCGCCTGCTGGAGTTCACAGAGCTCGCATGGTGACGTGCGCACATCGGGCAGGCTGCGCTGACTCGCGCTGGGCAGCCCGGCCGCCTCGAGCGGCGCCACCCGCCAACTCACGCCACTACGCCTATGACGGCACGCTCGAGCGCAAGATCATGTGCTCGTCCATGAGCTCCTGCCAGGGCACCGCGCGTGGCGCGTTCAGCGCCAGCGAGCGAATGAAATAACGCTCCGGCTGCAGCGGCTGAGGCGGAGTTTCGCCCTTTTGCAGATCTTTGATCTGACGCAAGATGCGCCGCCGCGCCGCGATCACTCCAGTGTCGCTCGCGCCAAGATGTTCAGTGCGTCGATCGGAGATCGGCCCGCGCTGGTCCTCCTGGACCGCCATATCCTGCACGCGCACGCCACGAATGCCGGTGAAGCTCGACGTCTTCTGGAGCTCCCGGTCGACCAGGTAGTCATTGCGCTTGTCCTGGAGTGAGTGGAACTTCTCGTCCACATTGACCACCGGAGGAACGGTGATAGCGTGGTCCGGACTCCAGATCACGGTCATGCCGATCATGTTCTCGTCGTCAACCGGAATTGCTGCCGTGAAGATGTAGTTCGCCTCGCGTGCGCGCGGCACGATCGTATAGCTGGGCAGCATGAATGGTGTCACGCGCCAGTAATACTGGTCATTCGGGGCATCACGGCGCGCGGCAATGGCCAGTCCGAAGTCCGTTTCGACCACGCTGAAGATGGGATGCCGATCCTCGTTGCCGTTGTAGGCCAGCATGCCATCCGGGCCGACGCTGCCATGCAGGAAGGGCGCATGCGACGAGTCCACTTCGCCTTCGAGGTTCTGCAGCCAGTTGCATTCCTGCATGCGCTTGTGGACTGCGCGCTGCTCCGCCGGGACGCTCAGCCACTCCATGTTCGGAATCTGCGCGGAATACTCAGACGGACCCAGATACGCCCAGATGATTCCGCCCTTGTCGACTGCGCGATAGGCGCGCTGATGCACCTTTGAAGCGAAATTGCTGGTTGGTGGCTCATTGGGCATGTCGACGCAGTTGCCGGCGACGTCGAATTTCCAGCCGTGGTACGCGCAGCGCAAGCCTTCCTGCTCGTTGCGACCCCAGTACAGATTGGCGTTGCGATGCGGACAGTACGTGTCGAGCAGGCCGACCTCGCCGCTGGTGACGCGGAACGCGATCAGGTCCTCGCCCAGCAGGCGCAGCTTGACGGGCGGGCAGTCCGGCTCGGGCAGCTCGGACGAGAGCATAGCCGGCAGCCAGTAGCGACGGAACAGCTCGCCCATGGGCGAGCCGGGCCCGACGCGCGTGATCAGCTCGTTGTCTTCTTTACTCAGCATGGCGGTTCCGTCCCACGAGCAAGTGTATGCACTCGTGCTGGCCGAACGACCCCACTCGGGCCATCAATTGACGGAAGAACCGTCACGGCGAGGCCGAAAAGCGTCACGCGAACCGTCATCGCAACGCTGTAGACCGTCACGCGGACTAGCGTGGCGCCATCCGGATGGCGCCGTCGAGCCGAATCACCACGCCGTTCAGCATCTCGTTTTCCACAATATGCCGCGCCAGCGCCGCGTACTCTTCGGGCCGGCCTAGCCGCGGCGGAAACGGCACCTGCTGGCCGAGCGACTGGCGAGCGGCCTCGGGCAAGCCGGCCAGCATCGGCGTATCGAAGATGCCCGGCGCAATCGTCGCCACGCGAATGCCGTTGCGTGCCAGGTCGCGCGCAATCGGCAACGTCATGCCGACCACGCCGCCTTTGGACGCCGAGTAGGCGGCCTGCCCGATCTGTCCTTCGAACGCCGCGACCGAAGCAGTATTGACGATTACGCCGCGCTCGCCCGCCGCGTTCGGCTCGCCCCGCGCGATCGCCTCGGCCGCGAGGCGAAGCACATTGAACGTGCCGATCAAGTTCACGCGGACGACCCGCGCAAACGCATCGAGCGGGTGCGGTCCATCGCGTCCGAGTGTGCGCTCGGCGATGCCGATGCCAGCGCAGTTGATCGCGCCCTGCACGCCGCCGAAACGCTCGATCGCGGCTGACACTGCCGACTTCGTCGAGTCCTCCTCGGTGACGTCCGTGTGGGCGAAGAGGGCTTTGCCGCCCAGCTCGCCCGCCAGCGCCTCACCCGCCGAGTCGTTCAGGTCGGCCAGAAGCACGTTCGCGCCGTGCTCGACAAAGAGCCGCGCGGTCGCCGCACCCAGCCCCGAGGCGCCGCCGCTGATCAGAAACGTGCTGCCCGCCAACTGCATCCGCAGTCTCCTTCACGAGGTCTTCGCTGGGCAGCGTATCCGCGCTGTGGGCCTGTTGCGACGGGGCAGTGATGCCCCGTGGCGGGCCGGGCTGATAGGCCGAGCCGCGGTCGCGCGATGCCGCGCGGCACACATGGTGCAACTGAGCGCCCGAGAAGGAGGATGTCTCAGAATGCTCTGGACACTGGTCGTAATTCTTCTACTGTTGTGGTTGGCCGGCTTTTCGCTGAACGTCGCCGGCGGATTGATTCACGCCCTGCTGGTCGTGGCCGTGATCGTGGCGATCTATAACCTGGTCGTCTCGCGCGGTCGAACGGTCTAGCAGGACCAGCCCTACTCGGACTCGTCCGGGAGAGTCGTGCTGGCGAGGCCGCTTGCGGCCCGTGGCAACGCCAGCAGACCCGGACCAGTGCTCGGGCGGTAGCGGTGCGTCGGCAGCGGGGTGATGACCGCGTCGTCTGCGTTTGCCTCGCCCTGGAAGATCTCCTCGAGCTCGTCGCCTTCGATGGTTTCGGCATCCAGAAGCCGCGCCGCGAGGGCATCGAGCACGTCACGATGGCGCAGCAGGATCTGCTCGGCCTGCGCCGCGGCAGCGTCGATCAAGCTGCGCACTTCCGCGTCGATCGCCTGGGCGACGTGCTCTGAGTAGGCGCGCGTCTCGACACCGCTGCTATCGCGGCCGGCGAGCGCCAGCGGCCCGACGACGTCGCTCATGCCGTAGGTCGTAACCATGTTGCGGGCGATGTTGGTCGCCTTCTCGATGTCGTTCGAGGCGCCCGTGCTTACATCGCCGAAAACAAGTCGCTCGGCAACCCAGCCGCCCAGCGCCGAGGCGATTGTCGCCTCGAACTGCGCCCGGGTCATGTAGTGGCGGTCCTCTTCGGGCAGGAAGCGCGTGTAGCCGCCCATTCGTCCGCGCGAGACGATCGTGACCTTGTGCACCGGATCGTGGTTTTCGCTGAACCGTCCCACGACGGCATGGCCGCCCTCGTGATACGCGGTGCGGCGCTGCTCCTGCAGGGACATCACGCGCGCCTTCTTCTGCGGGCCGGCGATCACGCGATCGATGGCTTCCTGCATGTCGAGCATGTCGATGGCGCTGCGCTGGCGGCGCACGGCCAGGATGGCCGCCTCGTTCACGAGGTTGGCCAGGTCTGCACCCGAAAAGCCGGGCGTCGAGCGCGCCAGCGTTTCGAGGCGCACAGTGTCGTACAGCGGCTTGTTGCGCGCGTGGACCGCGAGGATCGCGGTGCGCTCCTTGACATCGGGATTGGCCAGCGTGACCTGGCGGTCGAAGCGCCCGGGCCGCAGCAGCGCGGGGTCGAGGACGTCGGGGCGATTGGTCGCCGCCAGGACGATGACGTGCTTTGAGCCCTCGAAGCCGTCCATCTCGACCAGGATCTGGTTCAGGGTCTGTTCGCGCTCATCGTGCGCGCCGCCGCCGTTGCCGGCGCTGCGCTTGCGACCGACGGCGTCGATCTCGTCGATGAAGATGATGCACGGCGCCTGGCGCTTCGCTTGCTCGAACAGGTCGCGCACGCGGCTGGCGCCGACGCCAACGAACATCTCGACGAATTCCGAGCCAGAGATGCTGAAGAACGGCACGCCCGCCTCGCCGGCGACGGCGCGGCTGATGAGCGTCTTGCCCGTGCCGGGCGGACCGACGAGCAGCACGCCCTTCGGGATGCGGGCGCCCATCGCGGTGAACTTCTCGGGTGACTTGAGGAACTCGACGATCTCGTACAGCTCCTCCTTGGCCTCGGCGACGCCCGCGACATCGACGAACCGAACCTGCTGCGCCCGACCCACGAAGCGGCGCGCACGGCTGCGTCCGAAGCCGAGCGCCCCATGCCCGCCGCGGCGCAGCGTGATGAGCAACACCGCGCTGCCGATGACGGTCAGCGCAACGATCGGCAGGATGTCGGCCCAGGCGACAGGCGCGGTCTCCTCGACCGAGTACGAGATGGCGCTCAGGTCAGCGCTCGAGACGCCCAACGTCGCCAGCATCTGCGCCACCGACGCCTCGCGGTCCTTGATGAACACGTACTCGGCGTCGTCAGTCTTGACGAAGGCGCGATCGAACTGGACGAAGATGGAATGCGCCCGCCCGCTCTTGATGACCGCCGCGGCCTCGCTGGCCGGGATCGATTGCGCACCGCTGTGCGTGTTCAGCTTGCTCAGATTGTTCACCGCGATCGCCGTGATGACGGCGAGGAGAACGACCGAGGCAGCGATCAGTCGGAACAGGGGGGTCGTGAGCAGGGGGCGCAGTCTCTTCATGCGGGGCTCCGTTCGCGGAGTCTGCGCGTTTCCGCGCCAAAACCCAAGATGACGGTCAACTGGCAAAGGTTGCGATTGTGTCGCGTCTTGCGCCTTGGCCTGGTCCGGCGCGCCCAAGGCGCTGCCGCTTCGACGGCGCGATTCGCAACTGCCGGGCATCGAGCGGCCGCCACTGTGTGAGGCTAACTGCCCCGCGTTGCGGGCCGTTAGAGCGAAATTGTGACGCGGCTGCGGGTGAGTGTGGTCAGCACGTCGACTGCCTCGCGGCCCGATTTCTATGTCACAGAATCGGCCAAACCGTCACGGGAAGCTGGGAAACCGTCACGCGCAGGCGAGCAAGCGTCACGGCCGGGACTAGGTGCCGCTTTGCGGCTCCAGATAGGAGCGTGTGATTTGCTCGGCGACCATGGCCGGTTTGGTCTCACCCTCGATCTCGACGGTGATCTCAGAAACTTGCTGAATTACGTTGGGCTGTACCTCGTCAACACTTACCAGCTTGGCGCGGCCGCGAATGCGCTTGCCCACGTGGACTGGTGAGATGAACCGTACGCGGTTGAGTCCATAGTTGACGCCCATTCTCGAGGGCAGGCGCATCTGAATGCCCTGACCGCCGCGCATGATGAATGGCGCCGCCGATAAGGTCCAGAAGCCATGGGCAATCGTGCCGCCAAAGGGACCATTCTTGGCGCGCTCCGGATCGACGTGAATCCACTGGTGATCGCCGGTTGCGTCGGCAAACTGATTGATCTCTTCCTGGGTCACCAGGTGCCAATCTCCGACGCGGGTCTCCTGGCCCACAACTGCTTTGAGCTGTTCCACGGTGGTAATGGTCGTCGTCGTGTCTGTCACGCTGGCACTCCTCTTTCGACCTCGAACGCACGGCCCGACTCCGCTGAGTCGAGTGCGCGCATGATCACTGCCAGATTGGCCGCGCTCTGCGCGATCGTTCCGGCGATCGGTGCGCCGTCGACGATCGCCTCGTGGAAGTTCACGAGCTGTTTGTAGTAGCCGCCGTCATTGTCGAGGATGTGCTCCTGGACGGCGCCATCCGCGCTGACCACGCGCACCAGTCGACCGCGCAGAGCCATGCTGCCGGCCGAGCCGTAGATGCGCATTTCGTTCAACTCCTCGTGCGCAGCAATCGGTAAGTACGCCGCCGTGTAGCTACCGATCGCACCCGAGCCAAAGCGCAGATTCAGCACCATGTCACTCGGTCCGCCCATGACTGGATTCGCGTCCTGCAGGTACGCGCTGACCTGGCCCACCTCGCCGAGCAGCATGCGCATCTGCGCAACGTGGTGGACGCCGCCGTCGAGGTGGAATCCGCCGCGATAGTCGATGTCCTGCCGCCAGCGGGTTGCCGCGTAGCTGCCCTGACTCGGATCGGAGCGATTGACGATACGCCAGTTCATCAGGTGGACCTGGCCGAGCGTGCCGTCGCGGATCAACTTCTGGGCGAACAAGAGATCGTCGCGGTAGTAGTAGTTTTCGGCGACGAGCACCTTTAGATTCGGAAACTCCGATTCGAGGGCGAGGAACGCCCGCGCCTCGTCCTGGTCTTTGCCAGCGGGCTTTTCGACCAGGACGTGCTTGCCGGCCCGGAGCGCGTCGCGTGTCGCCGGATAGAGCAGCGCAATCGGCAGCGCGATGAGCACGGCGTCGACGTCGCTGCGTCCGAGCAGGTCGGCGTAGTCCGACGAGTAACCGTCCATGGACAGGCCAGCCTGCTGGGCGAAGGCCTCGGCTTTCGGGCGAGTGTGATTGCTGAACGCGGTGATCTGGTAACGGTCGAGCAACTGGCTCAGGGCAGGCCAGTGGAGTTTCTCGATGGCCAGCCCGGTGCCGATGATGCCGAGCCGAATGGCACGCGAAGATTGCGCAGCCATGGCTATGCGCCAGCTCTTGGATGCGGCGGCGCCAGGCCGCATGCGGTGCGATGCGTCACCGCGTCATTATTGCCAATACGCGAACGCCATGGCGCAGCCGGTGCTCGGGCGCGAGCGGTAGCCGGGGATGTAGTCGATCAGCGTCATCGGCAGCGGCCCGACCGCGCCGTCGAGCGCGACCCAGTTCAGGATTTCTGACGTGCCGCCCTTCAACAGGGCGCGCGGGAGCGCGTGCAGCGCCGCGGTGTCCTTGGCCTTGAGCGCGTTCAGCGTCTGCTGATCGATTTCTTCGTCGATCACGATGTGGCTCAGCCCGCCCGAGGCGATCACACCCACGCGTCGCCCGCCTTTCCACGAACCGACCGCCTCGCGAATTGCCTTGCCCAGGTTGTGGCAGCGCTTCGGCGTCGGCTGATTCGGCGGGTAGTACGTGTTGATCATGACTGGCACGATCGGCACGGTCGTATCGGGCCACAGCCGTTGGTACAGGAAGCTGAAGGCGTGTCCGATGCCGCGCTCGGCCTTCAGTTTGTTGGTGCGGGTGATCTCGAATTCATGCTCGGTGAGCGACGTAATCAGATGGTTGGCCAGGTTGGCCGAGTTGGGATATTCGGGCGCGGTCTCCTCGAGGTGAACCACCGGGAAGCCGGGCCGGATCTGGCGATGGTGCACTTCGACCGAGTCGCCGTGATAGATGGCCACGGCGGGCATGTTGTCGGCGTTGAACTGCTCGTGCTGATCGTCGCCGAAGATGACCATGGCATCGAGGTCGGCGCCGCGCAGGATGTGGCCGAGCTGCTTGATCGCACCCTGGACGCGGGCGTGCTTCTCGCGGAAGCAGTCGACCTGCAGCAGGGCGTCGAGGTTCTCGGGGACGTGAGGACTGACTTCCTCGGTTTTGCCGAGGTTGGGCCATTCTTCGGGGTCGACGCTGATCTGCGGGGTATGGGAATGTCCGATGCCGAGCACGACCTCAGCCATGCGCTCGTTCTCCCTCGCGTGGTCTGGAGTACAATGGATGAATAGTTGAACTGTATGACACTTTTGATTTGGGCGTCAACGGTGTGCGAAGGTGCCGTGGCGGGGCGGTGGCAAGGCTGGCAAGATTGAGGACGGCGCGGGTGAACGGGGTTCCACGGGCGGAAACAGCGATAGCGGCGCGTGGGGCGACGCCGGTGACGCCGGTGACGCTGGCAACAGCGGCGACCAGGCCGAATCGGGCGACTGCGCCAGCCAGGCATTACTCGGCCGCGCGCGCATGACGAGCGGGCCGAGCGCTTGGGAGCGCATCCGACCTGTCCGCGCTTCGGACGAGATCGTGCGCCAGTTCCGTCAGGGCTTGTTCGAAGGTCGACTCAAGGCGGGCGATCCGCTGGGCTCCGAGCAGCAGCTCGCGACCGAGTTCGGCGTCAGTCGGACCACGGTACGCGACGCGCTGCGCTCGCTCGAAGCCGCGGGCATCGTCGAGATTCGGACCGGCACGAAGGGCGGCGTGCGCATCGCGCAAGGCGACCCGAATCGGTTCGCCGATGGTCTGGCGGTGCAGCTCAAACTGGTCGGTCTCAATCCACGCGACGCACTGGCGGCGCAGATGGGTTTGGAGTGGGTGGCCGCGGAGCTGGCGGCCGAAAACGCCACGCTGCCTGACCTGAAGCGCCTCTCGGACTTGCTGGAGGAGTCAGCGCGACTCGTCGATGCCGGCAGCGTATTTACCGATTGCGCCGCGGCATTCCACGAGGCCGTCGCGCAGTCGGCACACAATTGGGCCATCGTGACGAGCCTGCGCGCCTTGCGCGAAGTTTTGCGCGAGCTCCACGTGCGTTACACCACACCCGAGCGCGCGCGGCGCGTCGTTCGTATTCACAATGACATCTATGTCGCGATTCGGGATCGTGATTCGGAGTTATCGGGTCAGCTCATGCGCGGGCACATCCGCGCGACGCGCGCCTCGGCGGATGCGGAGGAAGACTAGGCTGGGGCAGCCGACTGACTTGACCGAACTCCATCGTGGCAGCTGGATCTGAGCAGCGGGCACAGCTATAAGGGCATCGGCACGGCTATTCGACAAGCGGCACAGTTTCCGTACAGCGAGGGAAATGGACGGGCGCGCTGGGGGCGAATGCGGGGCGAACCTTGGGGGCTAGATGGGTTCGTCGCGCTGGAGGACTTCGATCCTCGTGTGGTCGGGGCCTTCGACGAAGGCTACTTGCGTGCCGGGGCGGACCTGGGTTGGCTCCTGGAGGACTTTGACGCCTTTCGCGCGCAGGTCCTCCACGGCGGCTGTGAGATTCTCGACGACGACACCGAAGTGGTCGTAGGTGTAGCGGATGTCCGTGCCGTCGCCTGTCACCGACTCGGTCGGACGGGCACTGCGAATGAACAGATTGACTCCGTCCAGCCTCATCATCAGGTTCACCGCGCCGCGCGCATCGCGTCGGCCGACGGTCTCGGCGCCAAACATGTCGCGATAAAATCGCTCGGACGCGTCCAGGTCGCTGCCCACCAGGTGCACATGATCGAAGCCAAACTTCATGCGGTCCTACCCTTCGACCGCGCACACTAGCACATCATGCAGGTGGTTCGACTCGCCCGCGTCGAGGACGCCGAGGCCATCGCGCGCATCTACAACCAGGGCATTGAAGAACGCATCGCGACATTTGAGACTGAACCGCGGTCGGTCGAGCAGATAGCCTCGGACGTGCGAGAGGCCGGCGATCGGTACCCGAGAGTCGTGGTCGTGCGCGATGGGCAGGTCATCGCGTGGGCCAGCGTGCATGCGTATCGGGCGCGCGATTGTTATCGAGGCGTGGGCGAGCACTCGGTGTACAGCGATCGGGGGGCGCGCGGGACGGGCGCCGGCGCGGCCGCGCTGGACGCGCTGTTCCTCGAGGCGCGCCAACGAGGATTCTGGAAACTGGTCTCGCGCATCTTTGTTGAAAATGGGCCGAGCCGTGCATTGCACCGCAAAATCGGATTTCGCGAAGTGGGCATCTATCGCCGCCACGCGCAGCTCGACGGCGAGTGGAAGGACTGTGTCATCGTGGAGCGTTTGTTGAACGAACCACAACGGGGCCGGATCGAACAACGGTTGGGCGAGCTTGGCCTGGAGTTGCCGCCGGCGATCAGGCCACCGGCGGGCGCGCGGCTGCCGTTTGCTTCGGTGCGCGTGCGCGGCACGCGAGCGCTTATCGCGGGGCACGGGCCGCAGGCGCCAGACGGATCACTGGCTGGACCGTTTGGGAAAGTTGGCGCCGACATCTCGGCGGAACAGGCGTATAACGCGGCGCGGCTGACGGCGCTTTCGATGCTGGGCAGTTTGCAGCGCGAGCTTGGCAGTCTCGATCGGATCAGCGCGTGGCTGCGCGTGTTCGGCATGGTCAACGCAGCGCCTGGCTTTCGCGAGGAGCCACGGGTGATCAATGGTTTCTCCGATTTAATTCTCGAGGTGTTTGGGCCAGAAGTCGGTCAGCATGCGCGGTCGGCGATCGGCGTGGCGGAGCTGCCGTGGAGCATTCCGGTCGAAGTCGAGGCGGAGGTCGAGATCGACGATTGACGCTGCCGCCATTCATGCCCGGTCTCGAGTTGAGCCGGGTGTTCTACGACGAAGCGGTGGCGCCGGTTCTGGCGCGTCGATTCGCGGGGCTGGCGCACGCCGCGGGGCGATTGGATTCGGGCTCGGAGGTGCTCGGGTTCGATACGGCGCGCTCGATGGACCACTGGTGGGGGCCGCGACTTCAGTTGTTCGTACGCAGCGAGGACGATACGGCGACGCTACGCGCGGACCTGAAACGTGTGCTCGGCGAGGAACTGCCGTTTGACGTTCGTGGGTTTCCGACGCACATGCACGAGGTCGACGCGAGCACGGGCAGCGTGTTCATAGAGCGGACCCAGCAGCGACCGATCAATCACATGGCGTTCGTTTCCACGGTCAGCGAGTTTGCGAATGGCTATCTGGGGCTGTCGGCGGTGGATCGCGAGCCGACACCCGAGGAGTGGCTGGTGATGCCTGAGCAGCGTCTGCGGACCGTTGCCAGCGGCGGCATCTGGCATGACGACACTGGCGAGGTCACGCGTGCGCGCAACTGGCTGAGCTGGTATCCGGAGGACGTGTGGCGCTACGTGCTGGCAGCACAGTGGCGGCGGATCGGACAGGAGGAAGCGTTTCCTGGTCGGTGTGCTGAGGTGGGTGACGAGCTTGGGTCGCGGGTAGTCACGGCGCGATTGCTGCGCGAGGTGATGCATCTGGCGTTTCTGCTCGAGCGGCAGTACATGCCGTATGCGAAGTGGCTCGGCACGGCATTCGGCCGACTGGCCTGCGCCGCGACGTTGGAGCCGCACCTGGATGCAGCATTTGGCGCGACGACATGGGCGGAGCGGGAACAGAACATGAGCGCGGCCTATGAGATCGTGGCGCGGATGCAGAACGCAGTCGAGCTATGCGAAGCGGTGCCAGCCAAAGTGGAGCAGTTCTATGGCCGCCCGTTTCTGATTATTCACGGCGATCGGTTTGCTGGGGCGTTGCGGGCGGCGATCACCGATGAACGGGTGAAGCGGCTGCCGCCCAACGCCGGCAATACGAGCCAGTGGGTGGACTCGACGGACCTGCTCGCGCCGCGCTGGTTCGAGCGGTTGCGGGGGCTCTACGACGGAGCCCCTACTTCCACCACACCTCCTTGAGTACGCGCATGATGTTGCCGCCCAGAACCTTGTCAATATCCGCGTCTGAGTAGTCGTGCTTGACGAGCCAGCGCACGATGTTCGGGAACTCCTCGGCCGGATTCTCGACGCCGTCGACGAACTCCACCTCCTGGAACTGCTGCGCACCGTGTGCGGACTTGATCGACAGTTGGCGCGCGAACGCGTGATGCAGCGCCACGTGATCGCCGAACAGCGTGTCCGGACCGAACGCGACATGATCGATGCCGAGCAAGTTCACGCAGTATTCGAAGTGCTGCATGAACGACTCGATCGAATGGAGCGGGTGCTCGCGCGTGAGCGTCGTGTGCGGCGCAGCCTCGATGCCAATCACGCCGCCCTTGTCGGCGCAGGCGCGCAAAACGGAATCGGGTTTCATGCGTTTGGTGTCCCACAGCGCGCGCGCTCCGGCGTGGGTGATGAAAATCGGCTTGGAGCTCGTGGCGATCGTGTCCAGCGAGGTCTGATCTCCGGAGTGTGAGATGTCGATGGCGATGCCCAGCTTGTTCATGCGCTCGACCGCGGCGCGTCCGAACTCGGTCAGTCCGCCATCGGCCTGCTCGCGCAGACCGCACCCGAGCGTATTGGCTTCGCTATAGGCGATGCCGGATGAGCGGATGCCCAGTCCGTACAGGATGTCGAGCCGGTCAAGCTCGTTCTCGATCGGTGTCGCCGCTTCGAGCGAGGGAATGAATGCGATCTGGCCGTTCTGCTTGGCCCGCGGGATGTCTTCGGTCGTTTCGGCGCGAATGACCATGTCCTGGTGGGCGATGTCGCTCAGGCGCATGCCCAGGTCCCAGATGATGTCCTCCCACTTCCAGCCGGCTTTGGAGGTGATCGTGGCCGTGCCGTCCATCAGGCAGTCGAAAATGGCGTCGATGCCGGAGACAGCGAGGCCTTCGTAGCCCGTCCAATCGCGGCCAGCGCGACGGTATTCGAAGATCTGCTCGGGATTCGCCGGGACGACGAAGGCATGGTCGTGGAGTGAGACGACCAGGCATTCCTCGAGCAGGCGCTGTGCGCGCTGCCCCTGCTCGGGTGTGACTTCGACCGGGCGCGAATTCACTCGGTTGACCTCGCGTGCGAGCTCGAATTCGCGATAGTCCACGCCCGCTTCGAGGTACTGGAACGAGCGATAGCCGGTGTACTTCTTGCGTTTGCCGCGGACCTGTTCGTCGAGAGCCATGGAACGTGTCTCCTCAGTTGACCTGAATCACGATCTTGCCGAAGTGCTCGCGCCGGTCGAGCGCATCCTCCGCTTCGGCGATGCGCGCGAGTGAGTACACGGAGTGGACTTCCGGAACGAGCTTGCCGCTGAAAGCCAGCCGCGTCACGTCGAGGAAGTCCTGCCAGTTGCCCATCGGTGCACCGAGGATTTGTCGGTGGTGCTGATAGATCTCGCGAATGCTGATATCGGGGCGGTCACCGCCTGTTGCGCCGCAGATCACCATGCGCCCGGCCATGGCCAGGCTCTGGATGCTCCGACGCCAGGTTGGCGCGCCGACCGCGTCATGGACCAGGTCAACGCCTTCACCAGCGGTCCAGTCCATGACCTCCGTGAGCCAGTCGCCGCGCGAGTCGAACGCGGCCACTGCGCCTAGCTCGAGGGCGCGCTGCCGTTTCGCTGAAGTACTGGCAGTCGCGAGTACCTCGGCGCCGACGAGCACACCGATCTGTAGCGCGGCGCAGCCGACGCCGCCAGATGCGCCGACAATCAGCACGCGTTCGCCTGGCCGGACGCGGCCGACGGTGACCATGCCGCGCCAGGCGGTGGTGTACGTGGCTGGCAGCGCCGCGGCGACGGTGAATTCGACGTGGTCGGGCAGCGGAATGGCGTTTGTCGCGGGCACCGTCGCGTATTCGGCCAGACCGCCCCAGCGATGCTCACCCAGGATGGTGTAGTTCGGACACATACTGATCTCGCCGCGCCGGCACTGGCGGCACGCACCACAGCCGATGGCCGGATTGACGAGGACTCGCTGACCGGCTGTCGGTCCCTCGGCAACGGTGCCTGCGACATCGACTCCGGAGACGTGGGGCAGGGTGATGGGTGGGATGCCGGGTCCTTCGAGGCCCTGGCGCGTGAAGACGTCGAGGTGGTTCAGGCCGACTGCGCCTACGCGGATCAATAGGTCGCCGGGTGCTGCCGATGGGATGGGTACTTCTTCGAGTTGGAGGCGGTCGGAGTCGCCGTGCTCGCGGATCATGGCGGCGCGCATCGTGCGCGTGGCGATGGTCATGGCTGCCAGACCAGGTCGGTGCCGTCCGGGCGTGTGGGCGTCTGGCGCCAATCGGAGAAGGCTTTCAGACGGTTGGCGATGCGGCTTGCGGCGTCTTCGCTGGCGCGCTGGGCTTCCCAGGTTTCGTCAAGGATTGCGGGGCGGAAACGCGCTTCGCCTAGTGCCAAGCGGCCATCGCCGCGCTCCAGCGTGAACGTTGCGACGAAGGAGTCCCGGTTCTCGGGGCGTTCGGGTGCGTGGTACGGGCGTGACGGAGCCTCGAGCGGAATGGTCTCGCGCGGACCGGCTAATGGATGGAAGATGTAGTTGCCGAGGCTGTAGCAGACTAACGCCGTGCCGAATGACTGGACGCCGTAAACGGTGTGGGCGTGGTGTCCGAGCACCAGGTCTGCGCCGGCGGCAGCGAGTCTTGGCGCAAGCGCCTCCTGGTACTCCGCCAGCGGGCCCTGGAAGTTCGATCCCCACTGCGGCGGGACGCCCCAGTGGATCGCCAGGATGACGAAGTCGGCGTCACCGCGCGCCGCGGTGAGCGCCGCTTCGAGGCGGGCGACGTCCTCGGCCCAGGGGTCAGTGTGGACCCACGGCGGGGTGCCGGGCTGCTCGTCGATGAGCATCGGGTCCGCCGCATAGGAGGTGCGCACGCGCAGCGCGGCCAGGCCAGAATGGTGCTCCGTGGCGCGAAAGCCGGGCGGGACGGTACATGCCCAGGACAGGAACGCGATCTTGGAGCCGTTGACCTCGAGGAGCCGGTGCACGCTGGCCTGTGCGTGAGTCGGCCCGGCTCCGGCGTGGTGGATGCCGGCGCCGTCGAGCGCCTCCAACGTGGACTCCAGACCGGGTACACCCCAGTCCATGATGTGGTTGTTGGCCAGTGAGACCGCGGTGCAGCCGAGGTCATCGCGCAGCCAGGCGGCGGATTCCAGTGGACTTTTGAGTCGGATCAACTTGGGTGCGGGGATGCCGCCCTCGGTCAGCGGCGCTTCGAGGTTGGCGATGCGCACAGCGGCTGTGTCCCAGCCAGTGCGGAAGAGAGTGGCTCCGGGTCGGCGCAGGAGCGCCACGTCGCCGACCGCGGCGATCGTGATGGTGCTCATACGCGCAGCCTCGGATCGAGTGCGTCGCGGAGTCCGTCGCCGACGAAGTTGTAGGCCAGGACCACGAGGGTGATCGCGGCACCGGGCAAAATCGCCAGGGCTGGCGCCGTCCAGACGTACTGCTGGGCGTTTTGCAGCATATTGCCCCAGGAAGGCGTCGGCGGCTGAATGCCCAGACCGAGGTAGCTCACCGCGGACTCGGTCAGGATTGCGAAGCCAACGCCCAGTGTTGCCGACACGACCACGGACGGGATCGTCTGCGGCAGGACATGGCGCAGCAAAATCAGCGGTCGCGTCGCCCCCAGCGCCTCCGCGGCGAGCACGAAGTCGTGCGCTTTGAAGCGCAGCGTCTCGCCGTAGATCACTCGCGCGACTTGCATCCACGATGTGCCGCCGATGACCAGGATCAGCGTCAGCGGACCGGGGCCGAGGACGACGACCGCCGTCACGATCAAAAAGAACGCTGGGGCAGTCATGGTGTCGGTGAGGCGCATCAGGATTGGGTCGAGCCAGCCGCTGTAGAAGCCAGCGATCGCGCCGACCAGCAGCCCGAGGATCGTGGCCGTGAGCATGGCCGCGACGCCAACGAGGAGCGTGACCTGTCCGCCGTGGAGCAGTCGACTGAGCTCGTCTCGGCCGAGCTCGTCGGTGCCCAGAGGATGGGTTGGTCCGGGCTGGTCGAGGGCTTGCAGAGCACTGGTCTGCTGCGGTGGCAGCGTCCAGGCGAGCGGACCCAGGAACACGAGTGCATGGACCGCGACCAGGACGGCGATTGAGACGGCGCTGAGCTTGTTGCCAATCAGCCGCCGCGTCATGCGAGGCGGATCCTCGGGTCGAGCCAGGTGTAGGCCAGATCGACGAGCAGGCTGCTCGCGATCACGACGGCCGCAATGACTACGGTGATGCCAACGATCAGCGGGTAGTCGCGGCCATTGGCCGCTTCGACGGCGAGGCGGCCCATGCCGGGCCAGCCGAAGACGGCCTCGGTGACGACGGCGCCACCCACGAGTCTGGGCACGAGCGTGCCGACGATGCTGATCACTGGGATCAGGGCGTTTCTGAGCGCATGGCCGTAAATGACGTTGATTCTGGCCAGGCCCTTGGCAGTGGCGGTTCGGACGAAGTCTTGCTGGAGGACGTCGAGCAGCGCCGACCGCGTGAATCTCACAACGTACGGGAGCACTGTCGTGGACAGCACCGTGGCGGGCATTAGCAGGTGCTTCAGGAGGTCGGCTGGATCTGCTTCGGCGCCGCTGGTGGTGATGCCTGAGGACGGCAGCCAGTTCAAGTTGACCGATAGGGTCAAGATGAGGACGATGCCCAGCCAGAACGCCGGCACTGAGACGCCGATGACGCTCAGGATGGCGATCAGGAAGTCGGGGATGGTGTTTCGGCTCAGGGCGGCGTAGACGCCCATTGGGATGCCGAGCGCTATCGAGACGGCAAGTGCCGTGGTGGCGAGGATGAGCGTGTTGGGCAGGCGCTGGCCGATGCGCGCGCCGACCGGTTCGTTGCTCGTCATGGAGGTGCCGAGGTCGCCTCTGGCGGCGCCTGCGAGCCATTGGCCGTAGCGCACGATGGGCGGCTGATCGAGGCCCAGGCGTTTTGAGAGCTGCTCGCGTTGTTCGGGCGTGACGTCCATGCGCATGAGCTGCGATGGCCCGCCTGGGGCGAGCGCGACCAGAAAAAACGTGATGGCGCTGACGAGCAGGAGCACGATGATGCCCTGGATGAGCCGCTGCGCAGTGACCCGTAGCGTGGGAGTTTGTCCTCAGCGGCGCTGCGCGCGCTGCGGTGGGGCCACGGCGTGGCTCGGATGGGTCGAGACGTCCTCAGCGGCGCTACGCGCGCTGCCTTCTGGCGACACATGTGGGATTGTCATACGGGAGGTTCTAGACGGCCACAGCGGCGCTGCGCGCGCGGCGTGGCCGCGGCTATTTCTTGAGCCACCATTCGTTGACGTAGTGCATGTTGTCGCGCAGGTTGAGGTCGGGGACGCCTTGCAGGTTGGCGTTGATGACGTCGATTTCTTCGGGGTACCAGAGGAAAATGTAGGGAAGGTTGTCGGCCATGAAGGCTTGCAGGTCAGTGACGGCTTGTTTGCGTTTGGTGGCGTCGGCTTCGGTTTGAACCTTGGTCAACAGCTCGTCGAGCTTGGGATCTTTGAAGCCGGGAATGTTGAAGCCTTTGCCCGCGGCCGTGGAGTGGAAGTACGGGAAGACGTCAGGATCGGCCGGGTAGACCCACCAGTTCACCGTAGCCGTGTAGTCGCGATTGACGACCACTTTCTGGATATAGGCGTTCCATTCCATCGAGCTCAAGTCGGCTTGAATGCCGACGGCTTTGAGATTTTGTTGAATGAGCTCGTTCGTGGGCTGCAGGACGCCGCGCTGGCCGACATCCATCACGAACTGGAACGGTTGGCCACCTTTTTGCAGGATGCCGTCGGCGCCTGGGATCCAGCCGGCCTCGCTCAGAAGCTGCTTGGCTTTGGCTGGATCGAAGCCGTATTTCGACTCGTGCGCCGGGTCGTAGTAGGCCTTGAACGCAGGCACGATAGGCGAGTTGGCGGGCTTGCCGTAACCCTTCTCGATCGCGGTCACAATGGCCTGGCGATCAATGGCATATTCGAAGGCCTGGCGCACTTTGAGATCCTGGAAGCGCGCGTCGGTCTGGTTCAGCGACAGCCAGTAGTACTGGACGAGCTGGCGCGGTTCAACGCGCACCTGCTGGGCGCTCTTGACTCGATCGACCGCCGCTTTGTTATCCATGATCATGATGCTCAGCTCACCGCTGAGCGCCTGTGCGATCTGCGTATTGGCATCGGGCACGACTTTGAACACGATCTTGTCGAGGTTCGGCTTGCCGCCAAAATAGGTGTCGTTGCGGGTCAGGGTGACGCCCTGACCCGACGTGTAAGTTTCGACCTTGAATGGTCCGCTCGAGATCGGCGTGCCCTTGTTGAAGGAGGTCATGCCCCACGGATCGGCCTGACCGCTGAAGATGTGCTTCGGTAGGATGCCCGCGTTGTAGGCCAGGTACGACGGCAGCGCGCTGAAGGGACGCGACAGCGTGAACTTGACCGTCGTCGGATCGACGGCTTCGACCGCCTGTACGGCCGAGAAGTTACCCGCACCCGTCGCGCCGAGCTCCTTCTTGAGCACGATATCGCTGAAGGTGAACGCGACGTCATCGGCGGTGATCGCCTGGCCATCGCTCCATTTCGCGCCGTCGCGCAATTTGAAGGTCCAGCTCAGACCGTCCGCGGCAGCTTCCCAGCTCGCGGCCAGGTCAGGCGACGGCGTGAGATCTTTGCCCGGCCGGGTCAGTCCGTCGAAGAGCACGCGGTTGACGAAGATCGACTCGACGAAAGCATTGGGGTGCCACGGATTCATCGTCGGATCAGCGCCGATCGGAATCGTGACGGTGCCGCCTTGTTGCGCCTGGCCCGCTGGTGCGGCGGCTGGTGCGGTCGTGGGCTTGGCGGCCGCGGGCGGTGCGGTCGTCGCTCCGGCGGCCGGCTTCGGTGCGGATGCGGCGGCGACCGTGGCCTGCGCGGAAGCGGCCGAAACCGTTGGTTGCTGCGCGGCCGGCGCTGCCGCGGCCGTGGTTGGTGCGACGGCGGCTGTTGTCGGCTTGGCGGCCGCGGCCGGTGCGGTGGTTGGTGATGACGGCGGCGCGGCGGGCGCACAGGCGACTCCGACCAGCACAGCCACAATGAACGATGCCGCAATCGCGGCCCCTCGACTACGCCACTGTCGACGTTGCATGCGGGCTCCCTTCCCTGCTCGAATAGCCGAGATCGGCCCCGATGTGCTGCGCCGCGTCGAGCACGCGATCGCGCAGCGTCGTCCGGAGTTGCGTTTTGATGCGTACTAGGGGACCGGCCACGCTCACTGCCGCCACGACCTGGCCGGTGATGTCTCGGATGGGCGCCGCTACCGCCGCCGCGCCCAGATCGAGGTCTTCGTCGCCCACGCCATAGCCTTCTCGGCTGATCTCGTCTAATTCTGCACGGAGGACTGCCGGGTCGGTCTGCGTTCGGTACGTGAACGCTTGGAGCGATCGTTCGAGTACGAGTTGTTGTTCTTCACGCGGCAGAAAGGCGAGCAGGACCTTGGGGCAGGCGCCAGCGTGGAGCGGAAAGCGCTTGCCGACCTCGGCGGAGAGGCGGATGGCGTGGTTGCTTTCGACGCGATCGACGCATACGGCTTCGAGGCCGTCGAGGATCGCCAGGTGGATCGTCTCGCCCGTTTGCGCATGGAGCGCTTGCATCACCGGCCGGGCGACGCGCACGACGTCGAGCTGCTTGACTGCGAGCTGGCCGACTTCAAAGGCGCGGACGCCGATGCGGTAGCGCTCCGCTACTTTTCTGACGAATCCGTGCGATTCGAGGGTTTTGAGCACGCGGAAGGCGTGGTTCTTGGTCATGCCCAGGTGGCGCGCGAGCTCGCTTGGCCCGAACTCATGCGGTGGCTGTTCGAAGGCGCACAGTACGTCCAGGGCGCGGGCGACCGCCGCCACGGTGTACGCGTCCGCGCTTGCCGCGGTATGCACCATAGAACGGCGTTAGGCTAGACAACACCGGCCTGCTGGCGCAAACCGGCTCACGCCTCGGGCGTGTGAGTGTGCCCGTCTGAGCCGTCCTCAGCGGCGGCCAGGGCCGCGCTGCCGATGGCGACGCTGGCGCCACAGCGGCGTTCGTTGCTCGATATTCGCAAAACCATCCACGGACCTCGGTGCCAGCCAACGCACCTCCAGGTACCGCTTGCACGCCACGAGCGTGGTCTGCCCTGTGGTTTGCCGAGCCGCGCGCGGGCGAGCAGCGGACGGAGGCGCGCAGCAGCCGACGGACGCGGTTGAGCGGAAAGCGCGCGGCGGTCACGCAGCGGAGGTCTTGTCCAAAATCGTCGACGTATCTCAGGCAGCGGATCGCAGCTGCGCGTGTGCGCTACAACTGTGGGCGCAATGGCGCCTAAGGCGACGGTGCTCGAGATCGATGGCCGCGAGGTCACGATCACCAATCCGGACAAGGTGTTTTTCCCGAAGACGGGCCACACCAAGCTGGACCTCGTCAACTTCTACCTGGCCGTTTCGGAGGGCGCGTTACGCGGAGCATCGGGCCGGCCCATGGCGCTCAAGCGTTTTGTCAATGGCGCCGAAAGCGAGCCGTTCTTCCAGAAGCGCGTGCCGGGCAATGCGCCGGAGTGGCTCGAAACGGTCCGCCTCAGCTACCCATCAGGCGGTGTAGCGGATGAGATCGTGCTGCGCGACGCGGCCGGCTTGGCCTGGGTGATCAACCTCGGTTGTATCGACCTGAACCCGCATCCTGTGCGCGCCGAGGACATCGACCACCCCGACGAACTGCGCGTCGACCTCGATCCCATCCGCGGCGTCGGCTGGCCGCAAGTGCGCGATGTGGCCATGGTGGTGAAGGCCGTGCTCGACGACTTCGGACTGATCGGCTGGCCCAAGACCTCAGGCTCACGCGGGTTCCACGTGTTCTGTCGGATCGAGCCGCGCTGGACGTTCACCGAGGTGCGTAATGCGGGCATCGCCCTGGCACGCGAGGTCGAACGCCGGGCACCGGACCTGGCCACAAGTAAGTGGTGGAAGGAAGAGCGCCACGGCGTCTTCGTCGACTACAACCAGAACGCGCGCGACCGCACCACCGCTTCGGCGTACTCGGTGCGTCCGACGGCTCAGGCGCGCGTGTCGACGCCGCTCCACTGGGAGGAAGTGCCGACCTGTGAGCCCGACGCCTTCACCATCGACACCGTGCCGGAGCGCTACCGGCGACTTGGCGACCCCGGCGCAGGGATCGACGCGTTGATCGGGACCATTGAGCCGCTGCTGGAGCTTGCGAAACGCCAGGAGGCCGAAGGCGCCGTCGACGGTCCGCGGCCCGGTGCAGTGCCGTCGCCAGCGCCGGGCAAGTCCGTTGGACCGACCGGCCGTCGACGCACGACGGCACCGCTCATCGAGATCGCACGCGCGGCGTCACAGCGTGAGGCGCTGGACGGTTTGGAGCGCTGGAAGGCGCGCCACAGCGATGTGTGGCCGCTACTGGAGCCCGCGGATGTCATGGTGGATTCGATGCGCGGGCGCAGCAGCGCCTGGTACCGCATCCGTTTGAACTTGCGGCACGTGCCCGAGGAACAGCGGCCCGCCCAGGAACCGCTGGAAGTGGACTATGACCCGTTCGAGGGCATGGATCCGTCTACTTGGCAGCGGCGGTAATCTCGTCGAGGAACTCCTTGCGAATGGCGTCGCCGGCGTTCGTGCGCCAGTCGTTGACTAGAGTGTCGAAGTCGCTGAAGGGACGGCGATTGAACAGGACGTCGGCGACGCCGTCGTAGAAGGTTTGATCGGCGGCCACGCCTTTGCGCGATTGCGTCGCCGAATGAAAACCGCGCGTCGGATCCGAGACGCCGATATTGACCAGAATTTGTTCGACGTCGAACGCGGCCTGCACGTAACCCGGCAGATCGGCCTGATACCAGACGTACGGCCGGTGCGCGATGTACTGCCAGGGGACGTACGAGGCGGTCGTCAGGCCTTCGCGCGTCGGCACCGGATCGCCGTCCGCGCCGACCGTATAGTCCTGGTCGCGCAAACCGTAACTGAGGAGTAAGTCCTCCGTGGTCCCGAACGGCGCGGCGAGATAGTTCATGATGCGCAGGATCTCTTTGACGCGGTCGGCACTGCCTTTCTTGACCAGGTTGTACGCGACCGTACCGCCGGTGATGAAGTGCTGCGGCTTCGCCGACGCGCTCGACGCAAATGGCTTGACAATCGTGAAATGTCGCTGCGGATTCGACTGTAGGCCACGCCGCCACATGTCGTTCCAGCCGTTGCCGAACGCCTCGTTTGACACGACGAACTTGCCGGCCAGGAACTGCCCGCGTGAATCACCGGACGTCTGTACATCCGGCGGATAGAGTCCGGAGCTCAGCAGGTCCTTCATGTAGCCGAGCGCGGCCTTGTACTGCTCGGTTTCTCGATCGCGCACGAGTTTGCCCGAAGCATCGAGCGACCACATGTTCGGCGCGCCGAACATCTCCAGGAACGAGACGATGCCCCACATATTCGGGCCGGTCGGACCAGTGTTGCCGATCGCGTAGCGGTTTTCCTGGGGCCGGTTGAGTTGCTGCAGGATCTTCTTGAAGTCTTCGGCGTCCTTGGGCACGATGTCGGCGCCGATCTCGGCGTCCCAGATGTCGGTGTTGCGGAAGAACCAGAACGCCGGCAAATAGCGATGAATCGGAATGCCCCACAGGCGGTTGTCGAAGACGCCGCCGGAGCCCGTGTACGCATACGACGGAACCGCCGCCAGATTCGGGTAATCCTTGGCCGCGTCGCCAGCGAGATATGGCGTGAGATCCGCGCATTGCGCCTGCAGGAACTGCGTCGAGATGAAGCTGGCGACGGTGCCGGTGATGTGCAGTGTGTCGGGTAAATCGCTGCCGGCGATCTGCACCTGAAATCGCGTCGGATAGTCGGCGTTCGGCGTGATGGTCATGTTGACCGTCGAATTGAGCTCTTTTTCGATCGCTTTCCAGGTCGCGTTCTGATCGCGCGCCGTGGGCGGCGGGTAATACCCGGCCATGAACACATTTAGCGTGCCGCCACTGCCAGGGGGTCCGCCACTCCACGACGTGACGGGTTCCTTGGGGAAGTGCACGAAGCCGTCGGTGATGCGCGGATCGGTGCTGTGCACGTCGGGCTTTGGGCCGCCGGCTGGCGGCATGTACGTTGGAAGTGGACCTGCCGCGCCTTGTGCACCGGGAGTGGCACCTGCCGCGGGCTTGGGCGGTGGCGCCGGTGGCGCGCACGCCTCGGTTGTGGCCAGGAGCGATAAGCCGAGGGTGCCGGCGGCTGTGAGCTGGAGAAAGTGGCGGCGAGTGATTTCAGCCGCGTGAGGAGAGCTCATTGCGGAACTCCTGCTCGTGGGCTTCCCACAACTTCTGAAAATCCGCTTCGGCGGTGGTGACCGCCATCGGCGTGGTCTGGAAGAGCTCTGGACGGCGCGGTAGCTCCGGTTGGACACCTTCCTGGAGTCGGCGCGCCATACGCATCAGGTAGCGGCGCATGACGATGATGGCCGTGTCGGCCGCGCCCAGGTGCTCCTTGGACCGGTCCATGATCGCGCCCATCGACTCCGTAACTGCCTGGTCCTGGGCTCGATTGCCGGGCAGACCGGTGTAGTTATGCGTGCGTTGCAGGTCGCGATCGATCATGTAGTCGTTGTCTTTGTTTCTGACACGGCGCCACGTGCCAGGAATGAGACCGAGCGTGGCTGGATCGGCGATCGCCGTGCCTGTGAGAAAGCCCATTAGTTTGGGATCGGTCCTGTCTGGATCATCGGGCAGGCGTGGCGGCGTGACCGTGATCCACCAGTGGCTTTCGTCGTCGCGCGGGATCAGGAAGATGCCATTGCCGGCGCGCGACTGGCTCGCGATCTGGGTGAAGGTCGGCATCGCATAGGTAGTGACGCGCCAGTAGTACTGACCGTCCTGCGTGTTGCGGCGGGCGCCGTAGACGAAGCCGAAGTCCGTTTCTCTGGTGGCCGTGACTTGCTGGGTTTGTTCGAGTCTGCCGCCGGCGCGGAACGTCTCATGTTCGAAGGTTTTGTGCAGGAAGCCGACGTGGGACGAGTCGATGTTGCCCTCGAGCGCCTGGGCGTAATTCGACTCCTGCATCCACTTGGTAGCGGTGGTTTGATCGGCATCGGGCCTGGTGCACCACTGATATTTGGGCAGCGGTGGCTGCTGGTCTTTAGGGCCCATGTAGATCCAGATCAGACCTGCGTACTCTTGAGCTGGGTAGGCTGTTGCCTGGACCTTAGTCTTGAAGTCTGATTCGGCCGGTTCATTGGGCATGTCCACGCACTGGCCAGTCACGTCGAACTTCCAGCCGTGGTAGACGCACCGGAGTCCTTGTTCTTCGTTCCTGCCGAAGAACAGTGACGCGCCACGGTGGGGACAGTTCTCGGCGATGAACGCTGGTGTGCCGTTGGTGTCGCGGAACGCGATCAGGTCTTCGCCGAGGATTCTGAAGCGGACCGGGTCCGAATCTGCTGTCGGCAGCTCCGAAGGGAGCAGGGCGGGGAGCCAGAACCGACGGAACAGCTCGCCCATGGCTGTGCCCGGCCCGGTACGACACAGCAGGTCGTTGTCTTCCTTGCTGAGCATCTTCTGATCATAAGCGGCGACGGCCGCTGCGCACGGCGGGCCAGGTGTAAATTCTTGGGGCAAGCCCCAAACCCCAATTGGAAGGATCTCTGGGGTGCGCCGTGATTCGAGTCGAAGCGGCGCCTTTAGGGGAGCGCGGCCAGGCGGGTTTGGGCTTCTTGCAGGCGTTGCATGGCGACGGGAAATTGGGTGGCAATGTCCTCGTTGGGGGCGCCATCGCGTAGTTTGCGGCGCAGGTCACGCGAGATCGCGGTTTCAACGGACTCGCGGTACTCCTTCGAGACGGCCTGGTCGATCCAGGCTTCAGTGCGCTCGAAGTGCTCGAGATAGGCCGTGTTCATCAGCTCCAGGGCGCGATCTCTGTTGCCCGCGCTAAACGCCTGCTGCGCCTGCACGTAGCCCTGAGTGGTAGCCTGCAGCTCACGCACAGCCTCCTGATTGCTGGCCACGCCGGCAGGCTTGGGTGCGGCGGTCGGCGGCGACGTCGGCGTGATGGGTGCCGCGGTCGGACCACAGGCCACGCTCCACCCGATCAGCGAAACAAGAGCAACCAGCGTGCGGATTGTCATTTCATATCCTTACCTAAGGTGTTGACCTGTACTGGCGAGGGACATTAGTATGCACGAACACTGTCTGTCAACATAGGCTTGGAGAGAGGTCTCGCGAACGCAATGGCGCGTATCCGCTACTCGCAACTGGTCGCACTGCTCGGTCTCGTCGGCGCGCTGCTGCTGATCAACGTGCCGCTGGTCACGGCCCAATCCAATCCGCAAGTGCAGTCCGACGCGCGACGCCTGGACCAGGTGGCGCAGGAAGTCGACGATGCCGCCGCGGCTGCCAACTGGACTGCGGCGCGAGCTGATTGGCGCGAGTTCGGCGATCTGTGGCTGGACGTCGAGGACGGCTTCCGCGATCTGTCGCGCGATGGCTATGCGCGTATCGAGAACAACATGGTGGCCGTGGGCGACGCGCTGCGTGTGGATTCGCCGGATCAGGCAGCCACCCGCCGAGCAGTGCAGGCGCTACGAGACGAATTGGCGCCCTTCGTGGCCGGCACGGCCAACAGCGCAGCACAGCCGAAGCCAGTTGCCAGCGGGCAAGGTCTCGATGGCCTGATGGACACCCTCGATCGGGCCATCGCCGCCGCCGACCGGCGCGACGCTGAGGGTGCGTTCAACAACATGCGTTCGTTCCAGACGCAGTGGCTCGACGTCGAGGGCCAGGTCAAGACGCGCAGCGCGCAGACCTACCGCTCGACTGAGGACAACATGGCTCGTGCGTCGTCGCTGCTGCGGGCAAATCCGCCGGCCTTCGCCGACGCGCTGGTGACGATGCACGCGATGCGCCAGGAGCTCGCGCCGCTCGTCGAGCAGCCAGCGCGCTACGGGGTGCTCGACGCGGCGATCATCCTGCTGCGCGAGGGACTCGAGGCACTGCTCGTGGTCGCGGCGCTGTTGGCGTTCTTGAACAAATCAGGTCACGCTGACAAGCAGCGCTGGATCTGGACCGGCGCGGGCGTGGGCGTCCTGCTCAGCATCGTCGTCGCGTTTGTGATCCAGCGCGTGTTTTCGACGGCAACGGCAGGTGCGAGCCGCGAACTGGTCGAAGGCCTGACCGGTCTCGTCGCGGCCGTGATGCTGCTGTACGTCAGCTACTGGCTCCACTCGAAGTCGAGCCTGCACGCCTGGCAAACGTACGTCCGCGAGCGGACATCGGCCGCGTTGGCCGGCGGCGGCATGTTCTCGCTGTCGCTGATCAGTTTCCTGTCGGTGTTCCGCGAGGGCGCCGAAACGTCGCTCTTCTACATCGGCATTGCGCCGTCGATCGCGGGCCAGGACCTGGCGCTCGGCATCGGCCTCGGCACGCTCGCCCTGACGGTGATCGGCGTGGTCATGCTCGTGTTCGGCCTGCGCATTCCGCTGCGGCCGTTCTTCCTGGTGTCCAGCGTGCTGCTGTATTACCTGGCGTTCAAGTTCATCGGTACGGGTCTGCATGCGCTGCAAGTGGCGGGTGTACTGCCCGCCACGCCGGTCGCGGTACCCTCGTGGGACCCGATTGGCCTGTTCCCGACGTGGGAGACGACCCTGCCCCAACTAGCTCTTCTGGTGATCGCCGCTTGCGTGCTGATCCTGTCGCGCCCACCGCGCCTGGAGCGAGCAGTCACGTAGCCGGCTGGCAGCACCTGGCGACGCTGCCGGGCGGCACCGTCGCCGGCCTGGCCTCGGCGCACGGTCAGGTTTTCGCGGCCACGCCAGCGGGGATTCGTCGCTCGATCGACGACGGCCGGACCTGGGAGATCGCCGGGCTCGAGAGCCCGGTGCCCTTTGCGAACGTCGTGTGCGCCTCGCCCGAAGGCGACGTGCTGTTGGCCGGAGGGCGCGAGGGACTCTACCGCTCGACGGACGATGGCACCTCGTGGACGCAGGTGCTGCGGAGCGGCAACGTCCTGGCGCTGGCCGCTCCAGACTCGGAGACGATCTTTGCCGGGACCGAGGCCGATGGCGTGTTGCACTCGACGGACAGCGGCCGCACCTGGACCGGGGCGAATCCAGGCTTGCTGGACCTGACGGTCCTGGCTCTGGCCTTGTCGCCGCGGTTTGCGGATGACCGGGTCGGGTTCGTGGCGACGGCGTCGGGCGTGTACCGCACGCGCAATGGCGGACGCTCGTGGCGGGCGGTCGATCTCGGCGACAACGAGATCGCGGTCCAGGCTCTGGCTGTTTCACCGTCGTTCGGCGACGACCGGCTCGTCCTGGCTGGAACGGAGGCCGATGGCCTGCTGGTCTCGCGCGATGCCGGCGATATCTGGGAGGGTGTGCCGGCACTGGCCAGGCAGGGCGTGACGGCCATCGCCTTTTCAACCAGTGGTGTCATCGCGGCCGCGACTGAGGCTGGCGTCTTGACCTCAGAGGATCGCGCGGTTTCGTGGCGTAGCGGCGATGGCGAAACGGGGTCGGCCTTGAGCCTGTTGTACGTGCCCGACGGGGTGCTGCTCGCGGGACTGGCACGCGATGGTGTGGCATGCCTGGTTGACGGTGAGTGGCGGTCTGCAGGCGACGGTCCGCGGGCACGGCTGCTGGTCGGGCTCGTTGCCGTAGACGGTGTCCTGGTGGCCGCGGACCTGCAGGGCGGCGTCGCCATTTCGAGCGACGATGGCGCCGTGTGGACTGAGACCGGCTCCGAGCCGACGATTGGGCTGGCCGTAACGGCGAGCGGTGCGTTGTTCGCGGCGACTGAGGATGGCCTGCGGCGAAGCGTCGATCGTGGCGCAACGTGGCATGCGCTGGCTGCTGCGGTGCCGCGCGCGCTCGGCGTCGCCGATGGGCTAGTTGTTGCCTGGGCCGATGGGACGCTGTCTACGTCGTCGGACGACGGTGCAACGTGGCGCACGCTACCTCGACTGGCTGATGTCCTGTCGATTGCCGGCTCACCAGAAGGCGTGCTGTACGGTGCGACGCGCGGCCTGAATGAGATCGTTGTGTGGCGGTGGACCGATCGCTGGCAGCGCTGGCTCGTCCAGGCCGGAACGGCGGACGTGCTGCCGGTCGCAGTGCCGCCGACGCATCGGCTCGATGGGGCGGTGTTTGTTGGTTTGAACGGTCGGGTGTGGCGGCCGGCGCGCGACGCGCAGGAAGTTCGTGGTGGCGAACGCCGTCCGATGTGGCACAACGCGGTGCTCGGCGATGGAACGCTGCGCATCACGGCTCTGGCGGTGTCGCCGGACTACGCCGCGGACCGCACGGTGATTGCCGCGACCAGTGGCGGTGTTTTCGTCTCACGTGACGCTGGTGTGCGGTTCGAACCGTTCAGCGACGGATTAAGTCCGACGTCGGTGCTGGCGCTGGCCTACCCTGAACCGGGACGGCTCTATGCACTCGGGCTCGGCGGCACGGTGTGGCGTCGAAGCTCCTTCTAAAGGAGGCTGCTCATGGTGATGCGCTCTATCAATCCCGCCACTGAAGAGGTCGTCGAGTCATTCCAGGAGTTCTCGCCGGCACAAGTCGACGCGGCGCTGCAGGAGGCGTACGAGGCGCAGCGACGATGGCGTGAGACCTCGTTTGGTGAACGCGCTGCTCGGCTGCAAGCCGCTGCGCGACTGCTGCGGTCGCAGAAACAGCGCTGGGCCAGCCTGGCGACGCTCGAGATGGGCAAGCCCATCGTCGAAGCAGAAGCCGAGGTCGAAAAGTGCGCCTGGAACTGCGACTTCTACGCCCAGCGGGCCAGCGAGTTCCTGGCTGACGAGGTGGTCGAGACCGGCGCCCAAGAGAGTTTTGTCGCGTTCGAGCCGCTGGGCATTGTGCTGGCGATCATGCCGTGGAACTTCCCGTTCTGGCAGGTCTTCCGCTTCGCCGCGCCGGCGTTGATGGCTGGCAATGGCGCCGTGCTGAAGCACGCGTCCAATGTGCCGCGGTGCGCGCTGGCCATTGAGGAGATCCTGGTGTCATCGGGGCTGCCTGCGGGGCTGTTTCGTACGCTGCTGGTGCCTGGGTCGGAGACCGAGCGGCTGATTGCCGATCCGCGGATCACAGCAGTGACGCTGACTGGCTCGAGCGAGGTGGGCGAGAAGGTCGCCAGCGCCGCGGGCAAGGTGCTCAAGAAGCAGGTGCTCGAGCTTGGCGGCTCTGACCCGTTCATCGTGCTGGCTGACGCGGACCTCGAGGCGGCGGTGAAGGTCGCCGTGCGTGCCCGCAATCAGAACAATGGGCAGAGCTGCATCGCGGCCAAACGCTTCATCGTCGAAGAGCCTGTTGCGGACGAGTTCACCGCTGGGTTTGCCGCTGCCGTCGGGGCGCTGCACGTTGGCGATCCAATGCAGCGGACGACCAACGTTGGTCCACTGGCTCGGTCCGACCTGCGAGAGGCGCTGGGGCGGCAGGTGGATGGGTCCGTGTCTGGCGGAGCGCACGTGGTGGTCGGCGGTCACGCCGTGGCCGGCAAGGGCTACTTTTACGAGCCAACCGTTCTGGACGGTGTCTCGGACGCGATGCCAGCGTTTCGTGAAGAAACGTTCGGGCCGGTGGCCGCGGTCGTGCGCGCTCGAGATGCCGATGACGCCGTGCGGCTGGCCAACGACACGGAGTACGGGCTGGGCGCCAACCTGTGGACGCGCGACGTTGCGCGCAGCAAGGCGCTGGCACGGCGTATCGAGGCCGGCAGCGTGTTCATCAACGGCATGGTCGCCTCTGACCCCAGGCTGCCCTTCGGCGGCATCAAGCGCAGCGGCTATGGTCGCGAGCTAGGCAGCTACGGCATTCGCGAGTTCACCAACATCCAGACCGTCGTGGTCGGCGCAACGGCCCCGCCCGCCGCGCCACCCTCCGAATAGGAGAGCTGAGCGTTTGCGCGTCCTCAGCGACGGCCTGCGGCCTGGCTGCCTTCCGGCGCGAGAGAGGAGAGCGGGGGGCGGTTCGCGGGGGCTGGCGGACGGGCGAAGGATCAGGAGGCGGTGCGGAAGAGCGCGGCCACGTCGCTTGGCGCGGTGCAGCGGATGAGCTTGGCGCGGTACGGCGCCAGGGCTTGGGCGGTGTGGGCGCGCGTGACGGCGCCATCGTTGTCGGCGGCGTTGGGTTCGGCCAACGACGTATCGGTGTAGTAGCGGCGGGTATGGCGCAGGAAGCGGGCAAGCCTGGTGAGGCCGGCGTGGCGGTTACTGCCGGCCACGCTGGTGCGGACGTGGCGCAGGCAGATGCGCCAGGCGGCGGTGCGCCACGGGACGTCGAGCCAGAGGATGGTGTCGGCGGCGCGGAGCAGGTCGTCGATCCACCACAGGTAGATGCCTTCGGCGATCCAGGCTGGCCCGGCGACGATCGCGGCGACATCGGCGATCCGTGCAGCGAGCGGGCGCTTCGCACCGGCGCCACCGGCGTAGGCAATCTCGTCCAGGTCGAACACGGGTGCCCGCAATTGCTGCGCAAGCCGCCGAGCAAGTGTGGACTTGCCGCTGCCGGGCCCGCCAATTACGTGGACGCGACGCATTTGCCTATAGGCTTAGTCAACCATGAGCCAGTTCAGCGCAGACGAGCGGCGGCAGCTCGCGGAGACCGACGAAGTCCATGTGGGCAGCCGGCCGGGTCAGAAGATTCCTATCTGGATCGTCGTGGACGGCGACCAGGTCTATATTCGGTCAGTGAAAGGGCCAGCGGGCAAGTGGTACCAGGCGCTCTCGACTAACCAGCCGTTCACCCTACATGGGCCATCGAGTCATTGGTCGATCACCAGCGAGCCTGTCACCGACGAGGACGAGATTAGTCGCGTTAACGACGCGCTCAATCGCAAATATCGCCAGCGCTGGCCGGGCCCGACCGACGCCATGTTGCGCCCTGAGGTGCTACCCACCACACTGCGCATTCAGCCCAAGTAACCGCGCGGCGTAATGGACGAACAGCCAGCCATTCCGGGCGAGGAGCCCGAACTCCGTATGTTCGTCATCGCGGACCACGCCGCGAGTGCGCCGGACGGCAAGCTGTACCTGAACGGAGCCGGCATCGACCAGGTCGTCGTCCTGGAGTCAGCGCGGCGTTTGCCGACGCCACTCTACCTGGCCATTCGCATTCGCGTGCCGTGGAACATGACCTCAGAGTCATTGCGTCTGCGCGTGCGCGCGCTCGACGCGGACCGGCGTCCATTCGGACCCGATCCGCTCGTCGATGGCCAGATGGAAGTCGGGCGAGCGCCCGGCGCCAGGCCAGGCGACGAGATGGCCTTCAACGTGGCAGTCCAGATCTCGGGTATGCCCGTGCCGGACTCCGGACCAATCCATTTTCATCTGGAGCTTGCCAATCAGGTATTGGCCGTCCTGCCGTTGAAAATCAATATGCGTACATGAACTGCGAGGAGATGCCATGTCCGATCCAGTGACCGAGTTCGAGTTGTATCGCCAGGAGTTGCTGGCTGCGTTGGGCGAGGACGATCCGGTCGACGTGCTGCGCAACACGCTCACGGAGTTGGATCGATTGCTCGATGGCGTCCCGGCCGAGGTGCTGAACCATCAGCCGAAGCCAGGTGAATGGTCGCCCCGCGAAGTATTGAGTCATCTCGCTGACAGCGACCTGGTAACCGGGGTCCGGATTCGGATGATCGTGACGCAGGATCGACCGGTGCTGGTCGGGTACGACCAGTCAGCGTGGACAAGCCGCTTCGGCGGACTGGACTCGGAGGCACACGATACAGTCGAACGCTGGCGAGTACTGCGCAAGGCCAATGTCCGCATCTATGAATCGCTGCGTGAGGAGGATTGGCCGCGCGTCGGTGTGCACACCGAACGCGGAGAAGAGTCGGTCCTGCTTACGATCCGGCTCCAGGCCGGCCACGACCGCATGCATCTGGATCAATTGCGGAGCGGATTGGCCGCCGGCGCGGCACTAGCCCGGTAAAGCCGACCGTGCCGCCCGCTTGGCCGTGATCGACACCGCCAGCAGCCAGTTGATCTGGGCCGTCCAGCCGATGACGGCGCCGAGCAGCGCCATGACGACCGCGATGCGTCGGAAGCTGTACAGATACGTGAAGGCTGGCTCGAACTTCGTGTCCGTCATAGCCACACCATCGCACCAGGTGTTCGCTACGTCGATTACCTCGGACGTCATGTGTGAACGTCATTGCGTACCCTGAGCTCAGGTGAGCGACGCGGCGCGGAGGCTGGTCAGAGAACCGGGCGCGGACGATCCGCGCCAGTACGCCGAGCGGGTGCACCGCCTGGCGTGGTGGTACATCGGTCTATTCGCGCTGTCGCTGATCGGAATTGGCCTGCTCATCTGGCGTGCGCAGTTGTTCGTGACGCTGACACAGCGCAGCAACGTCGAGACGCTGACGCTCGCGTTCCTGCTCGTCTTTTTTGTGTACCTGGCCGCACTTAGTGTGCGCGGCGCACTGGGCGCGCTTCGGCTAGCCCGACTGTCGATCGGCGGCGAGTGGCTCGAGGAGCAGCGTCGAAAATCAGAGTCGCTCGGTACAAAGCGTTCCGAGCCGCACGTGGTCGATCTGAATGTGCTGCTCGAGGTCCAGGACCGGCCCGGGCAGCCCTGGCAGCTCGCCGTCGCCGACCGCGCTGGCTCAATGGGCACTGTGTTCGTCGACGGTGCGCGTATGCGCTACGTCTCAGATCACGGCGAGGGGTCGAACGACGTCCTGGCGTTCATCGAAAGCCAGGTCACGCGGCTGCTGCGCGAACGGGGCGACGACTTCGCTGTGGATATCGTGGTGTGGAAGAACATCGACGACGAAGCCGCGGAACGCTACCACGGCATGGTCGAGTTCGCGCGCAATCTGGAGCGCCAACTCGATAAGGGCGACCTGTGGCCGAAAGTGCGACTCAACAGTGACGAGGTCGCGGAGCTGGAGCGACGCTTGTCGGCGATCTGTCCCGCGTTACGCGACGAAGGCTTTCTCCCACAATGGGACTACGCTGCCGAGCACAAGCTGCCGATTGTGCCCGAGCCGCTCGGCCTGATAACGCTGAGTCGAAGCTACGATCGCGTCGACCCGGCCTCGTCAATGGGCTGCGCCGTGCTCGTGGTGGCCGTGGTGGTGGCCATCCTGGCGCTGTTCACGTTCATGCCTCCGTGGGTGCCAGGCCTGTAAATGCGCACCACCCTGCCAGTGCTCGTCGGCTTGGTGGTGGCAATCGCCATCGTCGGCTTGTGGGTGAGCCAGTGTTCCGGACCACGGCCGGAGCTGGTTGGCGCGCCCGTGGTCCAGCCGCCGGATCAGCCTGGTGAGGCCTACCACGTCCAAGCGGTAGTGCGGAATGCGGGGCCTGGTCATGGCGAGGTGCAGGTCGTGGCGCGGCTGCGCGACCGCGCGACGGGACGAAGCTATCAGCACGACGAGACAGCGCAGCTCGAACCAGGTGAGCAGGCCGGGATCGTGGTCGAGATCTTCGCGCCGCCAGGCGACTACGAGCCGCAGGTCGAGGTCGTCTACCCGCCGGGCTAGTGGAACTGTCACCCTTACTTGCGAGGGGGTCTCGCCTGTCGGACGTTCGCACAAGAGCGAGCGACATGCCCGCGGAGTACGACTCGGGCGACTATCCCCGCGCACTGGAGCGCGCGCTGCAGCTGGCTGTTTTCCGGCGCTGGTGCGCGAGCGCGATGCGGCGCGCGCTCGTGGTGAGCTGATGGGTATCGGGTTCTCGGTACCAACGGCTGCCCGCCGGCCATCGCCAACGCTGTGCTGGATGCGCTTGCGCCGCTCGGGATTACCGAACTGGACATGCCGTTCACCGCCGCGCGCGTGTGGACGGCGATGCAGGCTTTCTCAGGCGGTTCCAAGGTTGGTGCCAGATAGTCGAGCGCATGCGCATCACCCGCCACTTGCTTGCCGCGTTCGGCTTGGCTGCCGCTGTGCTCTTGCCCGGCCTGGCCATTGCCCAGTCTGATCCTGAATCACGGTCCTTTCCAGATACCGGCCACACGATCACGGACGACGCCATCTGGGCATTTTTCAACGACCATGGCGGTGCGGCCACGTTTGGCGCGCCGATTTCGCGCGAGATGAGCCTGTTTGACGCGCAGGTGCAGGTCTTTGAGAACGCCGCACTGCAGGTTGCTGGGGATGGCTCAGTCTCGGTGCTGCCGCTTGCTGGCGTCGGATTCCTGCCGTACTCGGCTTTTGACGGTTTGACCGTGCCCGCGGCGGATCCCGCCGTCGCGTTCGTGACGCCGAACCCTGACCAGGCCAACTATCCGGCGCGGCTGACGGCGTTCTTGAATGCGACCGTTTCGCCTCGCGTGGCTGGCGTGTACTCGAGCGACGTGTGGGGCATGCCGACCTCCATGCTCAAGGCTGACCCGAATAATCCCAACTTCGTCTATCAGCGGTTCGAGAACGGCATTCTGATGGCCGACCTGAGCACCGGCAGCGCTGGCCCGCTCGCCCTGGGCAGCTACTTCAAAGCTGTCCTGACCGGTCAGAACCTGCCCGCTGACCTGGCGTCCGAGGCCGCCGCCTCCCCGTTCTATAAACACTTCGCGTCCGACGAGGCATTTACGCCCGATCTGGGCTAGCCGCCGGGCCGGGCCGCGCTGCCACGGACGTGCCTGCTGGGTGCCCGGGTGGCGAGGCTGGTAACTACAGTCTGGCGTGAGTAGTGACTGGTCAAACGACCAGGGCCGAGACTGGCCCGACGACGGGACCTTTTGCCCTCGCCGGGTGCCATCCTTGTGGACATACCTGCACCAGGAGCCATGCGCATGTCCACAGTGACATCAGTAGCGGGCAATAAGCGCATCGTGTGGCTCCTGACCGGGAGCCTGGCGCTGCTCATGACCGGCTATGGGATGGTCTTCCCGGTCTTCGCTCGGCGTCTGGCCGAGCTTGGCTCGGGGGTCGATGCCCTGGGCTACATGGCAGTGGCGTTCGCGCTCGGTCAGTTGATCGCAGGACCGCCAATGGGCGCGCTCGCCGATCGCATCGGGCGGCGGCCGCTAATCCTGCTGGCGCTGGCCAGCGTCGTAATCGGCAACATCGCCTTCCTGCTGGCAGACAACGTCGGAATGTTCATCGTGGCGCGCGGCCTGGTCGGCGTGCTGAGCGCCGGGCTGCTGCCAGCGGCAATGGCCGTCGTCGGCGACATCCTGCCCTCGGATCAGCGCGCGCGCTGGACGGGCACGCTCATGGGCGGCTATGGCGTGGGCTTCATCTTCGGCCCGACCCTGGGCGGCGTGCTGTACGACAGCCTCGGCTTCGCCATGCCGTTCCTGGTCTCCGCTGGTCTGGGCGTTGTCGGCCTTGTGCTCGCGCTCGCCTGGCTGCCCGAAACTCGGCCAGTGCGCACGGCTTTGCAGGGACTGCGCACCGCGACACCCGGCTTGCGCGGTATCGCCGCGCTGCCGCGACCCTACGGCATCCTGATCACGCTGCTGGTACTCGACTTTCTGTCGGTGTTCCTGTTCGCCTTCGTCGAGCCGCAGTTGGCCTTCTATCTCTATGACACGCTCCACTTTTCGACGACGTCGTTCGGCCTGATCGTAGGTGCCTACGGCCTGGCGATGGTCATCGGCCAGGCCGCGCTCGGCCATGCCGCCGACCGATACGGTCGACGACTGCCGATCGCCGGCGGACTCCTGCTGCTGACGTCGTTCTATGGCGGACTGGTCGTGCTGACCGATCTCGGCCCCCTGCTGATGGCGACGCTCGTCGCGGGGGTCGGTGGCGCGCTCGTCGGACCATCGCTCGGCGCCGCGTACCTCGACATCACGCCCGAGGCGCACCGCTCGAAGGTCATGGGCTTGAAGGGCTCGGCCGCGGCCCTCGGCGGCGTCGCCGGGCCGTTGCTGGTCGCGCTCGCCAGTGGCTGGATTGGGCCGCAGGGCATCTTCGGCGTTTCAGCAGTGCTGGCCGTCATCGCGGCCGCGGTCGCGTTCGTGGTGCTGCACGACAGTCTCGCTCCCAAAGAAGAGCCAGGCATCGTTGCCGCGGCTGTGCTACAGGCCGCGCAGAGCTGACGCGGTGTACTCGTCGGCGGGAAAAAACGACTCGATCGCCAGCTCGGCGACGGTGATATCGATTGGCGTGCCGAAGCTGGCGACGATGCTGAAGAATGCCAGTTCGCCGTCGCCATGGCGGATCCGCAGTGGCACTACGACGGCGCTCCGTGGATTCACGTGTGGCTCACTGGCGGCGGCGTCGTCGGCAGCGTACGAGCGCAGCTCGGTGTAGAGCTGGGCCAGATCGTCGTCGGCGGTCAGCTCGATCTGGCGGCGCAACCGCACCAGCAGATGCTGACGCCATTCGGCCAGGTTCACAATGCGCGACGCCATACCGTTCGGATGGAGGCTCGCGCGCAGCACGTTGATCGGCGGTTGGAGCAACTCGGCGGGTATATGGTTCATAAAGAAGGCCACGCTGCGATTAGCGTCGACGAGGTTCCAGCGCCGGTCGACGACCACGGCCGGGTAGGGCTCGTGGCCGGTCAGTACCTGGCGGATGGCGTCGCGGACCGATGCCATCGGGGGCGAGTCGACTGGCGTTTCGGCGTACGCCGGGGCAAAACCCGCGCTCAGCAGCAGCTCGTTGCGCTCACGCAACGGCACTTCGAGCTGTTCGGCCAACCGTAACACCATGTCACGACTGGGACTCGCGCGGCCAGTCTCGACAAAGCTCAGGTGGCGCGTCGAGATCTCGGCTAATAATGCCAGATCGAGTTGGCTCATGCGGCGGTGCTCGCGCCATTGGCGCAGGCGCTCGCCGATCGATCGCTGCGCAATCACCCGCTCACCGTAGGCTGCTCCGCCTACGCGCCGCCATTACCTCGGACGTAATCGACGCGCCTCACATAGGGGTGGCATGGTGGCCGGCATGGAACACCACGAACAATTGTTGCGTCTGGCGTTGCGCATCGACGCCATCGTCTCCGCCGCCTTCGGCCTGCTGGTGCTGCTCGGCAGCCCGATCCTGCCTGAGCTGCTCGGGCCGCCCAACGCGTTGTTCTGGGTCGTCGGCGTAGGTGTGCTGATCTATGCGGGCGCGCTGTGGAGCGCGCAGGCGCGCGGGCGGATCAGCCCCGCGACGGGCTGGTCGGTCGTCGGATTGAACCTGGTGTGGGCGATCGCCAGCGTGGCCGCGGTGGTGCTGGGGTGGTTGCCGCTAACTGGACTCGGCATTGCCTTCGTGCTGCTCCAGGCGGCGGTAGTCGCGGCGCTCGCGGACCTGCAGTTCGTCGGACTGCGCCGCGCCACGGCCTAGGCCAGAGTGGCGTTTACCATGGCGCGCGAGAGGGAAACACACTGCATATGACTCATGCACCGACGAGTCTGCGCTTCGAAGTAGCTGAGGGTTGGGAGCAGCTCCCGGCCGGCTGGGACCATGCCGACGTGGCCGGCGTCGCCGTCGACAGCCATGACAACGTGTTTCTGTTCACCCGCGCCGAGCACCCGGTCATCGTCTATGACCGAAACGGCAAGTTCCTCAGGGCCTGGGGCGAAGGCGTCTTCACCCGACGCACCCACGGCATCTCGATCGGTCCAGACGACATGGTCTACTGCACTGACGACGGAGCACATACCGTCAGCAAGCTCACGCCCGACGGCCAGCTCCTGTTCTCGCTGGGCATCGCCGGCCAGCCCTCGGACACTGGCTACGACGGCCGCGACCCCTCTTCGATCCAGCGTGCGGGTCCGCCGTTCAATCGACCAACCAACCTCGCCGTCGCACCGTCAGGCGACCTGTTCGTCTCAGACGGCTATGGCAACGCCCGCGTCCACCGCTATTCGAGCGAAGGCAAACTGGTGCAGTCCTGGGGCGAGCCAGGCAATAAGCCGGGCCAGTTCATCACGCCGCACGGGATTGGTGTGTCGGCCGACGGGCGAGTCTTCGTGTGCGACCGCGAAAACGACCGGATCCAGATCTTCTCGGCTGAGGGCGAAGTCCTCGACATCTGGGAATCAGTCCAGCGGCCGTGTCAGGTTTTCATGGCTGCCGACGGCTCGGTGTACGTGGCCGAGCTGCCCTGGCGGCCGGGCAATGTCTCGGGTCGGCGCGGGCCGATCGAGACGTACGAGCCGGGCCATCTCGCGGTCCTCGACAAGAATGGCACCGTCGTGGCGCGCGTCGGCGGCGATGGCGATCCGTGCGCGGTTGGCAACTTCGCGGCGCCGCATGGCCTGAGCGTCGATTCGCGCGGTGATGTGTACGTCGCCGAGGTCACCGGCACCTTCGCCGTGAGCCCGGGCCGTGTCCCCGCGGGGTGCCACAGCCTGCAGAAGCTGGTTCTCCTGTCATCCTGAGTGCAGCGAAGGATTCGCTTGCCGAAACGCGTGTGCTCGCGGATCCTGCGGCTCGTTCCTCGCCTCAGGATGACAAGCGAACGGCCGATACTCAGGCGTGAGCGCGCCCCTAGGCCTACTGGTGGTCCTTGCCTTTGGCCTGGGCTGCTACATGCTGGGCTGGCGGTCGACGATGCGGCCGACCGCGTCCGGCGCCCCCGGCTTCTGCAGCTGACGCAGCATCAGCAGCGAGGAGACGTCGACCGCTCCCTCCGCGGTCACAGGTCCGCCTGTAAATAGGAACATAGCTAGCGCCAGGCCTGAGCCGAGGGTCAGCATGGCGTGTGCCAGTCACATCGCTTTGGGCGCCCATGCGCCGGCGCATTGTTCAGTGTGCACAGGACTGGGTCGCGGAATTCCGTGCGGGCCGGCCAAATCGCACTGGGTGGTCGAGTCGACATACTCGAAGGGTGGCCGCCTCGCGGTGCTCCTCCCCCTTCGCGTGGATAGGCCCAATCGCACCGGCGGGTCACGGCTTCAGGGCCGAGGACCGTGGCCCGTCGGCCCCCTGTCTTAGCTAGTCCTTGTCGGGCACACCGTCCTTGCGGCGAACCCAAACGACCCGTTTTGCAGTGAAAACTAGCTAACCGCCCCGCGTTCGAGCCCCGCTCAGCGATTGTCGTCCCGCGCTCGAGCCGCGCAAGCGCTTGCCGTCCCGCGCTCGAGTCCCGTTAGCGCTTGCCGCCCCAACCGTTCGAGCCACCGACGCGATTGGCGCCCCTGCGCTCGAGCGGCGTCAGCGATTATCGCCCCGCGCCAGCGGCCCGCCGCCCGCGTCAGCCGTGCTGGGGAATCGCCGCCGGGCTGTCCACAGCGAGCGGTCCGTGCTGCGCCCGAGTCCCTGACCCCCGCCGCGCGCCACGCGCAGCGCGCCCACGCGTGATCTCCCGCCGGCAGCGCCGCACACACGCGCCGACCGCGCCGCCACTCGCTACCTCGCGCTCATGCAAGACAAACACGCCAATGCCGCGCGTCGCAGGGTCGGCCTTGAGCGCCGCACGCACGTCGTTCGCCTCGAGCTCGGGCAACCGCGTGCCCAGCACGACAACATCCGGTCGGGCCTGCGCCGCCAGCCGCAAAGCCGTCATCCCATTCGATGCTTCGGCCACGCCAAACCCCGCGCTCGCCAGCAGGTCCGCCAACACCAGCCGCGTCCAGCGGTCATGATGCGCCACCAGTACGTGCATGTGTTCCGTCGGTGGACTATTCCACCGCGGCAGTCGCCATGGCTACGTCCGCCGAGCACAGCAAATGCTGACTGCCACTTATGCACTCTGCACAAGAAAAACGTCGTCACCTCGCCCGCCCGTGTACCCCTACAGCCGCACTTCGCCCGGGAAAGCGTCCGCCATTGCCGCCGCCGCCACTCCCTACCCGACTGCCCCCGCAGCCACCGCCTGCGCGACTGGCCATTGCCGCCGCTGCGTGCCGCGACGGCCTGCCACCACACCCGCACCCAAACGCTTCGGCGCGCACGTGGCCGTGCAGCAGCACTAGCGGCAGGCGATGGTGTTCGGCGGCGCTCGGCGGCAGCGTCGATCTGACCGATGACGAACAGGGCCACGCCGCCCAGCGCGGCGACCTGTTCGACCACTTGGGCGAGCGTCGGCCGCGCATCGAGCGATTCGAGCGCCGCGGTCGCCGCCAGAATGACCTCGCCGCCGGTCAACGGTGGCAGCCCTGGCGCACGCGCCCGCAGGCGGACCACCCAGTTGACCGATCGGGCCAGGGATTGCGCCCCGACCAGCACCTCCGCCTCGCCAGGCAAGGCGTGACGGAGCAAGTCTTCGAGGCTTGTCATCGTCGGCCGAGGAGCAACAGGCAAAGAGGGAGGCCGTTCGGCGACCACGGGCGGAGGTGGGTGGGAGAGGACCGCGGCCGCCGTCGGCCTGCTCCAACAATAGCCGCCGGCCAGACAAGGTGCCTTGGGCACTCTGCACAAAGCGTACCGTCGGCTTTGGGCTGCCGCGGCCCGTGCCGAGTCCCGCGCCGCCCACCGCCAATGTCTCCCGACCATCCCGGAAGGTGGAACCCCTGTGGAGGCCGGGCCGCAGGCGGGCGCCGAAATTATTGACGCAACCACAGAACATATGTTCTACTGACGCCATGACCGACACAGCCTCTGCCGCACGCGGGGTGCGGCCAGTGCCCGAGGGCTACCACACGCTCACGCCCGTGCTGACGATCGACGGTGCGGCGGACGCGATCGACTTCTACGTGCGCGCGTTTGGCGCGCGCGAGCTGAATCGAGCGGTAGCGCCCGACGGCAAGCGCGTCTGGCATGCCGAGCTGCAGATTGGCGATTCGCGCTTGATGTTGTCGGACGAGTTTCCCGATATGGGTGGCGGGCGCGGGCCCAAGTCACTGGGTGGCACGGCCGGCTCGATCCACCTGTACGTAGACGACGTGGATGCGTTCTTCCAGCGCGCGGTCGACGCCGGCGCCACGGTCAGCATGCCGCTCGAGACCATGTTCTGGGGCGATCGCTACGGCAAGCTGACGGACCCGTTCGGCCACAGCTGGGGTGTCGCCAGCCACGTCGAAGATGTGAGCGAGGAGGAGCAACGGCGCAGGGTCGAAGCATTCCAGTCCCAGGGCGGCACCTGAACAACTGAACAGTCACGCCGACCTCGAGGCGTTGTCGGAGCGCTAGCAACAGGCGCCAACGCGCGAGCACTGCCGCCGGCCGGCCATCATGTGTGGCAGTGACGGGTCTCACGTTCGCGTTCGTGCCACGGTGAGCGGCGAGCGCGTCGGGCACGACGTCGAGCCGCTCAGCTCGCAGCTGAGTCGGGCGCAACTTGGCCTGGTCTACCTGTCGGGGTCGTTTGGCTTCGGCTTCCAGCAGATGTCTGCGTTCCTGGTGCCGTTGCGGGCGCGCGAGCTGGCCGCGCCACTCGATCAGATCGGCCTGATCGTGGGCGCCGGCGCGATCGTGCCGGCGCTGCTGTCGGTCTGGTCGGGCGAGCTGT
>WNFV01001623.1_pt1 | contig 49765 bp, 46 predicted proteins | sample 5400101 | NCBI WGS metagenome assembly WNFV01 (sample SAMN13153361, study PRJNA577476) | soil metagenome | isolation source: 115 cm soil or saprolite under grassland replicate 1 | place: USA:California | collected 2016-06-15
CATGATAGTTGCCCTATCGGACAACTAGGCCGAAACAGCCTCGACCGAAACAGACGGGACATCACCCCACAGATCCTCGAGCGCGTAGTACTCGCGCGCCTCGGGGGTGAACACGTGCAGGACGACGTCGAGGTAGTCGGCGACGACCCACTTCGCCTCCTGCACCCCGTCGACCGAGACCGGCAGCGAGCGCGACTCGGCCTTCAGCGCTCGATGCACCTCGTCGTAGATCGCCTTCGTCTGCCGGGCGTTCTGGCCCGTGCAGATCACGAAGTAGTCGGTGTACGTGCACACCGGGCGCATGTCCAGGATGACAACGTCCCTGGCCAGCCTTTCCTGGGCGAGGCCGGCGATTCGGCGTGCTTGCTCGAGTGGCGTCAGTCGGTCAGATCTCCGCGTCGTGGAACGGCTCAGTTTAGCTGCGGTAGAGGCCGCGACCGGCGATCTCGGCCTCGACGGCCGGGGGCACGAGCCCGTCGATCGCCTCGCCCCGAGCAACGCGCTCCCGGATCTCCTGCGAGGAGACGGGCACCGGCTCGATCTCGAAGAAGAGGACCCGCTCGGGGCGGGCAAGGCCGGCGAGGACGTCGTCGAGCTGCTCCCGGGGATATCCGGGACGGCTCGCGACGCCCAGCCGCGCGAGCTCGAGCACTGTGTCCGGCTCCTTCCACTGCGGGAAGTCGGCGAGCTCGTCGGCGCCGATCAGAAAGACGGGGTCGTGCCAGCGCCCCTCGCGGAGCATGTCGACGGTGCGCGCGTGGCGGTCGAGCTCGACCTCCCGCCCGGGAAACGCAGCCCGCGCCAGCTCGAGGCGGGTGTCGGCGGGACTGTGAACGGCCTTGTGCCCCGGCTGGGCGACGACGACCACGACGAGCCGGTCGAGCCCCAGCTGCCGGACGGCTGCGTCAGCGAGCGCGACGTGTCCGACATGCGGGGGGTCGAACGCGCCTCCGAGCAAGCCGGTCACGGCCGTCAACCGAGCACCAGTGTCTCGTCCCCCACCTCGACCTCGCTGCCCTTCCGCGCGCCGGCGGCGCGAAGCGCGCCCTCCAGTTCGTCCGCCGGCGGCGGATCGCCGAGCACGCGAAAGCCGCGGTCGGTGCGGAGGATCCGGTACGCGACGGCACGTGGCTGCGGCCGGTAGACGAGGAACTCGGCCAGGCCTTCACGGTCGATGGGCGGCGCTGCCGTCGGCGGGCAGAGCTCGAACAGCTTCCGTTTGAACTCCTCGACGCCTGCGCCCGTGGCCGCGGAAAGAAGGAAGACACCCACTATCCGTTCATCGTCCAGCCGAAGGCTGGGCGAGGAACGGAGGAGATCCACCTTGTTCAGGACGACGACCTGCGGGCGCTCGTCCAGGCCCGCGCCGTACTCGGCCAGCTCGTGGTCGATCGCACGGAACTGCGTCGCGGGGTCGTCCGCGGCGGCATCGATCACGTGGACGAGCACGCGCGCACGTTCGAGGTGCGCGAGAAACTCGTGACCGAGGCCGACACCGCGGCTCGCGCCCTCGATCAGGCCCGGGACGTCGGCGACCGTGAGCTGACGTCCGTCGGACGACTCCACCGTTCCGAGCACCGGCTGGAGCGTGGTGAACGGGTAATCGGCGACCTTCGGCTTTGCGTTCGAGATCCGGCGCAGGAGCGACGACTTGCCCGCGTTCGGCAGCCCGACGAGCGCGGCGTCGGCGACCAGCTTCAGGCGCAGGTCGAGCTTCGCGTCTTCTCCCGGCAGCCCGGTCTCCGCGAAGCGCGGGGTCTGGCGCGTCGGTGTGGCGAAGTGCCGGTTGCCGCGCCCGCCCGCGCCGCCACGCACCACGACGATCCGTGAGCCGGCCGCGGCCAGATCGGCGACGAGCTGCCCGTCGGGGTCGAGCACCTGCGTTCCGACCGGGACGCGCAGCTCGGTGTCGGGACCGTTGGCGCCGTGCTTGCCGCTCCCGCGCCCCGGCCCCCCGCGGGTGGCCTTGAAGATCCGTTTGGAGCGGAAGGCGGAGAGGTCGCGGAGGTCGGGGTCGGCGATCAGGACGGTGTCACCGCCGCGGCCGCCGTCGCCGCCGTCGGGACCGCCCTTCGGCACGTGCTTCTCGCGGCGAAAGCTGAGCCCGCCGTCGCCGCCGCGGCCCGCAATCACCTCGATCTTCGCCTGATCGTGAAACATCCTCCGAGCCTACCGCCCGGCAGGAGGGATCAGGCGCCGAGCTCGATCCGGTCCCGGCCGCCGCTCTTCGCCTGGTAGAGCGCGCGGTCGGCAGTAACGAGCGGGTCGTCCTGGTCCGCAATCGAGGCGTGGTCGAGCAGCACGACTCCGATGCTCGCCGTGACGGTCAGCGCTGCCTCTCCGCTGACGATCTGCCATGAGCGAAGCGCTGTCGCGAGGTCGGTGGCGAGGGCCCGAGCCTCGTCGACGCCGGTCTCGAGGGCAATCACGGCGAACTCGTCACCGCCCAGGCGCGCCAGGACGTCCGTCTCGCGGAGCCGCGCACGCAGCGCCGCCCCCACTGCGACCAGCACCTCGTCGCCGGTCTTGTGCCCGTACGTGTCGTTGACCGCCTTGAACCGGTCGAGATCGATCAGTAGCAATGCCGCCTGTCCGCCGTGGCGTCGCAGCCGAAGCAGCGTGAGCCGCAGCTCCTCGTCGAAGCGGCGGCGGTTCAGCAGGCCCGTCAGCGAGTCGTGGTCGGCGAGCTCCTTCAGCCTCTCCTCGGCGCGCCTACGGTCGGTCACGTTCTCGATCTGCGAGACGAAGTGGAGCGGGTTGCCGTCGGCGTCGCGGACGAGCGAGCTCGAGATGCGGACCCACACCGTGTTGCCGTTCGGCCTCAGATAACGCTTCTCGATCCGCATCGCGCGCCTCTCGCCTCCGATCACGCGCTGCACCTCGGCGAGGTTCTTCTCGAGATCGTCCGGGTGGGTGATGTCGTGGAAGGTGCAGGCGAGCAGTTCCGACTCCGTGTAGCCCGTGATCTCGCACAGCATCGGGTTGACGCGGAGCCAGCGCCCGTCGAGATCGACGAGGGCCATGCCGATCGGCGCATAGTCGAACGCGCTGCGGAAGCGCTCCTCGGCCTCCTCGAGCGCGCGCCGTGTGCGAACGCGCTCGGTCACGTCCTCGATCTGCGCAACGGTGTAGAGGAGCTCGCCGGCCGCGCTCTGGACGAGCGTGCTGCTGACCGCGGCCCAGACGACGGTGTCGTCGGCGCGGACGTAGCGCTTCTCGATCCGCGTCGCCGACGCGTGACCCTGCTTCAGCTTGTTCCTGCGCCGGATGCTGCTCGAGCGATCGTCGGGGTGGGTGACGTCCACGAAGGTGAGCTCGAGCAGCTCCTCCTCCGAGTAGCCGAGCAACTCGCAGAGAGCCGGGTTGACCTGGGACCAGCGTCCCTCGGGCGTGAGTAGCGCCATCCCGATCGGCGCGTTCTCGAATGCGACGCGGAATCGCTCGGCAGCCCGCGCCACGGCCTCGTCGGCGTCCTTGCGGGCCGTGAAGTCGAGGCACGTCCCGACCCAGCCGATCACGCGTTCTTCCTGGTCGCGGAGCGTGGCCGCGTAGCCCTCGATCCACGAGACGCTGCCGTCCGGCCGGACGAATCGGTACTCGACGACCGAGTCGCGACCGTGCGCTCCAGCCTCAGCCCACTCGCGGTTCACGCGGGCGGCGTCGTCCGGGTGGAGGGCGGAGGCCCAGCCGTCCCCCAGCGCCTGCTCGGGGCTCAGCCCGGTGAGCTCACACCAGCGCTCATTGACGTAGAGACAGCCCCCTTCGGCGCTGGAGATGAAGATTCCGACCGGCGTGTGCGCGGCGAGCGCCTCGAACAGCTCCTCGCCGGACTGAAACGAAGCAACCGCAGGGTGCGCCAGGCCCGCCCTGATCACGGACAGCGAAGCGGAATTCTGGAGGCGCAGGTCGATCCTGTACGTATCGGCACGAAACCCGCGCGACCTACACCCGATCGGGGCAGTCTCCTTACCCCCTTCGAGGGACGCCGATCAGGGCTCGCCCGTCGTTCGTGCGTCAGGAACCGCTGACGCTGACCATGCGACGCTCACCGCTCGTGTGGAACTCGACCATGCCGTCCTGCGTGGCGAAGATCGTGTCGTCGCGCCCGATGCCGACGCCGGGGCCGGGCCGGAAGCGCGTACCACGCTGGCGGACGATGATCATCCCGGCCTTCACCTCCTGGCCGGCGAAGATCTTGACGCCGAGCATCTTCGGGTTCGAGTCGCGCCCGTTGCGCGAGGAACCGAGTCCCTTCTTGTGCGCCATTACTCCACCTTCTTCCTCGTGGCCGGCTTCTTCGCCGCGGTCTCTCTCGGCTTCGCAGTCATCGCCGCCTTCGGCTTCGCAGCCGCGGGCTTGGCCACGGCCTTCGGCCCCGGCGCGGCCTTGGCCTCGACGACCTCCCTGGGCTTCGCGGCAGGCGAAGCCGTGATTGCTTCGATCTGGACCTGCGAAAGCTTCGCACGGAAGCCGTTGTGCCGCTTGTAGCCGGTGCGCTTCTTGTACTTGCCGATCCGGATCTTGTCGCCGAGGACGTGCCCGACGACTTTCGCCGTGACCTGAATGCCTTTGGGCGCGAGCTCGGCCCGGCCGTCCCCGCCGACGAACAGCACCTCCGGGTGGAATGTCTTGTTTTCGTCCAGCGCAAGCCGGTTCACGAGGAGCTTCTCGCCCTCCTGAACGCGGTACTGCTTGCCGCCGAGTTTTACGATCGCGTAAGGCATAGAAAAAAGGGCGGGTGGGTCCGCCGGGCGGGCATTCTAGCCAAACGCACTAGCTCTCGTCCGACCCGGGCGCTGCCTGAGCCTCGGTCGGCGCACCGGCCGGCTTCCGCCGCCGGCGGCCGCCACGGGAGCCGCGACGTGTCTTCTTGCGAGGCGTCGCCGGCTCGTCACCGTTCGTCGTCGCACCGCTCTCCGTCTCGATTGCGGGCACGTGGATCGTCGGCTTCGGCGGCGCTGCGACGGCCGCATCCCCCTGGCCGTTCGTGCCCACCGCGGGCCTCTTCCGGCCCCGTCCGCCCCTCGAGCCGCGGCGCGTCTTCTTCCGCGGCGGCTGGTCTGCCGCAGGCTGCTCGGCCGCGGTCTCGACCTCGGGGACGGATTCCCCGGTGGAAACTTCGGGGACAGCCGCCTGGGGACTGTCCCCGCCTTCGGCATCGACGGACGCTCTCGCCGACGCGGCAGCTGCGGGCTTCTTCCGGCCGCGCCCCCCGCGCGAGCCACGCCGCGTCTTCTTCTTCGGCGGCGCGGCGACCGCGGGTTCTGCTTCCTCGCCCACGGGCTCCTCCACTTCTTCGACGTCCTCCTCCTCCTCCTCGAGAACGTCGCCTTCGACGACCTCCGACTCTGGCTTCTTGGCCCGCGAGGCGCGTGTCGGCTTCTCGGCCTGTGCCTCCGCCGTGATCGGCGTGCGCGGCGTAGCGGCCTGGCCGTTGACGAGGGTCGCGTAGGCAACCCCCTCGAGCACGCGCTCGATCCGCACATGCACCTTCTTGCCGACGAGCTTGGCGGCGCCGCCGACGGCAATCGACCAGCCGTCGAGCTTGCCGATGCCGGCACCGGCGTCGTGGCGGCCGACCTCGACGAGCTTCAGCTCGAGGGACTGGCCCTCGGTCATGGGCGCATCGGAGGCCGCGAGCTTCTCGACCGTGCCCTCGTCGAGCACGTTGAAGTGGTCGTGCGGGACGCCGTCCTTGCCCTGGATGAAGAACCGGCGCTTGGTGAAGGCCTCGATCTCCTCGAGCCTGGCCGCGCCGGGCCCGATCAGGAGCTCGGCGACGTGCGCGTTCAGCTCGACCTTGAACGCCTGCGTCCGCGGCTTGGTCGCGGCAAACGCCCTCAGACGCCTCTCGGCGTCCACGACCGCCGTGGCCTCCGAGACGACGACGCCCTCGCCCAAACATGTCGGGCACTTGCGGGTGAGGATCTCGCGCGGGCCGTCCGTTACGTTCTGGCGCGTCATCTCGACGAGCCCGAGCGGTGAAATCTCGACGACGTAGGTCTTCGTCCGGTCGCGCTCGAGCTCCTGCTGGAGCGCCTCCTCGACCGACGCCCGGTTCTTCGGGTTCGCCATGTCGATGAAGTCGATGACGATGATCCCGCCGATGTCGCGGAGCCGCAGCTGGCGGACGACCTCCTTGACCGCCTCCAGGTTGTTCTTGGTGACCGTGTCCTCGAGCCGGGCGCCCGAGGTCTTCGAGCGCGAGCCGACGAAGCGGCCCGTATTCACGTCGATGACCGTGAACGCCTCAGCGTAGTCGAAGATCAGATAGCCGCCGGAAGGCAGGTCGACCCGGCGCGAGAGCGTGGAGCGGATCTCGGCGTCGACCCCGTAGGCCTCGAACAGCGGGGTCTTGTCGCGATACCGGGAGACGCGCTCCGCCATGTGCGGAGACGTCTTCTTCAGGTAGCCCTGGATCCGCTTCAGCGTCCGGTCGTCGTCCACGAGCGCGCGCTCGAAATCGCCCGTGAAGAGGTCGCGCGTGACGCGCAGCGGCAGCTCGGCCTCCTCGAAGAGGAGCGCCGGCGCCTTCGATTCCTTGGCCTGCGCCTGGATCTGCTTCCAGAGCTTGATCAGGAAGTCGAGGTCGAGCTGGACGTCCTCGGCGGAGGCGCCCTCGGCTGCGGTACGGATGATCACTCCGCCCTGCTTGGGTGCGATTCCCTTGAGGATCTCGCGCAGACGGGTGCGCTCGTCCTCCTCGAGCCGGCGCGAGACCCCAAGGCCCTCGCCGCTCGGCACGTACACGATGAAGCGACCGGGCAGCGAGATATCGGTCGTCAGACGCGCGCCCTTCGTCTTCATCGGATCCTTGACTGCCTGGACCTTCTCCGAGACGTCGACCGAGACGAGCAGCTCGCGCTTGGCTGCCGGGAGGGGCGCCCGGCGGGGAACCTGGCGGCGCCGGGTATTCGGGCGGCGCTGACGTTCGGCCTGCTTCGCGTCGTCCTTCGCCCCGTCCTTCTGGGGCCTCGACCGCTGAGCCTGTCTCGGCTTCGGCGCGGCCGTCTCGGTCGCGGTCGCCGTCGAGGCAGTCGGCTTGCGACGGTTCCGGCCGCCGCGGCTGCCGCGACGACGTCTGGCTTTGGCTGCACCGTCGCCCTCCGCGGGCGCGGCGGGGGGTCTTTCGACCCTAGCTGGTGTTGCTACTACGGCAGCCTGCGCCTTTTCGGCGACGGGCTGCTCCTGCGTGTGCTTCTTCCTGCGAAAAAATGGCAGGGGCAAATGAATTCTCCTTGTCGTGCGCGCGCCACGGCATCGCCCGCAAGGCGGGCGATGCCCATGAATAAGGCGTCGCTCGGCGGAAACTGGGCGAAGCCCGGGAATAGAGCAGGGCGCCGGCGCGCAGCGGGTAGTGGTTGAAAGAGCTCGGCATGATGCCTCGCTCGTCAGCGTAGCAGGAGGCCCGGAGACCCCCGGTCCCGCGGGCCTTACTAGGCGGCGGCCGGCCGGAGCCTCGCCCGGCGGGTGCGAATCGCGCGCAGGCGCTGGTTCAACCGGGCCCACGCCCACGGCTCGACTTCGCGGTAGCGCGTCTCCGACTGGTTGCGCGTCGCCTCGAGGTACTCGAACCAAGCATCGGCTTCCTCGATCATGAGCAGCTCCTCAGCCTCCTGCTTGTCCGCCATCGCCATCGCAGGCACCTCCCGGTCGCTGAGCCGCGATGCTAGGACCTGCGTCGGACGGAGCCGGTCAGCGCGGGAAGAGGGCGCGGGCGCCGGCGACCCGCGTCACGGGCGCCCGGCGCTCGAAGTAGCGCATCGCCGCCTCGCCGAGCGCGCGCGTTCCCGAGTAGGCGACTGCGCCCTTGACCGCCCAGCCTACGACCGGCACCACCCCGATCGCCTGGCGGGCGAGCGCGCGGAAGCCGAGCCCCGAGCCGATTACCGCGAGCACCTCGGGCAGCCGCTCCTTGTCGATCTCGAAGCCGTAGGCGTCGGCGATGCGAAGCACGAGCCGCACCTGGTTCAGCGTCAGCACGGGCAGGTCGGCGCCCGGGACGAAGACGGCCACGCCAACGATCGCGTTCTGCCGCGAGAACTTGCGGATCAGCTCCTCGCAGACCGCGCGCCGCAACACCGGCAGCCGCGCCGCCAGGGGCGTCGCCGCCTCGCCGAGGGTGCGCGCGAGGCGCCGTGCGATCTCCTCGACCGGAAAGCCGCTTCCGGCCCCGACCTGCACGACGTTCTCGTCGAGCACGTAGGGAACGTGCGTCTGAGCGTCGGCGACAGGTTCGAGCCTGTCACTGATCACCGCAACGATCGGGATCCGCGCCCGCGCCGCCTCCTTCAGCACCTTCTCGTCGTCGGTGTCGAGCGGCCCCGCGAGGACGTGCACGAGCGCAGCGGCTCCTTCGAGCGGACCCTGTTCGCGAACGGCGGACGCCACCCCACCGCGCATGAGCTCGCGGCGCAACACGCTCGTCAGCTCGTTTGCGCCCGAGACGACGAGCGGCTCGTCCCGCTTGGCCGACGCGCGCAGCTCCTTGAGGATGCCGAGGACCGCGCCGGGCTTGACCGGAAGGGACGTCTTCGGCACTACCAGCGTCCCACCCGGCCGTGGCCGCGGCCGCGGCCACGGGCGTGGATCGCCTGGAGCACGCCGATCGCCAGCAGGTTCGCGACCATCGACGAGCCGCCGACGCTGACCAGCGGCAACGGGATCCCGGTCACCGGGGCGACCCCGATCGTCATTCCCACGTTGACGAAGATCTGGAACAGGAAGGCCAGTACGATGCCGGCGGCCGCGATCGCCGAGAAGGCGTCTCGGGCCACCGTCACCACCTTCAGTCCGCGCCAGACGACGAGCAGGTACAGCATCAGCAGGAAGCCGGCGCCGAGGAACCCCTTTTGCTCGGCAAGCGACGCGAACGCGAAGTCGGTGGCGTGCTCGGGGAGGTAGTTGAGGTTCGTCTGGGTCGCGCCCTGCACGCCCCGGCCGTTCGTGCCGCCGGAGCCGACTGCCGTGATCGACTGGGTCTGGTTGTACGTTGAGCCCTGCGGGTCCTGGCCGGGGTGCAGGAAGCCGGTGATGCGTTTCTGCTGGTACGGCTTGAGCACGTTCACGCCTGCTGCCGGCAGCAGCCACAGCACCGACATGACGGTCAGCGCGACGACCGCCCAGATGACGACCAGATGCGACCAGCGCGTCCCTGCGATGAACAGAGCGGCACCGAGCGCGACGACATACACGAGCGCCGAGCCGATGTCGGGCTGGATGAAGACGAGCACGATCGGCGGCACGGCCAGCCCGATCGTCGCCAGCACGGTCCGGGGATCGTCGAGGCGCCGGTAGCGATCGGCGAGGAAGCCGGCGAGCGCGAGGACGACGAGCAGCTTCCCGAACTCGGAGGGCTGGAACCGGAAGAAGCCGAGGTCGATCCAGCGCTTCGAGCCGCGGGCGACGGTCCCGGCGAGGAAGACGGCCGCGAACAGGACCAGCGTCCCGACGTACATGTGCCGGTGGAAGCGGCGGTAGAGGTCCGGATCGAGAGCGATCCCGACGACGAGCGCGAGCACGCCGATCGCGACGAACACGAACTGCCGGTAGACGTAATAGGTGGGATCGCCGAGGACGTCGTCGCGCGTGATCCCCGAGATCACCCAGAGCCCGAAGGCGACGATCCCGCCGACGGCGAGCAGCATGACCCAGTCGAGCCGGGCGAGGAGCGGCGGCGCCTGGACGAGCTCGCGCCGGCGAGCCCGTGCGCGGGCCCTGGAGCTGGCGCTGTAGACGAGGTCGGCCATCAGTCGGAGTAGATCGTCCCGATCGGGGGTGCCTTCTCGTGGAAGTAGTGCTCGAAGACCTGCAGCGCGGCCGGCGCCGCTGCGGTGCCGCCGTGGCCGCCGTTCTCGATCAGGACGCAGACGGCGAGATCGGGCTTCGGCTTGTCGGCGGGGCCGTAGCCGCACCACCACGACTGGTCCTGCAGGAGAGGGCTCGAGTATCCGGGCGGCTGGATGACCTTCTCGGCCGTCCCCGTCTTGCCCGCGATCGGGATCCGGAAGCTGCCGAAGACCGATGTCGCCGTCCCGTAGGAGGCGTGGGTCGCGCGGTAGAGGCCGTCGCGGACGACAGCCAGCGCCGCTGCGTCATCGAACTTGCGCTCGGGAATCGTCGGGTTGATGGGATGCGAACGGGGCGGGTTGCCGGGCTCCTCGATCGCGGCGACGACGTGCGGGGTGACGAGGTAGCCGCCGTTGGCGATCAGCGCGTAGAAGCGGGTCATCTGCAGCGGGGTGGCGAGCATGTCCTTCTGCCCGATGGCGAGCTGGATCGAGTCGCCCGGCTTCCAGAGCCGGTCGATCTCCCAGCAGCACGGGTCGGTCTTCTTCGTGTAGGTGGCCTTCCGCCAGTCGGGCGTCGGCAGGAGCCCATCCTGCTCGGGCCCGACGTCGATTCCGGTCTTCTCGCCGAACCCGAATCGGCTCGCCCACCCCTGCAGCAGCGGGCCCTCAGTGGCCGGCTTCGCGTAGAACGCGTAGCCAAGGTTGTAGAAGTAGGTGTCGCAGGAGGCGCCGATCGCCTGCGCCATTGTCATCGGCTCGTTCGCGTACGGGTCCCAGTTCTTGAACACCTGGCCGTGAACCTCGAACTTCGCCGTGCACGGGATGGTCTGGAACGGCGAGATCAGGCGCGCCTCCATCGCCGCCAGCGCCGTCACCGGCTTGAAGGTCGAGCCGGGGGGATAGAGGCCCGACACCGCCCGGTTCAGACCGGGGTAGTTGTCTTCCTTGGCGACAGTCGGGTTCAGGAGCGGCGCCAGCTTCTTCGGATCGGTGCGGCCGACGAAGACGCTGGGCTTGAAGGTCGGCGCGGAGGCCATTGCCAGGATCGCGCCGTCGTTCGGGTTCATCGCCACGACCGCACCGCCGTTGGCAAGCCAGTGGTTGTCCTCGTGCGCCAGGCGGATCCCGTACTGGAGCGCCCGTTCGGCTGCGCGCTGGAGCGAGATGTCGATCGTCAGCCGGATCGCCTTGCCGGGCTGCGCCTCCTGGCGGAGTACGACCGGCGTTTTTCGCACGCCGAGCGAATCGACGCGGAACTCCTTGGACCCGGAGCAGCCGCGTAGATAGGTGTCGTACTGGGCCTCCACGCCGGCCTCGCCGATGCGGTCGGCCGCCGTGTACCCGACGGGACGGCCGCCGCAGCTATAGGTCTGCTTGCGCAGTGCCTCCAGCTGGCCGGTCGAGATCTCGCCGGTGTAGCCGAGGATGTGGGCGAGCAGCGCCTCCGTGTTGTACTTGCGCAGGTAGATCTGCCTGACCTGCACGCCTGGGAACTCCCGCGCATGCTCGGAGAGGTACGCCACCTGTGGCTCGTGCACCGCGACCTGGATCGTCACCGGCGTCAACGGGTCCCCCTTCCGCTGCTCGAGGCGGGCCAGCACGCGCGGCAGAGGCACGTTCAGCACCTTGGCCAGCCGCTTCATCTCCGCGTAGCGCCCCTGCTTCGGCAGGTCTGCCGGGGTCACCTCAACGGCGGTCCCGGGGACGTTCGTGACGAGGACCCGGCCCATCCGGTCGAGGATCGGACCTCGTGGGGCCTCGATCGGCCGCGTGCGCAGCTGATTGTTCTGGGCGGCCGCGTAGTACTTCGCACCGGAGAGGATCTGCAGGGACCAGAGCCGAAGCAGGAGCACGGCGAAGACCACGAGCGCGATCGCACCGAGGATCGCAATGCGCAATGCCGTCCTGGGCGTGAAGAGGTACGGCTCCTCGACCCGCGGGTCGGGCGGGAGGAAGCGACCGGCGCGGTTGCCGGCGCTCGTGCTAGCCAAGGGCGTGGATCCTCTCGACGCGGTCCCGCCGCTCGAACGGGGGGAGCACGAACCGGGTGAGCGCGTACGCGGGCCAGGTCAGGATCAGGTTCAGCGCGATTCCCTGGAAGAGCGTGCTCCAGAGCACGGCGCGTGCCGGTGCAGGGTCGCCGAGCACGAAGCGGAACGCCAGCGAGCCGATCGCATACAGGAGCGTGATCACGGCCACCGAGACGAAGGGCGCGTGCGTGCGGTCGCGGCCGGTCGTCTCGCCGTAGCGTCCGATCCAGTACCCGGCGACCGTCAGCAGGAGCGAGGTGACGCCGAGGGTCTCCAGGTTGGCGGTGTCGACGAGCAGGCCGCCCCAGAAGCCGATCGCCGCCCCGACGATCGGTCCGCGCAGGAGCGCGACGCAGATGATCGCGACCAGTAGCAGGTCGGGCGTCCCGTTCAGGATCGTCACCGTCGAGAACACGGACACCTGGAGGATCGCGGCGACGAACACGAGCGCAGCCGACTTGCCCCAGTCGAGCAGCACTACTTCGCCTCCGGCCTTTTGACGAGCACGATCACGGCCTCGAGCTGCGAGAAGTCCACGAACGAGTCGACCTGGATCTGCTTGTAGAGGTCGGTATCGCTCTGGCCGACGCTGGTCACGGCGCCGATCGGGATCCCGCGAGGGTAGAGCGAACTGAGGTCGCCGGAGCGGAAGCCCGAGGTGACGATCACGTCGCCGCGGTTGACGATCTGGTCCTTCGTCACGCGGTCCAGCGTGAGCGACGAGCTCGAGCGTCCTCCATGCTGTGCGATCCCGGCAGCGTTGGTGCTGATGTCGAGCGCCGAGACCGCGCTCGTCTCGTCGGTCAGGAGCGTGACCTGGGCGACGTTGCTGGCGACCTTCGTCACCTCGCCGACGAGCCCGTCGGCGGTGACGACGGCGTCGTGCTTGGAGATGCCGTCGTTCTTGCCGGCCGAGACGACGATCTGCTGCTCGAACTGGCTCGGCGCGCGGGCGATCACGCGGGCGGCGACCGACCGGTAATCCTTCGGGAAGCGCGCGCCCTCGCGGTAGTCGAGCAGCGTCTTCAGCTGCGTGTTCTCCCGGACAGCGGACTGGCTGAGGATGATCTGCTGGCGGAGCGCCTCGACCTGCTCCTTCAGCTTCTCGTTCTCGGACTTCGCGTCGATGAGCCCTCCGAACCAGGAGGCGGCGTCCCGGAAAGGCCGCGCGACGCGCTCGGCGCCCACCTCGAAGGGCCGCAGGATGCTCGCGCCCGTGCTCTGGAAACCGTGCAGCACGCCGTTGTCGGATTCGCGGAAGTAGACGGTGACGAGCGCCAGCGAGACCACCGTGAGCACCGCGACGACGAGTCGCCGTCTGCCGACTGCGCTCGAACGAGCTGACTGCGTGGACGAGCCGGGCCGCTGGACGGGTGAGCCGATCGCCGCCACGCGCACTGACCTGTTGCGGGGCACCGAACGCCTTAGTGTAGGCGAGAGCCCGGCGGGTCGCCTAGCGGTGGTTACCGCTGTACGAAGCGCGGCCCCGGCCTTTGCGCTGCGAACGGTGGATGACCTCGAACTCCTCGAGGCTCCGGCCCGAGCCGACCGCGACGCAGGTCAGCGGCGATTCGGCCAGGTGCATCGGCATGTGGGTCTCGTGGCGGAGCCGCTCGTCGAGGCCGTGGAGCAGCGCCCCGCCGCCGGCGAGGACGATCCCCCGGTCCATGATGTCGGCCGAAAGCTCCGGCGGCGTCTTGTCGAGCGTGGACTTGATCGCGTCGACGATCTGGTTGACGGGGTCCTCGAGCGCGTGCCGAACCTCCTCCGAAGAGAGGATGATCGTCTTCGGCAGGCAGCTGACGAGGTCGCGCGCGCGCACCTCCGCCTACACCTCCTCGCGCATCCCCAACGCCGAGCCCACCTCGAGCTTGATCTCCTACCGCCTCGTCCATCTCGTCACCGCCGACGCGCAGGCTCTGCGAGACGACGATGCCGCCCAGCGAGATCACCGCGACCTCGGTGGTGCCGCCGCCGATGTCCACGATCATGTTCCCCGTCGGCTCGCTGATCGGCAGCCCGGCCCCGATCGCGGCGGCCATCGGCTCCTCGATCAGGTACGCCTGCCGCGCGCCGGCGCTCAGCGTCGCCTCCTCCACCGCGCGCCGCTCGACGCCGGTGACACCCGAGGGCACGCAGACGACCACGCGCGGGTGGGCGAAGCGATTCTGGTGGACCTTCTGGATGAAGTGGCGGAGCATCTGCTCCGTCACGTCGAAGTCGGCGATGACGCCGTCCTTCAGCGGCCGGATCGCGGTGATCGTGCCCGGGGTGCGGCCGAGCATGCGCTTGGCTTCCACCCCGACGGCGTGCACCTCGCCCGTGCGCTGGTCGATCGCGACGACGGACGGCTCGGAGAGCACGATGCCCCGGCCGCGGACGTAGACGAGGGTGTTCGCGGTGCCGAGGTCGACGGCCATGTCGCGGCCGCCGAATCCGGTCAGGTGATCGAAGAGACCCACGGGGAATGCCAGTCTACTAGCCGAGTCCGAAATCCCCCTACAGCGGCCGCGTCATTGTTAAGGGGTCTGACCCCTTAACAGTCGCGGGTGTGACAGAACCGTGCCGATCCCGCCCGCGGCGTAGCCTCGCGAGACCGACGTCGCTACATTCGATCGATGCCTCGTCCGCTTCGCATCCAGGCGTCCGGCGCCATCTACCACATCACCTCGCGAGGCAATCGCCGCCAGCCGGTCTTTCTCGACTCCGACGACCATTTCTTTCACCTCTGGTGGATGAACCAGGTCGCCGCGGAGAGCGAGTGGGAGGTCTTCGCCTACGTCCACATGACGAACCATTTCCACTTTCTGGTCCGGACCCCGAAACCGAACCTGTCGCGGGGTATGCAGCGACTGAACGGCTTGTATGGGCAAGTTTTCAACATCCGCCGCCGCCAGTCCGGTCATGTCTTCCAGGGTCGATTCCATTCGGAGCTAGTCGAGAGCGAAGAGCACCTGTTCGAGTGCGCCCGGTACGACGACCTGAACCCGGTGCGAGCCGGCCTTTGCGACCACCCGCTCGACTGGCGGTGGAGCAGCTGCCGCGCACTGATGGGTCTAGTCCCGAAGCCGGACTTCCTTCGCTTCGATCTCCTCGATCACTTCGGATCGGACATCGAGCAGGCGCGTCAGCGGTACCTCGCGTTCGTCGAGGATCGCCTCGAGCGGGCGGCGTGATTGTTAAGGGGTCTGACCCCTGACATGTCCGGATCAGCCGACGCCGTAGAGGCCCGCGAAGCGTTCGGCCAGGAGGCGGACGAGGAGGGCGGCGGGGAGACCGACCACGTTCAGGTAGTCGCCTTCGATCCGCTCGACGAGCGTGGCGCCGAGTCCCTGGATCGCGTACGCGCCCGCGCGGTCCTGCCATTCGCCCGACGCGACGTACGAAGCGAGATCGCGAGCCGTCAGGGGCCGGAACGTGACACGGGTGATCTCGTGGTCGAGCTCCTCCCAGCCGGGGGTGACGAGGCAGAGCCCCGAGACGACCTCGTGTGTCGCGCCGGCCAGCGCCCCGAGCATCTCGGCAGCGTCCTCGGGGCCGGCAGCCTTGCCGTAGACGCGACCGGCGCAGACGACCGCGGTGTCGACCCCGAGCACCGGCCGGTCGCCGGCCCCGTCCGCAACAGAGCGGGCCTTGCCGCGGGCGTGCTCGCGGACGAGCTCAACCGGGTCGGCGTCCGGCGGGTCGTGCTCCTCGTAGCGCGGCGGCACGACCTCGAACGGCAGCCCCAGCTGCTCGAGGATCGCGCGCCGCTGCGGCGAGGTCGAGGCGAGCAGGATCGGCGGCGCGGGCGAGGCGCTCACGGCGCCTTGCGCGCCTTCCAGATCTCCTCGGCGGGCCAGCGCTCGGCCCACTCCGCGGTGAAGAGGTTATAAGGCCCGGCGTCGCGGCCGCGACCCCGAAGCTCGACGAGCGCCTCGACTTCGAAGCCGTTCGATGTGAGGACGCGGATCCAGTCCCCGTAGCCGAGGTGGAAGTCGACCGACGTGTCCTCCACCCACTCGAACCGCTTCATCCCGAAGTACGGCCGCAGCAGCTCCGTCCCGGCGGGCTCGACCGGGTCAGTGTCGGGCGAGCAGAGCATCAGGATCGTGCCGTTGACCAGGAAGACGAGGTCGCCGCCGGGGCGGAGGAGGCGCGCAGCCTCGGCGATCCAGAGATCCGGGTCGCACCAGATGCTCGCGCCGTACTCGGAGACGGCCAGGTCGAATGACTCGTCCGGGAGAGGTACGTCCTCGGCGCTCGCCTGGACGAGCGGGAATTCGAGCCCGTGCTCGCGCTGCATCCGCCGCGCCGTGGCCAGCTGCTCCTCGGTGACGTCCACGCCGACGACACGGGCGCCGCGCCGGGCCAGCCACGCCGAGACGTACGCGGTGCCGCAGCCGAGCTCGACGACGTCCTTCCCGTTGACATCGCCGAGCAGCCCGAGCTCGGCCTCCGGGACGTCGAGGATGCCCCAGGTGATCTCCGTCGCCGCCCAGTTGCGCTCGGCCCCGGGCACGTAGGAGGAGGCCTCCTTCGCCCACGACTCCCGGTAACGGACCGCGTGCTCCGTCAGGTCTTTCGGCATCGCCAGATCTCCTCCATCGGCCACGACCGCGCCCACTCGGTCTCCTCGGCGCTCCGTACGTCGACTCAGCGCCCGGGGGCGGGTGGATCTCGACCAACGCCTCGATCCGGAAGCCGTTCTCACGGAAGAGCCGGATCCACTCGCCGTAGGGCAGGTTGAACTCGACCGGCTCGTCGCCTCCCCAGTCGACGCGATGCAAGCCGAAGTACGACATGCTGAGCCTACGCTGGAGGAGGTCGGTCTCGACGTCCCAGCAAAGCAGTGAGAAGGGCGTCGAGTGCGAGAAGGCGAAGAGCCCACCCGGCCGGAGCAACCGCGCCGCCTCGGGCAAGGTCCCGTACGGGTCGGCGAAGGTCATCGCGCCGTGGTCGCAGAAGACGACGTCGAAGCTCGCGTCCGGCAGCGGCACCTCGTCCGCGCTCGCGTGGATCAGCGGGAAGTCGACGCCCGCTTCCGCCATTAGCCCGCGCGCGTGATCGAGCTGCCGCGCGGAATTGTCCAGCCCGACCATCCGTGCGCCGCGCTGCGCGAGGAGGATCGCCCACTGAGCGGCTCCGCAGCCCAACTCGAGCACGTCCTTGCCGACGACGTCGCCGAGGATCTGAAGCTCCGCCTCCGGCAGCTGCCACATTCCCCACCGCGGCTCGGGCCGCCCGATGAAGGCGGCGTTCACCGCTTGGTACTCGTTGCTCCTGCGGTCCCAGGCCTCGCGGTTCCGAAGCGCGTCAGGCGAGCTCATCGCCGAACCAGAGCCCGATCTCGCGCTCCGCCGACTTCGGCGAGTCGGAGCCGTGGACGAGGTTGTCCGGCATCGAGAGCGCGAGGTCGCCGCGGATCGTGCCCGGCGCCGAGTCCGCCGGGTTCGTCGCGCCCACCGTCGAGCGGACGACCGCGATCGCGCCCTCGCCCTCGAGGACGAGCGCGAGCGTCGGCGCGGAGGTGATGAACTCGACCAGCTCCCCGAAGAACGGCTTCTCGCTGTGCTCCGCGTAGTGGCGCTCGGCCAGGTCGCGATCGACAGTGACCAGCTTCCCGGCCCGCATGGCCAGCCCGCGCGCCTCGAAGCGGCGGAGGATCTCGCCGGCCAAGCCGCGCTTGACGGCGTCCGGCTTGATCAGGACGAGAGTGCGCTCCAGCGCCACGGCGGCGAGTCTAACTATCGCCCGTCAGGTTCTCGGCCGTGTCTTCCTCGAACCCCCGCCGGCGGCGGCGCGGCGGTCGCGGTGTGCGCAGCGGCTCGTCGGAGGTGAGCGCCGTCGTCTCCTCGTACACCCCTGAGCGGCGAACGATCGGCGTCTCGCAGAACGGGCAGACCTGCCAGAGCGGCTCGAGCGGCGCCTTGCAGGTGACGCAGGCCTGCTTCAGCTTCGTCGTGCACACCGGGCAGATCAGGAACTCCGGCTCGACCTCGGCGCGGCACACAGGGCAATGCACTTCGCGCCGGCCGAGCCGCGCCTCCATCGCGCGGATTTCGAGCGCGCGCTCGCGCACGTCCTCGAGGTACTCCGGCGGCCGGAAGAAGAGGTACACGAGGGGCCCGATGAAAGGCGGCAGCAGCCCGAGCAGCGTCGCCATCGCCACCAGCCATGGGTCCTCGATCCGGCGCCGAGCGTCCTTGTAGACACAGTAGGCGCTTGCGAGCCAGAAGACGGCGACGAAGAAGATCGCCAGGTTGCGGATGACGAGCCACGTCCCGGAGTTGAAGAAGTCGTTGACACCGTTGAACAGGTCATCGTTGCCGGTGGTGGTCGTCGTGTCGGCGAAAAGGAGGTGGTTCATCTCGTCACAGCAGGAGCTTCCCGACGACGTACCCCGCCGCGAACGCGATTCCTGCAAATGCCGTGATCACGATCGCGGCGAAGACGTAGACGCTGAGCCTCCCGCGCCGGATGGTACGCCTTCGGGGCGCACGGCGAGGTCCGCGAGCAGGTACAGGGACCCCGTGACGAGGACGGCGCCGTCCAGGCCCGCGATCGACCGTGCGCGCGCGAGCGCGGCGCCTGGGTCCCGCTCCGTCTCCGTCCTCTCGAACCATCGCCTCGCAAGGGTCGCAAGTTCATCGGCGGACAGCGCGCGGGGTTGAGCCGACGCCGTCGCGACGACAGTGTCGCCCACAGCGGACAGCGCGGCGAGCATGCCCTCGACGTTCTTGTCCCGGAGGATCGACGCCACGACGACGTAGCGGCGGTCGGGGAGGCGCGACAGCAGCCAGCCGACGCCGTCGAGGTTATGGGCGCCGTCCCAGATCTCAAGCGGCGCCTCGCCGCGGCGCTCGAGGCGGCCGGGGAGCTGGACCGCGTTGGCGGTGGAGGCGTCAACCGGCGCGCCCAGGAAAGTCTCGGCCGCGGCGACCGCGAGCGCGAGGTTGCTGCGGCCCGTGAGCACGGTCGTGGCCGCACCCGACGAACGAGCGAGCGGGTCCCACTCCGGTTCGCAGAGAACGACGGCCGCGCCTTCCTGGACGACGGCAAGCTTCTCGACGGCGATCTCCTCGCGCGTCTCCCCGAGCTGCTGGGTGTGCTCGAGGCCGACGTTCGTGAGCACGACGACGGGAGCGCGGAGGACGTTCGTCGCGTCGAGACGGCCGCCGAGGCCCGCCTCGACCACCGCCGCGTCCACGCCCTGATCGGCGAAGTCGGTCAGAGCTGCCGCGGTCAGCGCCTCGAACTGCGTAGCGCCGGCGCCCTCGGCCGCAGGACGCACACGGGCGACCGCACGCTCGAAGCCCTCCGCATCGGTGTCGAGCCGCTCGTGCCAGCCGGCGACGTGCGGCGAGGTGTAGGCGCCCGCGCGCAGCCCCGCGCCCCGGAGCAGGGCGGCGGTCAGCCGGGTCGTCGTCGACTTGCCGTTCGTGCCGACGACGTGGATCGCCGGGAAGGCGCGCTGCGGCTCGCCGAGCTCGGCCAGCAGCGCTCGCATCCGCCCAAGCCCGAACTCCTCGGGCCAGGGCGAAAGCGACTCGGCCCATTCAATCCGTCTTCTGAGGGACGGACGACCGCCTCGAAGATCCGACGCGAATCCCCCATGACATTGATGCGGACCTTGCTGCGTCGATAGATCCGCGCGGCCATTCGCGCGTTCTCGAGCTTGTCGAGATACTCGTCGTGTTCCGCCGTTGGCTGAGGCCAGGGCGCCACGATCAGCCGAGTCTCACGGTCCGGCAGATTGGACCAGATCTCCTCGGTCACGTGCGGCATCACGGGATGGAGCAGCTTGAGCAGTCGCTCGAGCGCGGCCGCGGCGGTCGCGAGCGCATCCGCATCGCCGCCGTAGATGCGCGGCTTGATCGCCTCCAGGTACCAGTCGCAGAAGTCATCGAAGGTGAGGTGGTAGAGCTCGTCGACCAGGTGCGCGAAGTCGAAGCCGGCTAGGTACTCCTCGATCGCGCGCTGGGTCGCCGACAGCCGGGCGAGGATCCAGCGCTCCTCCAGCGCTGACGGCCGCTCCGCGAGCTCGGTCACGCCCGCCTGGATGAGCAGGCGGCTCGCGTTCCAGAGCTTGTTCGCGAGCTTCCGCCCCTCCTCGATCGTGCCCTCGGAGAAGGTGACGTCGAGCGACGACGCCATCTTCATCAGCCCGTAGCGCGTTGCGTCGGCCCCGTAGGTCTCGATCTGCGCGATCGGGTTCATGCCGGTGCCGAGGCTCTTCGACATCCGCCCGCCCGTCGGCGCGTGCACTGTCGAGTGGATGACGACGTCCGTGAACGGCACGTCGCCCATCAGTTCAAGCCCGGAGAAGATCATCCGGTTCTCCCAAAGGCGGATGATGCTGCGGTCGGTCGTGTTCAGGTCACCCGGGTAGAACGTCCGCAGGTCCTCGGTATCGTCGGGCCATCCGAGCGTCGCGAACGGCCAGAGCGCCGACGAGAACCACGTGTCGAGCACGTCCTCGCTGCGCATCAGTTCGCCGGAGCCGCACTCCGCGCACGCCTCGGGCTCGGTCTCCTCGACGGTCAGGTGCCCGTCCGGACACTCCCACACAGGCAGTTGGTGCCCCCACCAGATTTGCCGGGAGATGTTCCAGTCCGGCGCCTCCTCGAGCGACGAGATCGCGAAGCGGTGCTGCGACTCCGGGCGGAAGCGGACGCGGCCCGAGCGCAGCGCCTCGAGTGCCGGCTTCTTGAGCTCCACCATCGAGCACCACCACTGGAGCGAGATCCGCGGCTCGATCCGGTTCTTGCAGCGGTCGCAGAGCGCGACCGGGTGCCGGTACGACTCGCGCTTCTCCAGCTGGTCGCGCTCGCGCAGCCAGGCGAGGATCCGCTCGTCCGCCTCGGCCTGCGTCAGACCCTCGAGCCCGCCCGACTCCTCGTTCATCCGGCCGTCGGGTCCGATCACGGTCAGCTCGGGAAGGCCGTGGTCGCGACCGATCTCGTAATCCTTCGGGTCGTGTCCGGGCGTGATCTTCAGCGCGCCGGTGCCGAAGTCCATCTCGACACGCTCTTCTGCGATCACCGGCACGCGGCGCTCCACCCAAGGCACGATCACCTCGCGGCCGACGAGGTCGCGGAAGCGATCGTCGTCCGGATGGACGGCGACGGCGACGTCCGCGGGGATCGTCGCCAGCCGGACGGTCGCGATCGTGATGTGGCCCTCGCCGTCCACGAGCGGATAGCGCACGTAGGTGAGCACGTCGTCGACGTCCTCATGGGCGACCTCGAGGTCAGAGAGAGCGGTCTGGTGGTACGGGCACCAGTTGATGATCCGATTCGCGCGGTAGATCCACCCCTTGCGGTAGAGATGGACGAAGAAGCGCATCACCGCACGGACGTAGGCCTCGTCCATCGTAAAGCGCTCCCGACGGTAGTCGAGCGAGGCGCCGATCCGCCTGAACTGGACCATGATCTTGCCGCCGTACTCGCGTAACCACTCCCAGACCAGCTCCACGAACGCATCGCGCCCGAGATCCTGGCGCGTCTTTCCCTGCGTGGCGAGATGCTTCTCGACCGCGTTCTGGGTTGAGATGCCCGCATGGTCGAACCCGGGCTGGAACAGCACGTTGTAGCCCTGCATTCGCCGCGTACGGACGATCGTGTCCGCGAGCGACAGCTGCAGCGCATGGCCGAGGTGCAGGTCGCCGGTGACGTTCGGCGGCGGGTGCGCGATCGCGAAGCTCTCGCGGTTCGGATCCGGGTCCGCGTTGTAGAGCCCCTCGTCCTCCCAGGTGCGCTGCCAGCGCTCCTCGACGCCATCCGGTGAGTACAGCGGCTCCATTACCCGCTCCGCCGCCGGCAAAGCCGGCGCCTGCGCTCATGGTCGCCTCCGTCAAGCCTACGGCTCATGCGCCAATTCTACGGACGGTGCCGTCCTAGTCCTTGGGTTTACTTGGATCCGAAAACGTGCAATACTGGATCCAAGATGACCGCATATAGACGATTTGCCCGCTATTTCCGCCGTTCTAGGATCCGAGATCATCGGGAATCGTATCCCAGAATGCAGGCCCTCCCGACAGCTGCGCTCGCCGAGTGCACCTGCCCGGAGTTCTGCGAGCGCGATCACGACAACGAATAGGAGGAGCGCATGAGCCGTAGGCTCGACGGAGGCGACCAAGGAGCGGAGGCGTCGGCTTTGCCGGCGCCGGAGCGGGGAATGAGCTCGAACGGCAACGGAGCCCGCCCGGACCGGTGGGATGGAATCGACCGGCCGTACACGCCCGCAGACGTCGAGCGCCTGCGCGGGTCCGTGACGATCGAGCACACGCTCGCGCGCCTCGGCGCCGAGCGCCTCTGGGAGTTGCTCCGCTCGGAGCCCCATGTCGCCGCGCTCGGTGCGATGACCGGCGGCCAGGCCGTACAGATGGTCAAGGCCGGCCTGCAGGCGATCTACCTCTCCGGCTGGCAGGTCGCCGCCGACGCGAACCTCAACGGGCACACCTACCCGGACCAGAGCCTCTACGCTGCTACTTCGGCACCCGCTCTGGTGCGACGCTTGAACAACGCGCTCCTGCGCGCCGACCAGATCGAGCACGGCGAGGGCTCGAACGGCACCCACTGGCTGGCGCCGATCCTTGCCGACGCCGAGGCCGGCTTCGGCGGCCCGCTGAATGCGTTCGAGCTGATGAAGGCGATGATCGAGGCCGGCGCCGCCGGCGTGCACTTCGAGGACCAGCTGGCCTCGGAGAAGAAGTGCGGCCACCTCGGCGGCAAGGTGCTCGTGCCGACCAGCCAGTTCATCCGGACGCTCGTCGCCGCCCGGCTGGCCGCCGACGTGCTCAACGTCCCGACGGTGCTGGTCGCCCGCACCGACGCGCTCTCGGCAACGCTGCTGACCAGTGACGTGGACGAGGCGGACGCCCGGTTCGTCGAGGGCGCGCGCACCGCGGAAGGCTTCTTCCGGGTCCGCTGCGGGCTCGAATCGGCGATCGCCCGGTCGCTGGCCTATGCGCCGTACGCCGATCTGATCTGGTTCGAGACCTCGACGCCGGACATCGGCGAGGCCCGCGAGTTCGCGCAGGCCGTGCACGAGCACTTCCCGGGCAAGCTCTTCGCCTACAACTGCTCGCCGTCGTTCAACTGGCGCAAGCACCTCGACGACGCCGAGATCGCCTCGTTCCGGGAGACGCTCGCGGAGCTCGGTTACCGCTACCAGTTCGTCACCCTTGCCGGCTTCCACTCGCTGAATGCCGGCATGTTCGACCTTGCCCGCGGCTACGCGGAGCACGGAATGGCCGCGTACGTCGAGCTCCAGGAGCGCGAGTTCGCGCTCGAGGAGCACGGGTACACGGCGACCCGCCACCAGCGCGAAGTCGGCGCCGGGTACTTCGACCGCGTGCTCGAGACGGTCTCCGGGGGCGAGAGCTCGACGCTCGCGCTGAAGGGATCGACCGAGGCTGAGCAGTTTTCAACCCATTGAGAGGAGATGCCGTGTCGACGGTTGAGCTGACGAGAGAGACCGACGGGCCCCAGCTGATCGCCGCGCTCGCCGAGCACGGGCTGGCGGGCACGCTCGTAGGCGAGGAACACCTCGCCGTGCAGGTCGAGGACTGCGACGAGGGACTGCTCGCCCACGCGATCGAGGACTGGATCCGCGAGCGCGACCTACCCCTCGTGCCTGTGCGACTCGACGACTGCACGTTCACGGTCTCGCCCCCCGCGGGCTAGCGCCGTACACTGCTGCCATGGCGACGGTCGGCACCAAGGCCGACGACCTCGCGCTCGCGCTCGAGGAAGCGATCGTCTCCGGCGAGATCGCGCCGGGGACGGTCCTGCGCCAGGAGCAGCTCTCCGAGCAGTACCAGGTCAGCCGCACCCCGGTGCGGGAGGCCCTGCGGCGGCTGGCGGCGCTCGGGCTCGTCTCGTTCGTGCCCAACCGCGGCGTGCGCGTGCGCACGCTCTCGCGCGACGAGCTGCGGGAGGCGTTCCTCGTGCGCGCGGAGCTCGAGAGCCTGGCCACCGAGCTCGCGACGCCGAGGATCGACGCCGAGGGGCTGGCAGCGCTCGACGCGGCCGAGCAGCTCTTCGCCGAGCTGACGCTCGAGCTGCGTCGGCGCGCGCGCGAGGGAACGCAGGACGGAACGCTCGTCGCGAACTGGGTGCACGCGAACCACGCGTTCCACGACGTGATCTACGAGGCCGCGGACGCGCCGTTCGTCGAGCGGCTCGCGAAGAGCGCGCGCCGCAGCTTCTTCACGCACGTCGTCTGGGCGGCCGGCCTCGACATCGACCACCTCTACGAGCAGAACGACCTGCAGCATCGCGCGATCCGCGAGGCGATCGCGGCGCGGAGCGCCCAGGGCGCTCGGCTGCTCGCGCGCGAGCATGTGCTCGCATCGGGCCGGATGCTGGAGACGATTCTCGACCAGGTGCGCGAGCGCCAGAGCGCAGACCTGCGTTCCGCCTAGCGGTACTGGCGGAAGACGAGCTCGGCGGCGCAGACCGGCTTCTCCTGCCCCTCGCGCTCGGCGATCCCGTTCAGCGTCAGCTGGATTCCGCCCTCGATCTCTTCGATCGCGGCGACCGTGAAGCGCCCGCGGACGCGACTGCCGACGGGTACCGGTGACGGGAAGCGCACCTTGTTCGTGCCGTAGTTGATCCCCATCCGGTACTCGTCGTCCTTCGGCCCGACCTCGTACCAGAAGCGAACGAGCAGCGACAGGGTCAGGAAGCCGTGCGCGATCGTCGTCCCGAACGGCCCTTCGGCGGCGCGAACCGGATCGACGTGGATCCACTGCGGATCGTCGGTGGCCTCGGCGAAGCGGTTGATCCGTTCCTGATCGATCTCCAGCCACTCGCTGGGCCCGAACTCGTCGCCGACGTTCATAACGGCCCCCAGCGTACGACGCTCGCGGCCCACGTGTAGCCGGTACCGGCCGCGACCAGCAGCACGAGGTCGCCCTCTGCAAGCTCTCCCGCCCGCGCGGCGCGGCCAGAGCCAGACGCGGGTCGACGCCGCTCATGTGCCCGGTCTGCTAGGCGGTCTCGCCGGCTGCGCGCTCGTCGGGCAGCTCGACGGCGGGGCCGCCGGCGCTCGTCACGAGCGTCGGCTTGAGCCCCTTCAGGATCGTCTCCTTCGTGATCACGCACTTGGAGACGTCCTTGCGTGAGGGCAGCTCGAACATCACGTCGAGCAGCGCGTTTTCGATGATCGAGCGGAGGCCGCGGGCGCCGGTCTCGCGCTCGAGCGCCTTGTCGGCGATCTCCCAGAGCGCATCGTCGGTGAAGACCAGCTCGATGCTGTCGTAGTTGAAGAAGCGCTGGTACTGCTTGACGAGCGCGTTCTTCGGCTCCTCGAGGATCTTGACGAGATCGTCGCGGAGCAGCTGGTGCACGGCCGAGACGACAGGCAGGCGGCCGATGAACTCGGGGATCAGGCCGTAGGAGAGCAGATCCTCGGGCATCACCTGAGTCAGCAGCTCGGAGCCCTCGTGCGAGCGCTTGGAGTGGATCTCGGCGCCGAAGCCGACCGCGTTCTTGCCGATTCGCCGGGCGATGATCTTCTCCAGGCCGGCGAACGCCCCGCCGCAGATGAAGAGGACGTTCGTGGTGTCGATCGAGAGGAACTCCTGGTGCGGGTGCTTGCGCCCGCCCTGCGGGGGCACCGAGGCGACCGTGCCTTCGAGGATCTTCAGGAGCGCCTGCTGGACGCCCTCGCCCGACACGTCTCGCGTGATCGACGGGTTGTCCGCCTTGCGCGCGATCTTGTCGACCTCGTCGATGTAGATGATCCCGGTCTCGGCCTTCTTGATGTCGAAGTCGGCGGCCTGGATCAGCTTGAGCAGGATGTTCTCGACGTCCTCGCCGACGTAGCCGGCCTCGGTCAGCGCGGTCGCGTCGGCGATTGCGAACGGGACGTTCAGGATGCGTGCGAGCGTCTGCGCGAGGTACGTCTTGCCGCAGCCGGTGGGCCCGAGCAGAAGGATGTTCGACTTCTGGAGCTCGACATCGTCCTCGCTCGTCCCCATCTGGACGCGCTTGTAGTGGTTGTAGACGGCGACCGCGAGCGTCCGCTTCGAAACCTCCTGGCTGACGACGTACTCGTTGAGCAGCGTGTAGATCTCGGTCGGGCGCGGGAGGTTGTCGAGGTCGAGGTGTGTCGGAGCGGTGAGCTCCTCGTCGATGATCTCGTTGCAGAGATCGATGCACTCGTCGCAGATGTAGACGCCGGGCCCGGCGATCAGCTTCTTGACCTGCCGCTGGCTCTTGCCGCAGAAGCTGCAGAGCAGCTGCTCGTTTCCCTCGGATGCGCGGGCCATGTTCTGGTTGTACCTCGATTTGCCCTCGGCGGCTAGCCTCGGCTCAGCGCCGGTGCTCGATCACCTGATCGATGATGCCGTACTCGTTGGCCTCCTCCGAGCTCATGAAGTAGTCGCGCTCCATGTCCTTGGAGACCTTTTCGAGCGGCTGGTCGGTGTGCTTGGCCATGATCTCTTCCATCTTTCGCTTCAGGGCGATCGTTTCCCTGGCGTGGATCTCTATATCCGTCGCCTGTCCCTGGAAACCGCCCCACACCTGGTGAATCAGGATCTTGGCATTCGGCAGCGCCAGCCGCTTTCCCTTTGCGCCTCCCGCAAGGAGCAGCGCGCCCATGCTCATCGCGATTCCGACACACATCGTCTGCACGTCGGGCTTGATGAACTGCATCGTGTCGTAGATCGCGAGCCCGGAGTACACGGAGCCGCCCGGCGAGTTGATGTAGATCGAGATGTCCTTGTCGGGATCCTCGGACTCGAGATGCAGCAACTGGGCGACGATCAGGTTCGCGATCTGGTCGTCGATCGGCGTGCCGAGGAAGATGATGCGCTCGTTCAGGAGGCGCGAATAGATGTCGAACGCGCGCTCTCCGCGCGAGGTCTGCTCGATCACCATCGGGATCAACGGGCTCATGCAGGCTCCTTGCTTCCGGGGGTCCAGAGTTTCGTTTCCGAGGCGGCCGCTCCTTTTTCGGGCGTCCACAGCTTCTCGCGGGCACGGGCGAGCTCGACCGGGATCCGCTCTACATCCGCCGCGACCCGGTCCATCGCCTTGCGCATCCGCAGCTCCTCTCGCAGGAGCTCGTGCCGACCGCTCGCGAACACGCGCTCGACGACCTCCTCGACGTCGTCGCCCTCGGCGTCGGCATGCTCGCGTACGAACTCGCGCAGCTCCTCGTCGCCCACTTCGAGGCCGGCCTTGTCCGCCACGGCTTCGAGCGCGAGCTCCCGTGCGACCGACCGCGCCGCCTCGGCGTGCATCCGCTCCTCGAGCTGCTCCGGGGTCTGGTTCGACACGGCGAAGTAGGTCTCCGGCGAGATCCCGCGGCGCTCGAGCGAGCGGACGACCCCGGTCAGGACCTCGGCGGTGCGCGCATCGACGAGCGGCCCGGAGGGCTGGACGTTCGAGGCTTCGACGAGCGCGTCGGCGGCCGCCGCCCGGAACTGCGTCTCGACCTCCTCCTCGATCTGCTCGCGGATGCGGCTCTCGAGATCGGCGCGGAGCTCGGCAAGGGTGTCGAACTCGCTCGCGGCCCGCGCCAGCTCGTCGTCGAGCGGCGGCAGCACCCTCTCCTTCAGCTCCTTGACCGTCACCTCGATCTTCGCCGTCGAACCGTCGGCGAGCTCCTGCTCGATCTCCTTCGTGTCGCCCGGGGCCATCCCGACGAGGCCCGTGTCGAGCGCCTCGATCATCTGACCCGTCCCGACGTCGATCACGAAGTCGCGCTGGGTCGTGCCGTCACCGCCGACGAGATCGACGACGGCTGTGTCGCCTTCCCGCGCCGGGCGGCCCTCGGCAGGCACGAGCTCCGCGACGGCGAGCCGCAGCCCCTCGAGCTGCTCGTCGACCAGGTCCTGCGGAACCTCCACTTCCGCCGCCGGCACCTGCAGCTTCGTCCAGTCGGCCACCTCGACCTGGGGCTGGACGTCCACGGTGGCGGTGAAGCTGAAGCTCTGCTCGGGTGTCTCGGGCAGGTCGTACTCGTACGCGGGCCGGGTGACCGGCCGGACGCGGGTCCCAGCGAGGGCGTTCCGGTACCAGCCTTCGATGTGGCTCTCGACCGCTTCCGAGTAGAGGCGCGCCTTGCCGATCCGCGAGACGAGCACCTGCATCGGGACCTTGCCCTTGCGGAACCCGGGAATCTTGACGCTCGCGGACAGATCCGAGGCGGCATGCTCGACGGCGTGCTGAACGTCGTGGCTCGGCACCTCGACGGTCAGCCGGACCTTGTTCTCGGTGAGCTCCTCGATGCGTGCTTGCATGAGAGCCGCATCGTAGCCGCGGCCCTATGGCCTCCGGCAGAGGGATCAGAGTGCGGGCGGAGGGACTCGAACCCTCAAGCTCTCTCGAGCACCGGCCTCTAAAGCCGGCGTGTTTGCCAATTCCACCACGCCCGCATGCGCGCAGAGAGCAGTCTAGGCCCTTATGAAGCGCCATCCGGTGTGTTGCCCATAATGCCAACATACGACCGCAATGCGAGTTCGACTTTGCGATGGCGCTACTTCGGCAGGGCTTGACCGCTACTGAGGTTGCGCGCATCGCCAGCATCCCCCGCTCTACGGTCAGAGACTGGGGGAAAAGTCCAGGCGTGCGTCGGTCAAGACCGATGGAGTGCCCGGGACATGACTTTTCGTCCCTGAACGCGCCAGCCTACGCGTACCTCCTGGCGATGTATCTGGGTGACGGGTGCCTCTCCGCGCACCCGCGGGGGGTGTGGCGTCTACGGATCACGCTCGACTCCAAGTACCCCGGCATCGTCGCGGAATGCGCAGCTGCCCTGGTCGCAGTAGCCCCGGGGAGGCGTGTTCATGTTCTCAGCAGGCGTGACCAACGATCAACCGAGGTCTCTAACTGTTGGAAGCACTGGCCGTGCTTCTTCCCTCAGCACGGCCCTGGGCCAAAGCATGCTCGTCCGATCGTGCTGGCGGATTGGCAGGAAGAAATCGTCTCCGCTCACCGCGAGCCCTTCGTTCGCGGCCTGATTCACAGCGACGGCACTCGGATAATCGCAACGGAGCGGAAAGGAAGGTATGTGCGGCGCGCTCCTAGATACGCATTCTCCAATCGGTCCGAGGACATCCTCGGACTCTTCCGATTTGCCCTCGACGCCCTTGGGGTTCATTGCACGCGCGCGAGCCAGAAGCAGATCGCGATCTACAGCAAGGCTGCCGTTGCGCGACTGGACGAGTTCGTGGGCCTGAAGAGCTGATCCGCCGAGTCTCGAGAGAATGAAGGGAAGGGGCGACGCAGGACGACCGGCGCTTGACGATTCCCCCAGAAATCAAGCCCCGGCGTTCCCGGGAGAGGGAGGTTGAGGTGCGCCACCCCTTCCTTCAAGAGGTGGCCTGACCGCTTTCCGGTTTTTCTAAACCCCGCCCCTCGGCGACGAGTACCGCCGGACCGCCCGCCGGTCGCGCCGGCGGTGCACGGCCAGGATCAGCAAAGGCACGAAGACGATCAGACCCGCCAGGATCGCGGGCACGATCAGGACCCAGTTCTCGCCGATGCGGCCGCTCCTGGAGAACGACGGCGCGGCGGGTCCCGGCGCGAGGTCCGGCTGCGCCTGGATCGACGAGTCCTCCCCCGGGGCGGCGAACAGCGCGGCCGGCACGAACGAATCGACGAGCCAGCGGCCGCCGAGCTTGCGCATGGTGATGTTGTAGGAGATCGGCCCGACCTTCGCGCCCTGCCGTGGGTGCAGGAGCAGGACCAGATCGACCGCTCCGGGGCGGACGGCATCGATCGTCCAGCCGTGGAAGGTCGTGCCGGCCGCCGGGAACGGCGCGACGGGAAGCTCGCCGCGCGCCCAGCCGGACCGCGTGCCTCCGGCGCGCATCGAGGGTGTCGCCAGCACCCAGGCGCGCTCGGAATGGCTCCGCGCGACGGCGGTGGGCACGAACGCGTCCAGAGTCCGGTTGATCGCCGCACGATCGGCCGGCGAGACGGCTGCACCCAGGGCCGTGGGCGCGAGCACGGCCACGAGAGCTGCGAACACGGCTGCGCTGCAGGCGCGCACTCCCCCGGAAATAGCAAAACCGTTTTACCGGTTTCAAGGGGAGCTGGGCTAGGGTCGCATCGTGTCCAACTTGCTTTCGGGATCACGAAGAAGTGGGCCGGCCTCCTCAAAGAGGGCTTCACGACAGCAGACAACTACGTGCTCGAGATCAGCGGCCAAGAAGGCAGTCCGGCTCGTCTCCGACCTCGACCAGTTCTTCACGCACCGCCTGGCCGTCTACGACCGTGACGGGACGAAGGTGGTCGAGCTGCTCCGGCCCCGGAAGATCATGAAATCGCGCGTCGAGGTCACGGACGGCGAGGGCCGCCCGGTCGGGGACGATCGTGCAGCAGAACGTCTTCGGGAAGAGCGTTGCGCGCTCGAAGGCGCCTCGGGCGACACCCTGGGCGGGATCAACGCCGAGAACTGGCGTGCCTGGGACTTCTCGATCGAGGACGAGACCGGCGCCGAAGTCGGCCGAGGTCTCCTCCGAGCTGCGCCTGATGATGCTGGGCTCCGCCGCAGGAGTGGACCTAGCCTTGAAGCAGGACTCCAACTAGTCGTAGGAGCGTTTGGCGGAATACCGGGTGTAGCGGTGGATAGCCACCGCAGCCCAGATTGCCTCGACTACCCCGAACGGCCACGCGCCCGAAAGGAAGCCGTAGGTGCTGGCGAGGGCGCAGCCGAGGGCAAACGCGAGGATGAAGCCGCTATGGCGGCGTTCCAGAGCGTACATGACCATCATGAAGGTGAGGGCTGTTACCCCGAAGGCGGTGAGCAACGCCCTCAGTCTGCCAGGGCGCTACGCGGCGAGCGGTACGGCCTGCGCTCTTGAGTGAGCGGTACCAGGGTCTTGCAAACACGCATCCGGCGTCGCGAACGACCTGGCGGGTGCGGCTCACTACGGCCGGTCGCTGAGGGAATCACGAGCTGCTGCGGCGGTCCCGCCACGGTTCGCGCACCAGAGCGGCCCCCAAGCCGGGGGGCACACGGGGGAACAGGGTTCCCCCGTGAAGCGAGGCCGAAGCCGTGGCGCAGCCACGGCAAGGCGAGCGTCGGCTCCGGGAGGGAGCGGACCACCCTGCAAATCGGCACCTTCTCGCCGCTGAGGTCTGCACCGCGATCTGCACCGCATCGCACATATCGCAACGTTTTCGCACGCTTACGCGCCTGCTCCACCGGTAATGCCGGGTCGTAACCGGCTTGGCCGGTTACGTCGCACCGGCCTGTCACGCCGGAGGTCGCGGTTACGGGCAAAACGGGCAGCAAGTGTCCGATCGGGTATGCATCGTCGCGAATCGTCGTGATCCGGGAAGGGGCCTGTGACGCCGGAGGTCGCGGGCTCGTCCCGCCTGCATACCCGTCGCGTGGCATCCGCGCGATCGCGTGAGACACTCTCGACATGAGCTCGGGCGTCGAGCTGCCCATCGGGACGGTCACCTTCCTCTTTACGGACATCGAGGGGTCGACGCAGCTGCTCAAGCAACTGCGCGACCGCTACGGCGAAGCGCTCGACGACCACCAGCGGATCATGCGCGAGGCGTTCGCCGAGCACGGCGGCCACGAGATCGACACGCAGGGAGACTCGTTCTTCGTCGCCTTCCGACGCGCGAAGGACGCCGTCGCGGCCGCGATCGCGTGCCAGGGCCGGCTCGCCGAGCATGCCTGGCCCGATACCGCGCAGCTCCGCGTGCGGATGGGCATTCACACCGGCGAGCCCGCCGTCGGCGGCGCCCGCTACATCGGCCTCGGCGTCCACCGCGCAGCGCGGATCTGCGCCGCCGGGCACGGCGGCCAGGTGCTCGTCTCGCAGACGACGCGCGAGCTGCTGCGCGACGACCCGCTGGAGGGCGTCTCGCTCCGGGACCTGGGCGAGCACCGGCTGAAAGACCTCGACGAGCCCGAGCGTCTCTACCAGCTCCTCGCGCCGGGCCTGCGCGAGGACTTCCCCAGCCTGAAGACGATTGGCGCCGCGCCATTCGAGGGACGCGAGAGCGAGCTGGCGGAGGCGGCCGCCGAGGAGCTCGCAGACCGCTGGCCGCGACCGGGTCGCCGAGGCCTCGTCGCGGCGACCGCGGTAGCGGCCGCGATCGGCGTCGCCGTAGGACTGCTGGCGACGCAGGGGGGCGGCTCCGAAGCGAGAGCCTCCGTCGCCGGCAACGCCGTCGGCGTGATCGACTCCGACGGGGACATCGTGTCGGAGGTCGCCGTCGGCGAGTCGCCCACTGATGTGGCGGCTGCGCCCGACGCCGTCTGGGTCACGAACGCGACCGAGGACACCGTCTCCCGCATCGATCCCGCGACGAACGACGTGGAACAGACGATCGACGTGGGCGGCGGCCCCGCAGGTGTGGCCGTCGGCGGCGGCGCAGTCTGGGTGGCGAACGGCCTCGACGCGACCGTCTCGCGGATCGATCCTGTCGCGAACAAGGAGGTGCAGAGGATCACCGTCGGCAACGGGCCGACCGGAGTCGCGGTCGGCGAGGGCGCGGTCTGGGTCACGAACTCCGTCGACGGGACCGTCACGCGCATCGCTCCGGGCCCCGGCCGCGTGACGGGAAGGTTCCCTGCACTCGTCGGAGCATCGGGCATTGCGGTCGGCTTCGACCGCGTCTGGGTCGCATCGCCCGCCGCAGGGAGCGTGGTCGCGCTCGATCCGAAGTCCGGGCAAGTGGTCGCGCGGATCGGCGTCGGAGTCGAGCCGGACGCGATCGCCGTGGGAGCGGACGCGGTCTGGGTCGCCAACCGTGCCGACGGGACCGTCTCGAAGATCAGCCCGGGCGTCGAGGCCGTCACGAGTACGGTTACGGTCGGACGAGGCCCCGAAGGGATCGCAGCGGGACCGGACGCCGTATGGGTCGCCAACGGCGGTGACGGAACGTTGTCGCACATCGACACCGAGATCGATCGCGTCGTGCAGACCGTCTTGCTCGCCAACCCACCGAGGGGCGTCGCGCTCTCCGAGCACGGGCTGTACGTCGCCGTTCGCTCGACCGGAGAGGAGCACCGCGGCGGCGAGCTACGCGTGCAGGGTGACAGCCCTCCCGACAGCATCGACCCGGCGTTGGCCTACGCTCCAGCGACCTGGGCGGCGCTCACGATGACCAACGACGGGCTCGTCACCTTTCGGAAGGTCGCAGGCGTGGAGGGCACGCAGCTCGTCCCCGACCTCGCCGTCGCTCTGCCAACGGCGACGGACGGCGGTAAGACGTACACGTTCGAGCTGCGGCGCGGGATCGTCTACTCCGACGGGACGCTGGTCCAGCCCGACGACTTCCGGCGGGCGGTGGAGCGGCTGTTGGAGCTCGGGTCTCCCGGCGCCCCGTACTACACAGGCGTGGTCGGGGCGAGCGGCTGCCGCAAGGGAAGGCGGTGCAACCTCGCCCGCGGGATCGTCACCGACCGAGCGGCCCGCACCGTGACGTTCCGGCTGACGACGCCGGACGCCGACTTCCTGGCCAAGCTCGCGCTTCCGTTCGCATTCGCCGTACCCGCGAAGACGGGATCGCGCGAGGCCACGAGCCGGCCGCTTCCGGCGACGGGGCCGTACCGGATCGCGGGCTACAACAGGGCCGCGAAGACGCTTCGGCTCGTCCGCAACCCGAGGTACCGGCAGTGGTCGCGCGATGCGCAACCCGACGGGTTCCCCGACTCGATCGTCGTCGCGTGGCCGCACGGCTTCGACGACGTGGTCGGGCGCGTGCGGGAGGTCGAGCGCGGAAGCGCCGATATCTCACTCGGCGGCGGACCTTCGATACCGAAGGCACGCCTCGCCGAGCTCGCCGTGCGCTACCCAAACCGTCTTCACGTGACACCCGAGCTGAGCACGATCTACTACTTCCTCAGCACGCGGGTTCCGCCGTTCAGCGATCCCCGAGCCCGCGAGGCCGTCAGAATCGCGTGGGACCGCGATGCCTTGGGAGACGCCGTCGGCCTCGGCTGGCTCCCGGCATGTCGCATCCTGCCCCGGAACTTCCCAGGCTACCGTCCGTGTCCCGAAAGCATCGGAGGCGTCAGCGCGCTGGACCGCGCGCGGAAGCTCGTGAGGGCCTCGGGCACGCAGGGCGATCGCGTGACTGTCTGGACGCCGACCGCGGCACCGCCGGAGCTCGCGCGGTACGTCACTTCGCTGCTCGAGTCGCTGGGCTACCGCGCGAGCCTCAACGCTCGCTACGAAGCGGCGGAGTACTTCACCAGGGTCGCGAACCCGCGGTCACGGGCGCAGATCGGCTTTGGCGGCTGGGGACTCGACTTTCCCTCCGCCGAGGGCTTCATCCGCCCCCTGCTGAGCTGCCCGGCCTACGACCCGAGCTCGCCGGAGACGACGACCAACCTCGCTGGGTTCTGCGACCGCTCGATCGACGCGCAGATGGACCGCGCGACGTCGACGCAGGTGCACGATCCGGCCGAGGCCATCAGGCTCTGGCAGCGGGTCGAGGACGCGATCCTCGCTCGGGCTCCCATCATCCCAGCGTTCAACCGGACGTACGTGAGCCTGGTGTCTCCCCGCGTGGGCAACTACCAGTACAACCCGCAGTGGGCCATCCTGCTCAGCCAGCTGTGGGTGAAGTAGCCAGGCCCGCCGCGTCGCTACATACCCATGGCGTGTGTTCGCGCACCGTGAGCGGAACCGGCGCCCACCTCCGTCCGTGTCGTCAGGGCCGCGAGATCCCGGGGTAGCACCGGGGTCTGCACCATCTCGTGAATCCGGGCGTCTTCGTGCGCCTGACCCTACGATTCATGCGGTTCCCGTATCCGGCCCGGGAGTCGGAATGGCCCTGCGCCGCCTTGCAGATCCGCTGGTCCTTCGCACGTCTTTCCCTCGTGTTCATGCGGGTTCCGAAGATCGCCCGCACACTGAGTGGCCCCGGGAGGAGTCGAACCTCCGCACGCAGCTTCGAAGGCTGCCGCTCTATCCACTGAGCTACGGGGCCTCGTTGCTCAGTATGCCGCGGTCTTGTAGAGCCCGCGGCTCCGAGATAGTGCAGCGAGGGGGGAGTGACGCAGCAACGAATCGTTCTCGCGGACAACACACGCGTCCACATCACGAACAGGCCGGCCTAGAGCACCAGGAGCGCTACGAGCGGGCCCACAGGACGGCGAGGCCGAGCAGCGCCGACCCACCGAGCGTCGCAGCCAGGACGATCGCGAGGGTGTTGTCGCTGCTCCGCCTCGCGGCGACGGGCGCGACCGTCGCCCGCCGGGCCAGGGTGCGATAGACGTAGGTCGTCGTGCTGGGGCCGAGCAGGTCGGGGGAGTCGAGGTACCGCCGGAACTGCCAGGACAGGGCGGTGCGCGCCAGCGCCTGCTGGAGCGCCGTCACCGGGTTCGCAGCGCCCGCCAGCTCACCACGTCGAGGCAGGATCTCGAGCGCGGGCAGCAGGTCGACACGGAGCTCGATCTTCGGCGACACACTGCCCGACAGGGTGATTGTCCGCTGGATCGAACCATCGTCCCCGAGCAGGGCGGCGACGTTCACGGGCTTCCGGCCCGGCACGGAGATCGTCCCGCGCACTCGCAGCGGGGCCGTCGCCGTCGTCGTCACCTGCCCGGCCGGGGTGCCGTTCACGTCCAGGATCCCCGAGATGGCGCCCTGACCGGCCTGGCGCTGGAGATCCAGGAACTGGACGAGTGCTCCCTGCACGGCGGCGAGGGAAGCCGTCCCGGACTCGTAGGTGACCGGGCGGCGCGCGATGTTCGCCAGCGTGACGGCGGTGTCGTCTCCCACCGGTCTGACGGAGATCGACAACGGCAGCCCGCTCTCCGCCTCGGTCAGGCTGAGCGTGGCGGTCGCAGCGAGCACGCGACGCCCGGCGGAGAACCCTTGCCAGACGATGCCGACGTCGCGCAGACCCGGTTGTGCCTGTGTCCCCGGCCCAGGGACGACGCTCGTCGCCGGCGCGGGGATGATGAACGAGAAGTCGCCCTTGCGCGATATCAGGATCCGTTGCGTGACGACGACGCTCGCGGCGGAACCGTCGTCCTCCAGCCCAACCACGACCCGCTCCCGATTTCGCAGCTGACCGAAGAACCCGACCTCGGTCGGCGTCTCGAGCGACGACGTGCCCTTGATGAGCGGCGGCGGGGGCTGGAGCGGCGCGATCGGAGAGAGCAGCGTGATCGTCCCTGCGCGCGCACCGGCAGCGGCGAGCAGGGCACCCAGTCCCGCACACAGCATGGAGAGCCGCGTCGCCAAGCCCTCCTAACCCTCTTGGTCGATGAGCGGCAACGTCGACGAGAGCGCGTCGTCCTTGACCGGGATGAAGACCATGCCGGAGAAGCGGGCAAAGTAGACGTCGTCGTCGACCACACCCTCGTGGTTCTCCTGGTTGAAGCCGCGCTGGTCGCCGTTGGCGCCCTCGACCGAGACCTGGTTGAGCGCCTTGAGCACGGTCTCGCGGTCGACGGACTGGGCCGCCCTGACGGCCGCGCCGAGCACCCGGACGAAGTCGTAGGGGTACATCGCGTAGTCCGGCGGTTGGACGATGGGCCTGCCGTCTGCAGCCTTGACCCCGACCTGCTGGGCGCCGAATGCGTCCTCATAGGCGCGCTGGAACCGAAGGAACGGGAGCAGGCCCTGCTCGGCCGTCATCCGACCCGCTGCAAAGGTCAGCCCGTCCATCCAGTCGGGATGAGCGGCCAACTCCTGGCGCACGAGCGGATCCTCCCCGGACGGCGGCGTGTAGACCGGCACCTTCCACCCCGAGCTGCGGGCCGCCATCACCGCCTCGGCCACACCCGCGGGCTCCGCCCAGACCAGCAGCGCGGTCGCATCGGCGCGCCGAGCCTGGAGGATCTGGGGCGCCAGGTCGGTCGACGTCGACGGGATCTGGATCCGGGCGACGACGGAGCTGCCGTTCTCCGCAAACGCGCGGTCGAGCGACGCCCGGCCCCCACGCCCGTAGCCGGTGTCGTCGGTCAGAAACGCCACCTTCAGCTTCTTGGGGACGAGGTATTCGGCGAGCCGGAAGGCGATCCCGTGGTTCGTCGGGGCGATCCGGAAGACGTTGGGCCGCGCCTTCGGGTCGACGAGACCGGTCCCGCCGTCGTAGACAATTGCGATCGGCACGTGGGCCCGGTTTGCGATCCGCCACGAGGCGTCGATGCCGGTGCCGTCGCTGACGATCGCGACGGCCCCGGCGTCGATCGCCCGCCGCACGTTGGCCACCGCCTGGCTCGGCGAGCCCGCGTTGTCGTACTGGACGATCTTCAGTCGGTAGAAATCCCGGCCCACCGGCAGGACGAGGTTCTGAGCTGCGAGCCGGGCGCCGTTGGCGATCGTCGCACCGAGGTACGCGTCGCGGGTGAACGGGGCGCTGACGGCGATCACCAGGGTCTTGGTCTGGGGCGTCTGGCCCTGGGGCGTGGACGCTCCGCCGCCGCACCCGGCTGCGAGCAGTGCCAGGCACGCTGTGGCGACAGCGAGCGGGCGCTCGGCCGTCACTCTACGAGACACCGGTCGACGCTTCCTTGCCGTCCGACATCACGACCACACGGTCTGCAACGGCCTGCACGAGCTGGAAGTTGTGCTCGACCAGGAGGAGCGAGACCCCGGTCGCGCGGACATCGGTCAGGATCGCAGCGAGCCGGCTGATCTCCGACCGCCCCGCTCCTGCGGAGGGCTCGTCGAGCAGCAGCAGCCGGGGCCGCGTTGCCAGGGCCGCGGCGATCATCAGCAACCGCCGCTGGAAGCCGTCCAGGAGCTCCGCGTGGACATCGGCGAGACGGTCGAGCCCAACCGTCCTCAGAGCCTCGATCGCGGCCTCCCGCGACCTCCGCGCCTCGGCGCGCGCCTTCGGCGTTGCGACGAGCAACCGCACCGGGCCGCTGTGACGGGCCCGGAGACCGGCGCCGACGAGGGCGTTCTCGAGCACGGTCAGGTTGCCGAAGGTCGCGGTGCGCTGCAGGGTGCGCACGATCCCCGCCTGCGCAAGCGCCTCCGGGCGAAGCGCGGTCAGCGGACGGCCGTCGAGCGCGATCTCACCGGCGTCCAGCGGTAGCGCACCTGAGAGCGCGCGCAGCACGGTCGTCTTCCCGGAGCCGTTCGCGCCGACCAGCGCAACCGTCTCGCCCGGCCCCACCTCCAGGTCGAGCCCGTCCAGGGCATGCACCCCGCCGTAATGCTTCCGCAGGCCGCGCGCGGACAGGGCCGCCGGGCCGCCGATGGCGGGCGCGGCGGGGTCTCTTGCGAGGTCCGGCGGGCTGGGAGACCTCCCGCGCGGGCCCACAAGCAGCGGGATCAGGCCCTGACCGCCGACGCCGAGGATCGCGAGCAACAGCAAGCTTGCGAGCATGGGCTGGAGCTGCGCAGGCGCATCTCCCTGGACCGCAGCCCATGCGTGTCCGAGCAGCGCGACCGCGCCGAGTATCGCGACGCCCGCGATGCCGGCGCAGGCGTACGAGGCGCCTCCGAGCAGGACGGCGGCGAGCAGCTCGAACGAGGTGAACGGGCCGAACGCGTTCGGGTCGGAGACACCGGCAAGCTGGACGGCCAGCGACCCGGCCAGCCCGCCGACGGCCGATGACGCGACGAACGCTCCAAGCAGGAGGCGACGGGTCGGCACGCCGAGGCCGGCGGCGGCGGCCGGATCGTCGCGGTGTGCGCGGAGCCGGATGCCGATGTTGCTGCGGCGAAGGGCAGAAAGCGCGGCGACGGCGGTGGCCGTCAGCAGGAGCGCGAGCTCGTAGTGCCCGGTTGTGCTGAGGCTCGAGGTGACGACGTATCCCTGGGAGCCTCCTGCTACGCCCGGGAACTCGAGGGCGACCAGGAGGACCAGCCAGGAGAGGATCCACGTGCTGACGGCCAGGAACAGCGGCGGCTGCCGGACGACGACGAGACCTGCCAGCAGGCCCGCGACGAGCGACGCTCCGACCGCGACCGGGACCGCAGCGTCGGCCGACCAGCCGGCGCGGGCCGCCAGCAACGCGGTCGTGAATGCGCCGATGCTCATGAAGGCGCCCTGCCCGAGCGACGGCAGGCCGGCGATGCCGACTGTCAGACCGAGGCCGGTCGCCGCAAGTGCGAGGTAGAGCCAGGCCGCGAGCACGTCGACATGTACCCAGCCGGGCGCGATCCACGGGACCGCACAGCCGAACGCGAGGATCAGCCCGGCGGCAGTCTGGGTCGGCCCCCAGGCCGCCTTCGCGTCTCGCGCCGCGGCGCGGTATTCGCCGGCGATCGCGTTCATTCGGGCTCAGGCGCTCTGGTCCGGCTGCGGGCGGCCAGGAAGAGCAGCGCAAAGGCCAGCGGCAGCACCTCGCGGTACGACGGGCCGAGGCCGTGGCCGAAGACCTCCCCGCTCGCGATCGCCGCCTCGACGACGCCGAGGCTCAGCCCGGCGGCGAACGCGCGCTCGGGCGAGCCAAAGCCGACGACAAGCGCGGCGACGAGCCCTTTCAGGCCCAGCACCGTTCCCGTCGTCACCGAGAACGGCCCGCTCGGCGCGGCGGCGACGGCGATCACGACCGCCAGAGCGCCGACGAGGCCGAACGCGAGCCCGACGTACCGGTCAAGCGGCACGCCGACGATGCGGGCCCCGTCGACGTCGGCGGCGATCGCCTGCAGGCCGCGCCCGAAGCGCGTCCGTCTGATCACGTGCGTCACGGCCGCCGCGAGCACGATCCCGAGCGCGATCACAAACAGCGAACGGAGCTGGAAGGTTGCGCCCCCGAGCGAGACGATGCCGTCGTTGCCTGCCTTGCGGAACGGCAAGGGATCCGGGAAGACGTACGCGGGCCGCTGGAAGACGACGGCAAGCGTGTTCTCGATCGCGAAGGCGATCGCCACCGTCGCGGCCACCCACCCGAGCGTCGAGCCTCGGGTCACGTACTGGTGGATGACGGCGAAGTAGCTGCCGCTGCCGAGCGCCGCCGTGGCCAGCAGCGCAACGACGAGGCCGGCCGCGAACCTCCAGCTCGAGGCCGACGCGGCCGTCACCGGCCCGCGGCCCGAGGTGACGAAGAGCGCGATGAAGACGCCGAGCCCGACGAGGTCGCCGAGCGCGAAATGGACGATCCCGGTCAGCCGGTAGACGAGCGTGTGCCCGACCGCGAGCAACCCGTAGACGCTCCCGGCCGCGAGCCCCGACAGGACGATCTGCAGGGTCAGGTTCAAGGCCCGGGCAGCCTAATCGGTCAGGGCACTTCTCCCTTCGCGACCTCCGTCGCCGCGCCCGGCGCGGCGGGCGCGGCTCACAACCGTTCGGCTTCGGAGGTGACCGACGGGACTCGAACCCGCAACCACCGGGACCACAACCCGGGGCTCTACCAATTGAGCTACGGCCACCGCGGTGACGACAGTCTAGCCCGGCTCAGAGCTCGGACTGCTCGTGCAAGAACACGGTCCGCTCGTCAGGCGCTGGTCTCAGGACCTGATCGACGTACGATGCGACCGCCGGCTTGAGGCCGACGTCCTTCCCGGCGGCTTCGGACAAGTACCAGCGATGCTCGAGGATCTCGTGGAACATCTCTGCGGGCTCCAGCTTCGCGCGAAGCTCGTCGGGCACCTCCGCGAGCGCGGCCTCGTAGACCTCGGAGAGCCAGCGGTAGGCGACGACCGATTCGGGAAGCTGGCGTCCCTCCTTGCGCTCCAGGTAGGCGCGAAAGCTCCGGAGGTCGTTGAGGAGCCGGCGCGCCTGGTTCTCCTGCACCGACAGGCCGGTGAGCATGAGGAGCTGCCGCCGGTGGTGTCCGGGCTCCACCACCTGCGGAGTCAGGCGGAGCCGCAGCTCACGGTCGGTGCCGACCAGCTCGACCTCGTCGACGTCGAACCCGAGGTCGTTGAGGCGTCGCAGCCGCTCGTCCACCTTGTACCGCTCCTGGGGTCCGAAAACCTCTTCGCGGGTCAGCTCGGTCCAGAGCGATTCGTACCTCGCGCAGATGTCCCCGGCCGTCTCCAGCGGGTCGAGATCGGGCGGGAAGCCGACCGTCGCCTCGAGGTCCATCAGCTCCCCGGCGACGTTCTCCTCGGCGATCTCGAGGTCGTGGCCACGCTGGCCTGCCGAGAGCTCGGGATGGAGCTCGCCGGTCTCGGCGTCGACGACGTACGCGGTGAGGGCTCCCGCGTCCCTCCGGAAGAGGGCGTTCGACAGCGAACAGTCCCCCCAGAAGAACCCGCCGAGGTGGAGGCGCACGAGCAGATCGGCGAGCGAATCGAGCAAACGGTTGCGCAGGTCGGGAACGCCCCGGCCCGTGAAGAGCGTTCGATACGGCAGCGAGAAGTCGAGGTAGCGAGTGATCAGGACGGCCTGCCCGTTCTCGGTGCCCCGGCCCGCGACGACGCCGACCGCCTCGACCACGGGAATCAACTCGTCGGCGAGGTCCCGGAGCAGGCGGTACTCACGACGGGCGAGCCGTTCCGGCAGCTCCTTGAGCGCATAGAGCTTTCCGTCGTAGTCGACGAACCGCACTACATGCCGACCGATGCCGCGAACGACCTCGACGATGCGCTCGGACTCCCACTCCTCGAGCGGTTGTCCCCAGGGCAGGTCGAGGAAGTCCGGGTGGCCGGGCTTGGCGAGCAGTTGCAGCTTCATGCCCGGGCCAGGCTAGGGCCTGCTGATCTCGGCGCCCGCGAACACGCCGACGTGCCCGTCGTTGCCGACGAGCTCGTTGTCCGAGAGCTCGGCGGTCGCCTTGTAGTCGCTGACGATGCCGTAGCCGCTCTGGCGGGCGAGCCCCGGCGTCGTGGCGTCGCCGCGCGTGCCGGAGACACGATTGCCCTCGATCATGCACTCGGACTGGTCGACGCAGGCGATGCCGGCACCGATCGCCCCGGCGACCTCGTTCTTCTCGATCATCCCCATCGACATCTCGGTCATCGTGATCGCCTGATACGAGGTTGCGCTGACGTGGTTGCCGTGAACCATCGCGAGCGCCGAGTCGACGACGATCCCCTGCTGTCCACCGACGATCCTGCAGCCCTCGACCGTGCTCATGCCCATGTCCGCAGAGAACGAGATGTCGATCCCCTGCGCGTAGCCTCCGGGAGAGTCGATCGCGCAGTCGCGGATCGCGACCTGGCTGCGCCGGACGTGGATGCCGTCGAGAGTCGCCCCCACGACCCTGACCTTGTCGAGGAGCACGTCGTGCGCGCCGTCCACCTCGATGCCGTACTCGCCGCCCAGCACGGAGACGTTTCGAACGACGACATGGCTCGCGCGGACGACGATGCCACCGCGGACGACGGCACCGAACTCGCCGACGAGATGCTGGCGGCGCGTGATCACGATCGGGCCCTGATGGATCCCGGCGGACAGGTGCACGGTCGGCGGCAGCTGCGACCACGCGTAGCCGCCTGCCGTCCCGAAGGCAGCGACCGTGACCGCGGCCACGGCGACTCCGAGGCGCCCGAGCTCGCCGCCGTCGTCGGCATACGTGAGCCGCACGAGCGGGAAGGCGGCATGGCCGAGAACCTGCGCGACCAGCCAGGCGCCGGCATAGAAGCCGAGTGCCGGCCCGAGCGGCGCCTCGAGCGAGAGCTCGCGGGCGAGAGCAAGCACGAGCCCGAGCTCGATCAGCCCGAGTGGCACCGCGAGCCAGCCCGGCTGGTAGTCGAGCAGGCGGTCGTAGAGAACGGCGTCGAGCAGGAGCCCCAGCCCGAGCATGAGGCCGGCAAGCTCCACCGGCCACCAGGCCGGAAGGGCAACGGCGAGGATGCAGGCCGCGAGGAGCGGAAGCAGCGCGCCGGCGAGCCGCGACTGCAGCCTGCCGCTCAGCGTGTACGCCACTGCCTCACCCGGCTCAGGAAGAAGCGCGCCGCGTACTTCATCCCCACCAGCGTGTCGGCGGCAGGGTGCGCCCACTGCCCGGCCGCCCCGGCCAGCGAGAGCGTCCGCGTCTCGTCGGTGAGTGCCCGCACGGTCGAATCGGGGTCGAGCACGATCCAGCTGGCGGCCGTCGTCAGCCCGTGTTCCCGGACGAGATCGGCGACCAGCGGATCGTGGACGAAGCCGCGGCGGAAGCCGGTAGCGCAGATCACCTGCTCGGCGCCGTTCAGCGCGGGCTCGACGCGGAAGCGGCCGGCGGCGACGGCGCGCGCCAGTGGCTCGTCCCATTCCTCGCCGGGAGGATACGAGGGCGCAAGGAAACCGCGGAGCAGCGCGACCCGCTCCTCGCTGCCCGCGCGGTGGAAGCCTGCAAGGCCGCGCCTCGTGAAGTACTGCCGCTCGACGTTGAGCGGGCGGCGCGCCGGCTCGCGGCGCCGGATCGAGACGACTCGGGCGCCGGCCTCGAGCGCGTTCAACCACTCCGTCGCCGCGGCCATCCCGGCCCCGACGACGGCGACATCGTCGGCGTAGTCGTGCGCCTGGTAGGCGTGCACCGACCGCGGGTCGCCCTCGAGGTCGGGCGGAAAGGCAAGCCCCGGGTGGCCCGGAGCGAGCAGCACGTGCGGATAAAGGCCGGCGTCGTCGAGCAGGAAGCCTCCATCGACGGCCCGCACGCGGTCGATGCGGCCGAGGTGGAAGCTCTCTTCCCAGCCCGACCGGGCACGCGCCTCGCCCACGTTCTCGAGGAACTCCTCGACGGTCGGGTGGTAGCGGTCGCAGACCGACTCGAGCAGAGGCCTGACGCTCCTGCGTCGCAGGGCAGCGCGAACGGCGAGCCCCGGGAACGAGGTCGCGAAGCAGTGCCCGTCGCTCTCGGAGCGCATCTGCCGCTGCCTGATCGCCACCGCGCGATCACGAAAGGTCGAGGCCGGATCGGCGTCGACTCCGAAGACGTCGATCTCGTCCGGCTCCAGCCCGCCGTGGCGAAGCGTGGTGTAGGCGACGAGCCCGCCGAGACCGCCGCCGACGATCGCGCACGTCGGCGCGCGATTCATTTCACCGAGCCGGCCAGCAGGCCCTGGACGAAGTAGCGCTGGAAGGCGAAGAATACGGCGAGCGGGATCGCGAGGGAGACGAACGCGGCCGGCCCGATGATGTCGATGTTCGCGCTGAACGAGCGGAGCTGGGTGTAGATCGCAACCGTGATCGGCCGCGTGTTCCCGCCGAATACGAGCGCCACGAGCAGGTCGTTCCACGTCCAGAGGAACTGGAAGATCGCCAGCGATGCGATTGCCGGCAGGCCGAGCGGCAAGATCAGCCGCAGGAAGATCCTCAGTTCCGACGCCCCGTCGATCCGAGCCGACTCGAAGATGTCCTTCGGTATCCCGATGAAGAAGTTCCTCAGGAGGAAGATCGCAAACGGCAAGCCGAAGGCGGTGTGGAAGAGGATCAGGCCGAAGACGTTGCCGTAGAGGTTCAGGTGGCTGTAGAGCTTGAAGATCGGAATCAGCGCCATCTGGAGCGGGACGACGAGCATTCCGATCACGGCGACGAAGAGCCAGTCGCGGCCGGGGAACTCCATCCACGCGAAGGCGTAGCCTGCGAGCGCTGCGACGAGGATCGGCAGCACCGTCCCGCCGATCGCGATCTCCAGGGTGATGAGCAGCGAGTGCGTGATCTGGTGGTTCTGGAAGATCTGGTCGTAGTTCGTCCAGGTCGCGAGGCTCGGCTTCGAGAAGATCTTCCACCAGCCCGCGGCGTCGAAGTGGCTCGCCGGGAGGATCGAGGTGACCAAGAGACCCAGGGTCGGAACGAGCCAGAGCAGCCCGACGGCGATCAGGAACAGCTGGACCGGCAGCTTGCCGGCCACGCGCAGGATCTTCGCGGCGACGCTCTCCTCGACCCTTGCGGCAGGCGCCTCAACCGCGACGGCCATCAGACCTCCCTCCGGAAGCGACGGATGTTGAGCGCGAGCACGGGCACGACGAGCACGAACAGGAAGACCGCGATTGCGGAGCCGAGGCCGAAGTCGTTCTGGGGGAACGCAATGCGCCACATGGCGAGCGCGATCACGTTCGCGTCGGCCTGAGAGGACTCGGGTGCGACCGACAGAATGATGTCGAAGACCTTCAGGACGTTGATCACCATGGTGATGAACACGACGCTCAGCACCGGCGCCAGCAGGGGAACGGTCACGCGCCGGAAGACCTGCCACTCGGTTGCGCCGTCGGTGCGGGCGGCTTCGAGCGTGTCCCTCGGGATCGCGGCGAGCCCGGCCGCGATCACGACCATGGCGAAGCCCGCCCAGACCCAGATGTAGGCGATGATGATCGACGGCGTGATCAGCTTCGAGCCGAGCCAGGAAACGCCGCCGAACGGCTTGCGGAAGGTCGCAGCGCCGACACCCGCCGTGTAGGAGCCGGGCTCGAGCCTCTCGAAGGCGAAGCTGCCGTCGTCTCCGGTCGTCGTCGACCCGACCTTCTTGCCGGCCGAGTCGCGCAGGACGACCGTCACGTTCGGCAATCCGACCTCGCCGGGCTCGACCTTCCCGGGCACCCCTCCCCCCGGCTTGAAATCGCGCCAGACGACACCATCGATCGAGCCTGCAGCCGGCTTGGGCTGGACGGCCTGGCGCGCGCCCTTCGGCACCTGGTCCGGCGGGATGCCCGTCAGCCCCAGCAGCGCGACGTCGCCGGGATTCAGCGGCTTCTTGAGCACGATCCCACTTGCGGGACTCCCCACCTCGGCATCGCTCGAGGGCAGGGCATCGGAGAGCGCGCCGGGAGGGCTGAAAGTGTCGTGGAAGCTGCCGACGACGGCGTTCACCGCCCCGATCCCCGGCTCCTGGCGATCCATGATCCGCCAGATCACGCCTGCGGCGAAGAGCGAGATCGCCATCGGCATGAACACCGCGGTCTTGAAGGCGAGCGACCACCTGATCCGCTCGGTGAGCACCGCGAAGACGAGCCCGATCGCCGTGATCGTCGCGGGCACGACCCCGACCCAGATCGCGTTGTTCTTGATCGCGGTCGTGATCGTGCTCGTGTTGAACATCGTCTTGTAGTTGTCGATCCCGACGAAGTCACCGAAGCCCGACTTCCCGTAGAAGCTGCGCACGATCGTGTAGACCGCCGGGTAGACGATCCAGACGCCGAGCAGCACGATCGCGGGCGCCAGGAACGCGGCCGCGACGGCATACCGGCGCAGGACTCCGGGTTCGGCGACCGGCGGAGCCCCGGAGGGCTCCGCCGCGATGCTCCCTTCGCTCATTGCACTACTTGAACGCCTTTGCCGCGGCCGACTCGAGCGCGGATGCGGTTCCGGCGACGTTCTTCGGGTTCTTGAGGAAGTCCTGGAAGATCTTCCACTCGCCCTGCCCGGTGGTCGCTCCGAACGCCGCCGGCTCCAGGTCGGAGAGGTCGAACCGGGACGCCTTGGCCGTCTGGAGCGCCTTCGCGGACGCACGCGTCAGGGCGTCGCTGTACGCGCTGAGCGGGACCTTCAGGTTCGGGGACGTGAAGCCGCCACGCTTCGCCCAGATGGTCGAGGCCTCAGGCGAGGCGAGGTAGGTGATGAACGCTCGCGACGCAGGGGTGTCCTTGAATATCGCGACCGTATCGCCACCGAGCACGACCGAGGGCGGGGAACCGTTGATCGACGGGAAGGCGAACACGTTGTAGTCCGTGAACGGCTTCAGTCCCTTGGTCGTCGCCACGCCCGGGACGAAGTCGCCCTCGATCACCATCGCCGCCTTGGGCGTCTTGCTGAAGACTGCGTCCACGGACTGCGGGAACCCGGTCTGGAGCGCACCTGCGGTCCCGCCCACGATGTTCGACTTGTCGCCGAGGATCTGCCCCATGAACGTGAGCGCCGTCTTGACCGACGGATCGGTCCACTTGATCTTGTGGTTCGTCAGCTGGTCGTACGTCTGTGGGCCAGCCGTACGAAGGTAGATGTTCTCGAAAAGATCGGTGAGCGTCCAACCCTCGGAGCCCCCGATCGCGTACGCCGGCACGCCCGATCCTCGAATCGTCTTTGCGGCCTTCAGCAGCTCCGGCCACGTCTTCGGCGGCTTGACACCCGCGTTCCTGAACGCCTTGACGTTGTACCAGACGGTCGACTTGTTGGAGGCCTTGAAGAACAGGCCGTAGAGCTTCCCGTTGACCGTGCCGAGGGTCACGCCGTTCTGGCCGTAGTTCGCTCGAATCTCGGCTTGCGCGAAGGTGAGCGGCTTCAGCTTCCCGCTCTTGGCGAACTCTCTGATCAGAGCGGGCTGCCCGATCGCCGCGACGTCCGGCGGCTTGCCGCCGGCGATCCTCGTCTTGAGGACGGTGGGCGTGTCATTGCCGGCTGAGGTGTAGCTCACCTTGACGCCCGGGTATTTCTTGCTGAAGCCGGCGATCACGGCCTGGATCGATTGCTGCTCGGTGGCGGTCCAGATGCCGACCATCTCGACCTTGCCCGACACGGCCTTGTGGCTGGCCCCCGCGCCGCCGACGCCGAAGGCGGCGACGAGAGCCGCGCCGAGGGCGACGAGCGCCAGAGCGGAGAAGCGGTACTTCATGCCGAAGCTCCTTTCCTCGTGGTTCCGTGGTCGTAGATGCCCAGACCGGTCTCGGGGTCGAAGAAGTGCAGCGATCGGGTATCGACCGCAACCTCGGCTTCCTCGCCCTCGCGTACACGCGAGCGAGCGCCGAACCGGCCGACCATGGTCGTCTCGGCACTCTCCTCTTTGAGCTGACGGACGGCGATCGCGTCGGTGTCCTGCGCGAGCTCGCGGATGTGCTCCGTCACCGCGGGGCTCGCATCGATCACGAAGTGGACGATGATCTCGGAGCCGAGTGCCTCCTTCAACGCCACTTTCCCCCGCAGCCGCCGGTCGGGTGGGGTGTCCGAGGCGAGCGTCGCGTCCTCGAGCTCCTCGGGCCGGATTCCGAGAATCACCTCGCGCCCTTCGTAGTCCGCCAGAGCCGGATGGGCCGCAACCGCCTCCTGGTCGAGTGCGATTGCCTGCGAGCCCGCCCGGACGACGTAGCCGCCGTTCTGGCGCGCTACGGTCGCCTCGATCATGTTCATCGCGGGCGAGCCGATGAAGCCGCCGACGAAGAGGTTCACGGGCCGCTCGTAGAGCGTCTGTGGATCGTCCACCTGCTGCAGCTCGCCCTTCCGCATCACGGCGACTCGGTCGCCCATCGTCATCGCCTCGACCTGGTCGTGCGTAACGTAGACCGTCGTCACTTTGAGATCACGCTGCAGGCCGGCGATCTCGGCTCGCATCTGAACACGCAGCTTGGCGTCCAGGTTCGAGAGCGGCTCGTCCATCAGGAAGGCTTGAGGCTGGCGAACGATCGCGCGCCCCATTGCCACGCGTTGACGTTGCCCGCCCGACAGGGCGCGTGGCTTGCGCTTGAGGAACGGCTCGAGATCGAGGATGCGCGCCGCGTCGTGGACGCGGCGTTCGATCTCGTCCTTGGGGATCTTCTTGACCTTGAGCCCGAACGCGATGTTCTCGTAGACGGACAGATGCGGGTAGAGGGCATAGCTCTGGAAGACCATCGCGATGTCGCGATCGCGGGACGGAACGTGATTGACGACCCGCTCGCCGATCCGGACGACGCCCTCGCTGATCTCCTCGAGCCCGGCAAGCATTCTGAGCGCCGTCGTCTTTCCGCAACCGGAAGGCCCGACCAGGACCATGAACTCGCCGTCGGAGACGTCCAGATTGAAATCCGAGACAGCTCGAGTCCCGTCGGAATAGACCTTGGCGACGCGATCGAACGTGACTGAGGCCACCGCTCCCCCCTGGGGACTGGTCCATTAATTCGGACGGGCGGGCTGGTGTCAAACCGGCCGACCGCGATTGTAATTCCTCCTGGGAACTCTGGTCGCCCCCCATGCTCAGGAGGCACGCCCGGCCGGTGTTGTGGACGGGGCGTCCGGGCGTGCCTGCTAGGCGCGAGGTACGTCGAGACGCGCTCGTTGAGCCGAAAACGCGAAGGTAGGCTGCTTCGTAGCGAACCCACGTAGCGCCGCCGCGAACCCCCAACGCTTACCGAACGCTTACCGCGGCGGTGCAGTGCTCGAAGCCGCCGTCGACCTGCAAGCCGGAGGTCGCCGGTTCGATCCCGGCATGCTCCACCTTCGGAAAACCGTGCTAGCGCAGGGCTTTCTCCTCTTCGGGCACTGAGCGACTCGGGTCGCTGAGCTTCGCGATCACGGCCGCGGCGGTCTGTCTCGCGGACGCCCCGTTCTGGCCGGTGACGAGGTTCCCGTCGACTTCGACGTGGCCTTTGTGCTTCTCGCCCGCAAGGTAGGCGGCTCCCGCATCGGTCAGTCGCGATTCGAGCAGCCACGGAGCGCCCTCAGCGACGCCGAAGTCGACCTTCTCGGATGTCGGGAAGCCTGCGATCCGCTTCCCGACGAACGGCCACGACCCGTCGTCGTTACGGGCACCGAGCAGCGCCGAGGCGCCGCTGCAGAGGGTCGCCACGATCTTGTCCTGGGCGTAGCTCGCCGAGATGACCTTGCCGACGATCGGATTGTCGCCTACATCCTCGAAGACGCCGAACCCGCCGGGAACGAAGACGACATCGTAGTCGGCCGGGTCGAGGTCTTCCAGCCGGGCCGGATTTGCCAGGGCCGACCTGATCTCGGCACGATCGAGGTACTCGCGCTGGAAGTCGACCGAGGACTGGTCGTTCTCCTGCAGCCCCAGGTTGAGGCTGGCCTCGTCGACGGGAGCCGGGACGCCGCCGAGCGTGGCGACCGTGATGTCGTAGCCCGCCTCTGCGAACGCGTGGTGTGGATAGACAAACTCGGGAGACCAGAAGCCCCCAGCATGCATCGAGCCGTCCTTGAGCGCCCATGTCTCAGAGCCAGTGAGTACGAAAAGAACCTTTGTCATGGTCGACCGCCAGTCATCGTGTGCTTGTGGCCCTAGCGCCGATGGTGCGTGCGAGAGCGAACGATAGCGCTCCCTCCACTGCTCATTGATCCACCCTGGGTTCGTTGGAGGCTCTGTTAGGTGGCGGCCACCATTGGCTTGTTGTCTGTTTTGTAATTAATCATCTCGTACTCGGCCGGCGGCAAGTCACCGAGTGCTTCGTGCAATCTCTCTTCGTTGTAGAAGCCGATCCAGTGGAGCGTCTCATGCTCGGCGTGCTCGTAGCTGGGGAAGCGGCGTCCGTCGACGAGCTCGCTCTTG
>WNFV01000568.1_pt1 | contig 49742 bp, 43 predicted proteins | sample 5400101 | NCBI WGS metagenome assembly WNFV01 (sample SAMN13153361, study PRJNA577476) | soil metagenome | isolation source: 115 cm soil or saprolite under grassland replicate 1 | place: USA:California | collected 2016-06-15
ACCGGGCCTACGGCTTCCACAGCGCCCAAGCCGCCCTCGCTCTAGTGATGCTCACCTGCGGACCCATCACCCTCCTGCTACCCCACGAACGATCACCGTGACCTCCCGAATACACCCACACTCATGCCGGGAGAGCCCCAAAAGGGGCCCGGCGGCGCGAGACGCGCGGAGCGTCGTGCGCGCCCGGCGCCGCCGGGCCGGTTCAGCGCTTGGCGAGGGCGGCCCACGTCGGAGCGTGCGGGGTGGTCCGCAGCGTCATCCGCGCCTCGGCCGGCGTCCGGTCGCCCTTGCGCTGGTTGCAGCCGCCGCAGGCGGCCACCGTGTTGAGCCAGGTGTTGCGTCCCCCGCGCGAGCGCGGGGTGATGTGGTCGACGGTGGTGGCCGGGCCGCCGCAGTATGCGCAGCGGTGCCCGTCCCGGGCCATCACCCCGGACCGGGACCACGCCGGCCCGGCGGTGTACCGCCACCGCGTGACCACGTACTGGACCAGCCGGACCACCTTGGGCCACGGAAAGATACCGATGCGGCTGTCCGGCTCCGCCTCGTGCACGACGGCGACCTGCCGGCACAGCATCCGGATGGCGTGCCGCAGCGAAACCCGGTGCAGCGGGCCGAGGTCGGCGTTGAGAACGAGGACATGCTCCACCGGGTTCACCTCCTTGTCCGTCCGGTGGTGTGGTCGGAGCGGCTGGCCGGGCTCGAACCGGCTACCTCGACGATGGCGACGTCGCGCTCTACCAGGTGAGCTACGACCGCGTGCAGGCCGACCAGACTGAGCTGCGTCGGCGTGGTACCGCGCGGGGGACTCGAACCCCCAAACTTCCCGAGCTTGAATCGGGCGCCTCTCCCGTTGGGCCAGGGCGGCGGGATGCTCCGAGGGCAGGAATCGAACCTGCGTCCCCCTGATCCAAAGTCAGGGCGCCCGGCCAGCAGAGCACCTCGGAACGGAACCGTCGGCGGGAGTCGAACCCGCTACTCCTGCTTGGAAGGCAGGCATGTCACCGTGGACACCCCGACGGCTCGGTCGTCAGGTAGGCCGTGCCGGTCTCGAACCGGCCACCTCCTGGCTGAGAACCAGGTGAGCTACCCGCTGCTCCAACGGCCCATCCGAATGGGCCGCGCGCTGCGTGCTGCGCTACAAGCCCATGGTCCGGGGCCCGGGAATCGAACCCGGTGTGTCCTGCTCCCAAAGCAGGCGGGTCAACCAGCTCCCACACCCCGGAGCGCCCGGCCGGCCGGCGAACACCCGCCGCCGGCCAGGCTTCCTGTATGCCATCCACTGTGCAGTTCTCAACACACAACACCACCGGTACACACCGGGGTCGAGCAGGGGTGACAGGGGAGACCAGGGCTCTCCCGTTGAGCTGCGCCCCAGGTACGAAAATGCCGCCTCTCCGGGATTCCCGGGGGCGGCGTACGCGTGACGCTGGTGCGCGCTAGGTGCGCCACCTGACCGGGGACGAGGATTCGGAACTGGCTAGGTCTTTGGGCCGCCCGCAACAGGGCATGCCCAGGTGACCGCGCGGCGCGGGCCGCTGCGGTGCGCGGGTCTGCCACAAGTTCACGGGTCTTTCCCTTCGATCGGTCGCCGTCCTGACTAAACACGGTACGGCGGCTGCCCGGCAATGGCAACGGATTTGGCGCGCCCCGGTATTCCGGGGACACGGAGGAACGCGCCGACGCCTGGTTGGAATACTTCACCAGGCCGAAGGATCCCGGCGCCGTCGAAGGCGGGAGGTGCTGGGGGACCGCCGGTACCCGGACCTGGTCGCCGAACACCACATCGAGAAGTCGAGAGAAGCGATCCTGACGACCGCCCGGGCGAACCTGGCGGCCGAACGGCACCTGCGCGACCTGCTCCGGAACGGAGGCACGCCCTGATCGAAACCGCTACCGGTACAGGCGGCGGTGCGCGGCGCGGATGGCCGCGGCGTACGGCCGGCCGGCCATCCCGTTGCGGGCCAGGGCGGCGCGCGCGGCGTTGGCGCCCGGGGCGCCGTGCACGCCGCCCCCGGGATGCGCCGAGGAGCTGGCAAGGTACAGGCGGTCGATCGGGGTGTCCGCGCGGCCCAGCCCGGGTACCGGCCGGAACACGAGCTGTTGGTGGATGGCCGCGGTGCCGCCGTTGACCGCGCCACCGAACAGGCTGGGGTTGTGCTCCTGGAGGTCGGCGGGGAGCTGGACGTGGCGGGCGAGGATCGAGGCGCGGAAACCGGGCGCGCGTTCCTCGATGACCTGTTCCATCCGGTCGGCCTGTTCCCGCAGGCGGTCGGTGTCTCCGGCGCGCTGTTGCGGCACGTGCGTGTAGGCCCAGACCGACTCGGTGCCGGCCGGCGACCGGGTCGGGTCGGTGGTGGTCATCTGGCCGAGCAGGAGGAACGGCGTCTCGGGTACCTGGCCGCGGGTCAGGTCCGTGCTGTACCGGGTCAGCCCGTCGAGGTCACCGCCGAGATGGACGGTCCCAGCATCGCGCGCGGCCTTCGCGGTCCACGGGATCGGGGCGGACAGCGCCCAGTTGACCTTCACGGTGGCGGGGTCCCATTCGAAGCGCCGGACATCCGCGGCGAACGCCGCCGGCAGGGCGTCGAGGCCGACCAGATCCTCGTAGAGCGCCGGGGCGGGCACGTCCGCGAGGACCGCCCGGCGGGCCCGCACCAGCTCGCCTTGTGCGTCGCGGACCCCGACCGCGGTGCCGCGGGCGTGCAGCACCCGCTCGACTCGCCGGCCGTACTCGACCGTTCCGCCCCGGCGATCCAGCCGGTTTAGCAGGGCCTGGATCAGTTGTGCCGCCCCGCCCTCCGGCACCGGGAAGCCGACGCTCTGACCGAGCATCGCCAGCAGCCACCCGAACACCGCGCTGCCGGCCTGTTCCGGACCGAGGTCGGTGTGCAGGGCATTGCCGGCCAGGAGCAGTTGGGCGCCAGCGCCGGCGAAGCGCTCCTGCCCGTACCGGCGCACGGGCAGCACGGCCAGCCGGGCCAGGCGCAGCGCCTCGGCCGCGCTGAGCCGGCCGAGCAGCCGGGCTCCGGCTCGTACCGGTGGGAAGGGGCGCAGGAGCGCGTCGAGCAGCGGCTCGCCCAGGCGCCGCCACCGGTCCACCTCCTCGCGCCAGGCCCGCGCGTCGGCGGGATCGAACGCGGCCAGCGACTCGGCGGTCTGCGCGACGTCGCGGTACATGACCGCGCACCGGTCGTCGGGCAGCACATGGGCCAGTACCGCGGGGGCGTGGCGCCAGACCAGGCCGTGCGACTCCAGGTCCAGCTCCCTCAGGACGGGTGAACCGGCGCCCAGCGGATAGAAGGCGCTGCACAGGTCACTGCGGAAGCCGGGCGGCGTCACCTCGGCGCTGCTGACCGATCCGCCGGCCTCACCGGTCGCCTCCAGCACCAGGACCTGCCAGCCGGCGTCGGCCAGGAGGTTCGCCGCCACGAGGCCGTTGTGTCCGGCACCGATGACCACCGCGTCAACCGTTCGCACCGCGGGGCTCCTTTCTCGCGGGTATCACTGGCGCCGGTGACGACGACCCGCACCATCCTCCCGTACCCCCGCGGGGTGCGCACGAACACCGATGCCCGGGCGTGTTTGCCCGGCCCCCTCGTGGGAAGCCTGAGGACGCGCACCGAACGCAGGGAGGCCGCGTTGATCGAAACCTGTCGGACCATCGGGACCTCGCCGGACCGGATCTTCGCGGTGCTGGCCGACGGATGGAGCTACGCCTCCTGGGTGGTCGGCGCCGCGCATATCCGCGACGTCGACGGCGACTGGCCGGCGGTCGGCGCCCGGGTCCACCACCGGATCGGGCCCTGGCCGCTGCAGATCGACGACCAGACCCGGGTGGTCGCGATGGAACCCGACCGGGTACTCGAGCTGGACGCGAAGCTGCGGCCGGTCGGTACCGCGCGGGTGCGGATGGCGCTCGAACCGATCGGCCCCGGTACCACCCGGGTGCGGATGGGCGAGGTGCTCGACTCGGGTATCGGCCGGCTGCTCCCCAAGGCGGTCCAGGCGCTGCTCCTGCGGCCGCGAAACGCCGAGGCCCTGCGGCGCCTGGACGACCTCGCGGTGCACCGGGAGGCCCGGCGGTAGCCGCGTCCGTACGCACGCGGCCGCAGGGACGCACGCCATCGTGATCGGGGCGGCGCGGGTCACTAGGCTCGGGACCCGTGATAGGCGTCGAGGAGCGCGGTGCCGTCGCCGTGGTGCGGCTGGACCACGGCAAGGTGAACGTCCTGGACCTGGAGCTGCTGGTCGCCCTGACCGACACCATGCGCGGCCTGGCCGACGGACCCGCGGTCGTGCTGACCGGCACGGGAAGCGCGTTCTCGGCCGGGGTGGACCTGCGGCGGATCGTGGCGGAGGGGCCGCGGTACGTCCGCGATTTCCTTCCCGCGCTCAGCGCGGCGTTCCTCGCGGTGTTCGACCACCCCAGGCCGGTGGTCGCGGCGGTGAACGGACACGCGATCGCCGGTGGTTGCATCATCGCCGCCGCCTGCGACGTACGGCTCATGTCCGCCGGCACGATCGGGTTGACCGAGCTGCTGGTGGGGGTGCCGTTCCCGACCGCGGCGCTGGAGATCATGCGGTTCGCCGTCGGTACCGCCGCCCCGGCTCTGGCGCTCACCGGTCGCGTGCTGGCCCCGGAGGAAGCCGCACGGATCGGTCTCGTCGACGCCGTCGTGGCGCCGGCCGACCTCCTCGACCATGCAGTGCGGCGCGCCGAGGAGCTCGCCCGGTTGCCCGCGGTGGCGTACGCGCTGACCAAGGAGCAGCTGCACCGGCCGGCGCGGGACCGGATCGACGAGCGGGCTCCGGTCGACGATCCGCGTGCCGTCGAGATGTGGGAAGGCGATGCGGGGCGGGCGGCCATCGCCGGGTATCTGGACCGGCTGGGGGAGCGGCGCCGCGCCGGTGGTGCTTAGCTGGGCGCGGTCGTCGGTGAGGTCGTCGGAGGTGTGGCGTGGTCGAGACGGTGTTGTATGACAAGCGGGACCGCCTGGCGTTCGTGACGTTGAACCGCCCTACGGTCAAGAACGCGATCGACCCGCCGATGCACGAGGAGCTGTGCCGTATCTGGCGGGATTTCCGGGACGACGACGAGGTCGACGTCGCGATCCTGTCGGGTGCCGGCGGGACCTTCTGCGCCGGGGCGGATCTGCGTACCTACGTGCAGGCGAACTACGTCAACGCCACGCCGAGCCGGGTCCGCGCCGTGGTCGACCTGGGCATCGGGGGGTTGACCCGCGGCCTACACAAGATCCGCAAGCCGGTGATCGCCGCGGTGGACGGCTGGGCGCTGGCGGCCGGCCTGGAGATGGCGCTGGCGTGCGATCTGCGGATCGCCTCCGACCGGGCGATGTTCGGCTCGTTCGAAGCCCGGCGGGGGTTCCACCACGGCGACGGCGGCATTCCCCGGCTGGTGAACACGTGTGGCGTGGGGGTGGCCATGCAGCTCGTCCTCACCGCCGAGCCCATCGACGCGCAGCGGGCGTTGCAGTGCAACCTTGTGATGAAGGTCGTTCCGCACGATCGGCTCCTGGCGGAGGCCGAGCTGGTCGCCCGGCAGATCCTGCGCAACTCGCAACGCGCGGTGCGGTCGGCCAAGGAGACGATCCTCGAAGTGATCGGCAAACCGCTGGACGACCAACTGCGGATCGAGGGCTGGAACTCGTACACCTGCGTCGACCAGGACGAGACGAGCGCGCTCCTCGACCAGTTCTACGGCAAGACCGACGCCGGACGGGCCGGGGTACACCCCACCGCCCTTCGGGATCCGGACGGCGGATCCCGTCAAGGCCCTTAGACCGTGCTGCCGGGAGCCGGCGACGGCCACCCGATCAGGACGGCGCTGGCGTCGTCCTGAAGCTGCTCGCCGTGGTGGGTCAGGATGGCCTGAACCAGCCGGCGCAGCGTCTCCGGTCCGGAGACCTGACCAGCCAGTGTCCTGGTGAGGAAGTCGGCCAGGCGGTCACGGCCGAAGAACTCACCGTCGACCGTGCGCGCCTCGATCACCCCGTCGGTGTACAGCAGGAGCTGATCGCCGGGCTGCAACACCTCTTCGTCCACCCGGGGGAGGAGATTGACGAGGCTGGCCAGGCCCAGCGGCATCGCGGTCGGCGCGCGGAGGGTCTTGACCAGCTTGCTCTCCCGCAGGAGCAGTTCACCCGGGTGGCCGGCGCAGATCCTGCGGTAGACGCCTTGGCGGGTGTCCAGCTCGGTGAGGATGGCGGTGACGAAGCTGCCGGGATGCCGGGCGGCCACCCACTTGTCGATCGACCGGTACGTGTCGACGAGGTCGAGCCCGCAGCGGCGGGCGTTGCGGTACGCGCTCACCGTCAGCGAGGTGAGTGCGCAGGCCTCGATGCCGTGGCCCACGGCGTCGAAGATGGCCGTATGCAGGACGTGACCGTTGACCGCGTAGTCGAAGGCGTCACCACCCACGTCGTAGCACGGTTCGAGGATGGCGGTGATCGCGACGTCCGGGGCGTGGAACGTCAGCGGTGGCAACAGGCTCCACACGATCTCCGCGGCCAGCTGCATCGGCACCGAGCGGCGGGTCCGCTCCACCAGGTCGCTGTAGAAGCGGAAGCTCGTCAGCAGTTCGGCCAGCAGGTTCGCCACCGCGTGGTAGTCCGCGCGTAGCTGCGGGGAGGGGTCCCCGGTGGTGCACACTTCCAGGACCCCGAGCCGGCTGGTGCCGTCCAGCAACGGTATCCACAGCCGGCGCCCGGTGTCGTCGCCGGTCTCGTAGGTCTCGCTCAGCGCGTAGGCCCGCCCGGGCAGGGTGCCGTCGATCCGGACGGCGTCGCGCGCCGGTGCCCCGACGCCCACCAGGGGAACCAGGATGAGCTGGCCGTAGTCCACCAGGTAGAGCGCCATCTCCCGGGCGTCGAGCAGCTCGGCCGCCCGGTTGGTCAACGCCGTAATTTCCTCCGGTCGGGCCTGCTGGGACCCGGTGAGCAGGCACCGAAAGGCGGACAACGCATCTGCCATCAATGCCTCCGCGCTCGGTCGGCCGGACAGGTGCCCGCGCGGGCATCCGGCGGACACCGGTCGCCGTCCACCCTACGTCCGCGCCGGAGACCGTGGTCAGGTCCGGTCGCGTGGTGCAGCCGGTTCCATTGACCGCTTTCCAGTGCACGTTCATCCGGATCCGGGCGGGCCTGGGGGCGGACGGGGTGCACGTGAGCCGCGCCGCGCCACGGTGGCACTGGCCTGAGCCAGATGGGCTTGCGACGGTGCCATAGTGGTGCCATGATGGTGTCATGGATCTGGCGTCGTATGTCGACACACTGCGTCGTGAGCTCGCCGTCGCCGCGGCGGCGGGCGGGGAGGACGCCCGGGCGCTGGCCGAGCGGCTGACCGCCCCGCTGGAGTCGGCGGCCCGGCTCGTCCTGCTGGAGGTGCTCTCCACGGCGGCGGCCGAGATCACCCGTGACCTTGCGCCGGGCTCCGTGGACCTGCGCCTGCGCGGGCGGGAGCCCACGTTCGTGGTGACGCCCCCGCCCGCCGAGTGGTCCGACGAGCCCGGCATCCCGGCGGTCGCCCCGCCGCCGCAGGCCGTCCCGGACGGCGAGGAGGGCGCCACGGCGCGCATCAACCTCCGGCTCCCCGAACACCTCAAGGCCCGCGTCGAGGAGGCCGCCGGCCAGGCCGGGCTCTCGGTCAACGCGTGGCTCGTGCGCGCCGCGTCGGCCGCGCTGTCCGCCGACGACGGCAGCCGGCGCGCCGAGCGGCGCGCCGCGCTCGGCGGGCAGCGCTACACGGGCTGGGTCCGGTAGCCCAGCCCTACCTCTTCCAACCCCATCCCGGGAGGGATCGCCATGCCCACTTTCGATACCCCCGAGCCGATCGCGGTCGCGGTCGAGCTGGTCGTCGGGGACGTCCGCATCGTCGCGAGCGACCGGGACGACACGACCGTGGAGGTACGCCCGAGCGACGCGTCCCGCGAGCCGGACGTGCGGGCCGCCGAGCAGACCCGGGTCGAGTACACCGGCGGCCGGCTGCTGGTCAAGGCCCCGAAACCGCCCTACCTCGGGTTCTTCGGCCGGGCCGGTTCGGTCGACGTGACGATCGGACTGCCGGCGGGCTCGCACGTGCAGGGCGACGCCGGGGTGGCGGCGTTCCATGCCACGGGTCGCCTCGGCGAGTGCCGGTTCAAGAGCGGGAGCGGGGACATCCACCTCGACGGCACGGACCGGCTCGACCTGTCGACCGGCGCCGGTGCCGTGGTCGTCGACCGGGTGGCCGGCCCCGCCGACGTCAGCACCGGGTCGGGCCGGATACGGCTGCGCGAGATCGACGGTACCGCCGTCATCAAGAACTCCAACGGCGACAGCTGGATCGGCGCGGTCGGCGGCGACCTGCGGGTCAGCGCCTCCAACGGCGACATCGTCGTGGAACAGGCCCGCGCCGGGGTGACCGCCAACACCGCCAACGGGCACATCCGCGTCGGCGAGGTCACCCGCGGCGCGACGGGCCTCAAGACGGCGTTCGGGGAAATCGAGGTGGGCATCCACGCCGGTACCGCCGCCCACCTCGACGTGTCCACCAGCTTCGGCAAGGTGCACAACCAGATGGACCCCGCCGACGGCCCCGGGTCGTCGGACGAGATGGTCGAGGTGCGCGCTCGCAGCGGCTACGGCGACATCGTGATCCGTCGTTCCCAGTACCTCTCCAACGGACGCTGAAAGGCGGAACCGATGACGGCTATTGCGGCGACCGGGCTACGGAAGTCGTTCGGCGACACCGTGGTACTCGACGGCATCGACCTCACGGTCCCGGAAGGGACGATCTACGCGCTGCTCGGCCCCAACGGCGCCGGCAAGACCACGATGGTGCACATCCTGTCCACGCTGCTGCCCGCCGACGGCGGACGGCTGCACGTCGCCGGGTACGACCTGGCGAGACAGCCCGACGCGGTGCGCGCCGTGATCGGCGTCACCGGTCAGTTCTCGGCGGTGGACAACCTCCTGACCGGCACGGAGAACCTGCGGCTCATGGCCGACCTGCGGCACCTGGGCCGGAGCGAGGGCCGGCGGCGGATCGCCGCGCTGCTCGACCGCCTGGAGCTGGCCGACGTGGCGAACAAGCTCGCCGCGACCTACTCGGGGGGCATGCGCCGCCGGCTGGACCTCGCGATGACGCTGGTCGGCAACCCGCGGCTGATCTTCCTCGACGAGCCGACCACCGGGCTCGACCCGCGCAGCCGCCGCACCATGTGGCAGATCATCCGCGAGCTCGTCGCCGACGGCGTCACCATCTTCCTCACCACACAGCACCTGGAGGAGGCCGACCAACTCGCCGACCGCATCGCCGTGCTCGACCGGGGCCGGATCGTCGCCGAGGGCACCGCCGAAGAGCTCAAGAGCCGGATCCCCGGCGGACACCTCAGCCTGCGGTTCCCGGAGCCGCGCGCGCTCGAGTCGGCCGCCCGGCTCATCGGCGCGGTGACCCGCGACGACGAGACACTCACCCTGCAGGTGCCGAGCGACGGCACCATCCGCTCGCTGCGGGCGCTGCTCGACCGGCTGGACGGCGCGGCGATCGACATGGCACGGCTGTCGATCCACACACCCGACCTCGACGACGTGTTCTTCGCCGTCACCGGCCACGCCACCACACCGAAAGGCAGCTCGTCATGAGTACCCTCGCCGACACTCTCACCGACTCCGCCACCATGCTGCGGCGCAACCTGCGCCACATGGTGCGGTACCCGTCCGTGACGGGGCTTCTCGTCGCGATCCCCGTCATCCTCCTGCTGCTGTTCGTGTACGTCTTCGGGACCACCCTCGGGACCGGGCTGGGTGGCGGGTCGGGCGGGCGCAGCGCATACGTCAACTACGTCGTGCCCGGAGTCATCATGCTGGCTCTGGCGTCGGCGGCGCAGGGTACCGCGATATCGGTGGCCATGGACATGACCGAAGGCATCATCGCCCGGTTCCGTACCATGGCCATCTCCCGGGCCGCGGTGCTGACCGGCCACGTGCTCGGCAGCCTGGTCCAGGCGATGCTCTGCGTCGCCGTGGTCGTCGGGGTCGCCTGGCTCATCGGGTTCCGGCCGGTCGCCGGGGTGCCGGCGTGGATCGCGGCGGCCGGTGTCCTCGCGCTGACCGCGTTCGCGCTGATCTGGCTGTCGGTCGCGCTCGGCCTGGTCAGCAGGACCGTGGAGTCGGCCAGCAACCTGCCCATGTTCCTGGTGCTGCTGCCCTTCTTCGGCAGCGGCTTCGTCCCCACCGACTCGTTGCCGACCGGGCTGCGCTGGTTCGCCGAGTACCAGCCGTTCACCTCGATCAACGAGACGCTGCGCGGGCTGCTCACGGGTACCGCGATCGGCGACAACGCGCTCATCGCCTGCGTCTGGTGCACCGGCATCGCGTTGCTCGGGTACCTCTGGGCGAGGTGGCTGTACGGCCGCCGGCTGGTGCGGTAGGAGCCGGCGGCCGCGGGGTCAGGGCCGTCCGCGGGGTGGCCCGGTCCATCAGCCGCGCGGCTACCCGTCCGCCGGCACCGGGACCGGCCCGACCCGCCAGATCTCCCGGCAGTAGTCGCGGATCGTGCGGTCGGAGGAGAAGAACCCGCAATGGGCCGTGTTGCGGATGGACATCCCGGTCCACCGGTCGGGGTCGCGCCACGCGTCGTCGACCGCGTCCTGGCGGTCCACATAGGAGCGGTAGTCGGCCAGCGCGAGGTACTCGTCCCAGCCGAGGATCGAGTCCAGGACCGGGGTGAAGGCGTCCCGGTCGCCGCCGGAGAACACTCCCGACGCGATCGTGTCGATCGCCGCGCGCAGTTCCTCGTCCTTCTCGTAGTAGGAGCGCGGCGCGTAGTCGCCCTGCCGCAGTGCCGCGGCCTGCGTGGCGTCCAGACCGAACAGGAAGAAGTTGTCGGCCCCCACCCGGTCGCGGATCTCGACGTTGGCGCCGTCGAGGGTACCGATGGTGACCGCACCGTTGAGCGCGAGCTTCATGTTGCCCGTGCCGGATGCCTCCTTGCCGGCGAGCGAGATCTGCTCGGACAGGTCGGCGGCCGGGACGATCAACTCGGCCCGGGTGACGTTGTAGTCGGGCAGGAAGGCCACCCTGAGGTACCGGGAGACGTCCGGGTCCTGGTTGACGGTGTCCGCGACCGCGTTCACCAACTTCATGATCCGTTTCACCGCGTGGTACCCGGGCGCCGCCTTGCCACCGAAGATGACCGAGCGGGGTACCACGTCCGCCCCGGGGCTGTTCCTGATCCGGTTGAACAGGGTCACCACGTGCAGGACCTTCAGCAACTGGCGCTTGTACTCGTGGAACCGCTTGATCATGACGTCGCAGAGCGCGTCCGGGTCGATCACCACCCCGGTGGTCCGCGCGGCATACGCGGCGAGGTCTTGCTTGTTGAGCCGCTTCACCGCCCGCCACCGCTCGCGCAGCACCGGGTCGTCCGCGTGGGCGGCGAGCCCGGCCAGCTGGTCCAGGTCGGTCAGCCAGCCGTCGCCGCCCAGCGTGGCACTGATCAGCTCGGACAGCCGCGGGTTGGCCAGCCGCAGGAAGCGCCGGGGGGTCACCCCGTTGGTCACGTTGGTGAACTTGTCCGGCCACAGCTCGGCGAACGCATGCAGGGTCGTGGCGGCCAGCAGCTTCGAGTGCAGCTCAGCCACCCCGTTCACCTTCGCGCTGCCCACGACGGCCAGGTGCGCCATCCGGACCCGCTGTTCGGGTCCCTCCTGGATGAGCGACAACTGGCCGAGCTTGTCGACGTCGCCGGGGTAACGGTCGACGACCTCGCGCAGGAAGAACTCGTTGATCTGCAGGATGATCTCCAGGTGCCGGGGGAGCAGCCGGCCCAGCAGCCCGACCGGCCACGTCTCCAGTGCCTCGGGCAGCAATGTGTGGCAGGTGTAGGCGAACGTGTGCCGGGTGATCGACCAGGCGTGCTGCCAGTCCAGCCACTGTTCGTCGACGAGGATGCGCATCAGCTCGGCGATCGCGAGCACCGGGTGGGTGTCGTTGAGCTGGATGACCACCTTGTCGGCGAAGGCGTCCCAGTCGTGGTTGCGGAACCGGAACCGCCGGATGATGTCCCGCACCGAGCACGACACCAGGAAGTACTGCTGCTTGAGGCGCAGCTCGCGGCCGAGCTCGGTGCTGTCGTCGGGGTACAGCACCTTGCTGATGTTCTCCGAGCGGACGATGTCCTCCACCGCCTCGCCGTACTGGCCGGCCCCGAAGCGCGCGAGGTCGAACGACTCCCGGCTGGCCCGCGCCTGCCAGAGCCGGATGATGTTGACCGTCTGCGTGCCGTACCCGGGTACGAGCATGTGGCTGGGTTCGCCACGGACCGTCTCGGCGGGCGTCCACCGCCGGCGCAGCCCGCTCGGGTCGTCCGGCGCCGGCTCGGTGTGGCCGTAGAAGCCGACCAGCTGCCGGTCGTCGCGCGCGGGGAACTCCCACGGGTTGCCGTAGAAGGTCCAGTCGTCGGGGCGTTCGATCTGGGCACCGTCCTCGAACACCTGTTTGAAGATGCCGAACTCGTACCGGATGCCGTAGCCGACCGCGGGGATGTCCAGGGTGGCCAGCGAGTCGAGCAGGCAGGCGGCCAGCCGGCCCAGACCGCCGTTTCCGAGGCCGGGCTCGACGTCGAGGCGTTCCAGCTCCTCCAGCGACAGCCCGAGCCGGGCGAAGACGGACCGCAGCCACTTCTCGGTGTCGGTGTAGAACAGGTTCTGCCGCAGTTGCCGGCCCAGCATGTACTCGGCGGACAGGTAGTACACGAACCGGGGGTTCGCCTCGTAGTGCGCCGCGGTCGTGCGTGCGTACCGGTCGACGAGCCGGTCCCGAACGGTCACCGCGACCGTGTGGTAGGCGTCGGGCAGGCTGGCCGACTCGATGGTCGTGCCCCGCCCGTAGTACAGGTTGCTCAGCAGGTCCTGCTCGAAGTCCTCGAGCGTGGTGCCCACACCGCGAAGTTTCGGCCGGGACAGGGCATCGGTCACGTTCGCGTTCCTTTCCGAGGGGCGACGGACTCCCCGAGTATCGACCCCCGGACCCAACCGTGCCGGCATGCCCCGAGCTTCACGCGGCGGGTTCCGGCCTCGCCGCGGCCGCGCCCAGCTCCCGGACGACGTCGAGGAAGAAGTCCAGATCGGCCGCGGTGGTGCGCCAGTTGCTGATCGCCGGGCGCAGCGCCACCCGCCCGCCGTAGACGGTGGTACCGGCGAAGACCCGGCCGTCGTCGAGCAGTGCCTCGCCGAGCCGGCGGTTGACGTCGTTGAGCTCGGGCTCGGTGAGCCCGGGCGGCCGGTAGCGGAAGCAGACCACGTTGAGGGGCACCTCGGCCAGCCGCTCCAGGTCCGGTGCGGCGTCGACGGTCGCGCCGAGGTGCGCGGCCAGGTCGCAGTGCCGCTCGACCAGCTCGCGGTAGCCCTCGCGGCCGTAGGCGGCCAGCGTGGCCCAGATCGGCAGCGCCCGGGCCCGGCGGGAGGACTCGGGGCCGAGCAGGCCGTATCCACCGCGCGGGTCGTCGGGGCCGGGCAGGTAGGGGGCGCCGGGCATGCCGAAGGCGGGCCCGAGCCGGTCCGGTTCGCGCACCAGGACGAAGCCGCTTTCGTAGGGCACGTTGAGCCACTTGTGGGCGTCGGCGGCGATGGAGTCGGCCCGGTCGATCCCGGCGGTGAGCTGGGCGGTGCGCGGGGACAGCGCCGCGAAGAGGCCGAACGCGCCGTCGACGTGCAGCCAGGCGCCGAATTCCCCGGCCAGGTCGGCGAGGTCGGACAGCGGGTCGAAGGCGCCCGCGTCGGGCTCGCCCGCGGTGGCGACCAGTACCGCCGGAGCCGGTGCCAGCTCACCGAGCCGGCGCCGGACCGCGGCCAGGTCGAGGCGCCCGACGTCGTCGCGGGTGTACCGCTCGACCGTGTCCTTGCCGTGCCCGAGCATCTGCAGCGCCTTGCGCGCGCTGGGGTGCACGTACCCGCCGGACAGCACGGGCATCCGGGGCAGCCCGGCCAGCCCCGCCGAGGTCACGTCCACCCCGTGCCGCTGCCCCCACCAGTGCGTGGCCAGGGCAAGCCCGGTGAGGTTGGCGAACGTGGCGCTGGCGGTCAGCGCCCCGCCCCACCCCTCGGGGAGCCCGACGAGCTGGCGCAGCCAGTCCAGCGTGATCGTCTCCACCGCGTCCGCCAGGCGGGAGGATGCCCGGACGAACGCGTTCTGGTCCAGCATCGACACGACCCAGTCGGCGGCCAGCGCGGCCGGCGTGGCGCCGCCGATCACGAAGTGGTAGAAGCGCGGTCCCGCCGAGGCGGTCGCGGTGGCGGTACCGACGCGGAGCAGGGTCTCGACCGCGGCCAGGGTGCCCGCGCCCTGCTCGGGCAGCGGCCCGGCCAGCTCGCCCAGCAACGGCTCGGCGGCGCGGTCGTAGACCAGCCGCTCCGGCAGCCCCTCCAGGTATGGCCCGGCGGCGTCGAGCACCCGCCGCAGCGCCGCCAGCGTCTCGGCCTGTTCCCGCAATGGATCACCCACACCGCCACTCTGCCACGACCCCGGTAGGGTGCGGGCCGGCCGGTCGGATCGGCATGATCAACAGGCAAGATCGGCTCCGTGGAACGTGACCGGCGCCACAGGGTAGGTACGAACGTCCCGGACCGGCATGCCGTTAAGCCCTGGGGGGCCGACGCGGCCATTCCATAGCGTCAGGAAAACAACGCTAGGGAGCCGGAATGATCCGCCGGTCAGAAGCCACGGCCGTGGCCATGGAAGGTAACGAAGCGGCTGCTCGGGTCGCGCATGCGCTCTCCGAGGTCATAGCTATATATCCGATCACGCCGGCCTCCCCGATGGGCGAGTTCGCCGACGCGTGGAGCGCCGAGGGCCGCCAGAACCTCTGGGGTGCGGTACCCGAGGTCGTCGAGATGCAGTCCGAGGCCGGCGCGGCCGGAGCGCTGCACGGCGCGGTGCAGAAGGGCGCGCTCGGGACGACCTTCACCGCGTCCCAGGGCCTGCTGCTCATGCTGCCCAACATGTTCAAGATCGCCGGGGAGCTGACCCCGGCCGTCATCCACGTCGCCGCGCGCTCGATCGCCACCCACGCGCTGTCGATCTTCGGAGACCACAGCGACGTCATGTCGGCGCGGACCACCGGCTGGGCCATGCTCGCGGCCAGCTCGGTGCAGGAGGCGCACGACTTCTCCCTGGTGTCGCACGCGGCGACGCTGCGGTCGCGGGTACCTTTCCTGCACTTCTTCGACGGGTTCCGGACCTCGCACGAGATCGACAAGATCCAGGTGCTGTCCGACGACGACCTGCACGCGCTGGTCCGCGAGGACGACGTGCTGGCCCACCGGTTGCGCGGGCTCTCGCCGGACCGGCCCGTGCTGCGCGGCTCCGCGCAGAACCCGGACGTCTTCTTCCAGGCGCGGGAGGCGGCCAACCCGTTCCACGACGCGGTACCGGGCACGGTGCAGCAGGTCATGGACGAGCTGGCGGCGCGCACCGGACGGGCGTACCGGCTGGTGGAGTACGCCGGGGCGCCGGACGCCGAGCGGGTCATGGTGATCATGGGCTCGGGTGCCGGCGCGGTCGCCGAGACCGTGGAGGAGATGGTCCGCCGGGGCGAGAAGGTGGGCATGGTGACGGTCCGGCTGTACCGGCCCTTCCCGTCCGCCGAGCTGGTGGCGGCGCTGCCGGACACGGTCCGCCGGCTCGCCGTGCTCGACCGGACCAAGGAGCCGGGCGCCCTGGGCGACCCGCTCTACCTCGACGTGGTCACCGCGCTCGCCGAGGCGGGCCGGTCCGGCATCGACGTGTACGGCGGGCGGTACGGGCTGTCCAGCAAGGAGTTCACCCCCGCGATGGTCAAGGGGGCCTACGACGAGATCGCGCTGGCCACCCCACGGCGGCACTTCACCATCGGCATCGTCGACGACGTCGGCAGGACCAGCGTCGCGCCCGACTCGGACTTCCGGGTACCCACCCGGGCCGTGCAGGCGGTCTTCTACGGCCTCGGCAGCGACGGTACCGTCGGCGCCAACAAGTTCGGCATCAAGATCATTGCCGAGCACACCGACCAGTACGCCCAGGGGTACTTCGTCTACGACTCCCGCAAGGCCGGCTCGGTCACCGTCTCGCACCTGCGCTTCGGCCCCGACCCCATCCGGTCCACCTACCTGATCGAGGACGCCGACTTCGTGGCGTGCCACCAGTTCGGGTTGCTGGAGAAGATGAAGGTGCTCGACGTCGCCCGGCCCGGCGCGGTGTTCCTGCTCAACAGCCCGTACCCGGCGGAGGAGACCTGGGCGCACCTGCCGGTCGAAGTGCAGCAGCAGATCCTGGACAAGAACCTGCGCTGCCACGTCATCGACGCCCACACAGTGGCCCGCGAGGTCGGGCTGGGCGGGCGGATCAACACCGTCATGCAACCGTGCTTCTTCGCGCTGGCCGGCGTGCTGCCGCCCGAGGAGGCCGCCGCCGCGCTGAAGAAGGCCATGGCCGAGGCGTACGGCAAGCGCGGTCCCGCGGTGGTGGAGCGCAACCAGGCCGCGATCGACCGGGCGCTGCAGGCGCTGACCCCGTTGCCGGTGCCGGAGAAGGTCAACGGGACCCACCACCGGATGCCGCCGCTGCCCGCCGCCGCACCGGACTTCGTCAAGCGGGTCACCGAGCGGCTGCTGGCCGGCGAGGGGGACCTGCTACCGGTGAGCGCACTGCCGGTCGACGGCACCTTCCCGACCGACACCGCCCGCTGGGAGAAGCGCGCGCTGGCTCAGGAGATCCCGATCTGGGACCCGAGCATCTGCATCGACTGCGGCAAGTGCGCCATCGTCTGCCCGCACGCCACGATCCGGATGAAGGTGTACGACCCGGCCGTGCTCAACGAGGCGCCCGAGGGCTTCCTTTCCAAGGACTACGGCGCCCGCGACCTGCGCGGCATGAAGCTGACCGTGCAGGTGGCACCGGACGACTGCACCGGCTGCGGCATCTGCGTCGAGATGTGCCCGGCGTTCAGCAAGTCCGAGGTCAAGCACCGCTCCATCAACATGGAGCCGGCCGTCGAGCACCGGGACACCGAACGGACCCGCTGGGAGTTCTTCGAGCAGATCCCCGAGCTGGACCGCTCGGCGGTCCGCCTGGACACGGTGAAGGGCTCGCAGCTGCTCCAGCCGCTGTTCGAGTTCTCCGGCGCCTGCTCCGGCTGCGGCGAGACGCCGTACCTCAAGCTGCTCACCCAGCTGTTCGGCGACCGGCTGCTGGTCGCCAACGCCACCGGCTGCTCGTCGATCTATGGCGGCAACCTACCCACCACCCCGTACGCGCGCGACTCCGCCGGGCGCGGCCCGGCCTGGTCCAACTCGCTGTTCGAGGACAACGCGGAGTTCGGCCTCGGCATGCGGCTGGGGTACGAGCAGCACCGCATCGAGGCGCGGCGGCTGCTCACCGAGCTCGCGCCCGCGGTCGGCGCCGACGTCGCTGCGGCGATCCTCGACGCGGACCTGACCGGCGAGGCCAACGTCACGGCGCAGCGCGAGCGGGTGGCGGCGCTCAAGGCCCAGCTGTCCACAATGGACGGATGGGCGGCGCGGCGGCTGTTCGGCCTCGCCGACGAACTGGTCGCGAAGAGCTTCTGGATCGTCGGCGGCGACGGCTGGGCGTACGACATCGGCTACGGCGGCCTGGACCACGTGCTCGGCTCGGGGCGCAACGTCAACCTGCTGGTGCTCGACACCGAGGTGTACTCCAACACCGGCGGCCAGGCGTCCAAGGCCACCCCGCGCGGCGCGGCGGCGAAGTTCGCCTCGTCGGGCAAGGCCACCGCGAAGAAGGACCTCGGCGCGATCGCGCGGGCCTACGGCGACGTGTACGTGGCCCAGATCGCGTTGGGTGCCAACGAGATGCAGACGGTGCGGGCGCTGCTGGAGGCCGAGGCGTGGGACGGGCCGTCGCTGGTCATCGCGTACAGCACGTGCATCGCGCACGGCATCGACATGAAAACGTCCATGGGCCAGCACAAGTCCGCGGTCGCCAGCGGGTACTGGCCGCTGTACCGGTACCACCCGAGCCCGACGCCGGAGGCCCACCCGTTCCAGCTCGACTCGAAGAAGCCGACGCTGCGGCTGGAGCAGTTCGCGATGACCGAGACCCGGTTCGCGATGCTCGCCCGCTCCGAGCCGGAACGGTCCCGGCACCTGCTCGCGCTGGCCCAGGCCGACGTCAACGAACGCTGGCGCTACTACGAGCAACTGGCCGGGGTGGCCCGTTCGGTCCCGCAGGACGCCGGGGGCGCGGACCTGGTCGTGGCCGAGAAGGACGCAGAGGACCTGTGATGACAGACCTGGAAACCACCTACCTCGGGCTGCGCCTGCGCTCTCCGCTGGTCGCGTCCGCGTCGCCGCTCACCGGTCACCTCGACACCCTCCTCGCGCTGGAGCAGGCCGGGGCGGCGGCGGTCGTGCTGCCCTCGCTCTTCGAGGAGGAGGTCGAGGACGAGTCCATGCGGCTGCACTCCCGGCTGGAGATGGGCGCGGACTCGTTCCCGGAGGCCACCGACTTCTTTCCGGAGCTGGAGTTCGACGACATCGGCCCGTACCGGCACGTCAAGCTGGCCGCGGCCGCCAAGGACACGCTGCGTGTCCCGGTCATCGCCAGCGTCAACGGGATCACCCCGGGCGGCTGGGTGCGGTACGCCCAGATGATGGCCGATGCCGGGGCCGACGCCATCGAGCTGAACCTCTACTCCGTCGCCGCCGACCCGTGGCGCAGCGGCCCCATGGTCGAGTCCACCTACCTCGACGTGGTACGGCTCGTGCGCGGCGCGGTCGACGTACCGCTCGCGGTCAAGCTCAGCCCGTTCCTCTCGGCGACGGCACACTTCGCGCGGCGCGTGGTGGAGGCGGGCGCCGACGGTCTGGTGCTGTTCAACCGGTTCTACCAACCGGACCTCGACCTCGAGACCCTCGACGTGCTGCCCCGGGTGGAGCTGTCGGACCCCCGGGAGCTGCGGCTGCCGTTGCGCTGGCTGGCCATCCTGCGTCCGCAGCTGCGGACCACCTCGCTCGCCGCCACCACCGGCGTGCACTCCGGCCTGGACGCGGTCAAGGCGCTGCTGGTCGGCGCGGACGTGGTCATGATGACCTCCGCCTTGCTGCGCAACGGACCGGGGCATCTGGCCCGCGTCGAGAGCGAGCTGGTCGCCTGGCTCACCGAACGGGACTACGCCTCGGTCGCGGAGCTGCGGGGCAGTGTCAGCCATCAGGCGGCCACCGACCCGACCGGCTTCGAGCGGGCGAACTACCTGCGTACCCTCGCCTCCTACCGGGTCACCCCGGTGCTGTGACCCCACCCGGCCGGGATCGGCGCGGCCCCTGCGCCGTCGCCGACCCGGCTCCAGTGAGTCGGTGCTTCCGGCGTCGGTAGAACAGCGCGATCGCGTGGTACCGCCCCGCCGGCACGCTGAAACGGGCGGTGCCCGCGTCGAACCAGTTGATCGACTCCGCGGGGTCGTTGAAGCGGGTGCTGTCGTCCACATTGGACACGATGACCACGTCACCCGTGTCCGGCTTACCGTCATCGTCGGTGGCGTGGACCGTCAGCCGGCGTTCGGGCTCACCCGCACCACATCGCCGGTCGGCAGCAACGCGACCTGGGTGGTGGCCGCGTCCAGCGCCGCGGCGCGTCCGGGTGGATGCCCGGTCAACCCGGACGCCGGCACCGCGGACAGTACCGCCGCTGTGACGGCGACCCCCGTCGCCGCGACGATGACTCCTGTCGCAAGACGTCGCACATTACCTCCCCGAAACAACCACGTCCGTGGTCTGGATCGGTAACGCGTCCGGATGCCGATTCGGTTGCCCGTGGCTGTTGGGTGGTGGGTTTGACCGCGCGCGGTAGGGTCGGGGCCATGCCGCGTCCCTTCGTCCCGGACCGCCTGCCTGAGGCGGCGCCACCGCAGCTGTCGACACCGCTGCAGCCGGTTGTCCTGCCCGACTACGACCTCGAGGACGAGGCCACCTTCCGCGACCTGGAGTTCGTCGACCTCGACCTGACCGACCGCACCGCGCGCTCGGTCGAGTTCGAGGGCTGCCGCTTCCAGGGCACCGACCTCAGTGACAGCGTGCTTGACAAGTGCGCGTTCGTCGACTGCCTCGTCGAGCACGCCAACCTCGCCAACGTACGGGTCGACGAGGGTTCGATGCGCCGGGTGGGCCTGTCGGTCGTGCGGATGACCGGGTTCCAGTGGAGCAAGGGCGGGCTGCGGGACGTGGCGTTCGAGCAATGCCGGCTGGACCTGTCCACGTTCCGGTTCAGCACGCTGACCGACGTGGTGTTCCACGACTGCAACCTGACCCGGGCCGACTTCACCAACGCCGACCTGAGCCGGGCCCGGTTCGTCGACTGCCGGCTCGCCGGGGCGCAGTTCTCCGACGCCAACCTCCGCGGTACCCGGTTCACCCGCTGCGAGCTGGTCGACATCGACGGCGTCACCAGCCTGCGGGGTGCGGTCGTCGAGGGGCACAACCTCGTCGCGCTGGCGCACACCCTCGCCACCGCGCTCGGCATCACCATCGAGGCGGCCGACTGACGGTTCTGGAGGGGTACCGGATCGGCGTGCTACGGGTGCGGGGCCGGGCGCTGCCGGACGGCGAGTGGGTCGACCTGTTCGCCGACGGCGACGGCTGGACGACCGACCCGGTCCGGGGCGCCGAGCTAGTGGGCGAGGGTTGGCTGCTGCCGGGTCTGGTCGACGCGCACACCCATCGGGTCGACCACGCCGATCTGCCGAAGGTCGCCGCCGCCCAGGCCGCGGCGACCGGATGGGCCAAGCTCATCGGCGACCGGGGACCCGGCGACGACCCGGTGCCCGTGGCGGTGTTGCGCCAGGTGGTCGTGGCGGTGCACGCCGTCGGTGGTCGGGTGGCGGTGCACTCCCAACAGCCGGCCGGAGGCATCGCGGCGGTGGCGGCGGGGGTCGACTCGCTGGAGCACGGCATATGCCTGGATCCGGGGGCACCGGCCGACGTCGTGGTCTACGACGAGGATCCGCGCACCGACCTCGCCCGGCTCGACGTGCCCCGGGCCGTCGTACTACGCGGGCGGCTCGTGGCGGCTAGGCGATAGATAGCTGGTGGCGGCCCGGGGGTGCCCAGTGTCCCGCTGTCGCTGACCATCCCGAACGCCTGACGGCGCCGGCAGCCCGGGTTGTCCTCCGGACGGAAACCGCGCTCTCGATGGAAGCAAAGTATTGACCAAGGCGAGTATCGGTGATTCTATCGTGCGCGTCCCGCGGTCACCCGTTCGGTTGGTGGACGATCCGCCGATCGGAGGGTGACGCATTTACAACTTGCCGTGACGGTGCCGCCCCGCCGTCGCCGACTTCGTCAAAGGAGACGACACGTGGCCGCACTCCCGGTCCCGCGTGGGCGTGGGCGCCGAGCCGTACTCGGATCCCTCGCTCTCGCCGCCGTGGGCACCCCCATCGCCATCGCGCAGCCGTGGGCGGACGCTGGTACCAGAGCCGCGCCGCAGCCGCTGTGGCAGCCCGACCCGGTCAAGGACGGCCTCCGGGCCTTCGAAGGCGTCGAGGCCGACCGCATCGGGCGGCACCGCGACCGCAGGTACGTCGTGGTCGAAGGCGACCGCTGGCGGTTCAACATCTGGCAGGACGACCGGGACAGCACCGGCGGCGGCGACCGCCAGCGCACCGAGGTCAAGGGCATGGTCAGCGGTGGCAAGCCGCTGAAGATGCGCAACAACGAGATCTGGCGCATCGCCTACGAGCTGTTCATTCCGGCCACCCTGCACGGCACTAGCCGGTTCACCCACATCTTCCAGCTCAAGACGCCGTCCACCAACGGCGGGCCGTGGGTCACCATGTCGTTGGGCCGCAGCGGCGGCGCCGAACGCCTGCGGCTGCGGCCGTTCAGCACCGGCGGCGCCGACATCGGCAGTGCCGACCTGGCCCGGCTGCGCGAGCACTGGATCAGCGTGGAGCTGACCTTCCGGATCGGGCCGAAGGGCAGCGGCCGGTTGGTCCTGCGCAACGGCACCGGCGCCGGGGCGCCGGTCGTGGCGGACTCCAGCCGGTCCGGGATCAACATTCCCGACCAGGGCGACTACGTCCGGCCGAAGTGGGGCATCTACCGCTCGGTCGAGAGCGCCCGGACCGACATCGTCGACACCCACCTGCTGGCGCGCAACTTCCGCGCCTTCCGCGAGGGCTGACCGACCCGGATACCGCCCCGCCGTCCGGCGTGCCGCCGGGCGGCGGGGCGGCGGGGCTACTCGACGCAGGTGAGGTCGTGGGCGGGCAGGGTACCGGTGGCCAGGTAGGCGTTGACGGCGTCGTCCACGCAGCCCGCCCCACGGAACAGGTACACGCCGTGGGTACGGACGCCGGCCAGCGTGATCATGCGGGAGCCGGTGAGCGCGCGGTGCATCGCCCGGCCCTGCGTGAGGTCCGCGTCGATGTCCCCCTCGGCCGACACGACGAGCGCCGGTACCGCGTTGTGCACCCGCACCGGCGGCCCGGCCGGGGCGGCGGGCCAGAACGCGCACGGCGAGATGTTGCGGGTGAGCGGACCGAACAGCGGCGCCTCGGCCCGGTGCGCCTCGATGTCGCGCCGGTACCGCTCCGGCTTGCGCGGCACCGCGGCGTCGGCGCACATGATGGCGGTCTGCGCGCTGTGCATCGCGGACCGGGCGCCGGTCAGCAGGCCGGCCAGGGCGTCGTCGAGCGCCGGCGTGGGTTGCCCGGAGCCGTGGTACCGGTCGTCGTGCCGGGCGGCCCAGCCGGCCCACTCCCGCAGGGCGGCCTCGCGCAGCGGCCCGTTCTCCGTCCCCTTCACCGCGCCCGGCCGCGCCGGGTCGATCGCGCTGTCCAGCACCATCCGGCCGGCGCGGTGCGGGAACAGCTCGGCCGTACAGCGCGTCGAGATAGGAGCCGTAGGAGTAGCCGAGGAAGGACAGCCGCGGCTCACCCAGCGCCGCCCGCACCACGTCCAGGTCGCGCGCGGCATTGGCCGTCGAGGCGAACGGCAACAGGTCGCCGTGCACGCGGGCGCAGCGGCGGGTGAGGTCCCGGTCCAGCGTCACGGTCTCCCGGAAGCCCTGCCGGTCGGCGCCGGCCGAGCGGGGGATCCAGCTCGCCGGCCAGCCGTAGTCCAGCGGCACGGTCACCTCGGCGCACCGGGCGCCGGCCGCGTCCAGCGCCTGGCCGTCGCCGTCCTGCGGCCCTTGCCGGCAGCCGTGCCAGGTGATGCTCTGCCGGTAGAAGCGGGCCAGCGCGTCATCGGTGGTCGCGCCGGCGCCGGGCGCCGCGGCCAGCAACCCGCTCACCGCGAGGCCGGCGACGAGCGCCGTCGTCATGAGTTTCCGGTTCATGCGACCAGACGCCCGGGGCCCCGGCCCGCTGTCTGTGGGGCCGGCGGCCGGTTGCGGGTGCGGCTACCCGCAATACGACGAGGGTCACCGCGGTTCGGTGTCGCCGAGAGCGGCGGCCAGCTCGGCACGGCCGGCGACGCCGAGCTTGCCGTAGATGTTCTGCAGGTGGTTGTCGACGGTACGCGTGGACAGGTGCAGCGTCGCCGCGATGCCCTTGCTCGGCACGCCGCGCGCGGCGAGGATCGCGACCTCGTGCTCGCGGCGGGTCAGCGGCGTGATCGTCGCGGCCATGGCGAGACCCGGCGTCCGGGCCCCGGGGCAGCGCCGGGCCAGCGCGGCCGCCTGCGCCCGCAACCGCAGCGCCGGCCGGGGCCGGCCGTGGCGCTGGTAAGCGTCGCCGGCCGCGACGGCGGCTTCGGCCGCGTAGAGCAGCGCGCCCAACGCCTCGAAGTGCGCGACGACCCGGGCGAGTGCGTCCGGGTCACCGGCCGAGGCGGCGCGCGCGTGCATCGCGTACCCCCGGACCAGCCGGCCCTGGCACCGCTCGGCGAGAGCGGCCAACGTGTCCCGGACCCGCGCGGGGTCGCCGAGCCGGACCACGTCGTGCAGCAGCCACGCGGCCGAGCTGAGCTGACCGGCCGCGGCGGCCTTGTCGGCCGCGGTGAGCAGCACCGCGCGCGCCTGCCCGAGATCCCCCGTCGCGGCAGCCAGCCACGCGGGGCCCAGCTCCTGCTCGGCGTCCAGGAAGCCGATGTCGCCCAGCATCGCGGCCTCGGCGAGCGCCTGGCGCGCCGCCACGACGTCGCCGGTGACCGCGTCGGCCACCGCGAGGAAGCTCACCGCGAGCCGCCGCGGCCACGGGTACCCGTGATCGCGGCACAGTGCCACCGCTTCGGCGAACCAGCGCCGGGCGGTGCGGACCTGCCCGGTCAGCAGCGCGCACCGGCCGAGGTGGTAGGCGAACCAGATCCGCCCGATCGTCGACCGGTCCCGCACCGCGAGCCGCCGCCCGCTGGCCGCGCGCTCGGCCGCGCCCGGCAGGTCGCCCGCCTCGGCGAGCGCATAGGCCTCGATGACCAGGTGGGTACTCGGGTGCACCATGGCCAGTTGGTCGCTCAGCTCGCCCTGCTCGGCGAAGCCGGCCCGGGCCACGGCGAGCCCGTCCACGCACCGCCCGGTCATCACCAGCGCGGTCGCGTGGGGCACCGCACGGAGCACCGCGGTGCGGCGGTCGCCGGGCGCGTCGAGGGCCGCCAGCGCCGCCAGCGCCTCGGCCGGCCGACCGGCGTGGGTGAGCACCCGCGCCTCGACGGCCAGCAGCTCCTGGTGTCGGACCGGGTCGGTGACCCGCGCGCGGGTGGCCCGGCTGATCGCGAGCGCCTCTTCCGGGCGCAGCAGTCCCCAGGTGAGGTTCCGGACCCGGGTGGCGACGACCGGGACGACCTGCTCCGCGGCCGACAGCATCTGCTCGGCCTCGTCGAACTCGCCCAGCTCGTAGAGCGCTTCGCCGAGCAGGAGCCGGCCCTCGTCGCTGACCCGTTCCGCGAGCGCCGCGCCGGCGAGCCGGCGGACCTGCGCGAAGTCGTGGCCGTACCGGGCCAGCCGGGCACCCGACAGCAGCAGCTCGGGGTCGGCGGTGCCCAGCGCGTCCAGGCGCCAGGTGGCGATCCGCAACGGGTCGCCGCGCCGCCGCGCCCCGAACGCCTCGATCCGGTCGGCGTGTTCCAGCAGGATGCGCCGCCGGGTCAGCCGCGGGAGCCGGTCGCGCAACACCTCGCCGTACAGCGGATGGGCGAGGCTCACCTGTTGCCGGCGCCGGTCGGTGCGCAGCAGCACCAGGCCCGCGCGCTCCAGCGACTCCAGCGTGTCGGCGGAGGCCATCGCGGCCAGCCCGGTGAGGCCGGCGGCGCCGACGAGGGCGAGCAGCTCCAGTACCGGCCGGGCGGCGGGGTCGACGTTGCGCAGGTTGGCCTCGACCAGCTCGGCCAGGGCGGCGGTGCTGGCCAGCGGGCCGGTCAGCCGCCACACCCCGTGCTCGGTCACCAGCCGCCCGCCGGCCAGCGCACCGAGCACCAGCTCGCGCACGAACAGGATGTTGCCGCGGCCGATGGAGTACACGTCGTCGACCGTCGCGGCCTCGACCGGGCCGCGGAGCACCGCGGACAGCAGCTCTTCGACGCCGTCGCGGGACAGGTCGGTGAGGTCGATGCGGGCCAGCCGGCCGCCGCGCCACAACGCCGACAGCGCGTCCGGTACCGGCTCGTCGGCGCGGACCGTGCCGATGAGGAACACCGCGGCCGCGTCGATGAGCTGGGTCAGCAGGGTCAGCGAGGTGATGTCGAGCAGGTGCAGGTCGTCGGCGTGCACGACGAACGGCGCGCCGCCGGACCGGTGCCGGAACGCCTCGGCGACCCGGTCGACGAGCGCGACCGGGTCGAGCCGTTCCCGCCCGACGGCGGCGGGCAGCAGGTGCGCCAGCGCACCGAGCGGTACCGTCGCCGCTGTCGCGCTGCCGGTGGCCCGGCCGCAGGCCCGCCCGAGCCCGGTGGCGATCGTCGCGAACTGCTCGGCGAGGCGGGTCTTGCCGACGCCGGCCGGGCCGTAGACCAGGACCCCGCGGCTGGACGGGTCGGCGAGGAGGGTGCGGAACGTGGCGAGCTCGCCGCTACGGCCGACGAACGGCCAGTTCGACACCGGACCAGGCACGGTGCTCGCGCGCACCATGCCGGAACGCTATCCGGGCCGGCGCCGCGCATCAACCGGCTTCCCACGCACGGCGACCATACGGCTACGCCCGGGTGTCCGGCAGCCCGGTCCATACCCGGCCGGACAGTCGACGAAGACGTCGCCGCCGGGGGTGGCCAGGCACAGCAGGAGGTACAGCGGGGAGCGGCTGGCGGCGCCGGGCCGCCACACCAGCTCGCCCGGGCCGTGCCCGGCGTACTCCGCCGACATCGGCCGGGCTGTGTTGGAGGCGGTGCGCTACCGCGCTGATACCGGAAGTGCAGTCAGGCGCGCCCGTCAGCCGCCCGAGTCCGGCCGCACCGCGGCCGCCATCCGGCGCACGGCCTCGGCCACCAGGTCGGGCCGCGTGGCGAAGTTGAACCGGGCGAAGCCGAGGCCCGGCGCGCCGAACAGCGGGCCGCCGGACAGCGCGACGCGGCCCCGGTCCAGGAACACCGCCGCCGGATCGTTGCCCAGCGCGAGCCCGCGGCAGTCCAGCCAGGCCAGGTAGGTGGCCTGCGGCGGCCGGTACTCGATGCCGGGCAGGTGCGCGGCGAGCAGCTCGCCCAGCAGTCGCCGGTTCGCGTCCAACTGTTCCAGCAGCCGCGCCAGCCAGGGCTCGCCGTCGGTGAACGCGGCCTCGCCCGCGATCACCCCGAACAGCCCGGCGCTCTCGCTGATCTCCGGGTCGAGCCCGGCGAGGTCGGCGTCCGGACCGGGTACCGCCAACGCGGCCTTGAGGCCGGCGAGGTTCCACGGCTTGGACGCGGAGACGAGCGTGACCGACCGGGCCGCGGCCGGCGCGTCGAGGGTCGCGAAGGGCACGTGCGCCGAGCCGGGATAGATGAGCGGCGCATGGATCTCGTCCGCGACGACCTGGACCCCGTACCGGTCGGCCAGCTCCGCCACGGCGAGCAGGTCGTCCCGGCTGAAGACCACGCCGGTCGGGTTGTGCGGGCTGCACAGCAGGTAGGCGTCGGCGCCGGCGGCGAAGTCGCGCGCCAGCCGGTCGAGGTCGAGCCGGTACCCGTCGGGTCCCGGCGCGAGCGGACTGTCCACCAACCGCCAGTCCGAGCGCGGCAACCAGTGGAAGAACGGTGGGTACGCGGGCGTGTTCACCACCACGCGCGCCCCGGGTCCGGTCAGTATCCGCAGCACCTCGACGACCCCGGTCATCACGTCCGGCACCAGCCGCATCGCGGCGGGCTCCGGTCGCCAGCCGTACCGGCGGGAGGCGAAGCCGACGAACGCCTCCGGCAGCCCGGCGGGGGCGGCGTACCCGGTGTCACCCCGCTCGACCGCGGCGGCCAGGGCGGCCGCGATCGGGGCGGCGAGCGGCGTGTCCATCTCCGCCACCCACACCGGCAGCACGTCCGGCGGGTACTGCTGCCACTTGATGCTGCGTCGGCACCGCAGCTCGTCGAGTCCGAGAGCGGTCAGCGGGCCGGCCGCAGGGTCGCCATCCACGCCACCGAGTCTGCCCCGGCCCCGGGCCGGCCGGTCGGCCCGGGGCGAAGCGGCCCCGGGGCTCGCCGCAAAGCGCCGGGCCCGCCGCGAAGCCGGGCCCGGCGCGGGACAGCCTCAGAATGGCAGCAACGTGATCTGCGCCGACCTCGGGGCGCCGTCGTGCACCAGCGATTCGAAGTGCCCGACGTCGTCGAAGGCGAACCCGTAGGCCTTGCCGTCGACCGAGTTGGCGTGCATCGCGCGGGAGTAATGGTCGGTGACCGGCTGCGTGTAGAACCGGCGCGCATCGGTGCTGGGCTGGGTGCGGATCGTGTCGAGGGTGGAGCGGTGCAGGGCCGCGCACAGCGTCCGCGCGATCGGCCCGACGACGAGGTCGTTCGGGGCCGCCAGCCGGCCGTCGCAGCCGAACACGTCGCTCGTGGACGGCTTGGCGAACGACGCCACCCGGGCGCCGGAGGTGTTGGTGAAGTTGAGGTTGCCGGCGCCGTCCACCCGGCCGAAGTACTTCGTCCCCGGCTGGTTCTCGAACGGCACCACGGTCAGTGTGGCGGTCCGGTACAGGTTCCAGACCTTGCTGACGTAGCTGTCGTAGTAGGTGGTGCTGAAGAGACCGCTCTCCAGACCCTTGCGGGGCGACAGCACGCGCAGCCGGGTACCGTCGGAGCGCTTGACGATCAGCTTGCCGAAGCCCGCCTGGGCCTGCACCGCGTCGAAGATGCGGTTCCGCCCGCCCGCGACGAGCGTCCCGGTGCGCCGGGTCTGGCCGGTGGAGCCGGTGACCGCCACCGCGTGCGGGACGCTGAACATGTCCACCATCGAGGTGTTGAGGAACAGCCCGGCGCCGTCATAGGTGAACTCGCTCCAGTCGAAGAGGATGTCGTGGTTGGCGTCCTGCGGTGCCCACGGCGCGGGCTGCACCAACCCGTCGAAGGTCAGGAAGAACTTCAGCTTGGTACCGAACGCGACGTACACCCGCCCGGACAGCATGTTGGGGATCTGCAGGGTCTTGCTCGCGCCCGGGGCCGGGCCGGCGATCGCGACGTCCGGGGCCGGTACCGGTGGCACGTTGCCCCGCGGCCACGGCGTGAAGGCCCCGCCCGCGTTGACCCACCCGAGCCGTCCGGTGGTGAGGTTGACCCCGACCACGTAGAGGAACACCTTGTCCGCGCGCCCCGAGTTGTTCGTGACGGTCAACGGCAGCAACGGCCGCTGGGCGGCCTGTGCGGGCGCGACCGCGGCAACAGTGATCAGCATCGGCACGGCGATGGCCGCCGCCGCGAGGAGATGACGGATCCGCATGCTCACTCCTTCGCCGGACGGGTTGCTGGAGAGCGCTCTCAGGATCGACTACGACAGTGACTAATGTCAATACATGCCACGGACTGTTGGTGCGCGGGCACCCGCGGTATGACGATCGGAGGGTCGACGGAGGGAGGCAGCTGTGCGGGACGCGGTGATCTGCGAGCCGGTACGTACGCCCGTGGGCCGGTTCGGCGGGGTGTTCCGGGACGTGCCGGCGGCCGACCTGGCCGCGACCGTGCTGCGCGAGCTGGTGCGCCGCAGCGGGGTCCCGGTCGACGAGGTGGACGACGTGCTGCTCGGGCAGTGTTACCCCAACGGGGAGGCGCCCGCCGTGGGCCGGGTCGCCGCGCTGGACGCGGGGCTGCCGGACCGGGTACCGGGGCTGCAACTGGACCGGCGCTGCGGGTCGGGACTCCAAGCGGTCCTGGTCGCGGCGATGCAGGTGCAGACCGGGGTGGCGGACCTGGTCATCGCGGGCGGCGTGGAGAGCATGAGCCAGGCCGAGTTCTACGCGCCGGACCTGCGCTGGGGCCCGCGGGGCGAGTCGGTCACCCTGGTCGACCGGCTCGCCCGGGCCCGGGTCACCGCGGGCGGGCGGGACCATCCGGTACCGGGCGGCATGCTGGAGACCGCCGAGAACCTGCGCCGCGAGTACCGGATCTCCCGGCGGGAACAGGACGAGCTGGCGGCCCGCAGCCATCGGCGCGCCGTCGCGGCCCAGCGGTCCGGGGTGTTCGCCGAGGAGATCGTGCCGGTACCGGTCTCCGGCCGGCCCGAACCCGTGACCCTCGACGAGCATCCCCGCGCGGACAGCACGGTCGAGGCACTGGCACGCCTGCGGCCGGTACGGCTGAAGGAAGATCCGGAGGCGACCGTGACGGCGGGCAACGCCAGCGGCCAGAACGACGGCGCCGCCGCCTGCCTGGTCACCACGCCGGAGGGCGCGGCCCGGCTCGGCCTGACCCCGTTCGCCCGGGTGGTGAGCTGGGCCGTCGCCGGGGTACCGCCGCGGACCATGGGCGTCGGCCCGGTACCCGCGACCGCCAAGGCGCTGGCTCGCGCCGGACTGAAGCTGGCGGACATGGACCTCATCGAGCTCAACGAGGCCTTCGCCGCGCAGGTGCTCGCGGTGACCCGGGAGTGGGGCCTCCCCGAGACCGACCACGACCGGCTCAACGTGCACGGTTCGGGGATCTCGCTGGGGCACCCGGTGGGTGCGACCGGCGCCCGGATCCTCGCCACGCTGCTGCGGGAGATGCGCCGCCGGGACGCCCGGTACGGGCTGGAGACCATGTGCATCGGCGGCGGCCAGGGCCTCGCGGCCGTTTTCGAGCGCACGCCGTGAACCCGGTACCCTGGCGGATGTGCTCGATCCCCGCGGGCTGTATGAGCTGGCCGAGGAGCTGCCCGACCTGGGCCGGCCGGTGCTGGTGCAGGCGCTGACCGGGTTCGTCGACGCCGGCAACGCCACCTACCTGGCCCGCGAGCACCTCCTCTCGACACCCGATGCCCGGCTGCTCGCCACGTTCGACCCCGACCAGCTCATCGACTACCGGTCCCGCCGGCCTCCGATGATCTTCCTGGAGGACCACTGGGAGCACTACGAGGAGCCGGAGATCGGCGTGCACCTGCTGCGCGACGACGCGGGTACCCCGTTCCTGCTGCTCGTGGGCCCCGAACCCGACCTGCAGTGGGAGCGGTTCGTGGCGGCGGTCGTCGACCTGGTCGAGCGGCTCGGGGTACGGCTGACCATCGGGCTCAACGCGATCCCGATGGCCGTGCCGCACACCCGGCCGGTGGGCATCACCGCGCACGCGATCCGGCCCGAGCTGATCACCGGCTATGAGCCCTGGCTGCGCCGGGTGCAGGTACCCGGCAGCGCCGGCAACCTGATCGAGTACCGGCTGGGCCGCAAGGGTCACGACGCGGCGGGCTTCGCCGTGCACGTCCCGCACTACCTCGCCGAGACGCCCTACCCGGCCGCCGCCCAGGAGCTGCTCGAAGCGGTGTCCCGCGCGACCGGCCTGCTGCTGCCGACGGCGGACCTGCGGGCGGCCGCCGAGCGGGTCCGGGCCGACATCGACCAGCAGATCGCCCAGAACCCCGACGCGGGCACCCTGGTGCACGGGCTGGAGGAGCAGTACGACGCGTTCCTGCGCGGCCGGCAGGGCACCGGGCTGCTGGCCGGGTCGGAGTCCCTGCCGTCGGCGGAGGAGCTGGGCGCCGAGCTGGAACGGTTCCTGGCCGAGCACAACAAGCCCAACGAGTGACGTGATCCACTCCCGACGGCGCATCACCGGCCGCGGTATCTGCCCGGCGACCGCTCACTGAGCGGACCGGTACCGGGGCAGTAGGGCCGGTTCCTAGCGTCACCTCCGGGCCCGACCACCGGGGTCGGGCCGCGTCGAAGGAGGTGGCTGCGATCAACATCCGGCAGCATCGGGGGCTCGTGCTCGCGCTGGCCGCCGCCGGCCTGGCGGTGGTCGCGTCGGTACCGGCGGTCTGGGCCGCGCAGCGCGGGAGTGACCGGGACGCGGGTACGGGTGAGCTGAGCCTTTGGCCGGCCGGCCGGGCGGTGGACGGTACGACCGACCTCGACGGGCAGCCCGTGGAGCTGGGCGTGCGCTTCACCAGCGAGGTGCCGGGCGTGCTCACCGGCGTGCGCTTCGCCAAGCCCGAGCGGGCGCGGGGCAAGCACGCCGGCAGCGTCTGGGACGACGGCGGGCACCTGCTGGCCCAGGCCGCGTTCACCGGCGAGTCCGGCTCCGGCTGGCAGCAGGTGCGCTTCACCCAGCCGGTACCGGTCGTCGCGGGGCGCACCTACACCGCGTCATACCACTCCGACGACGGGATCTACCTGTCCAAGGAGAACGCCTTCGCCCAGTCCGGCCTGCGCACCGGCCCGCTGTCCGCCCCGGCCGGCCGCAACGGCGTGTACGCCTACGGCCCTGGTGGCTTCCCGACGCAGACCTGGCACGCCAGCAACTACTTCGTCGACGTGCTCTTCCGGGCCACCGGATCGGCGCCGCCCGCGGCGAGCCCGTCGGTCCCGTCCACCCCGTCCGCCAGCCCGCCGGCGTCGCCGTCGCCCACCGCCACCCGGCCCCCGGCACCCCCGCCGATCACGAGCCCGCCGCCCACCGGCTTCCCCGACGCCACGACGACCGGCGTGCCGAAGGGGACCACGCTGCACAAGCGCGTGGAGAACATCGTGGTGCGCCAGGACGGTACCGTCCTCGACGGGCTGGACCTGACCGGATCGGTGGACATCTACGCCAACAACGTCGTCATCCGGAACTCGAAGATCAGTGGGACCAACTGGTGGGGCGCGAACCTGCGCGCCGGCTACACCAACCTCACCGTCGAGAACTGCGAGATCTTCGGCGACGGCGTGCGGCAGATGCAGTACGGCATCGCCAGCGCCGGCGGCTGGGTGACCGCGCGGCGCAACAACGTGCACACCATCTCCAACGGCATCGACGTACCGGTGGGCCTCATCGAGGACAACTACGTCCACGACCCGAAGTACTTCCCGAAGGACCACACCGACATGATCATGTCCGAGGGTGGCGCGCCGGCCGGCACCACGCTGACCATCCGGCACAACACGGCGGTGAACACGCTCGACCAGACCGGCGCGATCGCGCTGTTCGCCGACTGGGGCCCGCAGCACGACGTGCTCGTGGAGCGCAACTTGCTCATCGGGGGCGGGTACGCGCTGTACGGAGGTGACACCGGCGCGACCAACATCCGCGTCGTGAACAACGTGTTCTCCCGGCGGGTCTGGCCGAACGGCGGGTACTGGGGTCCGGTGGCGCACTGGAACGCCACCGGACGCGGAAACGTGTGGCAGGGCAACGCCTGGGAGGACGGCTCCCCGGTGCGGCCCTGACCCGCGGACCGCGACCCGCCCCCACCGGTCCCGGTCAGCCGACCGGGACCGGCCGGGCGGCCGGTGCGAGCAGCGCCGGATCGGCACGCAGGATGGCCCGTTCCAGGTCCCGCAGCGCGTGGCCCGGTTCCACGCCCAGATCGGCGACGAGGAGGCGGCGGTAGTCCCGGTACACGCCCAGCGCCTCGGCCTGCCGGCCGAGCCGGTACAGGCCGAGCATGAGCGCGCCGCGCAGCCGCTCGCGGAACGGGTACCCGCTGGCGAGCGTGGCGACCTCGGCCACCACGTCGGCGGGGCGGCCGGCGGCCAGGTCGGCCTCGGCCAGATCCTCGGCCGCCGCCATCCGGCGCTCGTCGAGCCCGGCCGCGGCGCCGCGGATGGCCGGGGCGTCCAGGCCCTCCAGCGCCCGGCCCCGCCACGTCGCAAGCGCGGCCCGCAGCTGCTCGGCGGCGCGGTCCGCCCGGCCGGTGGCCAGGTCGGCCCGGGCCTCGGCGACCCGCAGCGTGAAGACGCCGGCGTCCAGCTCGCCGTCCTGGACCCGGATCAGGTACCCGGGGGAGAGCGTGACGATCCGCCGCTGCCCCTCGGGGCGCACCGGATCGCCCAGGGTGCGCCGCAGCAGCGACACCGCCGTCTGGACCTGCTGCCGGGCGGTGACCGGCGGCCCGTCCGGCCACAACGCGTCCACCAGGTCGGTGACCGGCACGACCCGGTTGGCGTGGACCAGCAGCAGCGCCAGCACGGTCCGCTCCCGGACGCCGCCGAGCGCGACCGGCCCGTCCGAGCCCGCCACCTGGACCGGTCCCAAGATCCGAAAGTCCATCGACCTCTCCCACTCGACCCCCGACCCGGTCGGGTCGGCCCGTACCCGATGGGACGCCGTGGCGGCCGGGTCATGCTGTCCGCGGGGGTGGCGCAGAATCGGTGCGGCTCCCGGACAGCATGACGGCCCGGCCACGGCGTCCCTGGTGATGCGGCGGAAAGGAGGCGGATGGGGCAGCGGGAGGACGAGAGCTTCCGGGAGTTCGTGGCGGCCGGTACCGCCCCGCTCCTGCGCGTCGCCTACCTGCTGATGGGCGACCTCGGGCAGGCCGAGGACCTGCTGCAGAACGCGCTGGTGAAGACCTACCTCGCGTGGGGCCGGATCCGCGACCCCGGCGCCGTGCACGCGTACGTGCGGCGGGTACTGGTGACCAGCGCGACCTCGTGGTGGCGCCGCCGGGCGGCGCACGAGGTACCCGTGGCCGCCCCGCCCGAGCTCGTCGCGCCCGACTTCGCCGGGCGCCAGGCCGAGGCCGAGACGATGCGCCGGCTCCTGCTGACGCTGCCGGCCAAGCAGCGCGCGGTACTCGTCCTGCGGTTCTACGAGGACCTCACCGAGGCCGAGGTCGCCGACGTCCTCGGCGTGACGCGGGGGACGGTCAGCCGTTACGTCACCCGCGGGCTAGCCGCCCTGCGCGCCCGGCTGGAGGAGGGGGAGCTGGTGCGATGACCGACCCGGAACGCACGGCCGACCGGCTGCGCCGGGCCCTGTCCGACGCGACCGTCCACATCGGAGCGTCCAGGGTGGACGGTACCGAGCTGATCCGGCGTGGGCGCGTGCTGCGCCGCCGCCGTACCACCGTCGCGGCGGGGGTGACGGCGCTGGCCGTCGTCGCGCTGTCCGGCGTCCTCACCGTCGGGCTGGGCCGGGTGACCCCGCCGGACGTGGCCGGTTCGCGGTCGCCGAGCCCGCCGGTCACGCCCGCCGCACCGTCCACGGCGCCGGCCTCGCCCCCGCGATCGGTGCCGCCGCCGTCGACGGTCCCGGCGTCGCCGCGTACCGGGTGCGTCGCCGGTACGGCCGCGTGCGGGATGCCGGACGCGAGCACCACCGGGGTACCGCCCGGCACCACCCTCACCCCGCACACGGGTGACCTGACCATCCGTACCGACGGCACCCTCATCGACGGCTGGGACCTCACCGGCTCGCTGGACGTCTACGCCGACAACGTGACCGTCAGGAACAGCCGGATCACCTCCACCAACTGGTGGGGGATCAACCAGCGGGCCGGCCACACCGGTCTCAAGGTGTTGCACAGCACGATCACCGGGGTACCCGGGCGCGGGCCCGACCACGGGGGCGAGAACTACGCCGTCACGAGCGGCGGCGGCGCCGTCGAGGTCGGCTACAGCGACCTGTCCCGCTTCTCCACGATCCTGCAGGTTGGCGCCGGCCGGATCCACGACAACTACCTGCACGACGTGCAGGCCATCCGGGGCGACGGCGGCCGGTGGCAGGGGACCAACGGCATCGTGGCCGATGCGGCGACCAACCTGACCGTCCAGCACAACACCGTGCTCAACCAGGTTCCGGCCAACCAGGGCGCCACTTGCGCGATCGGCCTGTTCACCGACTCCGGGCCGGTGTCCGACGTGCTCGTCGACGGCAACCTGCTCGGCGGGGGCGGGTACGCCTTCTACGGCGGTGGCACCGCGACGACCGGGGTACGGGTGACCGGCAACCGGTTCAGCACGGTCGCGCAACCGCGCGGCGGCTTCTACGGCCCGGTGGCCGCGTGGCGGGCGGGCGGGCCGGGCAACGTCTGGCGGGACAACACCTGGGCCGACGGCCCGTCGGCCGGCCGCCCGGTCGTGCCCTGACGGCGGCCGCGGGCAGCGCGGCGGTGCCGCGCGGAAAGGTCACGCTCCGAGTGGTAGTGACGTAACGGCTCGGTCACCGAGGGCTCCGTCGTGACCGGACCGGCGTCCTAGTGCCATCTCGACCCTTACGTACGGGGAGGAACTGATGGCACGCATCCGCACCACCATCGCGTTGCTTAGCGCCGGCGCGCTCGCGCTCGGCGGCTGCGGCTCCGGCCCGACCGCTTCGCGGCAGGGCGCGCCGGCCCCCGTGGGCCGGCCGGGCGCGCCGGCGCCGGCGGCGAGCCCCACCGGAACTCCTGGCTTCGGGCCGGACGGGTTCGCGGGCGAGGTGGACCCGGCGACCGAGCCGCATTCGACGTTCGCGATGGACGTCGACACGGCGTCCTACGGGTACGCCCGCAACCTCATCCGCCAGGGGCAGCGCCCGGACCCGCAGGCCGTGCGGCCGGAGGAGTTCGTCAACGCGTTCCGGCAGGACTACCGGCAACCGGACGGGAACGGCTTCACCGTCTCGCTCGACGGCACCCGGCTGCCCACCACCCACCGGCCGAGGCAGGGTGGCGACCTGCGACTGCTGCGGGTGGGCCTGCAGACCCGGGCCGAGGACCAGGCCGAGCGGCGCGACGCCGCCCTCACCTTCGTCATCGACGTGTCCGGTTCGATGGGCGACCCGGGCAAGCTCGACATGGTCAAAGCCGCCCTGAACACGCTCATCGACCAGCTCCGCCCGGCCGACTCCGTGGCGATCGTGACGTTCAACGACGAAGCCCAGGTGGTGCGCCCGATGACGCGGGTGGCGCAGCGCGGCGACCTGCACGCCGCGGTCAGCCGGCTCCGCGCCGACGGCAGCACCAATCTGGAAAGCGGCCTCGTCACCGGCTACCGGGTGGCACGGGACGGCTACCGCGCCGGCCTCACCAACCGGGTCGTGCTGCTCTCCGACGGGCTGGCCAACGTAGGCGATACGGCGGCCGAGCCGATCCTCGCCCGGGTCCGGGAGGAGGCGCGCAAGCAGATCACGCTGCTCGGGGTCGGGGTCGGCAACGACTACGGCGACGCCCTCATGGAACGCCTCGCCGACCAGGGCGACGGGCACGTGGTCTACGTCAGCGAGGCGGCGCAGGCGCGCAAGGTCTTCGTCGAGCAGCTACCGGCGACGCTGTCGGTGCGGGCGCTGGACGCGAAGGTACAGGTGACCTTCGACGCGCGCACGGTCGCCGGGTACCGGCTGATCGGGTACGACGACCGGCGGCTGGCGGCGTCGGCGTTCCGCGACGACCGGGTCGACGGCGGCGAGGTCGGGTCGGGGCACAGCGTGACGGCGCTGTACGCGGTGCGGCTGCGCGAGGACGCCGGCGGCACGCTCGTCCAGGCGCGGATCCGGTGGCAGGACCCGATCACCAAGGAGGCGCGCGAGGCGGGTGCCACGGTCTCGGTCGCCGACCTCGGCCGGGCCTTCGCCGAGGCGGCACCACGGTTGCAGGTCTGCTACGCCGCCGCGTACTTCGCCGAGGTGCTGCGCCAGAGCCCGTACGGCGCCGAGGTGAACCCAGGTGACCTCGGCAGCATCGCCGCCCGCGCCGCCGACCGTACCGACGACCCGGACGTGATCGACCTCGCCGAGCTGATCCGCCGCGCGCAGCGGTAGCCGCGGACGGCTCCTGATCGGATGAGGGGCCGCCTGGCCGTTTTCTGAACGAATCCAGCCGACCGGCCGTCTGTATCAATGAGACAGGTGCGCAGGGATGCGTCGATGTCGGAGGTTTGGAGTGGAACGAGGCGACCTGCCCGGGGAGCCGGAGATCGCGGTGGCGATCGCCGAGGCCTACCTGAAGGCCCTTGCCAGCGGTACGTGCGAGCAGCTACGGCCGTATCTGGGCCGGCCGACGGAGCATCTGGTCATGGGTGACGACCAGCGGCCCTACCTGGTGACCGCGGTCGCCGTCCGGCGCTCCTCGGGCGGGTTGTACCTGCATGTCGGTGTGCACGACGGCCAATGGGCCGACGGGGTCCCGGTGGTCCGCTCGGCGGTGGTGGCCGTCGAGTGCGATCACGCGCAGCGGCGGGAGCGCAGGCTGGGCGGATAGCCCGTTCACTTGACATTGATAGCCGTCGGGGTGAGGGTAGGAGGAACTCTTCTACCAGGCAGGATGTCGCCAGAAAGGGATCGGGCGGCGACTGTTGGGCGCGCGCCTGCCCCGCGTTCTGGACCACGATTCCGCGCGCGCCAGAGGAGCCCGAGATGGCACACTCGATGTCCGTCGCTGGGACCGCCGCCGTGAGCGCAGCCGCGCACCGCGCGGGCGATGCGGTCGAAGTCTAGACACGCTCCCGACCTACCTGCGCGCTTCGCGCCATTCCACCGCCGCGCCTCGCCGTGCGGCTCGTGTGCTCATCACCCGGTCTCGGGAGGCGGCAAATGTGGAACATCCGTTGGCGTACCGCCGCACTGGCCCCGGTGACGGTCCTCGCCCTGCTGTCGGGCGGGCTGGTCGCCTGCTCCAGCGGCGGCGGTACCGCCCTGCTGAACTGGTACATCAATCCCGACAACGGCGGCCAGGGCCGGCTGGCCGCCGCATGTAGCGAGGCATCCGGCGGCCGGTACCGGATCCAGACCTCGTTGCTGCCCAACGACGCCACCCAGCAGCGCGAGCAGCTCGTCCGGCGGCTGGCCGCCAAGGACGGGTCGATCTCGCTGATGAGCCTGGACCCGCCGTTCATCGCCGAGGCGGCCAACGCCGGCTTCCTGCGCTCGTTCCCGGACAACGAGGCCGGCCAGTTCACCGATGGCGTGCTCGCCGCGGCCGTGGACAACGCCAAGTGGGACGGCAAGCTCTACGCCGCCCCGTTCTGGGCCAACACCCAACTGCTCTGGTACCGCAAGAGCGTGGTCGACAAGCTGGGTGTCAAGCCCGACTCCCCGGACTTCACCTGGGACAAGATGATCGACGCGGCGGTCCAGGGCGGGGTGACCATCGGCGAGCAGGGCAACAAGTACGAGGGCTACATGGTCTGGATCAACGCGCTCGTGGCCTCGGCCGGTGGCCAGATCATCGCGGACGCGGAGAAGGGTGCCGACGCCTCGGTACGCATCGACAGCGACGCCGGCCGCCAGGCGGCGGCGATCGTCAAGAAGCTGGCCACCTCCCCGGCCGCCAGCCCGACCCTGGCCACCGACATCGAGGAGCAGTCCCGCGCGCTGTTCGACAGTGACCGTGGCGGGTTCCTGCTCAACTGGCCCTACATCTGGCAGGCCAACATCAGCGACGCCGGCAAGGGCACCATCCCGAAGAGCATCCTGACCGACGTCGGCTGGGCCCGGTACCCCCGCGTGACGCCCGGCCAGGAGAGCAAGCCGCCGTTCGGCGGCATCGGCCTCGCGATCGGTGCGTTCGGCCCGTACAAGGACGGCTTCGCGGTCGACGCGGCCAAGTGCATCACGTCCGCGGAGAACCAGAAGAAGTACATGCTCGACGCGGGTAACCCGGCCGCCCGCGCGGCGGTCTACGACGACCCCGACGTCATCAAGCTCTTCCCGATGGCGGCGCTGATCCGCGACTCCATCAACGCGGCGGCGCCGCGTCCCATCACGCCGTACTACTCCGACGTCTCGGCCTCGGTGCAGCGCACCTGGCACCCGCCGGCGAGCGTGAACCCGGACGCCACCCCGAAGTCCACCGCCGACTTCATCCCCAAGGTCCTGCACGACGAGGTGCTGCTGTGAGCGAGGTGAGGCCGCCCCTGGCGGCCGAGCGACGCGAGCGAATCGGCTTTGCTGTGATCCGGAGGCGCAGATGACCGCCACCCTCGAACGACCCCAACCGGCGACCGTGCCGTCCGGCCCGGTCGAAGTCTCCGACCGCAGCCGGGCCGAGCGGCGCCTGGGCCTGCTGCTGTCCACCCCGGCCGTCGTCATCATGCTGCTCGTGACCGCGTACCCGTTGCTCAACGCGGTCTACCTCTCGCTGTTCGAGTACCGGCTGACCTCGCCCGACGACAAGAAGTTCGTCGGGCTGCGCAACTACGCGACGGTGCTCACCGACGGGCTGTGGTGGCAGGACGTGCTCACCACGCTCGTCATCACGATCCTGACCGTGGCCGTGGAGCTGGTGCTCGGCTTCGCCTTCGCGATGGTGATGAACAAGGCCATCTTCGGCCGGCGTACCGTGCGCACCGCGATCCTGCTGCCCTACGGCATCGTGACCGTGGTGTCGGCGTACGCCTGGAAGTACGCCTTCGATCTGCAGTCCGGCTTCGTCAACCAGTGGTTCGGCCTGGGCGACTTCGCCTGGTTCTCGCACCGCTGGTCCTCGCTGTTCGTCATCATCCTGTCCGAGATCTGGAAGACCACGCCGTTCATCTCGTTGCTGTTGCTCGCCGGACTGGCCCAGGTACCCACCGAGCTGGACGAGGCGGCCAACGTCGACGGCGCGACGTGGTGGCAGCGGCTGTGGAAGGTGACCGTACCCACGATGAAGGGCGCCATCCTCGTCGCCGTGCTGTTCCGCACGCTGGACGCCTGGCGCATCTTCGACAACGTGTTCATCATGACCGCCGGCCAGCAGCAGACCGAGACGCTGTCGTTCCTCACCTACCGGCAGACCATCACCCGGACCGCGATCGGTCTGGGTGACGCGGTCGGCGTGCTGCTGTTCCTGTCGGTGGTGCTGATCGCGGCGATCTTCATCAAGGGCTTCGGGGTGGACCTGTCCCGCGTGCGAGGAGGTCGGTGATGGAATCCAACCGCACCCGCTGGGCGTGGATCGTCGGCTCGATCCTCATCCTCGTCTGGACCGCGTTCCCGATCTTCTGGATCATCTCGCTGTCGTTCAAGCAGCCCGGAGAGATCGGGACCAACCCGTCGTTCCTGCCGAAGCAGTGGACCGGGGTCAACTACCAGACGGTGTTCAAGACCGACCTGTTCACCTCGGCGCTGATCAACTCGATCGGCATCTCGCTGATCGCCACCTTGATCGGCGTCGTGTTCGCCACCCTGGTGGCCTACGCGATCGCCCGGCTGGAGTTCCCCGGGAAGAGGTGGATCCTCAACTTCGCCCTCGCGATCGCGATGTTCCCGGTGGTGTCGCTCGTCGGGCCGCTGTTCAACCTGTGGCGCAGTGTCGGGCTGTACGACACCTGGCCCGGCCTGATCATCCCGTACATCTCGTTCGCGCTGCCACTGGCGATCTGGACGCTGTCGGCGTTCTTCCGGGAGATTCCCTGGGAGATGGAACAGGCCGCCCAGGTCGACGGCGCCACCACCTGGCAGGCGTTCCGGAAGGTGATCGTGCCGCTGGCCGCGCCCGGGGTGTTCACCGCCGCGATCCTGACGTTCTTCTTCTGCTGGAACGACTTCGTCTTCGGCATCTCGCTCACCTCGACCAGCCGGGCCCGGCCGGTACCGGCGGCCCTGGCGTTCTTCACCGGCGAGTCCCAGTTCGAGCAACCCACCACCGCCATCGCCGCCGCGTCCGTGGTGGTGACCATCCCCGTCGTCGCCATCGTCCTGCTGTTCCAGCGTCGCATCGTGGCCGGACTCACGTCCGGTGCCGTCAAGGGCTGACCCGAGGAGTACCCCCATGGCCGCCATCACCATGAACCACATCGTCAAGCAGTACGGGGACGGCTTCGTCGCCGTGAAAGACGTCAGCCTGGAGGTCAAGGACGGCGAGTTCATGATCCTCGTCGGACCGTCCGGATGCGGGAAGTCCACGGTGCTCCGGATGATCGTCGGCCTCGAAGACATCACCTCCGGCGAGATGCGCATCGGCGGCAACGTGGTCAACAAGATCGCCCCACGCAAGCGCAACCTGGCGATGGTCTTCCAGAACTACGCGCTCTACCCGCACCTGACCGTGTTCGAGAACATCGCGTTCCCGCTGCGGCTGGCCAAGCGGCCCGAGGAGGAGGTACGCCAGCGGGTCGCCGAGGCGGCCGACCTGTTGGAACTGGAAGAGCATCTGCAACGCAAGCCGGCCAACCTGTCCGGCGGGCAGCGGCAGCGGGTGGCGATGGGGCGCGCCATCGTCCGCAAGGCCGACGCGTTCCTCTTCGACGAGCCGCTGTCCAATCTGGACGCCAAGCTGCGCGGCCAGATGCGCACCGAGATCTCCCGCCTGCAACGGCGGCTCGGCGTCACGACGGTGTACGTCACGCACGACCAGGTCGAGGCGATGACCCTCGGGGACCGGGTGGCCGTGCTGCGCAAGGGCGGGCTGCAACAGGTGGCCACCCCGCGCGAGCTGTACGAGCAGCCGGTCAACCTGTTCGTCGCCGGGTTCATCGGCTCGCCGTCGATGAACTTCCTGCCCGCTTCGGTCGAGGGTACCCACCTCAACACCCCGCTCGGTCGCTTCGACATGAAGGACGAGCGCAAGGCCGCGGCGGTCAAGGACAAGCCGGTGGTACTGGTCGGCATCCGGCCCGAGGCCTTCGAGGACGCCAGCCTCGTCACCAACGAGCAGCGCCAGCGCGGCAGCATCGTCCGCGTCCAGGTCGACGTGACCGAGTGGCTGGGCAACGAGCTGTACGCCTACGTCCCGTACGAGGCCCCGGAGGACGTCCGCAACCAGCTGCGCGACCTGTCCCGCGAGCTGGACAGCGACCTGCTGCGCACGCAGGCCGTGGTGGCGCTGAACCCGAACAGCCGGATCCGCGACGGCCAGGAGGCCGAGCTGTGGATCGACACGGCGGCCATCCACATCTTCGACCCGGCCACCGGGCTGAACCTGACTCGCGACGAGGAGCGCGCGGCCGAGCTGGCCGCCGCCCAGGCGGAGGAGCTGCGCGTGCAGCAGCGCCAGGGGCAGCCGGCGGCGCAGGACCAGCCGGCATCGTAGGGGACCGTGCGGTGGGTGGCGTGGTCCACCCACCGCACGTCCGGCTCACTACGCCGGGGTGGGGCCGGGGAAGTTCCTGATCGGGCAGGTGTTCGGCCGAGCCGGGTCGTACTTGTGCAGCGCGTACCCGATGCCGCCGGACGAGCCGGCGTTCGGCCACCGGTCACCGATCATCAGCAGCCCGTGCCAGCCGCCGGCCTGGGCGGTGTAGAGCGTGCACCCGTCGACGAACGTGAAGTTCTGCCTGCTGGCCTCGGTGCGGCTCTGTACCCAGCTCGCCCGGTCGTCGCTGCTCTCCAGCAGGTACAGGTGGCTGCCCGCATTGGTCGAGCTGACCCAGAACTTCTCGCCGGCGGCGAGGCGGATGTCGGAGATGCTGGCCACGTCGGCGTCCGGGAGCGACACGAAGGTGATGTCGGGGTCGCCCGGGCCGGTGACGCCGTCCCACGCCGGGGTGGGCAGCGCGGTGACACTTTGTCCCATGCGGAACTGGACGGCGTACGACCCGCCGCCGGAGTAGTGCACGACGGTCGCCTTGTAGCTGGCCAACGGCTGCCGGCCGACGTTGGAGTCGATCGCCAGGAAGTCGGTCGAACCGGTACCCCAGATGCTCTCACCGAGGCTGGATCCGCCGCCGGTGGTCAGCGCGGACAGGTCGTAGTCGTTGGTGGCCTGCGGCTGGAGCGCGATGACCGACCAGTACGTGGCGTTGATGGAGAAGGTGTAGTCGGTCGGAGCCGATGAAATGATCACGGTCTTGTCGGGTGCCGTGGCGGCGGCCGCGGGACTCGGGTTGGCCAGGGCGACCAGGACACCCGCGGTGGCCGCGCCGACCACCCAGATTGGCCGGTTACGTATGCGCATCTCTCAAACCCCCCCTGAGGCATGGACGGGCCTGAAGGTACACCACTTTCGCAATCCCTCAAATCATCTGATGAATGGCGCGTTCCCCAGGGCTGGGTCGCCACGGCGCCGTGGCGGCCCAGGGGCGACGGTTACGAGGACGCCGTCGCGACAACCGCGAGGATGACGGCGGCGATCACCAGCGCCGTGGTGAGCCCGACGACGGCGAGGACCTTCGTCAGGTTCAGCATCACAGCGAACAGCTCACCCATCAGTTTCCCGACGGTGTTGAGGAGTACGACGGCGACGATCAGGACGCCGACCGACAGGATGACGAAGGTGGTTCCGGTGGTCCTCGGCGGCTGGCCGGTGGACTCGCCACAGGCGGTCGCCAGGATGAGGATCAGGGCGCCCAGGATCGCGAGGACGATCGCGGACACCCGGGGGGTGCGCCGCCGGTGCGGCGGGCCAGGCGGGTCGGAGTTTACGTCCGCAGCCCGGAGAGCTACTTTTCTCATATCGGTTTCCTTGTTGTGGCGTGGAGCGCGTCAACGGGTACCGGTAAAGAAGCAGGCGCCCCTGGGACCGGGCCAACGGTCTCGGGGGTGTCTGTCGCGAACGGGGCGCCGGGGGTGCCCGTTCCTGATGCGAAGGGGAAACTCATCGGGGCGGGGACCGCGCTCGCCCGCTTCCGGATCGGCGTATAGTCCACATCGTTCCGCCCCTTTCAACGAAACTTCGCTTCAGTCCTGAACTTCACTGAAGGTCCATTAACCTGAGGGTTCGTTAAGCCTGAGGATAGGCTGGCCGCATAACTCAGGCAACAGGCATAACTCTGTGGTCGCCGCTTCGTTCATGATGTGGCAGCGGCACTTTCGGCTCTTCCGGTGGTTGAGGGCGTCCCCTACACTGCTTCACCTAGAGGCTGAACTTCAGACTGAGAGGCCTGAACTTCGGTGGACGTGGCAGACGACTCGGCCCGTGCGCTCGCACGGCGCCTCCGCCTGCTTCGCGAACGCCGCTGGCCCGACCTGCGGATCACCCAACATCAGCTCGCCGAAGCGTTGGGCGTCAGCGTTCCGCTGATCTCGTCCTGGGAGTCGACCCGCAAGCCCACCCCGCCGCCCAACAACCGGCTCTCCGACTATGCGAGGTTCTTCGCCACCCACCGGTCGACCGAGTCCGACCCGTTCCGCATCCTGGCGGACGACGACCTCACCGAGGAGGAGCGTGCCGAGCGGGACCGGCTGCACGAGGAGCTGTTCCACCTGCGGCATGGCGAGCCGGCCGTGCTGGGCGCCGATGCGGTACGCATCCCGCTCGCCGCGCCGGGGGACGCGATCGGGGGCGGGACGTGGTACTTCCCCGACCAGAAGCCGGTCACCATCGTATGTGCGCGGCTACCGAAGAGCCTGCGCGACAAGATGCCGTATGCCGACCCCCAGGACCCCGACTACGTGCGTGCCTACACGTACGCCGACCTCGACGCGCTCATCGAGTTGCACGGGCACGTCCGCGCGGTAAACCCGGCCAGCCAGGTCCACATCCGCACGGCCGACGCGCTGGAGGAGGACGACTACACGGCGCACCTGATCCTGCTCGGTGGGGTCGACTGGAACCCCGTGCTGCGTGACATCCTGCGGCGGGTGCCCATGCCCGTCCAGCAACACGGGCGCACCGACGGGGCGACGTACGAGGGGTACTTCGAGGCGGGTGAGGGCAGGCAGCGCAAGGAGTTCGCCGCCACTCTGATGACGGAAGGTTCGCGCCGCACGCTCATCGAGGACGTCGCGCACTTCTTCCGCGGTTCGAACCCGTACAACACCAAGCGCGCGCTGACCGTCTGCAATGGGCTCTTCGGCCGGGGCACCTACGGTGCGGTCCGGGCGCTCACCGACGCCCGCTTCCGCGACCGCAATGAGGTGTACCTGCGCAAGCGGTTCCCCGGGCAGCAGTCCTACAGCGTCCTCGCCCGCGTCCTGATCGTGAATGGAGAGGCCTTGACCCCTGACTGGAACGAGGCCGGCAACCGGCTGCACGAGTGGCCGGAGCCGGGTGAGTAGGGCGTGGTCGAGCCGTCGCACAGCCCTTCCCACCGGCAGCTGCTCAGCCGGGCCCAGGCGCCCGAGATGGGTGGCCGGCGGATCGACGCGATCATCGTGCCGAGCGCGCGCAGCGCACCGTACCTGCGCCACGCCGCGGGCCTGGCCGAGGGGCTGGGGGCCACGCTCGTGGTGTTGTGCAGCCCGCATCCTCGCGGACGGGCCCGGGCCCGGGACATAGTCGCCGACCTCAGCGATCGGTACCCACTGGTTGGCCTCGTCGCGGTCGACATGCCGCCGGCGCTCGACCATCCGATGCCGCGGTTCGAGACGTCGAAGATGCTGGCCGGTACCCGTTTCGAGCGACGGACCGACACGAGCCTCAAGCGCAACCTCGGGCTGTTGCTGGCCCGGTCGGTCGGGTGGCACCGGGTCGTGTTCCTCGACGACGACATCCACGTCGAGGACCCGGCCGACCTGTGCCGGGCGGTGAGCCTGCTGGACCGGCACTACGCCGTCGGGCTGTCCGTCGGCGGCTACCCGGACAACTCGGTGGTCTGCCACGCACACCGGGACACGGGGGGATGGCAGGAGACGTTCGTCGGCGGGGGAGCGCTGGCGGTACGGGCCGACCGGGTGGAGTCCTTCTTCCCGAACGTCTACAACGAGGACTGGCTGTTCCTGCTCGACGACGTGCGGCTGCGTCCGGTCGCGGAGACCGGTACCGCGAAACAGCAGCCGTACGACCCGTTCGCCAACCCCGAGCGGGCCCGGGGCGAGGAGTTCGGCGACGACCTCGCCGAAGGCGTTTTCGCGCTGCTCGACCGTGGTGGGCGGGTCCAGGACGCGGACGAGCAATACTGGCGTGGGTTCCTCGCCGCGCGCGGGAAACTGATTCTCGACATCATCGAGCGGACCAAGAAGCTCGACGATATGGAGCCGGGACAGCGGCAGCGGATGCTCGCCTCGCTCAGGGCGGCGTACGGCCGGCTGCAATGCGCGCCACCCGACCTGTTCGTGCGGTACCTGCGCGCCTGGCGCGCCGACGGTACCCGGTGGCGCCGCTGCCTCGCCGAGCTGCCGACCGACCTGAGCGTCGAGAAGGCGCTGGTCCACCTCGGGCTCGCCGGGCGGTACACCACCCGGTGGAGTGAGATCCGGCCGGCCGGCCCGGGCGACCTGTCGCACCTGCTGTCCGCGCTCGGCCAGGAGCACTACTTCGCCGACCGTCTCGACCGTCAGGCGGCCGGGCGGGGCGTGCTGCTGGTCGCGCTCATCGATAGCCGCCCGGTCGGCCACGTGTACCTGTCGCTGGAGCCCGCCGAGGAGGAAGACCTCCGCCGGTACCTTCCGGGGGTACCCCTGCTGTGCCACCTCGAAGTCCTGCCCGAGCTGCGCTCCCGGGGCATCGGTAGCGCCATCATGACGACGGCCGAAGCGGAGCTGCGCCGGCGCGGCCACCGGATGGTGGTCCTCGGGGTGGACCTGGACAACCACCGGGCGGCCGAGCTGTACCACCGGCTGCGCTACCGGCCGTGGGCCTACGGCCCGGTGGAGACGACCCGGGAGGTGGTCCGCCCGGATGGACGGACCGAGCGCGTCCCTGACAAGTGCCGCATCTTCGTCAAGAAGCTGAGCGGGTAGCCGGCTCCGTCCCGGGCCCGACGACCGGCGCGAGCAGGACGACGACGGCGGCCAGCGCGGGCAGGACCAGCAGCGCCCGCGCGAGCCCGACGCTCTGCGCCAGCGTACCGATGAGCGGTGGCGCGACCAGGCTGGCGCTGTAGCCGACCGTGGTGATCGCAGCGACCGCGTCGCTGGAGCCTGACGCGTGCCCGCTCGCGCTGAGCGCGGCCGGAAACACCACGCAGATGCCCAGGCCCCACACCACCGCGCCGAGGTACGCCGTGACGGGTACCGGCACGAGGACGCAGATCCCGATGCCGGCGGCGGCGAACAGCGCGCCGGCCCGAACGGTGGCGGCCCGGCCGATCCGGTCGTGGGCGCGCGCGGCGGCGAACCGGCCGGCCGCCATCGCCATGACGAACAAGGTGTACCCGAGGGCCGCGTGCGCGTGCGTGGCCGACCGCACGTCCCGCAGGTAGATGGCCAGCCAGTCGCTTGCCGCGCCTTCCACGGTGGCCCCGCACAGCGTCAGCACCGCGATCAGCACGAGCCGTCGGGAGGCGGCGCGCGGGGCTGCGGAATGCCGGCCAGCCGCGTGCCGGCCGGCCGCCGGGGGCAGCCGGCGCTCGTTCACGAACGTCGTCACACCGAGTGCGCACAGCGGGGCGGCGACGAGGCCGGCGGCGGTGAAGTGCCTGGACAGGGACAGGTGCAGCCGGGCGGCCAGTATCCCGGCGCCGGCCCCGGCCAACGTGCCTGCACTCCAGCAGCCGTGGAACACCGGCATCCGGTGCCGGCCGGTCACCGCCTCGACCGCGACACCCTGGACGTTCATCGCGGTGTCCCAGGCGCCGGTGGCCACGCCGAAGGCGAACAGCACGAGCACCAGCCAGCGTGCCGAGGCTACGGCCCCGAGACCGGCGAGTGCCAGGCAAGCCATGCCGGTGCCGGCCCAGGCCACCCACCGGCTGCCGTACCAGCGGCAGAGCCGGCCGGCGGTGGGCATCGACAGCAGCGACCCGGCGCCCAGCACGAGCAGGGCCAGGCCCAGGTCGGCCAGGCTGAGGTGCAGGCGGTCTCGCACGGCCGGCAGGCGGGACATCCAGGATGCCTGCACCACTCCGCTCATCGTGAAGACGAGCGCCGTACCCAGCTCTTCCCGCCGCACGCTCGCGCCCGCCCGTCTCCCGGATCGGTGTCAGCCGACGGCCGCGCCCACATCCTGGCCCGGGCCCCGCTGCCCGCCGTATCGGCGCGAGCCGAACGGGAGAACGTCAATTGTAGTGGGCCATTGGTCGGACGGCTCCGGCGTCGAACGGGCCAATCCGCATGCCCCGGCGGATAGAAACGTTGACGTCAATCACATCAAGGGATTAGACATCGGATGAAAGTGGCGCGCTGCCATCACGTTCGGCGTCACGCTGACTCCGTGACCAGCGGGGCGTGGTTGCCGCCGTCCCGGCTGGCGACGGCAACCACGCCGGTCCGCGGGGAGCGGCGGGCGCCGAAGCTGCCCAGGGCCGCTTCCAGCAACGGCAGGGCGTGCAGCACCCGACCGCTGCGGATCAGCAGGTCCCACAGCGGCTCGAACTTCTTCCACGCGCCCGCATAGGCGAGGTGCCGCAACCGGTCCCGCGGCACGGGCTTGGTCGCGGCACCCCGCCACAGCGCACCCCACCGGTAGAAGTCGCGGTAGGCCCGGCGGTAGCCGGACTCGAGCTCCGTCGCGCTCATTCCGCGCGGCGTGAACACCACATGCCGTGTGTCGTAGCGGTCCCAGTCCTCGTGCCGCATCCGGCCCGCGGCGCGCATCCGCCGGTACAGGCCGGTGCCCGGGTACGGGGTCATGATATGGAAGGTGGCGGTCTCGATGCCCCGCCCGACCGCCCAGTCCACGGTCCGGTCGAACACGTCGGGCCCGTCGCCGTCCATGCCGAACACGAAGCTCGCGTTGACCATCACGCCGGCGTCGTGCAGCCGGCGCACCACGGCGCCGTAGTCCCGGCCGATGTTCTGCCGCTTGCGCTGCCCGGCCAGGTTCCCCGCGTTGACCGTCTCGAACCCGACGAACAGGCTGCGCAACCCGGCCGCCGCGGCCCGCTCCAGCAGGCCGGGCGCCAGCACCGAGTCGACGGTACCGGCGGCCTGGAAGACCCGGCCCATGCCGGACATCCCGTCGAAGAGCGCCTCGGCGAAGCGCCGGTTGCCGAACAGGTGGTCGTCGAGGAAGTACAGGTGCCGGCCGGGCAACCGGTCGATCTCGGCGAGCGCGGCGTCGACCCGCTGGGTGTAGAACGACCGCCCACCCTCGAAGAACGCGTCCTTGTAACAGAAGTCGCAGTGATGCGGGCAGCCCCGGGAGACCACGATCGAGTTCGGCACCAGGTACCGGTGTCGCTCGATCAGGTCGCGCCGGATGGGCGGCAGTGCGTCGAGGGTCCGGTGCGTGGACACGTAACGGGACCTGGGGGAACCGCGGCGGAACTCGTCGAGGAAGACCGGCCAGGTGTCCTCGCCCGGTCCGAGGAAGACGGCGTCGGCGTGCGCGGCGGCCTCGTCGGGCAGGGACGTCACGTGCAGCCCGCCTAGCGCGACGAACACACCCCGGGCCCGGTACGCGTCGGCCAGCTCGTACGAGCGGCGGGCCGAGGTGATGTAGACCTGGATGACCACCAGGTCGGGCCGGTCGTCGTCGAGGTCCAGCCGCCGCACGTGCTCGTCGAGGATGCGCACCTCGTCGTCCGGCCGCAGGTACCCGGCCAGCGTGGCGAGGCCGAGCGGGGGAAACAGCGCGTACTTGATCGGCCGGAAGAACGGGCTCGTCGCCTCGGTCAGCGCCGGCAGGATCATCGTGACGCGCATGCCGCCGACGCTAGCGGGAGTTTCCGGGATAAGTTGATCTAGGACGTGCCCTGCGTTGCGGTGATTGACTTTGCGTTCAAGATCGTGTATTACCCACATATGGCCTCCGTGATCGAGAAACGGCGCGCGGACGGGCGGACGTACTACT
>WNFV01000569.1_pt1 | contig 49702 bp, 45 predicted proteins | sample 5400101 | NCBI WGS metagenome assembly WNFV01 (sample SAMN13153361, study PRJNA577476) | soil metagenome | isolation source: 115 cm soil or saprolite under grassland replicate 1 | place: USA:California | collected 2016-06-15
ATGGTGAGGGAGCTCCGGATCGCGGAGGGGGGATGATCCCCAGCTCGTCGTCGAAGCAACGCAACGCCTTCCAGCCGACGACGAATGATCGCCGCGCAGGAGCGGCAGCCATCTCTCGCCGGCTGTCGCACTTCCAACAGATCGCGACGTTTACCGGCGCCGCCGGCTTGAATTTTGTTGTCGCGCGCGCGCGCGCGCGCGCGCGTGTGTGTGTGTGTGTGAGGAATCAGCCGAAGCACGTCTGGGCCTGTGCGCTGCCTGAGCGTCCCTCGATCACCCTTCCAGTGGGTGCCGCCGCGTTTCGCAGGTCTTGCCGACGCCGTAGCCCTCGTCCGTCCAAGAATGCCTCTCCGTCGTCCTCGGGGCAGTCGGGATAACGGAAGATGCGGTGGGTGAATCCAGCAGGCGAGGCTATGGATCCACCCGCTGGGTCGTTAGCTCTCGGAAGTGGAACCACTACCCGTGCGGCTCTGGCCCTTGACAGGAGCCGAATCCTCGGTGAAGTTCTGCCAGTAGCGGCTCGGGGTCGGGCCTTGCTGTCCCTGGTACTTCGAGCCGAGCGCGCCGGCACCGTACGGCGTTTCAGCCGGCTCGGTCAGCTGCACGAAGGAGAGCTGACCGATCTTCATTCCGTAGTAGATCGTGATCGGGAGATTGGCCACGTTCGAGAGCTCGAGCGTGACGTGGCCGTCCCAGCCGGGGTCGATGAACCCTGCCGTGGAGTGGATGAGCAATCCGAGCCGGCCAAGCGACGATTTCCCCTCGAGCCGGGCGACGAGGTCGTCCGGAAGCCGGATGCGTTCGAGGGTGGAGCCGAGCACGAACTCGCCGGGGTGGAGGATGAACGGCCGCTCGTCGTCGATCTCGACCAGCTCGGTCAGGTCCTCCTGTGGCTCCTTGACGTCGATGAACGCATAGCGCGCGTTGTGGAAGACGCGGAAGAAGCGGTCAACGCGGACGTCCACGCTCGAGGGCTGGAGCAGCGTCGGGTCGTACGGATCGATCTCGATGCCCCCTTCTTCGAGGAGCCGCGCGATGGTTCGATCGGAGAGAACCACGCCGATGATTCTATGGTTCGTCTCTCGTGCCGCTCTACGACGCTGTCGCCGATCTGCCGCTCGAGGTCGACTCCTATGAGCTCGAGCACCGCGAGTTCGTGGTCTCGACCGAGTTCACCCGGGTGACGACGCTCGTGCACCTGCGCGGCGCCGGGGAGGAGGGAATCGGGGAGGACGTGACCTACACCGCCGGAGACCATCCGCCGCCCGCGGATTTGCCGCTGGCCGGATCGCACAGGCTCGACACGTTCTCGCAGCTCTTCGAAAGGCTTGCGCTCTTCAGGAGCGAGCCGCAGATGGAAGCCTCACGGGACTACCGCCGCTGGGCCTTCGAGAGCGCGGCGCTCGATCTTGCTCTGCGCCAGGCGGGCAAGTCGCTCGCGGAGGCAGTCGGCCGCGAGCCGAGCCCGGTCACGTTCGTCTCCTCGAAGCGTCTGGCCGACCCGCAGTCGGCCGACCAGATCCGTTCGTGGCTTGATCTCTACCCGGGCCTGCGGTTCAAGCTCGACCCGACGGTCGACTGGGACGAGCAGCTGATCGCGGACCTCGCGGCGACCGGGGCAGTGGACTCCCTCGACCTCAAGGGCGCCTATAAGGGGACTCCTGTGGACCTGCCGCCCGACCCCGAGCTCTACCGCCGAGTCGTCGAAGGCTTCCCCGGCGCGTGGATCGAAGATCCGGCGGTGACCGACGAGACGAGGCCGATTCTCGAGCCTCATGCCCGAAGGATCACGTGGGACGCCCCGATCCACTCGGTCGAGAACATCGAGAACGTGCCCTGGCCTCCGCGCTGTATCAACATCAAGCCGTCGCGCTTCGGCAGCGTGCGCCGCCTCTTCGACGCCTACGACTACTGCGCGGCGCACGGCATCGATCCCTACGGGGGCGGGCAGTGGGAGCTGGGGCCCGGTCGCGGGCAGATCCAGTACCTCGCCTCGCTCTTCCATCCGGATACCCCGAACGACGTTGCCCCGGGAGGCTACAACGCCCGCGAGCCGCAGCCCGGTCTTCCCGAGAGCCCACTCGAGCCTGCGCACAGCACTACCGGCTTCCGGTGGGCGGGTTAACGTACGCGCGGCGTTAGCGGCTATCGAAAGGAGCAGGACCTTCCATGAACGCATTTCGGGCGATCTATCGCTTTTGGGTCTCGCTGGTGACACTCGCGGTCGTTCTGCAGATTGCGTTTGCCGGCTACGGAGCGTTCGACACGGCCGACAAGGTCGACGGCGGTACCGTCGACGAGGATTCGTTCGAGGATTCCTTCGGGCTTCACATCGGGTTCGGGTACCTCATTTTCCTCGCCACGATCGTCCTGCTGCTCCTCTCATTCGGCGCCCGTGGCAAGCAGCGAATCCTCCGCTCGGTCGCCGTGGTCGTGCTGCTGGTGATCCAGATTCTTCTCGCCTGGACCGGCGCTTCGGCGCCGTACATATTCGGCGCGCTACATCCGCTCAACGCATTCCTCATTCTCGGGCTCCTGGGCTCGATCACCTATCGCGAGTGGAAGGTCGAGCGGATGGTTCCTCGGGAACCCGCCGTGGCGGCGCCTCCCGCGTAGTCACTCCGGGTCGTTGTGGGCTGCTTTGCCGGCCCGATAGGGCGTCATGACGCCGTCGTACATGACGTGCATCGTCAGCCCGTCGGCGGCGTGCCCGAGGTTGTGGCAATGGAGCATCCAGAGGCCTGGATTGTCGGCTCGAAAGGCGACCTGGTAGCGCTCTTGCGGAAGCATGTTCAGGGTGTCCGTCGACCATGGCCGGACCGCCTTGCCGTTTCGCGTCAGGACGAGGAAGTGATGACCGTGCAGATGCATCGGATGCACGCTTCCTGAGTCGTTCACGAGCACGATGCGAACGAGGTCTCCTCTCGCGACCATGAACATCGGCGTCCGGGGGTAAAGCTTGCCGTTGATTGCCCAGTGGTGGCCGGGTCTCCCGTCGAGGAACCCAGCCTTCTTGCCGATCTTGAGGAGAAAGGTCCGATCGAATCTGTCTAGCCGCGCCGGGGTCGCCGCCTGCCGGGAGGCCGGATCGAAGACCGGACGCGAGGGAGCGGCGGCCGGCTCGCCCTGGCCGTCCGGGCTGAGCACGAGTGCCGCCTTCGAGCTCGCCACCTCTGCGCTGACAACCGCCGGAGGCATCCGGAAGACCACGTCGTAGCGCCCGCCCGCGCCGATCTCGATCGCCTCGCCCTCCGGCACGGGAGCGGGCTCGATCTCGGCTCCGTCGATCGCGGCCACGGAGCCCTTCATGCGGACGAGGCGTATTCGCGTGGGCGAGCTGTCGGTGTTCACGAACCGGAGCCGGATTGGCGTTCCCGGCCGTACGGCGCGGCGTTGGACTCCGTCGTTGGTGCCGATGACCCTTCGCCCCATGAAGGTGTGCACCGGAAGCGTGAGATCGAGCTTCTCCGGCAGGGGCTTCCGCGGGAGGATGACCAGCACGCCGTAGAGGCCCAGCTTCACCCCTTTGGATGCGTCCTGATGCGTGTGGTACCAGAACGTGCCCACCTGCTCGGGTCGGAAGCGGTAGACGTATCTCTCTCCGGGTGCGACCGAGTCCTGCGTGACACCTGCGACGCCGTCTTCGGCGTTCGGCACGTCGACTCCGTGCCAGTGGATCGTGACACCGTCGCCGATGTCCCGGTTCACGAGCGCGACTTCGACAAGATCGCCCTGATGAACTCGAAGCTCAGGGCCAGGTGCCTGTCCGTTGAAGGTCCAGGCATCGACCCTCGCGCCCGAGGCGAGCCGGATCGAGGCCTGCTCGGCCGTCAGGGTCACGCGGTAGTCGGGCCTCCCCGTCGGGCCCTTGAGCCCGGCGACACTGAGCTCGCGCCCGGAAGCTCCCGGACCACCCCCGAGGTCGGCCACCCCGTAGGCTGTGACGTCATACCTGCCGGGGAGCCGGCTTTGCCACCAGGCCCAGCCGAGCCAGCCGAGAAGAGCAAGGCCCGCGAGCAGTGCGAAGGCGGTTAACAAAGTGCCGAGATGTGCGCGCATCGAGGCGGAGGACGTTAGACCAGCGCGAGCTGACGGTGCGGCTCGAAGCCCGAGACGCCGACGCCGACGAGTCGTAGGGCGCCCGGCCGGTCGTCGAGCGCCCGGTCGAGCAGCGCGCATGCGAGCTCGGCGATTCGCTCCGGATCGTCGGTGCCGACGGGGAGGCTCGTCGAGCGGCTGCGAATCGAGAAGTCCGGGTAGCGCACCTTCGTCGTCACGGTGCGCGCCGTCTCGCCGGACCGCTGGAGGTGCTCTGCGAGCCGGGCCGCCATTCGGCGCAGCTCCTCTTTGAGTTGCTCCCGATCGGCGATATCCCGCGCGAAGGTCTCCTCGGTACTGATCGAGACGCGCTCGGAGGTCGTCTCCAGCGTCCGGGGATCGATGCCGCGCGCGCGATCTCGGAGCAGAGTGCCAACCTTCCCCGGGAGGAGCCGCCTCAACTCGGCGTCCGTGAGCGCTGCGAGCGATCCGATCGTCTCGAGACCGGCCACGCGGAGCCGAGCCTCCGAACGCGGGCCGACGCCCGGCAGCTTGCGGACGTCGAACGGCGCCAGGAAGGACGCCTCCCGGCCGAGCGGGACGACGGTGAGGCCGCCCGGCTTGCGGCGGTCGCTCGCGATCTTGGCGACGACCTTGCACGAGGCGACTCCGATCGCGGCAGTGAGTCTCGTCGCGCCTCGCACCGAGGTCTGTACCGCCTCCGCGACGGCCCGCGCCTCGCCGAAGCTCGCGGCCACCTCCCCGAGGTCGAGGTAGCCCTCGTCCATCCCGGTGCGCTCGACGGTCGGCACCACTTCGCGGACGGCGCTCCAGACCTCCCGTGAATACTCCTTGTAGACACCATGCCGTGGCCGCACGAACACCGCACGCGGGCAGCGGCGTAGCGCCTCGGCGCACGACATCGCCGAGTGGATCCCGAACTTGCGCGCCTCGTAGTTCGCGGTCGCGACGACCCCGCGCCCGTGCGGGTCGCCGCCGACAACGAGCGGTTTCGAGCGCAGCTCGGGATTCTCGAGCTCCTCCACGGCGGCGAAGAAGGCATCAAGGTCGAGGTGCCCGAGGATCACTCCTGAACCGTACTCAGGGACTCAGCCGTTCCATCATCCAATCATTCTGGCCACGGCGATAGCGATAGCGGTCGTGCAGGCGATTCTCCTGATGCTGCCAGAACTCGTACGTCGTCGGCCTGAGCCGGAAGCCGCCCCAGTGCGGAGGCCTGGGAACCTCATCGGGATGAGCCGCATCGAGCTCGGCAAAGCGGGCTTCGAGTGCTTCCCGCGATTCCAGAGGCTCGCTCTGGCGTGAGGCATTGGCCGCCAGTTGCGCTCCGCGAGGCCGCGTTGCGAAATAGGTGTCGGACTCGGCGTCGCTGATGCGCTCGACGGACCCCTCCACCCGCACCTGGCGCCCAAGCTCGGGCCAGTAGAAGAGAAGCGCCGCCTGCGGGTTCTCGGCCAGCTCTCGGCCCTTCCGGCTTTCGTAGTTCGTGACGAAGACGAAGCCACGTTCGTCCACGCCTTTCAGCAGCACCATTCGGACCGACGGCGCTCCGCCGCTCGTCGCTGTGGCCAGTGCGACGGCCTCCCCGGTGCCCTGTTCGAACCACGAGCGGAACTGCATCAGAGGATCCTGTGAATAGTCGTTATTCATCTATGCAGAGGGCCGGTTCCTGCTGTATCTTCAACGCATGGCCGTCACGAAGTCGATCGAGCTCCGCACCGAGGTCCCGGGGCCACGCTCGCGCGAGATCGTCGAGCGCAAGGAGCGCGTCGTCGCAGCGCCGCTCTCGCTCGTGCATCCGATCGTCGCGGCCGAAGCGCGAGGTGTCACCCTGACCGACGTCGACGGCAACACGTTCATCGACTTCACGGGCGGCGTCGGCTGCCTCAACGTCGGACACTCCCATCCGCGCCTGATCGAAGCGGCGCAAGAGCAGCTTGCACGCTTCAGCCACACGGACTTCACGATCGTTCCCTACGAGGTCTACGTCGAGCTCGCCGAGCGGCTGATCGCGGTCTCCCCGTTCAGCGGTCCAGCCAAGGCCGCGTTCTTCAATGCCGGCACCGAGGCGATCGAGAACTCGATCAAGTTCGCACGCTCGTACACGAAGCGCCCGGCGGTCGTCGTCTTCGAGGGCGCTTTCCACGGCCGCACGATGCTCTCGATGACGATGACCTCGAAGACGCACCCCTACAAGGCGGGTCTCGGCCCCTTCGCGCCGGAGGTCTACCGCGTCCCCTTCCCGCACGAGTACCGTGGCCTCGACGTCGACGCGGCGCTGAACGCGCTCAGGCGGGCGTTCGTCACGCAGGTCGCCGCCGAGAGCGTGGCCGCAATCGTCATGGAGCCCATCCTCGGGGAGGGCGGATTCGTCGTCGCCCCGACGGAGTTCGTCCAGGGCGTGCGCGAGATCTGCGACGAGCACGGCATTGTCTTCGTCGTCGACGAGGTGCAGACGGGGTTCGGTCGCACCGGGAAGATGTGGTGCATCGAGCACCACGGCGTCGAGCCGGACCTCATGGTCGTGGCGAAGTCAATCGCCGGCGGGCTCCCGTTGTCGGGAGTCGTGGGGCGCGCCGAGATCATGGACGCTCCGCCCGACTCGGCGATCGGCGGAACGTATGTCGGGAACCCCGTCGCACAGGCGGCGGCGATCGCCGTGCTCGACGTCTTCGAGGATGAGGGCCTGGTCGACAGGGCTGCTGCAATCGGAGAAACGCTTCGTGACCGGATGCTCGCCTGGCAGGAGCGCTGGGACAAGATCGGCGACGTGCGCGGGCTCGGTGCGATGGTCGCCATCGAGCTCGTCGAGGATCCCGGCACCAAGAAACCGGCCGCGGACAGGGCAACCGCGGTCATCGAGGAAGCCGCGCGTAACGGGCTCTTGTTGATCAAGTCCGGGACCGACGGCAACTGCATCCGGGTGCTGACGCCGCTCGTCATCACCGATGCCGAGCTCGACGAGGCTCTCGGCGTCTGGGAAGACGCCCTGGAGACTGTTCTTTCCGACTAACCTCCCCTTCCTCAGGGAAACTGCAAGTCGTGGTCGGTGAGCTGATCGCTGGCCGCTACGAGCTGGAGAAGCTCGTCGGCTCGGGCGGCATGTCCAACGTCTTCCGGGCGCACGACCGTCTGCTCGAGCGCACGGTCGCGCTCAAGATCCTCCACGAGCAGTACACGCGTGACGAGGACTACGTCGAGCGCTTCCGTCGTGAGGCCCGTGCGGTCGCGCAGCTCGCGCACCCGAACATCGTCACCGTCATCGACCGCGGCGAGCAGGACGGGCGCCAGTACATCGTCTTCGAGTTCATCGAGGGCGACAACCTGAAGGAGATCGTCGCCCGCGGGCCCGTGCCGGTGCGAGATGCGATCGGGCTCACGCTTCAGGTCGCCCGCGCGCTCTCCTTCGCTCACCAGCGCGGCCTCGTCCACCGTGACGTGAAGCCGCAGAACGTGCTGCTGAACGAGGACGGGCAGGCCAAGGTGACCGACTTCGGCATTGCTCGCTCGCTCGACGTCCACGGCGTGACGCAGACGGGCACGGTGCTCGGAACGAGCGATTACATCGCGCCCGAGCAGGCGCGCGGCCAGAAGGTCAACCCGAAGACCGATATCTACTCGCTCGGCGCAGTTCTCTACGAGCTCCTGACGGGCGACGTGCCGTTTGCCGGCGACAACTTCGTGGCCGTGGCGATGCGCCACGTGAACGAGCCCGCGCCCAGCGTGCTCGAGCATCGCCCCGATTGCCCGCTGCGTCTCGACCTGGCGGTTCAGCGCGCGATGGCGAAGGATCCCGCCGACCGCTTCGAGTCGATGGACGACTTCGTCATCGAGCTCGAGGCGTGCCTCGCCGAGGTGGATGGGCGCGGCGACGAGGGCGCGACGATGATCGTGCCTCCAGCGCGTCCGCGCCGGCGCAGGGTCCCGCGGGCCCGTCGGGCTCCGGGCGCGGGCACGCTTCTGCTCGTCGGGCTGATCGCAGCCGCGATCGCCGTCGGAGGCTTCCTGCTCCTGCAGGGCGACGGGACGCCGAACGTCCTGCCCGGCAGCGAGCATTCATCGAAGTCCGTCAGGCTCCTGGGTGTCGGAGCCGAGGATCCGGCCGGCGACGGCGAGCATGACGAAAAGGCGGGCAACGCGACTGACCGTGACCCAACCACGTACTGGACGACCCAGGACTACCGCAGCTTCGACAAGCTCGGTGTGGGCGTGGTGCTCGACGCAGGCCGCCCCGTCGCTCTAGCGACGGTGACGGTCACGAGCGACCTCAGCGACTTCCCCGCCACGATCAGGGCCAGCGGAAACCCGACCATTGGGTTCACCCGCGTCTCGACGCAGAAGCAGGTTGGCTCACGAACAACTTTCGACATCGACACGAACGGCAAGAACTATCAGTACTACGAGGTATGGCTGCAGCTGCCGAACGGCGGCCGCGCCCACATCAACGAGGTGACGGCTAGAACTTGAGCTGCGCGCGGCGTTCGTGTCGCTCGAGCGCCAGCTGGACGAGCCGCTCGAGCAGCTCCTCGTAGGAAATCCCGGAGGCTTCGAAGAGCTTCGCGTAGACGCTCGTCGCCGTGAAGCCCGGGATCGTGTTCAGCTCGTTGATCAGCACCTCGCCGTCCGCGCGCACGAAGCAATCGGCGCGGGCCATCCCCTCGCACTCGGTGACGCGGAACGCCTGGACGGAGAGCTCCTGCACGCGCTCGATCGCCTCCTCGGGCACACGCGGAGGGATCACGAGGTCCATGCCGCCTTCGTCGTATTTCGCGGAGAAGTCGTACCAGTCGGAGTTGGCCACGATCTCGCCCGGGATCGAGGCGATCGGCTCCTCGTTCCCGAGCACGCTGCACTCGACCTCGACCCCGCGCACGAACTCCTCGACGAGCACCTTCTCGTCGTGGCGGAAGGCGAGCTCGAGACCCGCCCGCAGCTCGCTCTCGCTCCGGGCTTTCGTGATCCCGACCGAGGAGCCGAGTCGAGCCGGCTTGACGAAGACCGGGAAGCCGAACGGGCTCTCGAATCCGTCCGCGCCAGGGCGCAACGTGACGCTGCGCGTGACCGGGATCCCGTGGTCGCGCAGCACCGACTTGAAGAGATCCTTGTCCATGCAGAGCGCGGAGGCGGTCACGCCGGCGCCGACATAGGGCACGTTCGCCAATTCGAGCAGGCCCTGAACGGTGCCATCTTCGCCGAAGGGGCCGTGGAGGACAGGGAAGACCACGTCGACCTCGCCCAGCGTGGCCGGGACGCGCGAGGTCGGCACGGGGAGCGTCTCGGCGACGGAGCGGCCGTCGCGCTCCAACTCCGGCCTCGAGCCGACGCCGAGCTCCCAGCGGCCGTCGCGGCCGATCTCGACGGTGACCGTCTCGTAGCGCGCCGGGTCGAGCGACTCGAGCACGGAATGCGCGGACGCGAGTGAGATCTCGTGCTCGCTCGAGCGGCCCCCCATGACGACGGCGACGCGGAGCTTCGGCATCAGGGCGTCGTGATCAGCCGGCCGATGACGATCGTGACGGTGCTGCCAGGCTTGGCTCGGGTATTGCCCGGTGGATCCTGTGAAAGGACGAGCCCGTCCTGGTTCGGGTCGGTTGTCTCCTGGTCCTGGACCTCGACCATGAAGCCCGATCGCTCCAGCGTCTGGGTCGCGGTGTCCTCGTCCTGGCTCGTCACGTCGGGAATGGTCGAGAACTTGGGGCCGTTCGAGACGTAGAGGATGACCGTCCCGCCGCGCGCGAGCGACGAGCCGCCCTTCGGCTGCTGGTCGATGACCGTGTCCTTCGGCTGGCTCGAATCGACGTCGCGCCTCGCGACCGCGAAGTGCGCCGCCTGGAGCTGGCCGGCCGCGTTGTCGTAGGGCTGGCCGACGACACTGGGCACCGTGATCGGCTTCACCCCTCGGGAGATGTTGATGCGTACCTTCGCGCCCTTCACGACGCTCACGCCGCCCTCCGGGAACTGGGCGACGACAGTGCCTGGATCCTCGGCTGAGAAGACCTCGAAGACGTGCGGTTTCAGCCCCGCCTCCGTGAGTGTTCCGACCGCGTCGTCGCGCGACTTGCCCAACACGTCAGGAACGTCGACCTTCGGCGGCCCGGTCGAGACCTTCAGCACGACAAACGTGCCCTTGTCCGTGCGGACGCCTGCGTCGGGGCTCTGGTCGAAGACCTGCCCGATCTTGACCGTCTCGTTCGGCTCGCGGTGCACCCTGGCCTCGAGCCCCCTCCGCTGGACGTTGACGACGGCGACATCCTCGCGTTGGCCGACCACGTATGGCACCGAGACCGTCCCGGAGCCGCTCAGCGAATCCTGGATCTTGCCGTAGGCGAACCAGCCGGCGACGCCCGCGAGGACGACGAAGAGCAACGCGAGCAGCCAGGGCCAGATCGGCCGTTGCTTGGGCGGCGGCTCCGCGTAGCGGTAGGAGGGTCGCGCCGCCGCCGGCGGCCGTCGCGGGGGCGTGATCGCGGTCGGCGCTCCGGCGAAGGCGGTTCCCGACAGAACGGCGGTCGCGGCATCGGCGGTCTCCGTCGTCACGCCGACTCCCTGGGCGACCCGCTCGAGCTCGGCGTCCATCTCCACCGCCGTCTGGAAACGGTCGTCCGGGTTCTTCGCCAGCGCGCGGAGCACGATCATGTCCAGGTCGGGTGGGATCTCCGGCCGTTTGATCGACGGGGGCTGCGGCGTGTCGGAGAGGTGGCGCATCGCGATCTCGACCGGCGTCTCTCCGTTGAACGGCACGGTGCCCGTCAGGAGCTCGTAGAGGACGATCCCGACCGAGTAGAGGTCGGAGCGCTGGTCGACCGCCGCGCCGCGCGCCTGCTCGGGCGAGAGGTACTGGGCGGTGCCGATGATCGACCCGGCCTCGGTCATCTGGCTGGCGCCCGCGCGGGCGATGCCGAAGTCCGTGACCTTCAGGCGCCCGTCGGCGTCGGCCATGACGTTGTGCGGCTTGATATCGCGGTGGACGACGCCTTTGCGGTGCGCGAAGCGGAGTGCGCCCAGCACCTCGCGCGTGAAGGCGATCGCGTCGCCGATCGGCAGGGGGCCGCGGGCCGTGACCAGCTCCTTCAGGCTCCGCCCGTCGAGGTACTCCATGGCGATGTAGTACGTGCCCTCGGCCTCGCCGCGGTCGTAGATGGAGACGATGTTCGGATGCGAGAGCCCGGCCGCGTTCTTGGCCTCGCGGCGGAAGCGCTCCACGAACTGCTCGTCGTTCGCGTGCCGCTCGTTCAGGATCTTGATCGCAACGCGGCGGCCGAGCTCCTCGTCCTCGGCGAGGTACACGTCGGCCATCCCGCCGGAGCCGAGCTTCCGGACGACCCGGTAGCGCCCGTCGAAGAGCATGTTGATCAGCGTGTCGGTGAAAGCCATGAGCGTGGGGTCAGACCCCGATCAAAGTTGTGACATTTTCCTAGCCTTCGTAGTTCGACGCTCACCGGATCAGCGCCTCCATGATCGCCTTCGCGATCGGAGCCGCCGTCGTGCCACCGGTGCCGCTCTGGTGCTCGAGGACGACAGCCACCGCAACCCTCGGGTTGTCCACCGGTGCGAAGCAGATGAACCAGGTCGTGTTTACGTGATTCGCTCCGGTCTCGGCCGTGCCCGTCTTGCCGGCTACGCGGATTCCCGGAAGCGCCGCAGCCGTGCCGGTTCCGCCACGCACCACCTGCTCCATCATTCCGGCGACGTCGGAGGCCGTGTTCTCCTTGATCGCGCGGCCGAGCGACTCCTCCTTTGTCTTCGTCACGATTGAACCGTCCGGAGCAACGACCCGCTCGACGACGTACGGTCGCATAACGAGGCCCCCGTTGGCGATCGTCGCCGCGATCATCCCCATCTGGATCGGCGTCACCTGGAGGCGCTCCTGCCCGAACGCGAGCCGACCGGGATCGACCTGGAAGTCGTTCTTCGGGAAGAAGAGCTTGCCCTTGTTGTAGAGGCCGCTGATCGCCCGCTCGTTGACGGGCGTCTCCAGCGGAGGCACCGAGTAGAAGCCGAAGTCCTTGGCGGTGTCGAGGATACGCCGGCCGCCGAGCGCCTTTCCGATCTCGCAGAAGACGGCGTTGATCGAGTGCGTGAGCGCCTGCGTGAAGTCGACCGAGCCGAAGACCTCCGGGCCGCTCTGGTCGGCGAAGTTCAGCACCTTCTGCCCGTACTCGATGCAGTAGCCAGGGTCGCTGAAGCGCGACTCCAGGGTGAACTTGCCGCTGTCGAGCGCGGCCGAGGCGGTCACGACCTTGAACGCCGAGCCCGGGATGTAGAGGCCGGCCTCCGCGCGGTTGAAGAGCGGCGAGCAGCCGAACTTCGGCCTCGTTGCGAGGTTGTATTGCCGCTCGATCAGGTTCGGGTCGTACGTCGGGCTGGAGGCGCTGACCAGCAGGCGCCCAGTGTGCGGTTCGATCGCAACCGCGGCTCCGCACTTCCCGCCGAGGGCGTTGAGGGCGATTCTCTGCGCGCCGGGGCGAATCGTGAGAACGAGGTCGTTGCCCTTGACGGTCGTGCCCTTCAGCTTGTCGAAGGTGGTGTCGAGGACCGTGCTCAGGTTGGTGTTCGACCCGGTCAGGAAGTCGTTCTCCGAGGCCTCGAGCCCGGCCCGGGAGCGCACCTGGGTCGAGTAGCCGACGATGTGAGCTGCGAGGCCTCGCTGCGGGTACTTGCGGAAATAGAGCGTCTGGCCGCCGACCTTGCGCTTCACGTTGTCGGCCAGGACGGTCTTTCCGTCCGCCGCGTAGATCTTCCCGCGCTTGACGGAGAACTCGGCGACGCGCTGGATCGAGTTGTCCTGCCGGTCGGCGAGGCCGCTCGCGGCCCAGGCCTGCCAGTAGGTCGTGCCGACGATCAGCGCAGCCAGCAGGACGAGCCCGACGACCGCGACGCGGGTGATCTGGCGATTCACGGACGTCCCTCCATCGGCAGCTGGGCCAAGGAGTTCGCTCGGTGCGAGACGAGCAGGAGGCCCGCGAGCAGGACGAAGTTGGCGATCACGCTCGAGCCGCCGTAGCTGACGAAGGGGAGCGTGATCCCGGTCAGGGGGATCAGGCGCAGCACCCCTCCGACGATGATGAAGGTCTGGAGCGCGAAGCCGAACGTCAGCCCGACCGCGAGGAGCTTCGAAAAGCCGTCTTGCGCAAGCAGTGCGATTCGGAACCCCCGCAGGCAGAAGAGCATGTAGACGAGCATCAGCGCCGCGGCGCCGACGAGCCCGAGCTCCTGAGCGAGCGCGGAGAAGATGAAGTCCGTGGACAGGTACGGAATAAGCTCGTGGCCGTTCGTGGTCGCGAAGACGCCCTTGCCGAGGCCCTTGCCCGCGAAGCCTCCGTTCCCGATCGAATAGAGCGACTGGATGATCTGGTAGCCGGTCGTGTGCGTGTGTGACCAGGGGTCGATCCAGACCGAGACCCGCTCCTCGACGCGCGGCACGCGGGTGTAGATGACCGCGGCGCCGGCGACGAAGAGCGCAAGTCCCGCGGCGGCGAACCAGGCGCGCGCCGTGGCCACGTAGAGCACGGCCAGGAAGATCCCGAAGTAGAGGAGCCCGCTGCCGAGATCCTTCGTCTCGATGAGGAGGAGCATCGCCGCGCCCCAGATCAGGAGCAGCGGCCCGAAGTCCTTCAACCGTCCCTGCGCCAGAACCTCGCGCTTCTCGCGCAGGTAGCCGGCGAGGAAGACGATGAGCATGATCTTGGCGAGCTCACCCGGCTGGAACTGAATCCCCCCGACCCGCACCCACAGACGCGCACCGTTCACCGGTTGCCCGATCACGGGCAGCGCCGGCAGAACGAGGAGGCCGATCGCCGTCAGGCCGCAGAGGTACTTGTAGCTCTCGAGCCGCCGATAGTCGTGGCGGAACGCGAGCAGGGTCCCGGCGAACGCGATCACGCCGACCACCACCCAGAGCCCCTGCCTGAAGGCGTTGTCGGGGTCTAGCCGGTAGATCTCGGTGACGCCGATCGCGGTCAGGAGGGCCGCCATCGGCAGCAGGTAGGGATCGGCCTGCGGCACGGTCAGCCGGGCGATCACGTGGGCGGCCACGTACAGCGCGAAGAAGAAGAAGGCGTACGAGAGGGAGCCGGTCGAGACTACGTCCTGGCGAGCGATGTAGACGCTGGCGAAGCCGAGCCCGGTGATGATCGCGACGACGAAGAGGTTCGCGAGCTCGCGGTTGCGGTAGCTCATCTCATTGGCTCTGACCGAAGAGCCAGACGACGAGGACGACGAGCACGCCGATGACCGCCAGTGCGATCACGAGGCGCGCCGCGAGCAGGCCGAAATGCTGCTTCTCCGGCTCTGGCTCCTCTTGTTCGGCGACCGCGTGGACCTGCTCGGGTGGGACGAGCATCGTGTCGACCGCCGGGACGCCTTCGAGCCCCGAGAGCGTGTCCTCGTCCGCCTCCGTCTGCGGGGTCTCGAGCGCCGGCATCGGCTTCGTCTCCGCGGGCGGCTCCGGACGCTCTTCGGCGATCTCGAAGAAGACGACGGTGATGTTGTCTTCACCTCCGCTCCGGTTCGCGGTGGCGACGAGCTCCTTCGCGGCCGCGTCGAGGTCGCTCCGCTGTCGTTCGACGGCCTCGAGGATCGTCTGGTCGTCGACCATGCTCGTCAGCCCGTCGGAGCAGATGAGGAAGAGGTCGCCGGGCTTCCCTTCGATCGAGAAGGAGTCGACGTCGACATCGGGATCCGTGCCGAGCGCGCGCGTGATCACCGAGCGCTGCGGGTGCGTCTCGGCCTCCTCGGGAGAGAGGCGGCCGCTGCGCACGAGCTCGGCGACGAGCGAGTGATCCTCGGTCAGCTGCTCGAGCTTTCCGTCCCGGATCAGGTAGGCCCGCGAGTCGCCCACGTGGCCGATCGAGATCACCCCGTCCTCGACGAGCGCGACCGTGATCGTCGTGCCCATGCCGGACGCGTCCGAGTCCTCGTTGGCCCGGTCGAAGACCTGCCGGTTCGCCTCCTGGATGAGCGCGACGACGCGCTCCTCGCCGTTGCCGTTGACCTCTTCGCCGAGCGCGGTCGCCGCCACGCGCGAGGCGATCTCGCCGCCGCGCGCGCCGCCCATCCCGTCGGCGACCGCGAAGAGCGGAGGTGCGCAAACCCAGGCGTCCTCGTTGTGCCGACGTTTGCGCCCCGGATGGGAGAGGCCGGTGCTGCGTCCGATCACGGTCATTCCTCGAACCTCAGGTCGGTTTCGCCCAAGCGGACGAGATCGCCGATCGCGAGCTTACGGGGTCGGGAGAGCCGGACGCCGTTGACGAACGTGCCGTTCGTCGACCCCACGTCCTCGATCCAGACTCCGTCGCGGCGGGGCTCGACCCGGGCGTGCTGGGCCGACGCGAACTCGTCTCCGTCGAGCCGCACCTCGTTCGGGGCGCCGCGGCCGATCGAGATCCCGGCCGAATCGAGGACGAACTCGGTGTTCTCGTCGAGAGCGGTGCTCTTCAGCACGACCAGCCGGCCCATCGACGGCTTTGGTTGTTCCCGCAGACCCACGGCGGCAGCTTGCTGCGGGCCCAGGACGAAGCTCTCCTGAGGCAGGCGAAGGTCGCGGCTCGCCGTCCGCACGATGCGCCAGATGAACAGGTAGAGCAGGACAAGGAAGCCGGCCTTGAGGAGGAGCAGGACGCCCTCCACGTCGACCGAGGTCGCAATCATGGGTTCTGGCGACGAAAGACGAGGTCCGTCGAGCCGACCGTGATGCGGTCCTCGTGCTCGAGCTTCGCGCGCTGCTGCCGGCGCCCGTTCACGGTCGTCCCGTTCGTCGAGCCGAGGTCCTGGACCCAGTAGGTGCTTCCTTCTTGGCGGATCTCCGCATGACGCCGAGAGACGTTCGGATCAGCAACACGGATGTCGCAGTCCTTCGAGCGGCCGATGACGACGTTGCGCTTGTCGATCGTGTGCTGGGTTCCGTCGACGTCGAGCGTGACGACCTCAGGCTCCATCCCCAGCTCCTCGGGGGTCGCCGCCTGGGTCGCGGGGCCCGCTTTCGGCTTGTAGACCATCGTCGCGCCGGGAGGGGCCGCAGGCTCCTCGACCGGCCCCTGGCCCGGCTCGGGTTGCACCATGCGCGTTGCGATTCCGAATTCGCCGACCTCGAGATCGTCGTCGGTGTGCATGAGGATGCTGGGCGAGCTGAGCAGGACGTACGACTCGCGGCGCGCGTGCTCGGCCAGATACTCCTGGAGCTCGCTGAGCAGGGACTCCTCGTAGCTCTCGAACTGCTCTCGATCCTTGGGCGAGAGATAGACGGAGTACTCGTTGGGCGCGTAGACGCGCGAGACGGAGACCATGCGGTGGTCGTCCATCTCCTTGGCCAGCTTCCGTGCCAGCTCGACGGGCTGGACGTTAGTTCGAAACGCGCGGCCGAAGACGCCTTCGAACAGCGCCTCGATCTTCGACTCGATGTTGCGGAGCACTGTCACGGGCGGCGGGTCTTACCCCGGGAAATGAGTCTATCGGCGGGCGTGGCCGATCCGGGGCGGCGACCGCTGGCCGCGCCGCCGGGGCCACCCCAGTCCACCACCCGACTTGAGCCTATCGCCGAAATTCGCACGTGTCTGTGCCAGAAACCTGCCGAAACGCCGCTCTGGTACGGGCTCCTCACCCCGGCGCCGCGACTGGACCGTGAGGTAGATACAGGTCGCCCATCCGCTGAGCACGAGCGGCAAGGCCGGTGCGACGGGAGCCGCCAAGAGTGTCGCCGCCAGCAGCCCGGCGCCGAAGCCGGCGATCTCGAAATCACTTCGCCGCGCGACGATCGGGAGAGCCGCGGCGGTCACGGCGAGAATCAGCGCCTCGAGTCCGAGGGCCGGAGTCTCCAGGAGCCATTGCCAAACGGCCTGCAGGACGGCGATGGGATGCTCGCTGCCGGCGACGCGGAGCTGGGCTGCGTGTCCGCCGCCGATTGGCAACGGCGAGCCCTGAATGCCGGCAACGAGCCCTGCCAGCAGCACCGCCGCGAGCGCGTGCAGCGCGCGCCGCGCCAGGCCTCGAGCGCCGCTCACGGCAAGCGGGACCAGTCCGAGGAGACCGAGCGGAGCCAGCATGGGCCCGGCCGCCCACAGCAAGCCTCGCCGCGGATCTCCCCACGTCAACCCGAGCCACACGACAGCGAGCCCGGCGTAGCCGAGCGCAAGTCCGAGCGAGATGTTCCCCAGCGGAAGCACGGGCACGGCGAGCGTAAACGCCAGCCCGAGACGCGCCCGCACGGTCGTGAGCGCGGCCGCGATCAGCGCCAGCAGGAGAGGCCCGCGCGCGGGGAAGAACGGAAGAGCGGCGGCCGTCCAGCCGGCGACAAGCGCCGCCAGAACAGGAGCCCCGCCTCTCGCCGCCACCGACCCAGCGTCGATGCGAAGGAATGAGGCCGCCGGCTTTCGCCTCGGCGCGCGCTCGCGTCGTACTCCGCGCAGATCCTTGGCGAGCGCGGCCGCGGTGGGTCTCCCCGCAGGATCGACGCAGAGGGCGCGATCGACGGCCTGCACGAGCTCGTCGGAAAGATCGGGCCGGGCTTCGCGAATCGAAGGCGCCCCGGCCTTGATCACCTCTCCGGTCTCGAGCGGAGAAGCGCGCCAGAATGGGTGGTGACCGGCGAGCGCTTCCCAGAGCAGCACCCCGACGGCCCAGACATCTGCCGGCGGCCCCGCGGTCTCGCCCTCCAAGCGCTCCGGCGGGATGTAGGCGAGCGTCCCCGGCACGTCGCCGACGGCCGTGAGCGTATCGGCGTCGGCGAGCTGGGCGAGCCCGAAGTCGAACAGGCGCACCGACACGTGCTCGTCCTCGGCCAAGAGCACGTTCGCCGGCTTCACATCACGGTGGACGATCCCGCGCGCGTGTGCGAAGGCGAGGCCCTCGAGCACCTGAGCGGCGGCCTCGACAGCGCCCTCGTCGTTTAGCTCGCCTGCGCGCATCGCCTGTCGCAGCGTCGACCCCGGGACGTACTCGTAGGCGATGTAGAGATGCTTCTCGTCGGCCTCCAGCCCGTAGGCGCGCAGGCAGTGTGGATGACGGAGCCTCGTCGCCGCCTCCGCTTCACGCTCGGCGCGCGGCGCGGCTGTCCCCTCCTTGGGGATGATCTTGAGTGCGACCTCGAGCCCCGAGGTCTCGTCCCGCGCAAGCCAGACCGAGCCGGAGCCGCCGCTCCCGAGAGGGCGCAGGGGCCGATAGCGGCCGAGGACAAGGCCGCTCGAAGGCACCGGTTCGAGGGCGCTCGACAACGCGGCTCCCGTCTTGGCCGTGGTCGGCAAAACTCCTGCACCAGCCGTGCAAGTCGGTACAGTGACCCGCTCTGCCGTCGACCCCGTCATGAGCGAGCGAGAAAGCGACATCGAGTTCGACTTCTTCGAGGAGTCGGAGACCCGAGAAGGAGCGGACGAGGAGCGAACTCGTCGGCGAGGCCCGCGTCCCCCAGCGCGTCCGCCGACCGGCCTCACCCCGCTGCTGCGCCTCGTCGGTCTCATCAGCTTCGCGATCCTGATCGTCCTGCTGCTCGTGCTGTGGGTGAACGGCTGCCGTGAGGACCAGCGGAAGAACTCCTACAAGAACTACGTCGAGAAGGTCTCCGACGTCGCGACCCAGTCCGACGGCCTCGGCAGGCAATTCAACAGTCTGCTCACAACCCGCGGCACGAAGGAATCGGCCGTCGAGCAGGAGCTCACCGGCCTCGCGGAGCGGCAGTCCCAGCTGGCCGCAAGGGCGCGGGATCTCGACCCGCCCGGGCATCTGCGTGCGCAGCACGACTATGTGATCGAGGCCTTCGATCTCCGAGTGAACGGGCTCAACGGCATGGCGGCCGCATTCAAGAGCACGGCCTCGTCGAAGAACGCCACCTCAGCGGGCGGGGCGCTCGCGAGGCAGATGCAGCGGCTGGTCGCTAGCGACGTCATCTGGGCGGACTTCTTCAAGGAGCCGACGAAGGACGAGCTCCGTCGTCTGAGCATCACCGGCGTCGACGTGCCGGACTCGATCTTCGTCCTGAACCCTGACAATGCGACCACCGGCTCGATGAAGCAGGTCTGGCAGCGGATCCACGGCGCCTCGACCGGTGGATCCTGTAGCCCGCGCGGCACGATGATCGTCTCCGTCACGGCGCTCCCCGACAACAAGGAGCTGACCTCGGAGCTGAACACGATCAAGCAGTCGACGGATCTGGCCTTCGCGGTCAAGGTCGAGAACTCCGGCTGCGCCCAGGAGGTGCGGATCCCGGTCCGGATCACGATTCAGCAGAGCCCGCAGCCGCTCACGGGCCGGAAGACGATCGACCTGATCAACCCGCAGGAGGAGAAGACGGTCGTCTTCCGGGATCTCGGATTGCCGAAATTCGATCAGCAGACGTCGCTGACCGTCGAGGTCGAGCCGGTGCCAAACGAGGCGAAGACGGACAACAACACCGCGAGCTATCCGGTGCAGTTCTCGGTCGAGTAAGTGCCGCTCAGGCGCTAGGCCCCGGCCATCGCCTTCTCGACCGCTTCCTGCTCCTCCGGTGAGAGGGCGACGTTCGGGCGCCCTCGGTCGAGCTCCTTGACGTAGATCCGCGCATAGTCCCGGCCCTGGATGGCGCTGACGACGATTCCCGAGCGGCCCGCGTCGAGGAAGGCGAGCGAGGCCGACTGGTGGCCACCGGCACCTTCGTAGGCGTCGTAGCGGACGAGCGAGGTGTTCGTGATCGAGCCGTCGACGCGCCGGTCGACGCGGGCGAGCGCGGCTGCCACTTCGTCCACGGCTCCGTGCAGGTCGTCCATCCGGCCCTGGAGCGAGACCGCGAAGTCGACGAGGTCGCCCTTGCCTCCTCCGAGCAGCACGAGCTGGCTCGCGCGCACGCGTCTGAGCTGAAAGAAGAAGTACGCGCTCAGCCCGAGCGCGACGGCGGCCGCGCAGGATGCGCCGATCCCGATCCAGGCATCCGCAGAGAGTCCCATGAGTCGGAAATCCTAGAGCCGTGCTGCAAATAGGGCCCGAGTCGCTACATTTTCCCCGTCGTGACTCAGGTCCTGGTGCTGAATGCGAGCTATGAGCCTCTGAACGTCACGTCCGTCAGACGTGCGCATGTGCTCGTCTTCAAGGGGAAGGCCGAAGTCCTCGAAGAGCTCGACCAGCCGCTGCGCTCGGCGAGTGACACTTTCGCCTGGCCGCATGTGATCAGGCTCGTGCAGTACGTGAGAGTGCCGCGCGCCGTGCAGCGCAAGATCTCGCGTCGGGCGCTCTTTGCGCGCGACGACTGGCGTTGTGTCTACTGCGGCTCGAGCTCCGGGCGGCTCACGCTCGACCACGTCGTGCCGCGCAGCCGCGGCGGTGATTCCGTCTGGGAGAACGTCGTCACCTCCTGTGCGCCGTGCAACCTGCGCAAGGGCAACCGCTCGCTCGAGGAGGCGCGGATGACCCTCCACCGCCCCCCGCGGCCGCCTCAGCCTGTGCTCTTCATCCGCCTCGCGGCTCCGAAGATCCCCACCGGCTGGCGGCAGTACCTGCCCGACCTCGAGGGCTCGACGGCCTAGCCTTTCTCGAGCGGCAATCCCTTGCCCTCCCATTCGCTCCACGAGCCCGGGTAGAGCCTCGCGTCGGGGCGCCCGGCCTCGGCGAGGGCCAGCAGCGGCACGCACGAGGTGACGCCTGAGCCGCAGTAGACGGCGATCTCCTTGGCCGCGAGCACGTGCTCGGGAATCGGCTCCTCCGACGTGAACGGCAGGTTGCACGCGCCGGGGATGCGCCCCGGCACCCTGTCGATCGGGTTCGGCTCGCCGCGGAAGCGGTTGGGCGCCCTCGCGTCGAGGACGAGGAGATCCGGATCGTCGAGTCGCGCCGCCAGCTCCTCGGCCTCGATCGTGTCGTCTTCGCGGGGACGCGGCTCGAACCGAGCAGGCTCGATCTCTTCCTCGGCCTGTTGGAGCGGCCCGCGCCAGCTCTCGATGCCCCCGCGCAGGACGGCGACCTGGTCGTGGCCGAAGTGTCGGAGGAGCCACCAAAGCCGCTGGGCTCCGCCCATCAGCCCGTAGGCGACGACGAAGATGCTGTCGCCGATGCCGGCTCGCGAGGCGGCTGCGGCGAAGTCAGCCGGCTCGGGAAGCGGATGCCGCCCACGGCCTCCCGGCGGGGCCGAGAGGTCCTCGTCGACGTCGAGGAAGGCCGCGCCGGGAATGTGGCCCGCGAGATAGAGCTCGCGGCCCCGATGCGGGCTCCCCACGTCCCAGCGGCAGTCCACGAACTGGTAGCGCATGTCTCGATTGTGACGCCATGGCGGCTCTGCGGCGTATGAGCTGAAACCGAAGGGAGCAGTCATGAAACCGATTCGCATTGCAATCGTCGTGCTCCTCGGAGCAGCCGTCGTCGCGCTGGCCGGAGTTGGCCGGCCCGATTCGGCGGGAGGCGCCGAGAAGCCGGCCGGAGGCATCACGGTCATCGGAACCGGAAAGGTGAAGGCCGCTCCCGACGAGGCCGAGTTCTCGCTCGGCGTCCAGTCGGCCGGCCGAACGGCGCGTGAGGCGCTGGCCGCGAATTCGGAGCGCATGAAGCATGTGCTGTCCGCGCTCAGGGCAGCCGGAGTCGCCAAGGAGGACATTCAGACGCAGGACGTCTCCGTCTCTCCCTCCTACGAGGACAAGGGGCAGATCACCGGCTACACCACGCGCAACTCGGTCTCGGTGCGGATCCGCAATCTCGCTCGGGCCGGTGCCGTTCTGGACGCCGTCACGAATGCCGGCGCCAACGACGTCTACGGGCCGAGCCTCAGCCGCTCCGACCAGGACGAGCTCCAGGCCAAGGCGCTCCGCTCTGCGGTCGCCGATGCCCGCGCGAAAGCCGAGACCCTCGCCGGTGCGGCGGACGTGCAACTCGGTTCCGTGACGGCGATCGAGGAAGAGACCGCGGGCGGCTACGAGCCGTGCTTCGAGTCCGCTCTGGCGGCGAAAGCGGCCGACGCGCCGATCGAGCCCGGGACTCAGGAGATCCAGGCCAAGGTGACCGTGACCTTCGCGATCGGTTAGGAGAGTTTGCAAACCGCCTGCTCGGTGCTACGTTCAATCCGCTGTGAAGGAACGGCTCGCCGTCGCCATCTCCGCCGCCGCGCTCTTCGTCGCGCTGCTCGGGACGACGTCGCTGGGGGAAGCAGCACGGGACGTCGCCAGGTCCGGCGCGGACGTGGCCAAGAAGGCCACGGGCCAGCAGGCCACCACGCGCGGCCGCCGAGGCCCGCGTGGCCCCCGAGGACCGAGAGGCCCGCGGGGCTTCCTGGGCGCGCCGGGCGAGAAGGGCGACCCCGGGCCATCCAACAACGCCTTTGACTTTCAGTGGACAGCTCAAGTCCTGATTACGTCGCCAACGCCTAATTCGCCGACGATCGTCGCTGCTCCCAGCACGGCTCTCGTGGCCGGGAAGTACGCAGTTACAGCACAGGTCGCGGTCGAGGGAGCATCCGATGGCGTTGTGTACTGCCGGGGCCGAGAGGGTCGCCCGCCCGGGCAGGCGGGTCAATATTTCGGGCAACCGGCCTCGATTCGTGTGGGTTCGGGCGCAGGCTCGGTGCGAGCGGCGACGCTGACGCTCTCGTTCGGGGTGGATTTCCCCCAGGGCGGAGTGGTCAACATCGTGTGCTGGGAGACCGGCGTAACTGGGGCGACCGCTGGCCCGGGGCAGATCCTCGTCATGAGGGTCAGCGAGCTGACGACGATCACGTAGCGTCTGGTCGTTCGCGACTTATCATCCGACCGTGGTCCCTGAGGCCCCGCCCAAACAGACCGAGGATGGGCTAGAGAACGCGCGTGAGGCGCGCTGGAACTCGCGCCCGGGCCGTCAAGGCCTGTCGTTCACCGGCTCGACGGACTGAGAGGCCGACACGAACTTCCCGATGCTCGGGGTCAACCTGGCCGTACTCGAGCCGGGCGAGCCCAATTCGATGTACCACTGGGAGACGGAGACCGAGGCCTTCCTCGTGCTCTCGGGCGAGGCGCTCCTGATCGTCGAGGGCGAGGAACGGCCGTTGCGACAGTGGGACTTCGTGCACTGCCCGCCGAAGACGGAACACGTGATCGTCGGAGCCGGGAACGGCCCCTGTATCGTCCTGGCAATGAGCCCGCGCGAGAACCAGGCGTTCGGTCCTTACGGTGTGTACACAGCGAACGAAGTCGCGCGCCGCTACGGGGCGAGCCCCGAAGAGGACACGCAGGACGGCGAGGTCGCCTACGCTCACGTCCCGGGGTCGAAGCCGACACGCTATCGCGACGGCTGGCTTCCGAGCAGCTAAGCGCTCACGACAGTTAGGCCGCTTCGGGCGTGAGTGCCTCTTCGCCGACAGGCTCAGGCGCTGGGTCCTCCCGGTGCGAACGCCCGAGAAGATGGTTGTGCGACTCCGTCCCGTACCCACCGGGGACCGGAATGTAGAACTCGGGGTAGCCCCACATGCCGTGCTCGGCCACGTCCAGGCCGGCAGTCTCGACGTGCTCCTCGACCCGGATTCCCCACAGCTTGTTCAGCCCCCAAAGGCAGCCGAATGAGGCGGTGAAGGTGAAGCCGCCGACGGCAACCAGGCCGAGTGCCTGCACGCCGAGCTGGTGGAAGCTGCCCGTGTAGACGAGCCCGCCGGTTCCGGTGGCGAGGTTCGATGCGAGCGACGGCACCGCGAAAAGCCCGGTGGCGAGGGTGCCCCAGACTCCTGCCATTCCGTGCACGGCGACGGCGCCGATCGGATCGTCGATCCCGATCCGCTCGACCCACAGGACGCCGACGACCGCGATCGTGCCGGCCGCGCCGCCGATGACCACGGCGGCCCACGGCGCGACGAAGCCCGAGGCGGCCGTGATCGCGACGAGCGCGGCGATGACGCCGTTCAACATCATCGACACATCGGGCTTGCGAAGCACGAGCCAGGCCGCGCCGATGCCGCCGAGCGCGCCTGCGGCTGCCGCGATGTTCGTGGTCAGAGCGACGTAGCCGAAGTAGCCAATCCGGTCGCCCGTGACGACGCCGAGCGTCGAGCCCGGGTTGAAGCCGAACCAGCCGAACCAGAGGATCAGCGTCCCGAGGACGGCGTAGGGCATGTTGTGGCCCGGGATGGGGTTCGCCCGGCCGTCGTGGCCGAACTTGCCGATGCGCGGCCCGAGCAGGAGCGCCCCGGCGAGCGCGGCCAGCGCTCCCTGATAGTGGACGACGGTCGAGCCGGCAAAGTCCTGCATTCCTCTGGAGAAAAGCCACCCGCCCGAATGCCAGATCCAGTGCGAGACGATCGAGTAGAGGACGGTGAAGAAGGCGCCGAAGACGAAGTAGACCCAGAGCTTCGCCCGCTCGGCCATCGCGCCCCAGACGATCGCGAGTGAGACACCCGCGAAGACGACCTCGAACAGATAGCCGGCGGAGCCCGGAATCTCGGAGAAGAAGCTGAACGGCGCCGCGCCGATCGAGAGGAAGGCCTCGGTCGACGGGAAGAAGCCGCTCGTGCCGACGAGCGCGTTCCCGTCGCCGAAGGCGAGCCCGAAGCCGACTGCCCAGTAGACGATCGAGCAGACGCCGAAGATGAGCACGTTCTTGCCGGCGATGTGCGCTGCGTTCTTCATCCGCGTCAGGCCCGCCTCGAGGAATGCGAAGCCCGCCTGCATGAACATGACGAGAACGGCCGCGAGGACGACCCAGACGGTGTTGACCGCGATGACGAGGTCGGTGGTCTTCATACGACCTCGACCTCCCCGAGCGATAGGCCCGTGCGGTTGTGCCTGACGTTCTCGATCGGAGTCGTCCAGACGATCCCGTCGCCCGATTCGTGCCCCGATCGGGCTGCGTCGGTGATCGCAGCGACCACGGCCGGAGCGATCGAGTCCTCGACGACGAACGTGAGGATGGCCTTCGGCAGGAAGCGCGACTCGAACACGCGGCCGCGGTACTCGTGGGTGACGCCGCGCTGGCGCCCGTGTCCGATCGCCTCGACGACGGTCACCCCGACGTGGCCCGTCTCCGCCTCGACGGCGTCGATCACGGTCTCGACCCGTTCGCGGATGACAACGGCCTCCACCTTCGTCACTTCAAGACACCTCCCAGAGTGACTTTGTGTTGCATCAACCCGTCCCCCTCGCTCGCGCAACGAAGCGGATTCCGGCGGGCTCGAGCGCGCGAGTGATGCAACACAAAGTCGGTTCGGTTCCTTCGTTCCGCCTATGCGTCGAAATAGAGGGCGAACTCAGCCGGATGGGGCCGGAGGGCCACCATGTCGACCTCGTTCTCCCGCTTCCAGTCGATCCAGGTCCGGATCAGCTCCTCAGAGAAGACACCGCCGCGAGTCAGGAACTCGTGGTCGGCCTCGAGCGCATCGAGCGCCTCGGTGAGCGAGCCGGGCACCTGTGCGATCGGTCCCCGCTCCTCCTCGAAGAGGTCGTAGTCGGCGGGCTCGCCGGGCTCCAGCCCGCGCTGGACGCCGTCGATCCCGGCCATCAGCATCGCCGCGAAGGCGAGGTATGGGTTCGCCGCAGCGTCGGGGCAGCGGAACTCGATCCGCTTCGCCTTTGGTGACTCGGAGTACATCGGGATCCGGATGCAGGCCGAGCGGTTGCGCTGCGAGTAGACGAGGTTGACCGGCGCCTCGTAGCCCGGCACGAGCCGGCGATAGGAGTTCGTCGTCGGTGCGCAGAACGCGAGCAGTGCCGGGGCGTGATCGAGGAGTCCGGCCAGGTACGAGCGGGCGAGCTGCGAGAGCCCGGCGTAGCCCGACTTGTCGGCCATCAGCGGCGTGCCCTCCTTCCAGAGGGACTGGTGCGTGTGCATGCCCGAGCCGTTGTCGCCGAAGAGCGGCTTCGGCATGAAGGTCACGCACTTCCCGGCCGCGCGCGCGACGTTCTTCACCACGTACTTGTAGGTCATGACCTGATCGGCCATGCGGGTCAGCGTCTGGTAGCGCAGGTCGATCTCGCACTGGCCCCCGGAGGCGACCTCATGATGGTGGAACTCACATGGAATGCCGAGCCGCTCGAGCGTGAGCACCATGCTCGAGCGGAGGTCGTGCAGCGTGTCATGCGGCGCCGGCGGGAAGTAGCCCTCCTTCTCGCGGATCGTGTTCCCGAGACCGGGCTGACCCGAGTTCCAGTGGCCCTCGGCCGAGTCGAACGCGTAGTGCGAGTGGTTCGGGCCCAGGTCGTACGAGACTTCGTCGAAGACGAAAAACTCGCACTCCGGCCCGAAGTAGGAGGTGTCTGCGATGCCCGTCTCGGTCAGGTACGCCTCGGCGCGCCGCGCGACGACGCGTGGATCGCGGGCGTAGCGCTCGCCCGTCACCGGGTCGGCGATCTCGCAGAGCAGAGAGAGCGTCGGCGCCTCCGTAAAGGGATCCAGGATCGCGCTCGCGGGATCGGGCATGAGCAGCATGTCCGACTCGGAGATCCCCTGCCAGCCGCGGATCGACGAGCCGTCGAAGCCGAGGCCCTCGTCGAAGGCCGACTCGTCGAAGGCCGTGAGCGGCAGCGTCATGTGCTGCCAGCGGCCCAGCAGGTCGCAGAACTTGAGGTCGACCAGTTGCGCCTGGGTCGCGCCTGCCCACTCGAGCGCCTCGCGCGCGGCGGGAGCCTCCTTGCTTCCGTTCGCGATGTAGTGCTTGGTATCCGCCTCGGCCATCCCATCCTCCTGTCCTAGAAATGAGAAAAGCCCCGGGACCGCAGAGTCCCGAGGCCTCATTGCCTCAGCGCCCGCCTTCGTCGGCGAGCGACTGCGCGCACTCTAGTGGACCGAACGGACGGATGGAACCTTTGAGTCGTGAGCGGCATACCTCTTGGCGTGATGCGAATTCTCGGAGCGTTGGCGACGGTCGGTCTGCTCGTCTCGGCCGCTGCCTGGGCGAAAGAGATCCGCCCGGGCGAGCTGCGGATCTGCGGCGCGAGACACTGCCGCGCTGTGATTGAGCCTGCCCAGGCTCGAGCGTTCAGCTCCTTGCTGTGGGGCCAGGGCCGGATTCCCCGGGCGCCGACGCCTGCGGTGGGGTCGCCCGTGTTCCAGCTCCGATTCAAGGACGGGCCGGCGGGCGCACTCATCAACGCGACGTCGATCCGCGTCCACGGCCTCAACTGCTGGCGCTTCAAGCGCGGTAAGTGGTATCGGCTCCCCGCGCGCCTGAGAGGCCTGACAGCGGGACTGGAGCCGAGAACCCTCAGGGCGAGGGTGCCGCACTCCTGCTGATTTGACCCTTGCCGCCGTCGCACGCGGTGGCTAAGGTGAGGGTGCGATGTTGCGCCTCGGCTGAACCCGGTTTCTGCGCGCACCGACCCTTACAGCGGGTGGTGCGCACTTTCCGTGTCCCTTCGAGCCGAGTCTGGAGCAGCACGTGCCCGCAGTCGAAGTTCAAAACTTGCGCAAGGAGTTCGTCCGCAGCAACGGGCGCCGCTCCGGCCTGCTCCGGCGCAATCGCAAGCGCGTCGAGGCGCTGAAGGGCGTCTCCTTCGAGATCGCTCGCGGCGAGTGCGTCGCCATCCTCGGCCAGAACGGGTCGGGGAAGTCGACCCTGGTCCGGCTGCTCGCGACCTTGCTCCTGCACGATGGCGGCAGCGCGACGATCTTCGGGCACGACGTCTTCAGGGAGACACGGGCGGTGCGGCGGCTCGTGAACCGCGTGTCGGTCGAGGCCTCGTTCTTCAAGAAGATGTCGTCGACGGAGAACCTGTCGTACGCAGCGCGCTTCTATGGGATGACTCCTGGTGAGACGCGCGACGAGATTCCGCGGATCCTCGAGAAGGTTGGCTTCCCAGCCGATCGGCGCGGCGAGGCGATGGAGGGCCTCTCGCGCGGCATGCAGCAGAAGGTCGCGCTCGCCCGGGCCCTGCTGACGCAGCCCGTGCTGCTCCTGCTCGACGAGCCGACGACGGGTCTCGATCCGCGCTCCAAGCTCGAGGTCCAGGACTTCATCCGGGAAGTCCGGCGGATCCACGACGCGACGATCCTGCTCTGCACGCACGACCTCGACGAGGCCGAAGCACTCGCCGAGCGCATCGGCATCCTCGACGACGGCGACCTCATCTGCCTCGACACGGTCGACGCGATCAAGCGCAAGTACGACTCAGCCACGCTCGAGAAGGCGTTCTTCGTCGCGACCGGACACGGCCTCGAAGACGTCAAGGAGGACGGGTAATGCCCGGCGCAGCGGGAGTGCTCCGTCACGAGCTGATCGGGCTCGCGGGCGTCTTCGAGCGCAACGTCTACCTCGTCAAACGCTACATCTGGTGGGACGTCGCCTTCTTCGTCTGGACGGTCGCGAACACGTTGACGATCGTCTTCATCGCCAAGGGCATCGAGGCGGGCGGAGGCTCGATCGACGTTGCCCGGGTGACGACGATCCTCCTCGTCGGGGCGGTCGTCTGGGCCTACCTCGGGATCATCTTCGAGATCCTCACGGAGACGGTCGCCTGGGAGCGCTGGGAGGGCACGATCGAGTACACGTTCATGGCACCGCTCTCGCGGCCCATCCACCTCTTCGGCATGGGCGCGTTCGCGATCGTCTACGGCGTCGTCCGGGCGGTGCTGCTTTTCGGCGTGGTCGCCGTCTTCTTCAGCCTCCAGCTCTCACACGCGAACTTCCCCGCCGCACTGCTCGTGCTCATCGTCGCCTCCATCCCCTTCATCGGGATCGGGATGATGACCGCCGTTCTGCCGCTGATCTCGCCCGAGAAGGGGACGCAGCTCGGCTTCATCGCGCAGGGCATCCTGCTCGTCGTCTCGGGCGTCTACTACCCCGTCAGCGTCCTGCCGGAGTGGATGCAGTGGGTCTCGGTCGTCTCACCGGCCACCTATGCGCTCGACGGGATGCGGGACGCGATCATCAACGGCGCCGGCATAACGGCGATGTGGGAGCACATCTGGCCGCTGATCATCATCGGGATCGTCTCGATCCCGCTCGGGCTGGAGGTCTTCCGTCGCGGCGAGCGCTACGCGAAGAAGCACGGCAAGCTCAAGAGGTCGGGATGAGGCGCCCGTCGGCGACGACCGTCTTCTACGCGCTCGAGTTCCTGCTCTCGGCGCCCGCGTGGGTCGTGATCGCGATCTATCTCGTCCGCGACCTTCATCTCTCGCCGCTCCAGCTCGTGCTGATGGGGACGGCGATGGAGGTCTCGGTCTTCCTGTTCGAGGTGCCGACCGGAGTCGTTGCCGACACCTACGGGCGCAAGCTCTCGCAGGTCATCGGCTATATCGGAATGGGGCTCGCCTGGCTGCTCGTCGGCGTCTTCTCGGCTCCGTGGCTGATCATCGCGCTCTGGGCGATGTGGGGCATCTCGTACACCTTCACGAGCGGGGCCTACGAAGCCTGGATCACCGACGAGATCGGGATCGAGCGTGTCCCGAAGGTTTTCCTGCGCGGGGCGCGCTTCTCCTATGCCGGTGCGCTCGCCGGGCTCGTCATCCTCGTCGCAATCGGGACCGAGTCGCTCCGCGCGGCCGTGATCGGCGGCGGCGCGATCTCGATCGTCAGCGGCATCGCCTGCATCTTCCTGATGCCCGAGACTGGATTCTCTCGGCGTCCCGTTGCCGAGCGCCTCAGGCCGGTCGCAGAGCTGCGGAGGACTGCCGGCGACGCGGGCCGCTTCGTGCGTGCGAAACCGAATCTGTTGATCGTCATCGCGATCGCGCTCTTCGTCGGGCTCTCCGCCGAGGCATTCGATCGCCTCAAGGAAGCGCACTTCATCCGCGACATCGGGCTCCCGTCGGTCGGAGGCCTCGATGATGTCGTCTGGTTCGGTGGCTTTGCGGTCGTGGCGATGGTGTTCGGATTCTTTGTCGTCGGTGCCTTGCAGCGCCGCTTCGAGCGCTCGGGGACCGAGCGGATCGCGGCACTGCTCTTTGCGTTCACGGGTCTGCTCCTCGTCGCAGAGCTCTCGTATGCGCTCGCGGGGAATGCAGGCTTGGCGATCGCGGCCATCCTCATCGTGCTGCTCGCACGTGATTTGCTTTCGCCGCTCTGGATGACGTGGGTGAATCAGCAAGTGACCGACTCGAGCGTGCGCGCGACGGTGATCTCGATGACGGGCCAGGCGGACGCGGTCGGCCAGGCAGCGGCCGGTCCGATTCTCGGCCTGGTCGGCAGCACATTCGGCATTCCCACCGCGCTGGCCGTCGGCGCGCTTCTCCTCGCACCGGCCCTTCTCCTCTACGGTCGCTCCATGGGCCGCGGGGGCCGCGTACCTGAGCTCGAGGAGCTGCCTGCGCCCGCCGAGGCGTGATCCGCCGGCTACGGATCCTCGAGCCGCTCCGCGAGCGCGACTTCGCGCTCTTCTGGACCGGTTGGACCGTGTCCCTCGTCGGGGACGGGTTCTTCCTCGTCGCGATCGCCTGGCAGGTCTACGACCTCTGGAACGTGCCGACGGCGCTCGGGATCGTGGGTGCCGCCGAGACCGTGCCGCTCGTCGCCTTCGTCCTGGTCGGAGGGGTCGTCACCGACCGCTTCGAGCGCCGGCTCGTCCTGATCGCGTCGAGCGTCCTCCGGGGCATCTGCGTCGCGGCGCTCGGCGTGCTCGTCCTGGCGCATGTGATCGAGTTGTGGCACATCTTCGTGATCGCGGCCGTCTACGGCGCGGGGCAGGCGTTCCAGGGCCCCGCGGCGGGGGCGATCGTGCCGGATCTCGTGCCCGGCCGGCTGCTTGTGCAGGCGAACTCGCTCTCGCAGGTCGTTCGCCAGCTCGCCTTCGCGTTCGTCGGGCCGGCCGTCGGTGGCCTCGTCGTACGCGGCCTCGGCACCGGCACCGCGTTCCTCTTCGATGCCGCCAGCTTCGGGTTCGCGATCGTCTTGCTCTCGGCGCTGCAGTCCCGCCCGCCTGCCGCGCTGCGCGGTGGCGAGTCGGCCTCGATGCGGCGCGACATCGTCGAAGGGCTTCGCTTCGTCCGGAAGCACGTCTGGCTCTGGGGCACGCTCGGCTGGGCGTTCGTCGGCCTCTTCCTCGTCTTCGGCCCGTTCGAGATCCTCATGCCCTATCTCGTCCGCAACGAGCTCGGCGGAGACGCCGCCGATCTCGGGCTCGTGTTTGCGAGCGGCGGCCTCGGTGCGATTCTGCTCTCGGTCGCGATCGGGCAGATCGGGCTCCCGAAGAGGCACATCACGTTCATGTACGCGGCCTGGGTCGTCGCCTGCCTCCAGATCGCCGCATACGCGGTCGCCCAGGCTCCCTGGCAGGCAATGGTGGTCTCCTTCTTCGGCGAGGCGCTCTGGGCGGCGGGCTTGCTCGTCTGGATCACACTCATGCAGCGCGTCGTGCCGACCGAGCTCCTCGGACGGGTCAAGAGCCTCGATTGGCTGATTTCGACCGGCCTCGTGCCGGTCTCGTATGCGGTCACGGGGCCGGTCGCGACCTTGCTCGGAGTGAAGACGGTGCTGCTCGGGGCGGGGATCGCCGCGAGCCTCCTGACCGCACTCTTCTACTTCCTGCCGGGAACGCGCGACACCGAGCTTTCCGGCCATCGCGACCACGTCGTCCTCGGCGAGCCGCCGGTCGAAGCCGTCGACATCCTGCGCACGGAGCCGGCCGAAGTTCGGTAACCTGAGCCGGTCGTATGGGGCGACGAGGCCTCGGGCGCGCGCCCGGGGCTTTTTCCGTTCAATAGGACGGCCGCACCGGCAAAGCCGGCACGGCCTCCATGGTCGGCGCCGTCGAGTCGGCGCCTAGGGAGGCTTTCGCAAATGGCGCAGCAAGTCGAGTCGAAGAACCGGGCCACTTCGAGCGAGGAGGCGCGCACGGACGCGCGGGAGAAGATCAAGGCGGACGGGGTCGAGTTTCTGCTCCTCTGGTTCACCGACCTCGAGGGACATCTGAAGAGCTTCGCGGTCACGCCGAGCGAGATCGAAGGCGCACTCGACGACGGCATGGGGTTCGACGGCTCGTCGATCACCGGGTTCAACGCGATCGAGGAATCGGACATGGTCGCGATCCCCGATCCCGGCACCTACCGGATGATGCCGTGGAAGGAAGGGGAGACGAAGGTCGGCCGGATGATCTGCGACGTCGTCACGCCCGACGGCCAGCCCTATGAGGGCGACCCTCGCTATGTCCTGCGGCGAGCGCTCGACCGCATGCAGTCGATCGGCTTCGACACCTTCAACGTCGGTCCCGAGCTCGAGTACTTCCTGTTCGAGGACAACAAGGGGACGGAAACGCTCGACGAGGGCGGTTACTTCGCGATGACGACGATGGACGCCGCCAGCGAGCTGCGCCAGGAGACCGTCCGCGGCCTCGAGCAGATGGGGATCCCGGTCGAGTACGTCCATCACGAGGTTGGGCCCTCGCAGCACGAGATCGACATCCGCTTCGCTCCTGCGCTCGAGATGGCCGACCACACGCTCACCTATCGGCTGATCGTCAAGGAGATCGCCAAGAAGGCCGGCTTCCACGCGACGTTCATGCCGAAGCCGATCTTCGGCGAGAACGGCTCGGGGATGCACACCCACCAGTCACTCTTCACCGATGGGCGGAACAGCTTCTTCGACCCGGACGACCAGTGGCATCTCTCCGATGCAGGCAAGGCCTTCATCGCCGGCCAGCTGCGACACGCGCGTGAGATCTCGGCGGTCTTCGCGCAGTGGGTGAACTCGTACAAGCGCCTCGTCCCCGGGTACGAGGCGCCGGTCTACGTTGCGTGGTCGCGACGCAACCGCTCCGCTCTGATCCGCATTCCGCTCTACAAGCCCGGCTCGGAGCAGGCGACCCGGGCCGAGATCCGCTGCCCCGATCCGGCCTGCAACCCGTACCTGACCTTCGCCGCCCTGCTCCACGCCGGCCTCGAGGGGATCGAGAAGGGCTACGAGCTACCGGATCCGATGGAGACGAACCTCTACCACCTGACCGCGGAGCAGCGGAAGGAGCGGGGCATCGTGTCGCTGCCGGAGACGCTCGGAGAGGCGATCGACGCGCTGGCTGAATCGGACTTGGCCCGAAAGGCGCTCGGCCCGCACATCTTCGACCGCTACATCGAGCTCAAGCGCAGGGAGTGGGACGAGTACAGAGTCCAGCTCACCGACTGGGAGATGGATCGCTACTTGCCGGTTCTTTAGGAAAGTAGGAGAATCTATTTCTTCACGGTCTGCCGCTTGGCGAGCGGCATGACCGCTGACGGCCGACTGCGAGCTGCTTCTACGAGCAGCTCGTGGTCGTTATGGGGTCCCGGGCCACGGGCCCGGGACTCGCGCAAAGTGCTTCGCACTTTCCGCGACTAAGAGCACGCATGTCGAGGACGAGCGCATCGGTTTCCCCCGCACATGCCGAGTGCGAGGAGGACTTAAAGAAAGCACATGATGGCGTCGCGGTCGACGCTGAGGCCGATCACGCCGCTGGGGCCGTCGATCTCCGAGATCGCGTCTGCAGGAACGAGTCGGCGGCGGCGGGAGAAGAGGCCGGAACGGACAGCGATCGCATCGGGAACGTCGGCCGCCGTCCCGTACATCGGGCCTTCGACCGTCCCGATCACGCGGCCGCTCGAGTCGGCGACGAGAAAGCCGGTCGTTCGGAGAAGCTCAGGTCGGGCCACGCTCATGCGGGCGGAACCTACACAGGCCCTGTGACGGAAAATCGGAGTCGGCGTAAGCGTTTTGTTAACCATCATTCGCCGGGATTCGGCGGCCCGGCTGTGACCCCCTCCTACAATCGACAGATGGACGTCTCGGCCCGACACCTGCGTCTCCTGACCGAGACGATCGCCGCGGTCAACTCGACGCTCGACCTCGAGGAAGTCCTGGGGCTCGTCGCCCGCAAGGTCGCGGAGGCGCTCGAGGCCGACGCCTGCTTCGTCTACCTCTACGACGACCAGGCCGGCGAGCTCGTCCTGCGGGCGACGCACGGGACCCGGGTCGAGGAGATGACCCGTACGCCACGGATGAAGCCGGGCGAGGGGATCACCGGCGCTGCTGCGGCAGAGCGGCAGCCGATCATGCTCCCGGCACAGGCGCACCTCGACCCGCGGTTCAAGGCCTTTCCGAATCTGCCGGAAGACCAGTACGAGTCGATCCTGGCGGTTCCCATCTTGGCCCGGGACAAGCTCGCGGGGGCCCTCAACGTGCGGACGATCGAACCACGAGAGTTCTCTGCGGGGGAGATGGATCTCCTGGTCGCGATCGCCGCCCAGGTCGCGCAGACGATCGAGCACGCGAAGCTCTACGCCGACGCTCAGGTCAGAGTCTCGGAGCTGGAGGCACTGGCGAAGATCTCTGAAGCGGTCTCGGAGTCGCTCTACCTCGAGGAATCGCTCGAGGCGATCGTCGAGACAACGATGGAGGCGGTCGGCGCCACCGGCGCTGCGCTCGTGCTCGAGGACGGCAACATCGCCTGGCCCGAGGGTCGTCCGGGCAAGCACGTGATCCGGCTGCCGCTGCGCTGGAAGCGCCGTGCGATCGGTGAGCTCGTCTGCGACCGCGACACGCCCTTTACCGAGCAGGAGCGCGCCCTGTTGATTTCGATCGCGCACCATGCCGCCGTCGCGCTCGAGCACGGACGGGCCGTGATGCGCGGAGTGCTCGCCCAGGAGATCCATCACCGGGTCAAGAACAACCTGCAGACCGTCGCGTCGCTCCTTCGCTTGCAGGCGCGCTCGGACGAGGTCGATCCGCGGAAAGCGCTCGAAGACTCCGTCAACCGGGTGCTTGCGATCGCGGCTGTGCACGAGGTGTTGACGCAGCGCCGCGACGAGGAGGTCGACCTCGAGGAGCTGCTCGACCGTCTGCGCTCAATGCTGGTGCAGGGTCTCGGCGCGAAGAAGACGGTGCAGTCGGAACTGGAACCGATCTCGCTCGCGGGCGACCGGGCGACGGCCCTAGCACTCGTCTTCAGCGAGCTCCTGCAGAACGCGCTCGAGCACGGAGGCAGCTCAGTGCGGGTCGAGCTGGCGCAGCGAGACGGCCAGGTCGTGCTCGCAATCGCCGACGACGGCGCCGGGATCACCGGCGAGGAGCCCGGCACCGGGCTGTCGATCGTGCGCGCCCTCGTCCGGGACGAGCTGCGGGGGACGCTCGACTTCCACTCCAACGGCGGCCTGCGCGCCGAGGTCGTCTTTCCGGCATGAGGGGTCCCGAGCCACGGGCCCGGGACTCAGAAGGTCCCGGGCCACGGGCCCGGGACTCGCGCAAAGTGCTTCGCACTTTCCGCGACCAAGAGCACGCCTGCCTAGGTATGGCTGATCGACGAGCTCGCCTTGGGCAGAGGTCGACGAGCACCGGGACCACGCGTTCACAGCATCGGAGAGCCTTCGTAGCTCCGTCGTAGCTCCTAGACTCAGCTCGTGCGGGTGCTGATCGCGGAGGACGAGACGATCATCCGCCTCGACTTGAAGACGCTCCTCGAGCGGGCCGGGTACGAGGTCTGCGCCGAGGCCCGAGACGGCGAAGAGGCGGTCGAGCTCGCACGCTCGATGGAGCCCGACGTGGCGGTGCTCGACGTGAAGATGCCGCGACTGGACGGGATCGAGGCCGCCCGGCGGATCCTTGACGAGCGCGCGATTCCGATCGTGATGCTGACGGCCTACGGCCAGGACGAGCTGGTTTCGCGGGCTGTCGAAGCAGGCGTCTTCGGGTACCTCGTGAAGCCGTTCCGCGAGCAGGATCTGCTCCCGGCGATCCAGACCGCACACGCCCGCCACGATGAGCTCGCCGCGCTGCGAGAGGAGGCCGACTCCCTGACGGAGGCGCTCGAGGCCCGCAAGGTGATCGAGCGGGCCAAGGGCCTGCTCATGACAAAGGAGACCCTGTCCGAGCAGGAGGCGTTCGCCCGGCTGAGGAAGGCAAGCCAGGTCTCGGGCCGACCGCTCAAGGTCGTCGCCGAGGCCGTCGTCGCGACGCTCGGCGAGCCCTAGGCCTGAGAGCGCTCGAACAGCTGCTCCCAGCGGCTGAGCAACGCCTGCAGCTCGTCGCGGGCGCGGCGATGCGCGGACACGACGTCGACGTTTGCCCAGTCGTCGGCCAGTCGGCCCTCGAGCTCCACGATCTCGGCTTCCCGGCCGGCGATCTCGGCTTCGAGGAGCTCGAGCTCGGTCGGGCCCATTGCCTTCGGCGCTCGGGGCCTGGACTTCTTCGGCTTCGCCGGCGCGGGCTGGGCGGCCTCCTCGCGGCCGTCTCGCTTCGCGACGTACTCCGCCCAGCCGCCCTCGTAGGAGCGAATCGTCCCGTCCTCGATCGCCAGGGTGCGGTCGGCGATGCCGTCGAGCAGCGCTCGATCGTGCGAGACGAGCAAGACGGTGCCCGGAAACGCGTCGAGCGCGGCTTCGAGGGCCTCCCGGCTCTCGAGGTCGAGATGGTTCGTCGGCTCATCGAGGAGCAGCAGGTTCGCGCCCGAGGCGACGACGAGCGCCAGGGCAAGCCGGCGCCGCTCGCCCCCGGAGAGCGCGGACACCGACCGCTCGTGCATCTCCCAGCCGCTGAAGAGGAAGCGGCCCAGCAGATTCTGGGCTTCCGGACGACGGAGCCCCGTTTCGTTCTGCGTGCAGGCGAGGACGGACCGGGTCTCGTCGAGCTCGATCTCGTGCTGCGAGAAGTAGGCAGGCTCGACGCCGTGCCCGAACCGCAGCCTTCCGGCGGCCGGCTCGCGGCGGCCGAGCAGGGTCTCGAGGAGAGTCGTCTTGCCCGAGCCGTTCGGCCCGACGAGCGCGACGTGCTCACCCCGCTCGACCGCGAAGGAGACGCCTGAGAGCAAAGCCTTGTCGCCCGCGGCGAGAGCGGCGTCCGTAACCTCGACGACCGTCCGGCCGCTGCGCTTCGGCTGCAGGAACTCGAAGCCCAGGCTCTTCGCGCGTCGCGTGAGGAGCGAGATCTCGCCCTTGACCTGCGCCCGCTCCTGCTCGAGGCGCCCGATCTGGGTCAGCTTGGCCTGGGCTCGCTTGGCGAGGCTCTTCTTGTAGCGGAACCGCTCGACGAAGCGCTCGAGCCGCGCGATGTCGACGTCGTAACGCTTCGCGGCGGTGCCCGCCGCCGAAAGGCGAGCGGCCTTCTCGCGGCGCCAGTTGTGCCAGGGGCCGGCGAAGTAGGTCGAGCGTCCGGCTTCGAGCTCGAGCACCGCAGTCGTCACGGCTTCGAGGAACCAGCGATCGTGCGCGACGAGGATGACGGCTGCGTCGATCGACTGCAGCTCGCGCTCTAGCCACTCGAGGTTCGCGACATCGAGATGGTTCGTCGGCTCGTCGAGGAGCAGTAGATCGGGATCGCCGCCGAGGGCGCGGGCGAGCGAGGCCCGCGTGAGCTCTCCACCGGAGAACGTGGCGAGCGGGCGCTCGAGATCCGCCGACGAGAAACCCAGGTTTCGCGTGACCGAGTCGAGCCGCTCGCGCCAGGCGTAGCCGCCGGCGTGCTCGAGCCGGGCCTGGCTCTCCGCGTAACGTCGCAGCGTGGCCGCCTCGTGATCGCCTGCGGCCATCGCCCGCTCGAGGCGGCGGAGCTCATGCTCGGCCGCGCTCAGGTCGGCCGCGCCCGAGAGGACGTAGTCGCGGAGGGAGGCGTGACTCTCGGCCGGCGGCCGCTGGTCGTGCAGAGCGATCCGTGTTCCCTTGGCGATGGAGAGCTTTCCGCCGTGCAGCTCCGTCTCGCCGTTGAGGATCCTGAGCAGAGTCGTCTTGCCCGCCCCGTTGGGGCCGGAGAGCGACACCCGGTCCCGCCGCTCGACCTTGAACGAGACGTCGTCGAAGAGCGGGTCTCCAGAGAGCTCCTTGCGGAGGCCTGTAGCGGTCACCACGGCCATGCTCTAAGCGTAGAGGCGCCGCGATGTTGCGCAGGGTGGGTGACAACACGGCTTCTCGTCCGCCGAACGAGGCTCCGGGCCCTGCTGCAGGAGAGATCGTCGGGGCGTGACGCGCGCTCAAGCTCCGTCCTACGAGGCCGATACGAGTGGCAACGCCCGGTCAACTGAGGGATTGCCATGCCGCCGAAGGTTCTCGTCTGCGACAACGAAGCAGCACTGCGCGCACTCGTCAGAGGAGCGCTCGAGCTCGGCGACTACGAGATCGTCGAGGCCCATGATGGAGACCAGTCCGTGGAGCTGGCCCGCTCATCCGTTCCGGATCTGATCGTCCTCGACATGATGATGCCGGGTCGCACCGGGCTGGAGGTGCTCGCGGAGCTGCGCGCGGAGGATCGCTTCGCGGAGACGCCCGTGATTATGCTCACCGCCCGAGCCCAAGCTCAGGATCGCCTGGCGGCCGTCGAGGCGGGCGTCAGTCGTTTCCTCCCCAAGCCGTTCAGTCCGCTCGAGCTCGCCTCCGTTGTCGAAGAGCTTCTGGACGGGCATCGATGAGGCCGTCGAGCCGGCTCTTGAAGCTTTCTGCGCTTCAACTCGGCGCGATCTTTGCGCTGGTCAGCATCGTTCCGCTCGTTCTGCTGACGTACTTCAGCATCTCGCTCGCCAGCGATGCGGTCAAGAAGGACGCAAAGGAGCGCATGAGCCTGACGGCGGCGCTCAGTGCGGAAGGCGTACGCCAGGAGATGGACGGCCTGAAGGCGATCGTCGAGTCATACGCGGCGCGGCCTGCGCTTGTTGCCGCGCTCCGCGACCATACGCGTAGCCCGCACGAGGCGTCTGTGCTGCGCCGTCACCTCCAGGAGCTGGCGGACGCACAAGAGGGCATCTACACGACCTTCCTCGTCGAGCCCGACGGCACGTTGGTCGACGTCGTCCCTGCAACGCCCTCGGTTGTCGGCAAGAACTTCAGCTTTCGAGATTGGTACACGGGCCTGGAGAGGACGGGGAACTCGTATGTCTCGCAGGCATACCGGACCCAGGCGACTGGACACAAGCTCGTCGTCGCGGTCGCCACGTACGTTCGCGACAGCTCCGCCAGGCAGATCGGAATCCTCGTCGCCGCCTACAGCCTCGAGCATCTGCAGGATCTCTCGCTGCTCGCCAGCACTCAAAACGTGGCGTTTACGCTCACAGACCAGCGGGGCGTGGTTCTTGCTGCGCCGGGCGCGACGCCGACGACGCTCGTCTCACAGCGGACCGATCCTCGAGTAGCAGCCGCGCTCGCCGGCTGGACCGGAACAGCTGAGCTCGACACGTCGGAGGGGCGCCGGCTTTCCGCCTACGCGCCGGTCGTCCCAGACATCGGCTGGACCGTGACTGCATCAGTCCCGGCGACCTCCGCCTTTGCTGCGGTGGGCACGCTGCGGTCGACCGTGCTCACAATCGCCGGCTTGCTCGCCTTGGTTCTGCTCGGAGCGCTGCTTCTGCTCATCCGCATCCTGCACGAGAGACAGAAGTCAAAGCAGGAGGTCGAGCGCATGGCCGTCATCAACCGCGCCGTGCTGGACTCGACGCCTGACGCGATCTTCCTGCTCGATGGTCAGCGCAGGATGCTGTTGAAGAATGCCGCCAGCGACCGCCTGGGGGAGGCGGAGGCCAAGCGATCCGGCATCCAGCGACCGGCTCTCGACGAAGACGTCCTCTTACATATGCGCCAGAGCGCCGATCAGATGACCGATCCAGACGCCTTTTGCCGCCTGCTCGATGAGATCCGCTCCGACGCTGATCGCGAGATCGTCGGTGATTTCGAGCGATTGGACGGTACGGCGCTGAAGCTGTACAGCGCACCTGTTCGGAAGCCCTCTTCCGGGTTGAGCGGTCGCATTTTCCTACTGCGCGATACCACTTCCGAGCGCGAGGCCGAGCGGTTGAAGTCGGAGCTCGTCGCCACGGTCTCGCACGAGCTCCGGACGCCGCTTGCGAGCATCGTCGGCTTCGCAGAGCTCCTCGTCGATCGTGATGTCGACAAGGAAAAGCGCGACCGGTACGTGGCGACGATCCACGGCGAGGCGAAGCGCCTGACCGAGCTGATCAACGACTTTCTCGATCTGCAACGGATCGAAGAAGGAGACTTCACACTTGCGCTCGAGCCCTTCGAGCTGGTCGAGGTTCTCCGAGCAGAGGTCCACCTCTTCTCCGTCCAGAGCGACGCACACGAGATCGAGTTGCATGTTCCTGACGGGAGGCTCGATCTGCTCGGGGAGCGAGATCGCGTTGCACAGGTCGTCGCCAACCTCGTCTCGAATGCGATCAAGTACTCGCCTGCAGGCGGGACGGTGTCGGTCGCAGCGGAGACCAGGAGCGGAGTCGTCAGAGTCTCAGTCGGCGATCAGGGCCTCGGGATTCCGGCCGACCAGCAGCGGATGCTGTTCACGAAGTTCTACCGAGTCGACTCGTCAGACACCCGTGCAATCGACGGCACCGGGCTCGGTCTCGCCCTCTGTCGCGAGATCGTCGAGGCGCACGGCGGTCGGATCGGCTTCGACAGCGTCGAGGGCGAAGGCTCGACGTTCTGGTTCGAGCTGCCTGCACCCCAGCTGCAGAATGGCAAGGGCCCTCGACGCGTGCTCGTGATCGAGGACGATCCGTCGGCGTCTGCGCTCCTCGCCGAGTACATCGGAGGGAACGGCTACGAGGTCGAGGTCTCGGCGACGGGAGAGCGAGGGCTTGCGCGGGCGATCGAGGACCCGCCTGCCCTGATCTGCCTCGACATGGGCCTACCTGGAGACCTCGACGGGTGGCAGCTCCTCGCCCGCCTCCGCGCGCGGCCTGACACTGCGAATATCCCAGTTGTCATCTGCACCGGCCGAAACGGGCGCGACCGCGCCGCAGCCCTCGGTGTTACTGCCTTCATCACCAAGCCCTTCTCGCACCGCCAAATCCGCGCCGCGGTCGGACGGCTGCTCCCGGAGGGCCGCGGCACGGTGCTCGTGGTCGACGACGATCCGGCCGTTCGGCGACTCGTCTTCGAGACGCTGCAGGGCAATGGCATTGACCTTCGCGAGGCGGCTGACGGTGAGTCCGCGCTCGCCGAGATTGCGGCGGAAAAGCCGGACTTGCTCATCCTGGATCTGATGATGCCCGGGCTGGACGGCTTCCACGTGCTCGAGCGTCTGCAGGCAAGCCCTGAGAGCAAGCTGCTCCCGGTCGTCGTGCTGACGGCGCGCCGCCTCACTACGGCCGAGCGCGAGCAGCTCAGGCAGGGCACGGTCGCGCTGCTCGAGAAGAGCGCCTACTCCCCGCAGGAGCTACGCCGGCTCGTCGACAGGGCGCTTAGCCGATAGCGGCCGGAAGCCGCCCGATGAGCTCTTTTCTGGTCAATCTCCGCAGACGCTTTCTGCAAAGACGGGAGCAAGGGTCGCCGGGAAGCGAGTCCCGAAAGAGCGCCGTGTTCGAGTCGGCGCTCGATTGCGTCATCACGATCGACCACGAGGGGAACGTTCTCGAGTTCAACCCTGCAGCGGAGCAGACCTTCGGCTATGCGCGGGAAGACGTCGTCGGAATGCAGATGGCCGACCTCATCATTCCTCCCTCGCTGCGCGATGCGCACCACCGCGGTCTCGCCCACTATCTCGCCACAGATGAAGGCCCCATCTTCGGGCAGCGGCTCGAGCTGATGGCGATGCGAGCGGACGGCAGTGAGTTTCCGGTCGAGCTCGCCGTCGCTCGAGTCGAGGTGCCCGGTCAACCGATCTTCACGGGCTTTATCCGCGACATCACCGACCGCAAGCAGGCGGAGGAGGAAATCCGGGCGCTCAACGAGAGTTTGGAGCGGCGCGTTTTCGAACGCACGGAGGATCTCCAAGCGGCCCAGGTGAAGCTCGAGAGCCAAAACGCGGAGCTCGAGGCGAAGCAGGTGGAGCTCGAGCACGCGCTCACCGGCTTGGATTTCGAGAAGGAGCGCATCAACACCTTTTACGTGTTCGGCGAGAGGCTGATGGTCGAGTCCGCGGTTGAATCGCTCGCGAACATGGTCCTCGCCCGCGTCGGCGATTTTGCCGGAGCGGAGATCGGCACGCTTTACACGATCGAGGAGGGGGGCAAACGCGGCCTCGTGCTCGCCGCGACCCGCGGGGTCGACTCCGGATCGCTGCCGGAGCGGCTCGGTAACGGTGAGGGGCTTGCGGGCCGCGCCGTTTCCGAGCGCAATCTTGTCTCCGCCTCGCACGGCCAGACCGAGCTCAGGCTGACTGCCTCCGGCGAACACGTCTCGCCGTCGCATGAGATCCACATCCCTCTGCTGCTGGCCGAGCGAAGAATCGGCGTCCTAACGCTGGTACGCATGGCGGACCGACCGTTTGCCGAGGACGAGCTCCAGGCCATAGAGCACCTCGCCGGCCAGGCAGCCGTCGCGCTCTCAAACGCCGGAGCACTCGCGGCCGCACGTCGTCAGGCGAGCATCAACGCGGTGATCCTGAACGCCGCGACAGACGCGATCGGCCTTCGCGATCTCGAGGGCCGGGTCGTGTTTGCGAACGAGGCGGCGCGGCGCGGCGCCGAGGAGCTCGGTGTTCTGCTCGACAACGGGGAGCAAGGGACCGATCTGGTCGCCGACCGCACGACGGACCCCGATGCGTATCGCAGGAACATCGCAGCGTTCTCCGCGCACCCTGACGCGGACTTCACCTTCGAGTACACGATCGCTGACTCAGAGCGCTCTTTCGTCATCTACTTGGCGCCTGTCGCGGACGAGGAAGGACGGCCGCTCGGCAACGTATTCGTCGTGCGCGAGGTAACCGCCGAGAGGGAGGCCGAGCAGTTGAAATCCGAGCTTGTCGCCACGGTCTCTCACGAGCTGCGCACGCCGCTCGCGAGCATCGTCGGCTTCGCCGAGCTCCTCGTCGACCGCGACGTCAACGAGGAGACACGCGAGCGCTACGCGGCGACGATTCACGGCGAGGCGAAGCGCCTGACAGGGCTCATCAACGATTTCCTCGACTTGCAACGGATCGAGGAAGGCGACTTCACGCTGGCGCTCGAGCCGTTCGACCTCGCAGCGGTGCTGCGTGAGCAAGTCGACCTCTTCTCCGGCCAGAGCGGGGCGCACGAGGTCGAGCTGAGGGAATCGAACGGGGAGCTCACCCAGCTCACCCTGCTCGGAGAGCGAGGCCGGGTCGCACAGGTCGTCGCCAACCTCGTCTCGAACGCGATCAAGTACTCGCCTTCCGGCGGGCCGGTCTCGGTCGTTGCAGAGGCGAGGAGCGGAGCTGTCCGCGTCTCGGTCACCGACACAGGCTTGGGGATTCCGGATGACCAGCAGCGAATGCTGTTCACGAAGTTCTACCGCGTCGACTCGTCCGACACCCGCGAGATCGGCGGCACCGGGCTGGGGCTTACTCTCTGCCGGGAAATCGTCGAGGCGCACGGCGGCCGGATCGGCTTCGACAGTGTCGCAGGCGAGGGCTCGACCTTCTGGTTCGAGCTTCCTGCATCACATTCGTAGTCGACACGACCCCGGCCGTCAGCCGGCAAGCGCTACGACGCCTCGTCGAGCGGGTGCTCGGCTAGCAAGCGCTCGATCGTCTCGAGCAGCTCGAGGGGACTGAACGGCTTCGTCAGGAACACGTCGACCTTGAGCGCCTCGGCGAGGCTGCGATGGTGCTCGGCGATCTCGGCGGTGAGGACGATCACCGGGAGCTTCGGATGCCGGCTCTTCAATTCGTCGAGCACGAGTGAGCCGTGGCGCCCCGGCATCTGCCAGTCGAGCAGGACGAGCTCCGGCACGCGCTCGTCCAGGCGCGCCAGGGCCTGCTCGCCGTCGGTCGCCTCGTCGATCTCGTATTCGTCCTCGGGCAAGGTCATCCTGAGCAGGCTCCGGACGGAGTCATCGTCGTCGACGATCATGATTCGGCGGCGAGTCATCCCGAATGGCTCTTCCGTGCGCGGCGGCCGGCGGCGACGGCGTCGACCAGCCGGCCGCCGAGGTCGCCTTCGTCGGCCGCAACGCCGGCGAGCAGGTCGTCGAACGCTTTCCCGAGTCGTTCGGTCGCCTCCTTGATTCGAGCCGACGCCTCGAGGCGCGTTCGCTCATCGTCGCGGGCGGCCAGGAGTTCCGCAAAGCCGGCAATGACGGCCAGGGGTGTCTTCAGCTCATGGGCAAGGGTGGAGAGCTCCGCGTCGCGGTCACGGGCTTGGGCTTCCGGCTCGGGGCCCCCGCTCACAGCAGTCCTCGCCTGTGCGCTTCTGAGACTGCCTCCGTGCGCCTGCGTACGCCGAGCTTCGCGAAGATCCCACCGACAACCCGGAAGCCCGAGCCTTTCAAGGCGACGCGAAGCCAATCGCAAACCATCGCGTCGTCCTCGACGACAACGATGGAGACCTCATCGTCTGTTTCCGGCAAGCTGGGCTCCGAGGGATGACGGACGCTGCTTTCTCTAATCAGCGCCGGGAAACTCTACCCCGTGGGTAGGAACGCGAAAACGGTCAGGCGGCCATGCGGCGTTCGCGAACGAGCTCGAGAAAGGCCTCGGCGAGCTCGGGCTCAAACTGGCTTCCGGACGACCGGATGATCTCGGCGATCGCCTCGGTGACCGGCAGTGCCCGTCGATAGGGACGGTCGTTCGTCATGGCGTCGAAAGAGTCGGCGAGCGCGAAGATCCGGGCGGCGATGGGGATGTCAGTTCCTGACAGCCCCGCTGGATACCCCTTGCCGTCCCAGCGCTCGTGGTGAGATGCAACGACATCGCGCGCTAGGTCTGACAGATAGGGGATCTGCTCGAGGACCCGTTCGCCGAGAACCGGATGAAAACGCATCTGTTCCAGCTCCTTCGGATCGAGCGGGCCGGGCTTCCGCAGGATCCCGTCCGGGATTCCGATCTTGCCGATGTCGTGGAGCAGGAAGCCGTACTCGAGCTGGGGCTCGGCGCTGAGCTCGGGATCGAGCCGCCGTGTCAGTTCCAGCGCCAGATCCGTCACGCGTTCCGCGTGACCGCCGGTTTCATCGTCGCGCAGCTCGAGCGCGGCGGCCAGTGCCCGCACGGTCGTGGCGTACGAGGTCTCGAGGCGCTCGAGCGCCTCCTCGACGACGCGACGCTGCGCACGCTCGGATGCGTGGAGCTGTCGCAGCTCCTGCGCGTATTTCAGCGCCTGGGCGACGGCGAGCTGCTGGTCCATCAGCCGTTCCGTTGTTCGACTGCTGGCATCGCCTTGTTTTCGGCTGGGAGAGCCAAAAGGTTTAGAACTCGACTCCCGAATGAGCGCGGACGTCGCGCCGAACCGCTTGAGTGAAGCCGGATTTGTACGACAGACCGCTTCGCGACGCTCTAGGCCCGGTTCAGGCGCGGACAGTGGCGCCGACGAGCTTCCGGGCGGCGGCGGCAATGTGCTCGGAGTCGATCCCGGCTGCTGCAAGGAGTTCGTCCGGCTTGCCCGAGCCCGGCATCTCGCGCACAGCGAGCTGGAGAACGCGCGGCCGGTCGTCCGCGTCGGCGAAGGCCGACAGCACGGCCTCTCCGAGACCGCCTTCCGGCCAGTGATCCTCGGCTGTCACGAAGCGTGCGCCGGTCGCCTCGGCCGCCCCACGGAGCGTCTCGACGTCGACCGGCTTCACCGAATAGAGATCGATCACGCGCGCGCTCACTCCCTCCTCACCAAGCACGTCGGCTGCCTTCAGCGCCTCATGTAGCGTGATCCCGGCGGCCACAATCGTCACGTCGTCGTCGTCCGAGGAGCGGACGACCTTGCTTCCGCCGACCGGAAAGTCCTCGCCGGGGCCGTAAATGACCGCAGTAGCCGCCCGGGTCGTGCGCAGGTAGGCGATGCCGTTCAGGTCGGCCATCGCAGCGACGAGCTTCGCCGTCTGGTTCGCGTCCGATGGATAGAGGACGGTCGAGCCGTGAACCGCCCGGAAGGCAGCGAGGTCCTCGAGGCCCATCTGCGAGGGGCCGTCCTCGCCGATCGAGACGCCCGCGTGGGAGCCGCAGAGCCGGATGTTCGCGCGGCTGACGGCGGCCATGCGGATGAAGTCGTACGCCCGTGTGAAGAAGGCGGCGAAGGTCGAGGCGAACGGTCGCCAGCCGCGTACCTGAATTCCTACTGCGGCCGCAACCATCTGCTGCTCCGCGATGTACATCTCGAAGTAGCGCTCAGGGTGAGCTTTGGCGAAGATCTCGGAGAACGTCGAGTTCGAGACCTCGCCGTCGAGGGCGACGACGTCTCCTCGCCCGGAGCCGAGCGCCGCCAGCGCATCTCCGTAGGCCTTCCGCGTTGCCACCTCGTCGCCTAGCTCGTACGTCGGCAGCTCGAGCGGGCCGGTCTCGAACTTGTGCGGCTGCCCTTCGAAGTCGGGCTTCGCCACCTCGATCGTCAGGCTGCGAATGCCGCCGAGCTCCTCGATCGCCGAGTCGGGATCGTCGAGCGCCTTTCCGTGCCAGCCCTCCTGGTTTTCGACCGCCTTCACGCCCTTGCCCTTGATCGTCTTCGCGACGATCACCGTCGGTCGGCCCTCGGTCGCGACGGCCTCCGCATAGGCACCGTCGATCGCCTCCACGTCGTGGCCGTCGATCTCGATCGCATGCCAGCCGAAGGCCTCTGCCCGCCTGGCATAGGAGTCGAGATCCCAGCCGTGCATCGTCTCGCCGCGCTGGCCGAGCCGGTTGACGTCGATGATCGCGGTCAGGTTGTCGAGACCTTCGTGCGCCGCATGCTCGAAGGCCTCCCACATCGAGCCCTCGGCCATCTCACTGTCACCACAGAGCACCCAGATCCGATACGGGAGCCGATCGAGGCGCTTGCCCGCGAGCGCAATGCCCACCCCGAAGGGGAGCCCTTGGCCCAGCGAGCCCGTGGCGACGTCGACCCACGGGATGATCGGGGTCGGATGCCCCTCGAGGCGGCTGCCGAACTTGCGGAAGGTCAGGAGCTCCTCGTCGGTGATGGCTCCCGCGGCCTTGAGCAGCGAGTAGACGAGCGGCGAGGCGTGGCCCTTCGAGAAGACGAGATGGTCGTTGCGGGGGTTGTCCGGATTGTCGAAGTCGTAGTGCAGGTACTCGGCGAGTAGCACGGCCATCAGGTCGGCCGCGGACATCGACGAGGTGGGGTGGCCCGATTTCGTGACCGCGGCCGCGCGGACCGAGTCGACGCGCAGCTGCTGGCCCAGTTCCCGCCAGAGGTCGCGATCCGCCATCTGTGTAACGTAACGTCTCGATGCGGGTCGCGGCCGCTTTTGACCATCGCGGCGTCAAGCTGCGCGAACGCGCGCTGGAGGAGATCGTGCGCGCCGGCCACGAACCGGTCGACCTCGGCACGGACTCAGCCGAGCCGATGATCGACTACCCGGACAAGGCACGCGAGATCGGGGAGGCGATCCAGGCGGGGGAGGCCGAGCGCGGTGTCCTGATCTGCGGCTCGGGTGTTGGCGCATCGATCGCCGCCAGCAAACTCGCCGGTATCCGAGCTGCGACCTGTCACGACACTTATTCGGCTCACCAGGGGGTCGAGCACGACGACATGAACGTGCTCTGCATCGGTTCAGAGGTCGTCGGGTCCGAGCTGGCCGGTGAGCTCATCAGGGTCTTCCTGGGGGCGAACTTCGGCGGCGGGGAGCGCTTCGTGCGAAGGTTGGAGAAAATAAAGGAGCTGGAAAGGACACATGGCTGAATCTAGGCTTCATCAACTTTCAGAGCTGGGCCAGGCGGTTTGGATCGACTCGCTCTCGCGCGAATGGCTCGAGACCGGCGAACTCGCCCGGATGATGCGGGAGGACGCGGTAGTCGGCGTCACGTCAAACCCCACGATCTTCCAGAAGGCTATGTCTGAGGGTGAGTGGTACGACGAACAGCTGCGTGAGGTGCTGAACGGAGAGGACGACCTCAAGGAGATCTTCCTCCAGCTCGCCGTCCGCGACATCCAGGGCGCCTGCGACCTCCTCCGGCCTGTCTGGGACGAAGGACATGGCCGTGACGGCTACGTCTCGATGGAGGTCGACCCGAACTTCGCCTACGACACCGGAGCGACGATCGAGGAGGCGTCACGGTTCCACGACTGGATCAACCGCCCCAACCTGCACGTGAAGATTCCGGCGACCGCGCCGGGCCTGCCCGCGATCGAGGAGATGATCGCCCGCGGGCGGAACATCAACGTCACGCTCACGTTCTCGCTGGAGCGCTACGCCGAGGTCGCCGAGGCCTACATCCGCGGGCTCGAGCGGCTGGTCGCCTCCGGAGGCGACCCGTCGACCGTCGCGTCGGTGGCGAGCTTCTTCGTTTCGCGCGTAGATACGGAAGCGGACAAGCGCCTGGACGAGATTGGTCGGGCCGACCTGAAGGGAAAGCTCGCGATCGCGAACGCGAAGCTCGCCTACCAGCGCGGCAAGGAGATCTTCGCGGGCGCGCGCTGGAAGGCTCTTGCCGACAGGGGCGCGACGACGCAGCGCTGCCTCTGGGCCTCGACCTCGACCAAGAATCCCGAGTACCGCGACGTCATGTACGTCGAGGAGCTGATCGGGCCGGAGACGGTGAACACGATGCCGAAGGAGACGATCGAGGCGTTCCAGGATCATGGGGTGGTCGCGCTCACGCTCGAGCAGGGGCTCGACGAGGCCCGCAAGCTCTTCCGCGACCTGGCCGCGGCGGGAATCGACTACGACGACGTGACCCAGACGCTCGAACGTGAAGGCGTGCAGAAGTTCATCGACTCGTTCACCGAGCTGCTCGGGGGCATCGCGGCCAAGCGCGGCCAGCTAGTCGGAGCGTGACGGGGCTCTACCGGGAGGAGGCGGGTGCCGGGCCCGCCGTCGTACTGGTGCACGAGGCGATCGCCGACAGCCGCATGTGGGATCCGCAATGGGAGACGTTTCCCCGCTCGCATCGTACGATCCGCTTCGACCAGCGTGGTTTCGGCCGCTCGCCGATCGAGCCGGGTGTCTTCTCCCACGCCCGCGATCTCGTCAGTCTGCTGGACGAGCTCGGCCTCGAGCGCACTTCGCTCGTCGGTGGTTCGCTGGGTGGACGGGTCGCGCTCGAGGCAGCCGTCGCGCAGCCCGACCGCATCGAGAAGCTCGTGCTCATGAACCCCGGCCTGCCGGGGCACGCGTGGTCGGAGGAGACGCAGGCCGGCTGGGCCGAGGGGAAAGCTGCCCTAGAACGCGGCGATCTCGATGCGGCAGTCGAGGTGGACCTGCGGATGTGGGTCGACGGCCCGCACCGATCCGCAAAAGACGTCGACGCGGATCTACGCGCACGCGTCGGCGAGATGCAGCGGCGCGCGCTCGAGCTGCAGCTGGCCGTCGGCGAGAATGCGCGCGAGGAGCTGCTCGTCCCGGACCTCTTGGAGCGTCTCGGGGAAGTGCGCGCGCCGACGCTCGTTCTCACAGGCGACGAAGACCGCGACGACATAAAGTCGATCGCCAACTCACTCGCGGAGCAGATTCCTGACGCGCAGCGCACTTCGATTCCCCGCGCTGCGCATATCCCCAGCCTCGAGCGGCCGGCTGAGTTCGACCGGGTCGTCCTCGACTTCCTCTCGTGACCGCGCGTCCCTGGCCGGCCGCCGCTCCCGCCCGGCGAAGCCGGGCTCCGCGCCGGCCTGACGCCGCTGGCGGCACGGTGCTCTCCGGGCCCGTGCTAATGAGCACTGTTCCCTCCGGCCCCGCACCGCCAGCGGCGCCCCAGGAACCCGCGTGAGCTCGCTCGAGCCCGTCGAGCTCGTCGACCGCATCTGGGCCCGCGACCCGACCGTGTGGACGGGCGGCGACGAGGCGCACTGGCTCGGCTGGCTCGACGAGCCGGCGCGCATGCTCGAGCGAGTCGACGAGCTAGAAGCGCTCCAGCGTGACTTCGAGCATTTCGTCATCCTCGGGATGGGCGGCTCGAGCCTCGCGCCCGAGGTCCTGCGCCGCACCTTCGGGATCGATCGCCTACACGTCCTCGATACGACCCATCCGGCTGCGATCCGCCGTCTCGGGGAGCAACTCGACCTCGAGCGCACGCTGTTCGTGGCCGCCTCCAAGT